>Ga0307278_10000434_pt1 | contig 21255 bp, 22 predicted proteins | sample ER_DNA_117_FD_194482 | JGI IMG/M metagenome (GOLD analysis project Ga0307278, IMG submission 194482) | Bulk soil microbial communities from the East River watershed near Crested Butte, Colorado, United States - ER_DNA_117 | ecosystem: Environmental > Terrestrial > Soil > Floodplain | place...
GACTAGGGATGCCGCACACGTGCGAGCCCCCGGCGAAGCAGGGATCGCCGGGGGCTCGTCAGCAGCGGAGCCGGGGGGGTCAGCTCGCTGCGCGCGCGTCGGTCAGCACGGCCACCACGTGCTCGACGGGCAGGCGGTAGCGGCGGCGGAGCTGGTTGGGCAGGTCGACCCGGAGCCAGCGGGACAGGCCGGGGGGAAAGGTCGACACGACGATGCCGGCGTAGTCCGGCTCGACCCTCAGCTCGTCGCCGACCGCCTCGAGCGGGGAGTGCGATCCCACCCGTGCGGCGACCACCTCGACGCCGACCTCGCGCAGAGCCTCGCTGGCGTCCCGGGCGCGCTGCGCGGCCAGTTGCCGTGCCTCACCCTCCTCCCAGTGGAGCAGGTGCCCGGTGGGGGTCGCCGGGACGAGCAGGACGAACTCCGCCTTCGGGTCGCTCTCGGCGAGCTCCCGGACTCGATCGACCAGCTCCGGGCTGCCCGCGGTCTGGTGGGCGACGATGAGGTGACGTGCCATGGCACTCCCTTCGTTGCGACCGCGTGACGTGCGCGTTATCCGCGCGTTATCGAGGTGGTACGTGTCTCAATCCGAAATCCGCCCGCGCGATTCCCCATCGCTCGCGGCGCGAATGAGCGGAGTTTCGCCTGGTAGCCTTGGCGTGGCAGTGCAGCCAACCGGGGAGCGGGCATGGGTCGCTTCGAGGTCGATTCCGAGATCGGCGTCCTCCGCGCCGTGCTGCTGCACCGGCCCGATCTCGAGCTGCAGCGCCTCACCCCGTCGAACGTCGACGAGCTGCTGTTCGACGAGATCATGTGGGTCGACCGGGCCCAGGCGGAGCACGACGAGTTCGCCGCGCTGCTGCGCTCGCGCGGCGTCGAGGTGTTCGTGCTCGCCGACCTGCTGGCCGGCGTGATGGCGCTGGAGCCGGCCCGCAAGGAGCTGCTCGATCGCGTGGTGACCCTGGACGCGTTCGGCAAGGGCCTCGCCCCGGAGCTGCGCGAGTGGTTCGAGTCGCTGCCGCCCGCCGAGCTGGTCCGCTACCTGATCGGCGGCGTCATCGCCGAGGACCTGCCGTTCCGGCCCGACGGGATGGTCGGGGCGAGCTACGTGCCGACGACCTTCGTGCTGCCGCCGCTGCCCAACCAGATGTTCATGCGTGACAGCTCGGCCTGGATGTACGGGGGCGTCTCGGTCAACCCGATGGCCTTCCCGGCCAGGCGGCGCGAGACCATGCACCTGGAGACGGTCTACCGCCACCATCCGGTGTTCGCCGGCGCGGAGTTCCCGGTCTGGTACGGCGGCGACGGGCTCGACCACTACCCGGCCGCGGTCGAGGGCGGCGACCTGCTGGTGCTCGGCGGCGGCGTGCTCCTGGTCGGCATCGGCGAGCGCACCACCCACCAGGGCGTCGAGGCGCTGGCCCGCGCCATGTTCGAGGCGGGCGTGCTGCACACCGTGGTCGCGGTGGAGCTGCCCAAGGTCCGCGCCTTCATGCACCTGGACACGGTGCTGACCCAGGTCGACCACGACGCGTTCGTCATCTACCCGGGGCTGAAGCGGCAGCTGCGCCCGATCGTGGTCACGCCGGGGCGGGGACGGCACCTCGACGTCGCGGTCGAGGACGACCTGCTGACCACCCTGGCCAGGGTCCTCGGCGTGCCGCGCATCCGCTCCTTCGAGACCGGCGGCAACGAGCTGCTGGCGGCCCGCGAGCAATGGGACGACGGCAACAACCTGCTGGCCGTCTCGCCCGGCGTGGTGGTCGCCTACGAGCGCAACGTGGACACCAACCAGCGCCTGCGCGACGCCGGCGTCGAGGTGCTCACCATCCCCGGCTTCGAGCTCGGCCGCGGCCGCGGCGGGCCCCGCTGCCTGAGCTGCCCGCTGGCCCGCGACCTGGCCGGCTGAGCGCGCGCGCACGCCAGGCGGCTAGCGCCGCCGCAGCGAAAGCCTCCTGCGCCGCGGCGTGCCCTCGGCCGCGCTCTCGCCGTCGGCCCGGGCGCCGTCCTGCCCGGATGGCTCGTCCCCGGCCGTGGCCGCCTCACCCGCCGCCCCGGCGGCCTCACCCGCCCCGGCGGCCTCACCCCCGGCCGTGGCCGGCTCGTCCGCCTGCCCCTGCTCCTGACCCGCGGTGGCGTCCGCCGCCGTGAGGGCCGCGACCGCGGCCGCCGCGGTGGCCTCCTCGTCCTTCTCCTCGGCGTCACGGCCGCGGCGCTCGCGCCACACCAGCGCGGCGGCGCCGGCCAGCACGACCGCGAGCGACACCCAGGCGTTGCGGGACAGCCCGGCCAGGCGGTAGGTGGTGTCGGTGCGCAGCAGCTCCAGGAAGAAGCGCCCGGTGGCGTACAGGATCGCGTAGCACAGGACCAGGCTGCCGGTGCGCAGCCGGCGGGTGCGGCCGATCCAGATCAGCAGCCCGCACACCAGCAGGTTGTACAGCGACTCGTACAGGAACGTGGGGTGGAACGTCTCCGAGCCGATGTAGCGGTCGGGGCGGTAGCGCGGCTCCACCTCCAGCGCCCACGGCAGCTTCGTCGGCGTGCCGAACAGCTCCTGGTTGAAGTAGTTGCCCCAGCGGCCGAACGCCTGCGCCAGCGGGATCCCGGGGATGGCGGCGTCCAGCGCCTTGCCGACCGGCAGGTGCTGGCGCCAGGCGACCAGCACGCCGACCAGGATCCCGAGGGTCAGCCCGCCGTACAGCGCCAGCCCGCCCTCCCAGACGGCGACCACGTGCAGCCAGCGGCCCTCGAAGTCGGCGGTGTGGGTGGAGACGTAGGCCAGGCGCCCGCCGACGAAGCCGGCCACCACGCCCCAGAAGGCGGCGCGCTCCAGCTCGGCGGGGTCGCGGCCCTGCTGCGCCCAGCGCCGCCTGGCGAGCGAGACGGCCAGCAGGATGCCGACCGCGATGCACAGCCCGTACAGGTGGAAGAAGAGCGGGCCGACCTGGATGCCGTTGGTGGGCGGCGGTGGGATGTAGGCCAGCAGGTTCATCGGTCCAGGACCTCCGCGACCGCCTTGTCGACCGCGGCCAGCACGTCCTCGTCGAGCGCGCGGCCGGCGGCGGCGCAGTTGTCCTCGAGCTGCTCCGCCCGGGTCGCGCCGACGATCGCCGAGGCGACGTCGCGCTCGCGCAGCACCCACGCGAGCGCGAGCTGCGCCATCGACACGCCCGCCTCGGCGGCCACCACCCGCAGGCGCTCCACCGCGTCCAGCACGTCGTCGGTGAGCCAGTGGCCCACGAACATGCCCATCTTGCGGTTGGCGGCGCGGCTGTCCGGCGGGTGGGACTCGCCCTTGCGGTACTTGCCGGTCAGCACCCCCTGGGCGAGCGGCGACCAGACGACCTGGCCGACGCCCTCCTCGGCGGACAGCGGCAGCACCTCCGCCTCGATCCGGCGTTGCAGGATCGAGTACTCGGGCTGGTTGGACACGATCCGGTCCAGCCCCAGGTCGTCGGCGATGTGCAGCGCCGCGGCGATCTGGTCGGCGGTCCACTCGCTCACCCCGACGTACAGCACCTTGCCGCGGCGCACCAGGTCGTCGAGGGCCCGCAGGGTCTCGTCGAGCGGGGTCTCGTCGTCGTAGCGGTGGCACTGGTACAGGTCGATGTAGTCGGTGCCGAGCCGGCGGAGGCTGGCGTCGCACTGCTCGAGCACGTGCTTGCGCGACAGCCCGCGGTCGTTGGGCCCGTCGCCCATCGGGAAGAACACCTTCGTGGCCAGGACGTAGGACTCGCGGGGATAGCCGGCCAGCGCCGCGCCGACGACGCGCTCGGACGCGCCGCGCCCGTACGCGTTGGCCGTGTCGAAGAGGTTCACGCCCAGGTCGTAGGCCCTGGCGACGATCTCCTTGGCCCGGTCGGCCTCGACGCCGACCCCGTAGGTGAGCCACGAGCCGAGCCCGATCTCGCTGACCCGCACGCCGCTGGCGCCCAACCGGCGGTACTCCACCTCACGCCCCTCTCGTCACGGGTGGGTGCACCCTGTGGTCCACGAAGGTGGGTACTAGCCTGCCACGGGCCGCGGCGGTCTGCCGACCAACTCGCCGCCGCCGCGCACGACCAGCTCGTCGCGCAGCGCCCACAGGGCCGGGAAGAACCGGTGGCGCAGGGTGTGCTCGAGGTACTTCACCGCCATGCCGCCGGTGCCGCGCGCGTGGAAGCCGAGCGTCCGCTCGACCAGCGCGATGTGCTCCTGCCGCCAGCGCGTCCAGCGGGTGTCGTAGTCGACCAGCGCCTCGCAGACGAGGTAGAAGTCGGTGCGGTCGCCCGGGTCGGCGTAGAAGTCGGCCCATGCGGCCGGGCTGTCCAGGCGCAGCCGCGCGGCCGCGTCGGCGTGCGCCTGCGCCAGTGAGCGCTGCTCCAGCCTGGCGCTCAGCAGCGGCGGCAGCTCGCCGCCGTACTCGATCTCCAGCGCCTTCAGGTAGGCCTCCTCGCGCAGCCCGGACAGCAGCTCCAGCTCGCGGAACTGGCGCGACTGGAAGCCCGACGCGGTGCCGAGATAGCTGCGGAACTGCTGCAACGCCCACGGCGGCAGGGAGTGCAGGCTGCGCATCTGGTCCAGCCCGCTGGACAGGTTGGCGTTGACGCGGCTCAGCAGGGCCAGCGCGCGGGCGTGGGCGTCGCCGTCGAGCTCGCCGATGACCCGCTCGAGGTCGTGCAGCGCAAGCTTCATCCACAGCTCGAGGGCCTGGTGGACGATGATGAAGTGCAGCTCCTCGGGATGCGGAGGCTGCGAGCGCGGCTGCTGCAACGCCAGCAGCTCGTCGATCCGCAGATAGCTGCCGTAGGTCAGCTCCTCCACCCTGACGCCACCAGCCTTTCAGAACGTTCTGGCCGCCCCGCCACGTTGCGTCCCCCGAGGCTGCCGCCGGCGGCAGCCTATCGCCGCGGCCAGGGCGACGGCATCCCGGGCGGCCGCCTTCATTGCCGACCCGATGCGACAGCCATAGCATGCAGCCGGAGCCATCGAGAGGCACCGTGGCCGCGTACGGCGCCTGGAGCCCGAAGGAGGGGATCGTGCGACGGACCCTCGTGCCGCTGGCCGCGGTCGGCCTGCTGACCGTGCTGCTGTGGCCGGCTACCGGCGGGGCCGCCGCGCCGGGGTCCCGCCGTGCCGCCACCGCCGGGCAGGACCCCGACGCCTTCGGGCGCCAGCTCTACCAGCAGTCGTGCGCCTCCTGCCACGGTCCCGACCCTGCCGGGCCGAGCAACTACTCCACGGTCCCGTCGCTGAAGGACGTCGGCGGGGCGGCCGCGGTGGACTGGGCGCTGCGCTCCGGCCGCATGCCGTGGCGCTCCACCACCGGCCCGGCGGTGCGCGGCACGCCGGCGTTCGACCTGTCCGAGACCCGCGCGCTCAGCATCTACGTCGGCGACCGCGTCGGCGACCGCGACATCCCCACGGTCGACCCCAGCCAGGGCGACCTCAAACGGGGACGGGACCTGTACGCGCAGGCCTGCGCGGCCTGCCACGGCATGAACGGCGCCGGTTCCTCCGTCGGCGGCACCGACATCGCGCCCAGCCTGCAGGGGGTCGACGCGCTCACCGTCGGCGAGGCGATGAAGATCGGTCCCCGGACCATGCCGGTGTTCCGCGGGGGCGAGTACGACGCGGCCGGGGTGAACTCGATCGCCGCCTACACCGACACCCTGGACAAGAACGTCGACAACCCGGGCGGGCTGCCGATCGGGGGCAAGGGGCCGGTGCCGGAGGGCTTCGTCGCCTGGCTGATCGGCCTCGGCGTGCTGGTCCTGTTCGCCAGGATGATCGGAGGCCGCAACTAGCAGCGACCAGGCGGCCCCAGGCCGCCGGACGACGAGTCTCGGGGAGTCGAGCGACGTGGACGACGAGGACCAGCAGCACCGCCAGGCCGAGGGCGACGAGCCGCTCAGCCTCGAGCAGCGGCGTGCCGCCCGGCTCACCGCGATCTGCTTCGTGGTCGCCATCCTGGCCGGCGTCGCCCTGTTCGTCGTCTACTTCACCGGCGGCCAGACCCAGCTCGAGGGGATCCTGTTCGCCCTGGCCCTCGGCGGCCTCGGCATCGGCATCGTCATCTGGGGCGAGCAGCTGCTCGCCGCCCACGAGGTGGAGGAGGACCGCCACGAGTTCACCGTCGGCGAGGAGAGCCGCCTGGCCCTGGTGGAGTCGTTCGAGGAGGAGACCGGACCGCTGCTGCGGCACGGCGCGCGCCGCTCGTTCCTGGTGCGCCTGCTCGGCGGGGCCGCCGGCGCGCTCGGCCTGGCGCTGCTGCTGCCGGCCCTGTCGCTGGGCCCGTCGCCGGGCCGTGGCCTGGCGCACACCTCGTGGCGCAAGGGCAGGCGCGTGGTCGGAGAGGACGGCAAGCCGATCGTGTTCGACTCCCTGCCCGAGGACGGCTTCCTCACCGTCTTCCCCGAGGGCGCGGACGTGAACCGGGCCGACTCCCAGGCGCTGCTCATCAGGGTCCCCAACGGCCTGCTGGAGCTGTCCGAGGAGCAGCTGGCCGGGGTGCCGGGCGGCACCCACGTCGCCTACTCGAAGATCTGCAGCCACGCCGGCTGCCCGGTCGGCCTCTACCGGGCGGCGACCAGGTCGCTGATCTGCCCCTGCCACCAGTCCCAGTTCGACGTGCTGCGCGGCTGCAAGCCGTACTTCGGCCCGGCCGCTCGGCCGCTGCCGCAGCTGCCCCTCGGGGTCGACCGCGACGGCAACCTGGTCGCCCTGGGCGACTTCTCCGGGCCGGTGGGCCCCGCCTTCTGGCACCGCGTCAAGCGAGGCAGGTCGTCATGAGCATGGTCCGCCGGTCGGTCCAGTACCTCGACGAGCGGCTCGGCACCGCCAGCTTCGCGCGCAAGACGCTGCGCAAGGTCTTCCCCGACCACTGGTCGTTCCTGCTCGGCGAGATCGCCCTGTTCGCCCTGGTGGTGCTCGTGTTCACCGGGGTGTTCCTGACCTTCTTCTACACCCCGGACGCCCGCCCGACCATCTACCAGGGCCCCTACGAGCCGATGCAGGGCAAGGAGGTGTCGGCCGCCTACGAGTCGGTGCTGCGGCTCTCCTTCCAGGTCCGCAGCGGCCTGCTGATGCGCCAGGTGCACCACTGGGCCGCGCTGGTGTTCGTCGCCGCGGTCGTGGTCCACCTGTGCCGGATCTTCTTCACCGGCGCGTTCCGCCGGCCGCGCGAGGTGAACTGGCTGGTCGGCGTCGCGCTGCTGCTGCTGGCCATGGGCGAGGGCTTCACCGGCTACTCGCTGCCCGACGACCTGCTGTCCGGCATCGGCCTGCGCATCTTCTACTCGGTGGTGCTGGCCATCCCGCTGGTCGGCAGCTGGGCCGCCTACCTGCTGTTCGGCGGCGAGTTCCCCGCCCCCGACATCATCTCGCGGCTGTTCGTGTTCCACGTGATGCTGCTGCCGGCGCTGCTGCTCGGGCTGGTCGGGCTGCACCTGGTCATCCTGGTGCTGCAGAAGCACACCCAGTTCCCCGGCAGGGGCCGCACCGAGCGCAACGTGGTCGGCAAGCGGCTGTGGCCGCAGCAGACCTTCAAGTCGGTCGGGCTGCTGTTCGTCACCACCGCGATGCTGGCCGCGCTCGGCGGGCTGGCACAGATCAACCCGATCTGGCAGTACGGCCCCTACGTGCCGTTCAACGTCACCTCGCCGGCCCAGCCGGACTGGTACATCGGCTGGCTCGACGGCGCCCTGCGGCTGGCCGGGCCGTGGAGCTTCGACGTCTTCGGCTTCCCCGTCTCCGAGATGTTCTGGCCGGCGATCCTGTTCCCCGGGATCGCCTTCGGCACGCTCACCCTGTGGCCCTGGATCGAGCGCCGCTTCAACCGCGACCAGGCCGAGCACCACCTGCTCGACCGGCCCAGGGACGCGCCGCTGCGCAGCGCGGTCGGCATGGCGGGCCTGTGGGTGTTCTTCGTGATGTTCCTCGAGGGTGGCAACGACATCCTCGCGGTCATGCTCAACGTCTCGGTGGAGAACATCACCCGCATCCTGCAGGCCGCCTTCGTGGTCGGCCCGTTCGTCGTCGGCGCGGCGACCTACGCGATCTGCAGGTCCTTGCGGAAGAGCCAGATCCACCCGGCGCGGGCGACCGCCGGCGTCGAGCTGCGCCGCACCGCCAGCGGCGGCTACGAGACCGTCCCCCTCGAGCCCACCTCTTCGGAGTAGCGGCCGGGCCGCCGGCGCGGCGCCGGGCCGGGCCTCCTACCCGTGGCCGGGACGATCCTCGTGGCGGTCGGGCTCCAGCCGGCCGTAGCGGTTCTCGCGGTTGACGGCGGCGGTCCAGCCCCACAGGCTCGCCCCGACCAGGACGACGCCGACCAGCAGCAGCCACAGGCCGTAGATGAGGCCGGTGGTGAGCAGGGCCACGCCGACCGCCAGCAGCAGCGGCCAGACGGACGGCAGGGGCAGCACGGCCAGGTGGTCGGCGGCGTAGTCGCTGGGGCCGTCGGGGTCGCGGCGCGGCATGCCGGCCAGCCGCCGCATGGTGTCCCGGAACTCCTCCCGCGGGGCGGGCTCGCGCCGCTGCTGCAGGATCAGCCAGACCGCGGCGAACCCGGATCCGCCGCCGAGCAGCAGCAGCGCCACGATCCCGAACCACTCGTAGGTGACCAGCCAGTAGATGATCGCGGCGACCACGCCGAAGATCGCGACGCGCAGCAGGATGGCGGCCTCGTCGCGCACGGCTAGCCCCGGTCCTGGCGGGTGTCGGGGTCGGTGACCGGGGCGAGCGCGTGGCGGTGGTCGAACGCCGGCCGCTCCGAGCGGATCGGCGGCAGCTCGTGGAAGTTGTGGTGCGGCGGCGGCGAGGTGGTCGTCCACTCCAGGCTGTTGCCCTCCCACGGGTCTGGCCCGGCCGGCCTGCCCTTGCGCAGCGACCGGTACACGTTCCACAGGAACGGCAGGGTCGAGGCGCCCACCAGGAAGGCGCCCAGGGTGGAGGCCAGGTTGGCCGGCTCCCAGCGGTCGATGTGGTAGTCGGCGATGCGCCGCGGCATGCCGTCCAGGCCGAGGTAGAACTGGGGGAAGAAGGTCAGGTTGAAGCCGATGAACAGCGACCAGAAGTGCAGCTTGCCCCAGCCCTCGGAGAGGAAGCGGCCGCTCATCTTCGGGAACCAGAAGTACAGCCCGGCGAACAGCGCGAAGAACAGCCCGCCGACCATCACGTAGTGGAAGTGGGCGACCACGTAGTAGGTGTCGGTGACGGCGAAGTCGATCGGCGGCGAGGCCAGGAACACGCCGGTGATGCCGCCGATCAGGAACACCAGCAGGAAGCCGACGGCCATCAGCATCGCCGTGGTGAAGCTGATCGCGCCGCGCCACATGGTCGCCACCCAGTTGAAGATCTTGATGCCGGTCGGTATCGCGATCAGCATCGTCATGATCGAGAACCACGGCAGGTTGACCGCGCCGGTCGAGAACATGTGGTGCGCCCAGACGCCGAACGACAGCGCGGCGATGCCGAACACGGCGAACACCATCGCCCGGTAGCCGAACAGCGGCTTGCGCGAGAAGACCGGGATGACCTCGCTGATGATCCCGAACGCCGGCAGGATCACGATGTAGACCTCGGGGTGGCCGAAGAACCAGAACAGGTGCTGGAACAGGACCGCGCTGCCGCCGTGGGTCGGGTCGAAGAACGCCGCGCCGAAGTTGCGGTCCAGGAACAGCATCGCCAGCCCGGCGGTCAGCGGCGGGAAGGCGAACAGGATGATCAGCTGGTTGACCAGCACCGTCCAGGTGAACAGCGGCATGCGGAACACGGTCATGCCCGGCGCCCGCAGGTTCAGGATCGTGGTGACGAAGTTGACCCCGCCGATGATCGCGCCGATGCCGACCACCCCGAGCCCGATGATCCACAGGTCGACCCCGGTGCCCTGCTGGTAGGTGGTGTTCGACAGCGGCGGGTAGACGGTCCAGCCGGTCGCCGCCGCGCCGCCGGAGACGAAGAACGAGCTGAACACGATCAGCGTGCCGAACAGGTACAGCCAGTACGACAGGGCGTTCAGGCGCGGGAAGGCGACGTCGGCGGCGCCGATCTGCAACGGCACGAAGAAGTTCGCCAGGCCCGTGGTCACCTGCACGGCGAACAGCAGCACCATCATCGTGCCGTGCATGGTGAACACCTGGTTGTAGGTGTTCTCGCTCAGCGCCTGCAGGCCCGGCGCCGCCAGCTCGAACCGCACCAGCAACGCGAGCACGCCGGCGAACAGGAACACCCCGAACGCGGTGTAGACGTAGAGGATGCCGATCTTCTTGTGGTCGACCGTGGTCAGGTAGTCGACCAGCGTGGCCTGGGAGCGCTCGTGCGCCTCGGGCTGGGCCGGTGCGGGTACCTCGGTCGTGGCCATGTGGCGTGCTCTCCGTTCCGTGGCCTAGGGTGCGGCGCCGCCGCCGGAGGCGGCGCGGTTGACCCGCAGCCAGCTCTCGAACTCGCTGTCGGACACCACCCTGACGTCGAACAGCATGTCGGCGTGCGCGACGCCACAGAACTGCGCGCACTGACCAGGATAGGTGCCGACCTGGTCGAAGGTCAGGTCGAACCGGTTGGTGAAGCCGGGGATGGCCTGCCGCTTGAACAGCGTCCTCGGCACGTAGAACGAGTGCACCACGTCGACGGAGACGAGCTCGATCCGGATCGGCCGGCCGACCGGCACCACCATGGTGGGCCGCTGCTTGGGCTCGCCGACCACCCGGACGCCGCCGGGATAGTCGAACTGCCAGCTCCACTGGAACCCGGTGACCTTGAGCGGCACCGCCTCCTCGGGCGAGCGCGACAGCACCTTGTCCTGCGCCTGCACGGTCGCGACGATCAGGACGCCGACCAGCACCGTCGGGATCAGCGTCCAGAGCAGCTCGAGGGTGTTGTTGCCGTGGATCTGCTCGGGGAGCTCGTCGCTCCTGCGGCGGTAGCGCACGATCGACCACAGGATCAGGCCGGAGACCACCACGAACACGACCGCGGCGATCCACATGAAGAAGTTGTAGAGGCCGTGGATGGTCCGGCCCTGCTCGGTGACGCTGCTCGGCGTGCAGGCGGCGGCGAGCAGCAGGATGGCGAGGACGGCCGCCGCGCGGCCCGCGGCCCTGAGGGGACGAGGCCGCGTTGCCCGGCAAGGCCGATGGCGAAGCGCCAGGGTGTCCCTCCCCGTGCTCAGTCGGGCCTGGGTGTGTGCAGCCCTGGACTCTAGCATCGGTTCCCGCGTGATGGCCTCGCTCAGGCCATGCCGAGCCCGGTCATCAGGGCGCGGGCGGTGAGGCCGAAGATGAAGAACGCCCCGATGGTGAAGAACAGGTGGAACGGTGGCTTCTCCAGGCCCCGGCTGAAGACGTGGCAGACGACCAGGACCACGGCGGGGAAGACGGCGCCGTAGGCGTAGTGCAGCAGCGGCGGGCGGCCGCCCGTGGCGAACAGCGCCAGGCCGGCCAGGAGCTGGACCCCGAGCAGGACCTGCAGGACCGTCAGCAGCCCCCAGTAGAGCCGGCCCGCGTCCCGCTTGGCGATGAACAGGCCCAGCCCCCAGAGGAAGAGCAGCCCCCACCCGATCACGATGGCGAACCCCTCGACCTTGTGAAACGAGCTCATCCCACACGCTCCGGTCGTCGTCCGTCCCTGGTTCACCCGGGGCTACCGCTTCGCTCCTCGAGCCCCGGACCCCCGCCGCGGGCAGTCTCGCAGGAGTCGGCCGTTCCCGCTCGCCGGGTGGGGAGTTCGCCGTCGGCGGAACGGGTCGTCGCGCCGCGCGCGGTCGCGTACCCTGCTCAGCATGGAAACGGGCACCGCCTTCGAGCTCTTCGACCGGCCCGTCGACCCGGTCGACCGCCTGCTGCGGCGGCGCGTGGTGATGCTGTCCGGCGAGATCGACGCGGCCAGGGCCAACGACGTGATGGCGCGGCTGCTCTGGCTCGAGCAGGAGGCCGAGGACGAGCCGATCGAGCTGCGCATCAACTCCCCCGGCGGCGAGGTGCTCTCCGGCCTGGCCCTGATCGACACCATGGCGCAGGTGCGCTGCCCGGTCGCCACCACCTGCGCGGGGATGGCCGCCTCGCTGGCCTCGGTGGTGCTCGCGGTCGGCGCCCGCGGGCGGCGCCGCGCCACACCGAACGCCCGCATCCTGATCCACCAGCCCTGGAGCGGGCAGTTCCACGGCCAGGCCGCCGACCTGGAGCGCACCGCCGAGGAGGTGCTGCGCCTGCGGCGCCGGCTGGACAGCATCCTGGCCGAGGCGACCGGACAGACGGTCGAGCGTGTCCACCACGACACCGACCGGGACACCTGGTTCTCGGCCGAGGAGGCGGTGGCCTACGGCCTGATCGACGAGGTCAGCCGGTGACCCGCATGCGCGACCTGATGGGTGCCAGCCTGCGCCGCCGCCGGCAGGCCCAGGGCCGCACCCTGCGCGAGGTCGCCCAGGCCGCCGGCGTCTCCCTCACCTACCTGTCCGAGGTCGAGCGGGGCCTCAAGGAGGCCTCCTCCGAGGTGCTCGAGGCGATCTGCGCCGCGCTCGGCGTGGTCCTGTCCGATCTCCTGTTCGAGGTCGCCGAGGCGCTCGCCCGCCTCGAGGTACGGGCGGGCGCCCACACGACCGCGGTCGGCTTCCTGACCGCCCCGGCGCCGGAGCCCGTGGCGCCGAGCGCCACCCCGATGGCCAGGGTGCTCGACTTCCAGGCCTACGCCAGCCGCCGCTCCGCCTGAGCGGCGCCGTCAGGCCCGCCGCCCGCCCGGCAGGTGGAACTCGACCCGGGTCCCCCGCCGCGGCGCGGCGTCGATCCGCAGCCTGCCGCCGGCGCCCTCGATCCGGTCGGCCATGAAGCGCAGGCCGAGGTGCCCGGCGGAGGCCGCGCGGGCGAGCGTCTCGCCGGGGTCGAAGCCGGCGCCGTCGTCGGCGACCTCGACGGCGACCACGCCGCCCTCCCGCCAGGTCCGGATCGACACCTTGGTGGCGTGGGCGTGCTTGGCCACGTTGGCGAGCGCCTCCTGGACGGCGCGGAACAGGATCGTCTCGCGGTCCGGGTCCAGGTCGCCCACCGGCGTCCAGCGCAGCTCCACGGCGCAGTCGTCGTGCTCGGCCAGGCGGCCGAGCTGCCGCCGCAGCGCGGTCTCGAGGCCGGCCTCGTCCAGCTCGAGCGGGCGCAGGTCGAACAGGAAGCTGCGGGCGGACTGCAGCCCGTGCTCCACGTTCCTGCGGATCCGCTCGACGGTGAAGCGGACCACCTCCCACGCTTCCTCGCCGCCGGCGGCGTAGTCGGCGACCGCCCGGTCCCTGCGCGCGTCCAGCACGTCGAGCAGCAGCAGGGCGGCGGCGAGCGCCTGGATGGTGTCGTCGTGCAGGTTGGCGGCCAGCCGGCGGCGCTCGTCCTCCTGGGCGGTGACCAGCTGCCGCAGCAGGCTGCGGCGCTCCCGCTCGGCCCGTTCGAGCGCCGCGGCGTGCCAGGTCAGGTCCTCGCACTCGGCCAGCAGCGCGCGCGGCCCGCCGTCCTCGTCCCGCAACACGGTCACGGTCGCGGCGACCTCGACCGGACGCCCGCCGCGCTCGGCGACCAGGAGGCAGCGGCCCTCCGGCCGCAGCCCGGCGCCACCCGGCGCGAGCGCCGCGGCGACCTTGCCGACCAGCTCCGCCCGGTCCTGGGGGCGGACCAGCTGCAGCATGCTCCTGCCGGCCAGCCCGTCCACGGAGCGTCCGACCAGCTCGCACAAGGAGCGGTTGGCCCGCACCACGCGGCCGTCCAGGTCGAGCAGGGCCATCCCCACGGTCGCGTGCTCGAACCCGATGCCGAGCGAGGCGGCCACCGCCTGCAGCCTCGCCGCGTCCGGCCGCGGCGCGCCGGACGGGCCCCGGTCCGGCGGGGGCGTCGAGGCTGCCGCCGACGCCGTCTGGCGCGGGCGTGCCACCGTTGCCGCTGGCCCAGCGTTTCGTCGACTCGCTGGCATCCGGGCCTCCTGGTGCCGTCGGTGCACGGTCGGCGCACGGCTCGCCCGCCACCCGCGGTGGCTCCGAGACCGCGGGCCGGGCCCGGCGCGCGGTCTCGCTACGTAGCGTAACGCAGCCCGCACGGACCGTCGCGGCCCGCCGGGACCCCCCGGCCGGGACCGGCCCCCGACCCGCACCGGACCCCGCCAGAGCGGCCCTGAGCTGGGCACACGGCAAGATGCTGCGGACCCACGAGCAGGCTGGAGAGTCAAGACTTGATCCCCGGGCGGGCCCGTCGCACCCTAGGAGGCGACACATCCGCCACACGTCCGGGCCAGGCCACCGCCGTCCGCCCGCAGCGCGAGCCCCGGAACCGCCCCCGGCGGGCGCCGACGGCAGGCCACCTGGACGCTCCTCGTAGCAGCCGCCAACTCGATGTAGCAACGACAGCGACCAGCCCTCGGCAACCGGGCCGGCGCCACCCGACCCGCCGGCGACGGTTCGCCGGTGGTCAGCTTCCCTGATGGCGCGGGCCGTGCCCGCTTCAGGCGACGTGCGTACCGACCGCCGCCCACGGCCCCGCCGTCGGGGAGCCGTCGCGACCAAATCTCGAAGGGGGAGTCATGCGCCTCGCCATGACCCGGCACGCCACGCCGCCCTCGGGCCGGCCCCGTACCCCTCGACGCCTGGCCGAGCTCGGCACCCACGGCTGGTTCTGGACGGTGCTGGCGCCCTACCTGGGCGCCACGATCCTGCTGCTCGCCACCGTGTTCGCCCTCAACCCGCACCGCCCCGGGGACCCCGGCGAGCCCGCCGGCACCTGGGACTACCAGCGCGAGCTGGTGGCGGTCGACGGCGGCGGGGCCGGCAACGCCTTCGCCCGCACCGCCATCCGCGGCGCCGCCGGGATGGCCAAGGGGTCGATCGAGCGCCAGCGCGACGTGTTCCGCTTCAACCTGCTCGACTTCCTGGTCGGCCGCTCGATCGCCGGCGACCTGGGCGCCTGGCGCGACACCTGGCGGCTGCCCCTGCAGGGCGGCACCACGGTCCTGCTCGCCGGCCTGATCGCCTACGGGATGCTGCGCCGGCCCGCCCGGCGCGTCTGGCTGGTGGCCGCGCTCCTGCTGATCGCCGCCACCTTCGTCGTGACCCGGCCGTACACCACCACCAGGCTGGCCGCCGCGCCCGGGGTCGCCGTGCCGGAGGCGACCACCAGGGTGGCCGCCGCGATGCGGCTCGACGGCGGCCGCGTCGACGCCGACCAGGTGCGCGAGCGGCTCGTCGACCGCTACTGGACGGAGTTCGTCGCCTACCCGCTGTCGCGGCTGCAGAGCGGCGGGGCGACGCTGGCCTCCTCGCCGCCGGCCGGCAAGGCCGGCGTGCTGGACCTGCTGCGCCGCCAGGTGGTGGGCGTCAACGACTGGGTGATCGGGCGCCACGGCCCCGAGCGCGCCCTGATCGCCAGCTCGGCCGCGCTGTACGTGCTGCCGTTCGCGCTGCTGCTGGGCGTGCTCGCGATGGTCGCCACCTGCGCGCAGGCCCTGCTGTACCTGCTGTGCCTGGCCGCGCTGGTGGTCGGGCCGCTGGCGGTCGAGCCGCGCTGGCGCCGCGCCATCGTCACCTGGTGGCTGCTGCCCCTGGCCGCCGCCGCCACCGTGCTCGCGGCGGCGGGCCTGGCCTCGCTCTCGGTCCTCTGGCTCGGCCAGCTCGTCCACGCCGCCGACGAGCAGCTCAGCCTGCTCGTGGCCGGGTCCATCGGGCCGCTGGCCACGGCCGTGCTCGCCGGCCGCTGGCTGCGGCGCGTGCGGCGCGAGCGCCGCGTCGCCCTGGGGGGTGCGTGAGCATGAGCCCGTCCACCGAGCTGGTGCCCGTCCGCCGGGAGCCGCCGCGCCGGCGGCGCTGGCTGGCGCGGCTGTCGCGCAACCCGCTGACCCGCCGGGCGGCCGTGACCGTGCTGCTGTCCGCGGCCGCGGCCGGCCTGGTCGGCCTCTCCTACGCCACCGCCGACGCCGACCCCGCCCGTTCCCGCGCGCGGCCGGCCGCCGTCGCCCCCGCCGGGCACGACGCGGCCGGGGAGCGGATCGGCCCGCCGCGGACCGGGACGCCGCCGGCCGCCCCCCGCCGCCCGTCCCGTCCGGAGACGGTGGCGGTGGACTGGTACGCCAAGCGGCTGGGCGTCCCCCACGGCCGTGTCCGCGCGCTCGGCAGCCAGCGCCTCGGCCCCGGCCGCCTGCGCGTGCTGGTCCTGGCCGAGGAGGGCGGCCGCCGGCCCACCGCCTGGATCCCGCTGCGCCACGTCCACGGCGGCTGGAAGGTGGGCCGGTGACCCGGCAGGCCACCCGCACCCGGCCCGCCCCCGCGGGCCGCCCCGGCCATGGCCCTGGCCGGGCCGGCAACCACCAGAGCGCCGGCCGTCGCGGCGGCCATGGCGGTGCCGGCGCTGGCGGGCGGGGCGGTGGGGCGGGCCCCGGCGGCGGCCGGGGTGGCGGCAGCCCCCGGCGTGGCCCTGGCCGCGGTAGCGGTGGCGGCCAGCCGCCGCGGCGGGTCGCCGCCGCCCAGGCCGGCGGCCTGCTCGCCGCGCTGCTGGCGCTGGCGGTGCTGGCCAGCGCCGCGTCGCCCGGCTTCCCGGTGCCGCACCTGCCGAACCTGCCGAACCTGCCCGGCCTGTCGCGACCCGGCCACGCCGGCGGCCAGCCGGCGCCCGACCCCAGCCGCGCCGGCGACGCCAGCCGCTTCGCGCTGGCCGACATCCCCCGCGCCTACCTGACGCAGTACCTGGGCGCCGCGCCGACCTGCCCCGCGCTCACCTGGCAGACGCTGGCCGGCATCGGCAAGATCGAGACCGACCACGGCCGCTCCGCCGCGCCCGGCGTGCACACGGGCCTCAACCGTGCCGGCTGCTGCGCCGGGCCGATGCAGTTCAACCTCACCGACGGCCCGCCGTCCACCTGGGACGCCTTCGGCCGCGGCGACGTCTACGACCCGGCCGACGCCATCCCCGCCGCCGCCCGCAAGCTGTGCGCCAACGGCCTGGCCCAGCCCGGCCCGGCCGCCCGCGACCCGTGCCCGCAGGTCCTCGGCTCGGCGGCGCTGCACCTGGCGCTCAAGCGCTACAACAACGCCTGCTGGTACGTCCACGAGGTCGTGACCGTGGCCCTGCGCTACACCGCCACGGCGGCCGCCACCCTGCGGCCGTCGCGCGACCCGTTCGTGGTCGCCCTGGCACACGACCCGCACATCCAGACCACCCGCAGCCACGGCTGCGACCCCGCGCCGGACCTCGCCTCCGGCCGCCTGGACCTGCGCGTCACCTCGCTGCTCGCCGCGATCGCCGAGCACGCCACCATCCGCGTCTCCTGCCTGCGCAGCGGCCACTCCACCTACGTCAAGGGCACCCGGCGGGTCTCCAACCACACCGTCTGGCGGGCGGTCGACATCGACCGGGTCGACGGCCAGCCCGTCGGCCGCCACAGCAAGGCCGCCAAGCGCCTGACCAGGTGGCTGGACGGCCTGCAAGGCCCGCTGCGCCCGGCCGAGATCGGCTCGCCGTTCCCGATCGGCCACCGGCCCTGGTTCAGCGACGAGGGCCACCAGGAGCACCTCCACATCGGCTACAGCCAGGACCAGACCGCGGGCTGAGCCCGGGAGCGCGGCGGGAGGCGTATCGGCAACCGGCGAGCCCGGCCGGAGGACCCGGCCGGGCTCGCCGCCGTGCCCGGCGCCTAATTAGAACGTGACCAGCGGGTGGCCGGTCGCCTCGTTGACCACGAAGTTGAGGAAGAAGAACCCGAAGAACAGGAAGTTCGCCAGCAGCAGGTAGATCACGGGCGACGGGCGGGCCGGCCTCGGCAGCCTGCTGTTCAGGTAGATGATCACGAACGGGAAGATCAGCGCCCCGAAGTTCGACATGTTCGCCGAGATCAGGACCAGCCGCGCCGGCTGGAAGAAGTGCAGGAACACCGCGACGACCGCGGTCAGCACGATCATGAACGGGTAGTAGAAGCGGCGCGGGTCGCCGGCGACGGCGCGCTGGAAGCGCGTGCTCATGTTGAGCGCGTCGGTCATGTTGCGCACCAGCGCCTCGAAGATGCTGATCTGCGCCTTGTACAGGATCATGAAGCCGATCAGCAGGGTGAAGTAGAACACCCAGCGGCCGTACTCCTGGCCGAGGATGTTGGCCGCGAAGGTGGAGACGCTGGCCTGGGTCGGCTGCTCACCGGAGAGCAGCACCATCTGGCGCATGAGGATGATCGGCAGGAACATGCCGATCATCGAGCCGCCGAAGAAGATCAGCCAGGTGTCCACCTTGAGGTAGCCCATCCAGCGGTGCCACAGGGCGGTGTTCTTCTCGTCGTCGGGGAAGATCAGGCCGCTGGAGCGGACCTCGCTACGCTCGCCGCGCAGGCCGGCGATGAAGCCGACGCGGTGGCCCATGCCGTAGCCCTTGTCCCGGTAGTGGCCCAACGCGTACCAGTTCAGGCCGGACGCCAGCGCGGTGAACCCGGCCAGCCCGCCCAGCAGGGTGGCGTCGCTGCCGGCCGGGGGCAGGGCCGGGGTGATCAGCCCGCGGATGCCCTCGAACCACACGCCGATCGGCATCACCAGCAGGCAGATGGTGAACAGCAGGATCAGCTCGATGAGGATGGCGACGCCGTTGAACAGCTCCAACCCTCGGGTGACCCTGCGCGAGGCCACCGTGATGACGAACACCCCTGCCAGGAGCAGCACCGCCAGGACCTCGACGATGCCGGAGTCGAGATCGCCGGGGACACGCCCGTACAGCAGGGCGAACAACGCCTGGGCCGCCGATTTCGCCCAGCCGCCCCAGATCAGCGCGAAGAACAACGTGACCAGGGTAAACGGCACCCAGAGGAAGGCGCCCGGCGGCACCCGGGCGAACGCCACCACCGGCACCTCGCCGGTGGCGATCATGTAGCGGCCGAACTCGATGTTGTAGAAGGTCTGCAGCAGCGCCGACACGAGGATGACCCAGCCGATGCCGATGAAGCCCAGCCTGCCGACGTTGAGGGGGCCGAGCAGCCACTCACCGGTGCCGATGGCGATGCCGAGGGCGATCAGGCTCGGTCCGAGGACGAACTGGACGGTCTCGGCCGGGCCGATCTCCCGGAGCCCGAACACCTCCTCGGGCGTGGGAAGGTCCGCCACCTCGAGCGGCGGCCGGCTGACGCCTCTGATAGCCGGTCTGGCTGGGTGGTGGAGCTGTCATTCTGTCCATTCGACACCTCCTGACCCCCCAGCAGGCGATTCTCCGCACCTAAGCAGAACTCATCAAGCGCGACAACGCAAAATTCGCTCAAAGGGTGAACCAGACGATCCGCTCCTGAGCTACCCCTCACCGGTCCAGGACGAACCTGGCAATCGGTACGACGGCGCGCAGGAGGCGTCCGTTTCCGGCAACCTCGTTCGTCGTACCGGTGGACAGGCAGATGAGGAGGGGCCGTGCGGTACCTGCTGATGCTGTGCAGCGATGCGTCCGTCCAGGCGGATGTCGCCCAGGACGCGGCCATGTCCGGCTGCGACGACTGGACCGAGGAGATGGAGCGGCGCGGGGTCCTGCGGGGGAGCACCGGCCTGCGTCCGCCTGGCGAAGCCACCACGGTGCGGGTGCGCGACGACCAGGTGCTGCTGTCCGACGGGCCGTTCGCCGAGACCAAGGACCAGATCGGCGGGTTCAGCCTGATCGAGTGCGGCGATCTCGCCGAGGCCGTCGAGGTGGCGTCCAAGCACCCGTGGGCGCGGCTCGGGCAGGTCGAGGTCCGGCCCGGCTGATGCCCGACGAGCCCGAGGTCGAGGGCCTGCTGGCGCTGCTGCTGCTGCACGACGCCCGCCGCGCCACCCGGGTCGACGAGGCGGGGGAGCTGGTGACGCTGGAGCACCAGGACCGGTCCCGCTGGGACGCCGGCGAGATCGCCGAGGGCGCCGACCTGCTCGAGGCGGCGCTGCGGCGCGGCCGGCCGGGCGCCTACCAGGTCCAGGCGGCCATCGCCGCCTGCCACGCGACCGCCGCCGATGAGGCCGACACCGACTGGACCGAGATCGCCGCGCTCTACGGGCAGCTCGCCCGGCTGGTGCCCTCCCCGGTGGTCGAGCTCAACCGGGCCGTGGCCGTGGGCATGGCCGAAGGACCCGCCGCCGGCCTCGCGCTGGTGGAGGCCCTGGAGGCGTCGGGGGCGCTGGCCGGCTACCACCTGCTGCCCGCCACCCGCGCGGACCTGCTCCGCCGCCTGGGCCGCCCCGCCGAGGCCAGCGCCGCCTACCGCGAGGCCCTCGCGCTGGCGACCACCGACACCGAGCGCCGCTACCTCACCCGCCGCCTGGAGGAGGCCACGGCCCAGCCGTGACCGTGTCCGTCCGCGGCGTGGCCGTTCGTCGGTGGGGCAGCACGGTCGGCCGGCGACCGTGCCCGTCACCACGGAGGCAGCAGATGGAAACGCCGAGGCCGGCGGCGTGGCGACGGTGTACGGCATGTCCTCCGGCGCCGTCCTCGCCCTCGAGGCGGCGGCGCGCGGCCTGCCGATCACCAAGCTGGCGCTCTACGAGCCGCCCTTCGCCGCCGACGACGCTCGGCGGCGGCAGGCGCGGGAGTACGCCGCCAAGCTCGCCGAGCTGCTGGCGGCGGACCGCCGCGGCGACGCCCTCGAGGCGTTCATGACGATGGTGGGCGCGCCCGCGGAGATGGTCGGCCAGATGCGCGGCGCACCGATGTGGCCGGCGCTGGAGGCGCTGGCGCCCACGCTCGCCTACGACTCGGCCGTGATGGGGGACAGCAGGGGCGGCCCGCTCCCGGCCGAGCGGCTGGCCGCCGTGGCCACGCCCACGATCGTCCTCGCCGGCGGGGCCAGCCCGGCGTGGATGCGCGAGGTGGCGCGGCAGGTCGCCGGCGCGCTCCCGCACGGGCGGCACCGCTCACTGGACGGCCAGACGCACGACGTGGCCGCCGAGGCGCTCGCTCCGGTGCTGGAGGAGTTCCTCGCGGGCTGAGACGTGTTGACGTGGGACGAGTGGCGGATACTTCAGGGCCGGAGCAGGTCGAGGACGTGAGCGGAGCAGACCGGGCCAGAGCGGACGCGGAGTGGGGCGGGACGCCAGCGGCGCTTGGCAACTCCGGCGCGCGGTGGCACGATCTCGCAGTGACCAGCAGACCCGCTGCGGCGCAGCACTTGCGCGACCTCGCGTGGCTGCGCCGCGTCCGCGACCGGATCGACCGGGAGTACGTGCAGCCGCTGGACGTCGAGGCGCTCGCCCGCGGCGCGCACATGTCGGCCGGGCACCTCAGCCGCCAGTTCCGGCTGGCCTACGGCGAGTCGCCGTACGGCTACCTGATGACGCGG
>Ga0307278_10000435_pt1 | contig 21252 bp, 20 predicted proteins | sample ER_DNA_117_FD_194482 | JGI IMG/M metagenome (GOLD analysis project Ga0307278, IMG submission 194482) | Bulk soil microbial communities from the East River watershed near Crested Butte, Colorado, United States - ER_DNA_117 | ecosystem: Environmental > Terrestrial > Soil > Floodplain | place...
CCTTGCGCTGCGGCGTGTCGAGCCGCTCGCCCTCGGGCGCAGCGAAGACGACATTCAGCACACCGCCCTGCTCGGACGCGAACTCGGACTCGATCAGGTCGGTTGCCTTCTGCGTGTCCGAGCCCGGAATCTCGAATTCGTCTCGCAGGCTGCCCCCGATCGTCCCGACCAGGACGATGAGGAGGACGACGATGCCGACCCACACGCCGACGACGCGCCACGGATGCGAGGCGCAGGCTCGCGCCCAGCCGGCAAGCGCGCCCGTCGAGCGGCGCTCGTGGGCCGCGCGCCGTCCCGGCGAGTGCTCCCCCGAGCGGCCGGTCCCACCGATTTCAGGTCCGAGATTGCGATCGGTCATGTGTCTGGCCCTTTCCTCGCTGCTGGATTCCTACTACAGACGAACGGGAGCCGAAAAAGTCATCGGTCGCTGCTCGCCGTTTCCAGGCCTCACGCGCCGCCCGGCGATTCTGTTCCGGCCCGCGCGAGCGTTCTCGCCGGATTCGGACAGATTCGGCCTCCGGCGGCAAGACAGTCCTCGCGAGGTAACTAACGGTCGCGGTCGATGGGCGGATCGCGCCGCGGGATGGGCGAAGCGTTGACGATCGACGTGGTGGTCTCGCCGTATACGAGGAAGCGATCGAGCAGGTCGCTGAGCTCGTCGATCGAACGCAGGTAGACCTTGAGGTAGAAGCAGTCCTCGCCCGTGATGCGATGGCACTCGCTGACTTGGGCGATCTCGGCGGCAAGCTCGGGGATCCGCGGTAGCTGGCCGGGAGCAGGCTTGATCCGAACGATCGCGGTCAGCGGGTACCCGAGAGCCCGAGGGTTGAGCTCGGCGCGGTAGCCGGTGATGACGCCGGCTCGCTCGAGGCGCTGGACACGCTCGGCGACGGCCGGTGAGGAGAGGTTCACCCGCCGCCCGAGCTCGGCCAAGGAGACACGCCCGTCGATGGTCAACTCGCCGATGATCTTTCGGTCAGTTTGGTCGATCTTTGGAATATCAACTGCATTCGCGCCTGAAAGTCCTTTCTTCATGATCTGTGTCGAGCATAACGCCTTCGATTCGGTATGTCCATTTCAGCGCCATTTGGGAACACTGTCGAGATCGCAGGCTACGTCGATACCGCCACGGGGCATCGAGCACGGACGAACCTCGTGCCCACCGTGCCCCCGCAGGCATATTTCGTCGGCAGCGCCGTCTTCCACTACCTTGGCCCCTCCTTCGCGGTGCTCTTGTTCGCCCGCGTCGAGGTGCTGGGCGTGGCCTGGCTGCGAATCGCTTCGGCGGCTCTGATCTTCGCGATCTGGCGCCGGCCGTGGCGCAAGTTCCTCGAGCTCGACCGCAACGGGCAGGCGCTGATCGTCGTGCTGGGCGCCGTGTTCGCAGTCATGAACGCCTGCTTCTACATCTCGATCGACCGCCTCCCTCTCGCGACCGTGGCGGCGATCGAGTTCATCGGCCCGATCGCACTCGCGGTGATCGGCGTTCGCGTCGGGCGCAACCTCGCGGCAATCGCCGCGGCCGCTGCCGGCGTCTATCTGCTGACCCGGGTGCAGTTCGCAGGCGAGCCGGTCGGAGTCGCCTTCGCATTCGCCAACGCGGCCCTCTTCACCGCCTACATCATCCTCGCGCACCGCATCGCCCGCCGCTCGGCGATGGGCGGGGTCGACGGTTTGGCGGCGGCGATGCTCTGCGCCTTCGTCTTCGTCTCCCCCATCGGCCTTTCGGGCGCAGCCCATGCCTTCGCAGATCCGATCGCCCTCGCGGCCGGTGTCGGCGTCGGCGTCTCCTCCTCTGTCGTTCCCTACGTGTTCGACCAGCTGGCGATGGCCCGCCTGCCGCGTGCGACCTACGCGCTCTTCGTGGCGCTGCTACCGGCGACCGCGACCGTGATCGGGATCATCGTCCTTCGCCAACTGCCGTCGCCGGTCGATCTCGCCGGGATCGCCCTCGTCATGATCGGCGTCGCTCTACATCGACCTGACCCAACGGACACCGGACGCAGCGTGGCCCAGGCGGCGAGCCCGTGATTTGGAATGGCTCGAGCCGCTCCGGCGTTCAAATCGGTATGACGCGCCTCGTCGGGATCAACCACGTTGCCCTCGAAGTCGGCGATGTCGAGGAGGCACTCGCCTTCTATGGACAAATTTTCGACTTCTCTCTGCGGAGCCGTTCTCCGGGCGCCGCGTTCATCGACATCGGCGACCAGTTCATCGCGCTGATGGAGGGCCGGACGGGGCCGCCAGATCGGGCCCGCCACTTCGGGCTCGTCGTCGAGGACAAGGAGGCCGTGCGCGAAGCGCTCGAAGAGGCGGGCGTCGAGATCCGCCCGGGTCGCAGGCTCGACTTCCAGGATCCCTGGGGCAACACGGTCGAGGTCGTCCAGTACGACCAGGTGCAGTTCACGAAGACTGAGCGAGTGCTGCGCGGGATGGGGCTCGAGCTCGGCAAGACGCCGCAGGCGCTCGCCGAGCTCGAAGCCAAAGACCTCGCCTAGTGCCCCATCCAGTAATGCCGCCGAGCTTCTGGGTCGCGAGCACCAAGCCAGAGGCCGCACTCGTCCGCGGCCAAGGCTAGAAGCCTTGGCAAGGGCGAGGGTGGGCTCTGGCGCCGCGTGATCGCGGGCCAGAAGCCGGTATGTATTGCTGGGAGGGGCACTAAGCGGGCACTCCCGTCAGGGCTTCGGCAACGACTTCCAGGCCCACTGCACGCGAGCCCTTGACGAGGACGACGTCGCCCGGTCGGACGACGTCGCCCACCTTCTCGACTGCCTCCCCTGCGTCGCGCGCATACTCGCCGCCGTACGAACGCGCGAGCTCTCCCACCGCCAGGACCGAGTCGATGCCGAGCGCCCTGACGAGCTCACCCACCTCACGGTGATATGCGGGGGCGGTCGGCCCCAGCTCGGCCATCTCGCCGAGCACGGCGACCTTCCGGCCCTCATGCTCCGCCAGGTGCTCGAGCGCCGCCCGCATCGAGGCCGGGTTCGCGTTGTAGGCGTCGTTGATGAGCAGGCCTCCGCCCGGGAGCGACGATTCCTCGCCGCGCCAGCGCGAGAGCTCGACGTCGACCCTCCCCTCCGGGAACGGAAGTCCAAGCGCCTCGAGCGCGAGCAGCGCAGCCACGGCGTTGCCGGCTTGGTGGCGCGCGGTGAACGGGAACTCGAGCTCCAGGCTCGCCCCGCCGAGTGCGAAAGCGATCCGGCAGCCGCCCTCGACGCGATCGAAGCGCTCGACGTTCTCCGGGCCGAACCTCCGAATCTCGATGTCGTCGCGCGCGAGGAACGGCTCGAGCAGCGGCTCGTCCGGCACGACCGCGACACCGCCCGGGGGCAGCGAGGCCACGACCTCGGCCTTCGCCTCCGCCACGCGCTCGACCGTACCGAGTAGCTCGAGGTGCACGGGGCCGATGCTCGTGATGACTCCGATGTCCGGCCGCGCGACCGCGCAGAGCTCGGCGATCTGGCCGAGGCCGCGCATGCCCATCTCGCAGATGACGACCTCGGTGTCCGGCTCGATCCGGGTCAGAGTCAGCGGGAGCCCGATCTCGTTGTTGTGCCCGCCTTCGGCTGCGACCGTTCGGGCATGGGGGCGACAGAGCGCGGCGAGAATGTCCTTGGTCGAGGTCTTTCCGGTCGCGCCGGTGATGCCGACAACGCGCGCCGAGGTACGGGTGCGCACCGCGCTGCCGAGGGCGGCGAGCTCCGAGAACGCGTCCACGGGGACGAGGGTCGCGGCGGCTCCGCGCGCAAATGCGTGCCGGGTGAAGTCGGCGCCGCCGTCGATCGCGAAGAAGAGGTCGCCCTCGTCGATCAGCCGCGAGTCGATCTGCACGCCCGTGACCTCGTCCGCCCACGGCGCTGCGTCGAGGTGGCCGGGACAGAGGGCGGCAATCTCGTCGAGAGCGAACGGGATCACGGCGCTGCCGCCCCGAGTCTCCTCAGGGCTTCCCGTGCGACTTCGCGGTCATCGAAGGGAACTGTTCGGTCGCGAAACTGCTGGCCCTGCTCGTGGCCCTTGCCGGCGATGAGAACGATGTCACCGGGAGCAGCGGCCTCGATCGCGCGGGCGATCGCCTCGCGCCGGTCGGGCACGACGTCGAGCTCGTCTTCCGTTCCCGCGACGATCTCTTCGATGATCGCCCGCGGGTCCTCGCTGCGCGGATTGTCGGAGGTGACGATGGCGAGGTCGGCGAGCTCACCGGCGATCCGCCCCATGATCGGGCGCTTCTCGCGGTCACGGTCGCCGCCGCACCCGAAGACACAGATCACACGCCCCGAATCGAGCTCGCGCGCGGTGGCGAGAACGTTCTCGAGCGAATCCGGCGTGTGCGCGTAGTCGACGACGACCGTGAAGGGCTGGCCCTCGTCGACGGTCTCGAAACGGCCCGGAACTCCCTCGAGCGCTTCCAGGCCTCGCGCGATCGCCTCGTCGTCGATCCCGAGCAGGCGCGCGCCCGCCATGGCTCCGAGCGCGTTCTCGACGTTGAAGCGGCCCCGAAGCTTGAAGTCGATGCCGTCGAGCGCCTCCGGCCGCAGCATCGCGTCCTCCGCGAAGCCGTAGGTGAGCGCGTCGGGCCGGTCGGCGGCGAGACGGCGGCCCCACGGGTCGCCGACGTTGAGCGCGGCGGGAGGCTTGCCGACGAGGAAGAGCCGCCGCTTCGCCTCGAAGTAGGCGTCCATCGTCCCGTGGAGATCGAGGTGGTCCTGCGTGAGGTTCGTGAAGACGAGCGCGGAGAAGTGGATGTGCTCGAGCCGCTTGAGCTGGGAGCCGTGCGAGGTCGCCTCCATTGCACAGCTGTGGTCGCCGGCGTCGAGCAGCTCGCGAAAGAGGCGCTGGAGGTCGATCGCCTCGGGCGTCGTCCGGATCGAGGGGCGGCGCTCTCCGCCGACGCGGGACTCGATCGTGCCGAGCAGGCCCGGCCTCCTCCCCGCCGTCGCGAGGATCGAGTGGAGCAGGAAGGCCGTCGTCGTCTTCCCGTTCGTGCCTGTGACGCCCACGACCTCGAGCTCTTCTGTCGGGCGCCCGAAGAACTCGGACGCAGCCGCGGCCATCGCCTCCCTCGCGTCGGCGACGACCACCTGCGCCACGCGGGAAGCGACCGGATGCTCGACGACGAGCGCCGCGGCGCCTGCGTCGATCGCCCTGCCCGCGAGCTCGTGACCGTCGAAGCGCGCGCCGGGGACGCAGAAGAAGAGCGCTCCGGGTCGGACCGCACGCGTGTCGTAGGCGAGATCCTCGATCTCGACCTGGGCATCCCCGACGATCTGGCTCGGGGCGAGTGTTTCTGCGATGCGTGCGAGCTTCACTGGAGCGTCGCGAGAGTACCAATGCGCCCTGCTGCTACTGGGAGGCCAGCGTCTACTCGCTTTCCTGGCGTGCCGCTGGTCGTGCGTATGCCGGCGGGACAGTGTTAGTGCGACACGGCCCGCTGGCTGGAGCGCGGCCAGCGGTGCGAGGCGGGCCCGGAGCCCGGCTCTGCCGGGCGGGAGGGCACGCCGGCCAGGGAAGCGAGGGGAGCGCTCGCGAGGGTACCAACGGTTCCTGCTACTGCCGGGTGGGGAGCGTCTCCGGCGCGTCCGGCGGGATCTCGAGGTACTGGAGGTCGAAGCCGGCGATCTGCTGGAAGGCGGGTGCTGCCACGACACCGCCCCAGATCGCGGCGGCCGGCTCGTCGACGGTGACGACAATCACGAGGCGGGGGCTCGAGGCGGGCACCATCCCGACGAAGGAGGCGACATAGCGCGACGTCGAGTAGCCGCCGTCCGGATCCGGCTTCGCAGCGGTCCCGGTCTTCCCTGCCACTTTGTAACCCGGCAGCTGTGCTTCCTGGCCGGTTCCCTCGATGACGACGTCCTCCATCATGCGCAGCACCTGACGTGCGACCCGTGGCCTGAGAATCCGCCGGGAGGTCTCGCTGGTCGGGCCGCTCGTCCCGACCCGCTCGACGAGATGGGGCCGGCGCCAGACGCCTCCGTTCGCGACGGTTCCGTACGCGGCTGCCATCTGCACCGGTGTGATCGCGATGCCGTGACCGATCGGGAGCGTCCCGATCGTCGAGCCGGACCAGCGCTCGAGCGGCGGGACGATGCCCTGCGTCTCGCCCGGGAAGTCGATGTCCGTCTTGTGCCCGAAGCCGAAGCGGCTGATCCACTCCGAGAGGCGCTCCGAGCCGAGAAGCTGCGCGAGCGTGATCGTCCCGACGTTCGACGAGTAGGAGAGAATCTGGTCGACCGTCATCCGCTCGGTGCCGCGGGGGTGCGCGTCGCGGATCACACGATCGGCGACGTGGATCTCGTACGGCAGCGTGAAGGCCGACCGGGGCGTCACGAGCCCTTCGGAGAGCACGGCGCTCACGGTCACGATCTTGAACGTCGAGCCCGGCTCGTAGGTATCCGTGACGGTGCGGTTGCGCTGCCGGTCGCGCGGCACAATCGGGAACAGGTTGGCGTCGTAGCCGCGCTCGACGGCCATCGCCAGAACGGCACCCGTCCTTGGATCGAGCACGATCGCGGACGCTCCCTTCGCGTGCCACTGGTCGATCGTCTTGCGGAGTACGGCCTCAGCCTGCCCCTGGATCCTGTTGTCGATCGTGAGCGTGATGTTCTCCCCCGCGCGCGCGTCGGTCGAGTTGAGGACGTCGATCGCCCGCCCGGAGGGGTCGCGAATGACGGTCTCGGAACCGGGCTTGCCGGCGAGCTTCTCGTCGAGGCCGAGCTCGAGGCCGGCGAGCCCGTGATTGTCCGTCCCGGCGTAGCCGACGACCTGCGCGGCCACGTGGCCGAGTGGGTAGACGCGCTGCTCTTCGGAGGTGAAGCCCAGCCCGACGATTCCGGCCCGCTTGAGAATCGCCGCCCGCTCCGGATCGCCCTTGCGCGCGATGTAGACGAAGCCGCGCGAGCGATCGGAGAGCTGCTGCAGCACCTCCTCGGGGTCGAGCCGGAGGGCGTGCGCGACGATCTTGGCGGCCGCGTCCGGGTCACGGATCTGGCGCGGGTTCGCGTAGACCGTGGTCGCCTGGCGCGCGATTGCGAGCTGGACGCCGGTGCGGTCGTAGATCGTGCCCCGACTGCCCGGGTCGACGATCGTCACGCGATGCTGCCCCGCGGCCAGCCGCTCGTAGCTGCTTGCACGGATCCCCTGCAGCCAGGCAGCCCTCATGAACATGGCCACGAACGCGAACGCAAAGACGGCCAGCACGAGCCGGATTCGCCGGTTCGCCAGCTTCATTTGCCGAGGTGGAGGTAAGTCCAGTTGTCGGGCCCGGCGGGCGTGAGCCCGAGCGGGCCGCCTGCGAGCGTGACAATGCGGCCGGAAGCGGCGCGAGCGGCGATCTGCGAGTTCAGCTGCGCGTTGTCCGCGCGCAGTTTCGCCCGCTCACTGTTCAGGCTGTCCAAGCGAACGTTCAGGCGCAGCACAGCGACGTTCAGCGCCACGACGCCTGCGAGCAGCACGGCGACGGCGCCGATCCAGAAGACCCCGCCGGCGACTCGCCGCCGAGGCGCAGGTCGTCGAACCGCTTTCGGCCTCGGCCGCGCGCGCGGACGGGCCACCGCCGGCTGCGCTCGTGCGGCCGCGGCCCGGGCCACTAGTGCCCCTCCCAGTAATGCTGGCGAGCTTCTGGGTCGCGAGCACCAAGCCAGAGGTCGCACTCGTCCGCGGCCAAGGCTAGTTGCCTTGGCAAGGGCGAGGGTGGGCTCTGGCGCCGCGTGATCGCGGGCCAGAAGCCGGCGAGTATTGCTGGGAGGGGCACTAGACCTTGACGACGGCGCGCAACCGGGCGGAGGCGGCGCGCGGGTTGAGGGCCAGCTCCTGCGGGCTGGGGCGGATCGCCTTCCGGTTCAGCCGTCGCAGCTCCGGCTCGCGCCCGCAGACGCAGACCGGGAAGTCGGGCGGGCAGACGCAGCCGCGCTCGAGCTTCTGGAAGAAGCGCTTGACGATCCGGTCCTCGAGCGAGTGGAAGGCGATCACCGCGAGCCTTCCGCCGGGCCGCAGCATCTCGAACGCGGCGGGCAGGGCTTCCTCGAGCTCCCCGAGCTCGTCGTTGACCGCGATCCGAAGCGCCTGAAAGACCCGTTTCGCCGGATGCCCGTCGCCGAACCGCGCGGGGGCGGGAATCGCCGAGCGGATGATCTCGACGAGCTCGCCCGTCCGCTCGATCGAATGCTGCTTGCGACGGCGCCCGATCGCGCGCGCGATCTGCTTCGCATAGCGCTCCTCGCCGTAACGGCGAAAGATGGTCGCCAGCTCGCGCTCCGGCTCGTCGTTTACGAGGTCGGCCGCCGAGAGATCGGCCGTTGGGTCCATGCGCATGTCGAGCGGGGCGTCGACCGCGTACGAGAAGCCGCGCTCGGGCCGGTCGATCTGCATGCTCGAAACCCCGAGGTCGAGCAGGATTGCGTCGGCATGAACGCCGTTCTCGGCCAGCTGGTCGAGCACGACGGAGGCCTCGCCGCGCAGGAACCGCGACTGGACGCCCGAGTGCCGGCGGAAGCCCTCGAAGTACGGCCTGACGCTCGGGTCACGGTCGACCGCGATGAAGCGTCCTTCGCCGCGCAGGTCGGCGGCGAGGACCGCGGCGTGCCCGCCCGCTCCGAAGGTGGCGTCGACGACGGTCTCTCCGGGGCGGATCGCCAGCAGCCCCCGCACCTCCTCGGCGAGGACGGGAACGTGATTAGTCTCGTTTGGTTGCAAGACGTTCGGCAACATCTTCTGCGCTCCCTTCGACCTCTTTCAGCTCCTTGCGCCACTCGGCGCTGTCCCAGATCTCGAGATGGTCCCGCATTCCGGCCACGACGACGTTCCGGCCGAGCCCTCCGTGCTGGATGAGGGCGGCCGGGATCATCACGCGTCCCTGGCGGTCGAGCTCGGCCTCGGCCGCGCCCGCGAAGAAGAAGCGCTGGACGCGGCGGGCCTCCTTGCTGAAGGGCCCGAGGCCGGCGAGCCACGATTCCACCAGCTGCTCCCAGTCGCTGCGCGGATAGGCGTAGAGGCAACCTTCGAGACCGCGGGTGACGACGAGACCGCCTGCAAACGCCGCCCTGAACTTCGCCGGTAGCGTGACGCGGTTCTTGTCATCGATGGAGTGCTCGTATTCGCCAAGAAGCATGTGCGGGGCCGTACGGATCTTCCACGTTGTCCCACTTTAAACCACATTCATCCACTCCGCAACTCTTTTCGCCCACTCGTACGGGCCCGGCGCCCTAGCCGCAACCGTGGCGTGGGCGGGCTGGTCGGGGCTTTCTGCGAGTCCCGGGCCTGCGGCCCGGGACCATTAGGTCTCGCTCGTTGCAGGTTCCAACGGGCTCGGCCTCGTGCGCAGCACCCTCGCCGTCCAGCTCGGCAGCCACCAATTCCAACGTCCGAGCAGCTGCATCGTCGACGGCACGAGCAGCGCCCGGATCACCGTCGCGTCGAAGATGATCCCGGCGGAGAGCCCGATCGCGAACTGCTTGATGTCCGGTCCGGGCCCCGTCGAGAGCGAGAAGAACGCGAACATGAGCACCAAGGCGGCGCTCGTCACGAGCTTCCCGGTGCGAGCGAGTCCGAGCTCGATCGCCCTCCTGGTCTCGCCCGTCTCGTCGTAGGCCTCGCGCATCCGGGTGAGCATGAAGACCTCGTAGTCCATCGAGATCCCGTACAGGAAGGCGAAGATCATGAGCGGGATCCAGGAGATGACGGCGTCGGTCGCCTGGATGTTCCAGATCGCCTCGCTGCCGTGGCCGTCCTGGAAGATGAAGACGACGATGCCGTAGGCCGCGCCAAGCGAGATCAGGTTGAGGATCACCGCCTTCAGCGGCAGCAGCACTGAGCGGAACGCGCGCATCAGCAGCACGAAGGTCATGATCAGGACGAAGAGCAGCACGATCGGGAACTTCCCGTAGACGGCCTGGATGAAGTCACGGGTCTCGGCCGGGACGCCGCCGAGGGCGAGTCGAGTCGAGGGGCCGACCTCCCGCTCGACCGCCGGGAGGACGTCGTCGCGAAGCCGCGAGACGGTCTTCTTCGCCGCGCGAGCGTTCCCGTCGACCGTTCCGAAGGCCTCAACCAGACCTGTCCCGTCCTTCCGCCATGACGGCGGTGCCGAGGCACCCCAGATGCCGGGGGTCTGGGCCACCGCTTCCACGGACTTCTGGAGCACGGCCGGGCTCGCGCCGTGCTCGACGAGGATGATGTGCGGGAGGTACACGCCGTCAGGAATGCCTGCCTGGGTAATTGCCTGCTGACCGGTGAGTGCGTCCCCGCTGGCGGGCTCGTTCTTCAACTGCGCGTCGCTCGGGTTGATGTGGAACGCAGGCAGCACGACGACCGTCACGACGACCGCGCCGAGCACGAACACCGTTAGCGGCCTCCTCCCCACGAGCCGTGCCCACCGCGCCCAGAGGCCCCGCTCGGCGCTCGGCGGGTTGACGAAGCGCCGCGGCATGACGCGCAGCCGGTTGATCCTCGGGCCGAGCATCGAGAGCAGCGCCGGGAGCAACGTGATCGAAGCGAGGACCGAGACTGCGGGGATGAGCATGCCGCCGATCCCGATCGAGCGGATGAACGGCAGCGGCAGGATGATCATGCTCAGCAGTCCGATCGCGACCGTCGAACCGGAGATGATCACCGAGCGCCCCGCATGGGTCATCGTCTCGACGAGCGCGTCGTCTGTCGATCGCCCCGCCGCCAGCTCCTCGCGGAAGCGAAAGATCATCACGAGCGCGTAGTCGATCGCGACGCCGAGCCCGACGAGCGCGACGAGGAACTGGATGATGATCGAGACGTCGGTGAGGTACGTGAGCACGTAGACGCACGCGAAGGTGGTCAGGATCGAGCTTGCCGCCATCGCGAGCGGCATGCCCACGGCCGGCAGCGTGCCGAAGACGAAGAGGAGGATGATGAGCGCGCCGAGAGCTCCGAGCAGCGTCTCTGTGAGCACGCCCGGCCCGGTCTCGCCCCCCTGGGACTCGAAGATCGCGTCGCGGCCGGTGAGATGGCTCTCCACCCCGGCCGGAGTGGCCGACTTCAGCGCTGACTCCGCCTCCTTGATCGGCGGGAAGCTCGAGAAGGTCGCGTTCCCCGGCGGATAGATCGTCGCCACCATCGTGTGCCGGTCCTTCGAGAGATACATGTCGCTGTGCGTCTCGAACCAGGACCCCGTGCGCGAGCCGCGGACCACGTGAGCGGTCGCGCCGATCGCACGGCGGATGCCTTCGACCTGTGTCACGTCCTTGCTCGGCGAGGTGAAGACGGCGACCAGCGGCGCCTGCTCACCGGACCCGAAGAGCTTCAGCGTGCGCTGATTGGCCTCGTAAGCCGAATAGCCTGGGATCGAGAAGGATTGGAACCAGCGATCGGCGAGCCGCGTCGTCGAGAACGCACCGACGACTGTGAGCACGATCCAGGCCCCCACGACGAGCTTTCGACGGCGGATGACGAGCCGGGCGACGCGGGCCATCATGAGGAGGCTACCGATCGAGCCCCGGGCCGTGCAGCAGTCCTGCGAAGGCCCCGCGACCGGTCATCGCAGCCGCTCCGCAGCGGGCCGCGAACACAAGCGCCGCGTCGATTTCGTCTCCCCGAGCAAGCGCAAAGGCCAGCCCAGCGGCGAACGAATCGCCCGCGCCGTACGAGTCGACAATCGGCCCTGGGAGCTCCGCAGCCGCGTACGTGCCCGACCGCTTCCCGGCGACGAAGCTCCCGCCCTCGCGGCCCCTGGTGGAGACGACGAGCGCAGGCTCTGGATCGATCTGCCCGGGCACGTAGGCCTCTTCGGGGTCGGTGCTGCTCCCGACGAGCGCGTCCAGCTGCACGCCGGCCTCGATCAGGGTCGGCAGCTCGCGGGCGGTTGCGACGAGCACACGGGCCCGGCGCGCGGCGCGCAGCGCTTCCACGTCGCCCGCGGTGAAGTAGAGAGCGTCGATCCCAGCAAGCTCGTCCCATGGCAGCGGATCGCTGCCGAGTGGATGGAGCTTCTCTCCGATCAGCGTGATCGTGCGCTCTCCGTTCCCGTCGAGGAACGTGAACGACCGTCGCTGCGGCGCGTCCCGCGTCGAAGCGTGCACGTGAAGGCCCAACCCCTCGAGCGCATCCCGTACGACGCGGCCGAGGTCGTCGTTCCCGACCGCGGCGAAGAAGTCGACCTGGCCGGCGAGGTTCAGCAGCTGCACGGCGGCGACCGCACCCCCGCCCGCCGGCTCCAGCCACGATGAACGTGCTTGGACGATCTCGCCGGGATCGGGCACGCGATCGACAACGGCGAAGCGAACCCATTCGACGTGGCCGACCACTCCCGCCCGCACGCGCCGAGTCTCACACTTTGCGGCCTCCAAGCGTTAGAGAAGATGATGGCTCCGTTGCAACCGCCGTTCGAAAAGTTCTACGAAGAACATCGAGCTGCCGTCCTGGGCGAGCTCCGTCGACTGCTCGGCGCGCAGGCCGCGGAAGACGCGTACCAGGAAACCTTTCTCCGCGCGCTCCGGGCCTACGACCGGCTGCGCCACGCCGACAACTTGCGCGCTTGGGCGCTGACGATCGCGCGCCGCGTAGCCGCCGATCACCACCGGCGGCGCGATGCCCAGCCCGATGCAGTAGAGCCTTCGCTCGACACCCGCCCTGCGTACGCGGAGCTCGGCGAGCTCGCCGGAGCGCTACCCCGCAAGGAGCGCGCGGCGGTCGTCCTCCGCTACGGCTACGACCTTTCCTACGCCGCGATCGGCGCCGCGCTCGGCTCGAGCGAGCAGGCCGCGCGCCAGGCGGCCTCAGCCGGTGTTCGCCGTCTCAGAAGGAGGATGCAATGACTGTCTCCGTCTCCCCCATGCTCGACCGCCGTTTCCGCGAAGCCGCGGCCGCCGCAGGGTTGCTCGACGTCGCCTACGAGCTGACCGACTCACCGGTCGGCACGCTCCTCGTCGCGACGACCGACCGCGGTCTCTGCCGGATCTCGTTCGATCCCGAGCCGGACCGCATGACCGAGGAGCTCGCCCGGTCCTTCGGAGCCCGTGTGCTCAGGGCTGCCGGGCCGAACGAACCGGTTCGGCGTCAGCTCGACGAGTACTTCGACGGCCGGCGCAAGCAGTTCGAGCTGGCGGTCGACCTGCGCCCCGCAGCGCCGTTCAGCCGCGACGTCCTCAGGCGGCTCGCCCGCGTGCCGCACGGCGAGGTGACGACTTACGGCGCCCTGGCCCGAGCAGCCGGCCGCCCCCAGGCCGCACGCGCCGTCGGAACGGTCATGAACAGGAACCCGATCCCGATCGTCCTTCCGTGCCACCGCGTCATCGGAGCCAACGGCTCGCTCGTCGGCTACGGCGGCGGACTCGAGCGGAAGGAACGGCTGCTGAAGCTGGAAGGGGCGCTTGACAACACCCTTCTGTAAGCCTAAACTTACCGTAAGTGATGGCTTACGCAAGTGCAATGGACGCGCTGGGCGACCCGACGAGGCGCCGGATCTTCGAGCTTCTGCAGAGCGGCCCACGGGCCGTCGGCGAGCTCGCCGGTGAGCTTCCCGTCAGCCGCCCCGCCGTCTCCCAGCATTTGCGGGTGTTGAAGGAAGCCGGGCTCGTGACCGAGCGGCGTGCAGGCACGCGCCGCATCTACCGGCTCGATCCGGACGGGCTGGGCGAGCTCCGCGCCTACTTCGACAGGTTCTGGACGACGGCGCTCTCGAGCTTCGAGGCGGCCGTCAAACGCAATGGAGAGGAGCAGCAGTGAGCACGCAAGAGACAGGGCTCGTGATCCAGAAGTCGGCCGTCGTCTCCGCGTCTCCGGAGAAGGCCTTCGAGGTCTTCACCGAGGGCTTGGGGACGTGGTGGCCGAAAGAGTATTCCGTGCAGGCGATGGACAAGGACGCCGGGCTTCCGGAGGCGATCGTCTTCGAAACCGGCCCGGAGGGCCGGGTCTACGAGCGCATGACCAGCGGCGAGGAAGCGCACTGGGCGAACGTGACCGCGTGGGAGCCGCCACACCGGCTCGTGTTGGAGTGGAAGGTCAACCCGGACGCGATTGCGCCGACCGAGATCGAAGTTCGCTTTACGCCCGAGGGCGACGGAACGCGCGTCGATCTCGAGCACCGTGGCTTCGAGGCTCTCGGCAAGGACGCCGAGGAAGCGCACACCGGCTACTCGAACGGTTGGCCGAAGGTGTTCCAGGATTACGTCGAGACAGTCGGGAAATAGCAATCTGACGAACTTCGCTGCGGAGCGGTCCGGCCCGCTCCGCAGCGCACGGCTCTGGTTCTGTCCCGTTCAGTCGCCGAGTAGGGAGTAGCCGACACCCCAGACGTTCTGGACGTAAGGCCGCCGGCCCGGACCGTTCAGGCGCCGCCGCAGACGTGAGGCATGTGAGTCAAGGGTCCGTGTCCGGCCGATCGAGCGGAACCCCCAAACCTCGCGCAGGAGCTCCTCTTTCGTGAAGACGCGAGACGGATCGCTCGCCAGCTTCAAGAGCAGCTCGTACTCCTTCGTCGGCAGAACGACGCGCTGGCCGGAGACGATCACCCGGCGAGTGGGCCGGTCGATCTCGATTCCCCCCGCCTCGAGCCGCTCCGAGGCTGAAGGCGCGGCCCGGCGCAGCACGGCGCGGATGCGCGCCACGAGCTCGTCGTAGAAGAACGGGCGGTCCAGGTAGTCGTCACATCCGCGGTCGAAGGCCCGCACTCGGTCGACAGGGTCGGACTCCTGCCGCCCGAGCAGGATGACGGGCACCTCTCGGTCCCACGAACGGCCAGGCTCCCCCTCGCGCAACCGCCGGCAGAGCTCGGGCCCCTCCGGGTCGCCGATCAGGACGAGATCGGGCCGGGCGGCCTCGAGCAGCTCGAGAGCCGCGCCGTTCTCGGCCTCGACAACCTCGAACCCGTCCTGGATCAAGTGCCGCTCGAGAAAGCTGCGCGTCGACTCTTCGGGCTCGGCGAGAAGGAGCGCATTCGGCATTCCGCCGAAGCTAGCGACGGCCGAGCGCTACCGCCAGATGTCCTTTCGCGCGACTCTGTGCCGAAGAATGGACAGCACGCCCTATCGGCCGAGCGCCTTCCGGCCAGGCCCTCGCAGTCCTGTAATCGATCGATCAGATCCTCCCGGAACGGAAGACCCCCCAGAGGAGCCAGAGCCCGAGCACTCCCGAGAGGAAGAAGCCGAACGCCGACACGATGTTCAGGCCAAGGACGTGCGGGCCGGAGGTTGCGAAGACGCCGATCAGGCTGGAGCCGATCAGCCCGGCGGCGACGACGAAGGCGATGATCAGCCGGTTGAATGCCACGTCGAGCTTGTGCATGAACTCGTCGAGCCCCTTGTGCACGAAGCCGACCTCGATCTGCCCGTCTCGCATCTGCTCGAGGATGTCGTGCAGCTGGTGCGGATACTCGGCGAAGATCGACGCGAGCTTCAGGGACTCGCGGCGGGCCCGAGAGAGCATCCGCTGGGGCGTGTAGCGCCCGAGCATGAGGCTCCGCGCATACGGCTTCGCCACCTCGAAGACGTTGAAATCCGGATAGAGCTCGACGCCGACCGAGGCCAGCGTGCCGATCGCCTTGTCGAGGATGATGAAGCGGGTCGGCAGCCGCAGGTTCAATGAGTAGATGACTCCGAAAACCTCGCGGATGACCTGGAGTGGGTCGATCTCCGCAAGGCTCGCGCCGTAGTAGCGGTAGAAAAGCTCACGGATCTCGCTGAGGAACTCGTCCTCCCGCTCCTTGGGGTAGCGGACGCCGAGATCGGCGAGCCGCTTCGGGAGAGCCTCGACATTCTCGTTCGCGACGTCGATGAAGAGGCGGGTGGCCTTCGAGACGTCGTCGTCGGTCAGCTTGCCGGCCAGGCCGAAGTCGACGAGCCCGATCTGGTCAGGCTTGATGACGAGGATGTTCGCCGGGTGCGGGTCGCCGTGAAAGAACCCATCGCGGAAGATCATCGTCATCCACGCCTCGGCGATCACCTCCGCCAGGCGCTTCCGCTCCTCGAGCGAGTAGCCGGCCTCGTCGATGTCGGCGAGCTGCCGGCCCTCGACGAACTCGAGCGTCAGCACGCGGGCGCGCGTGTAACTCCAGTAGACCCGCGGGACGTGGACGTGCGGGTGGCCCGCGAAGTTGCGGTGAAGGGTCTCCGCGTTGCGCCCTTCGAGCCGGTAGTCGAGCTCCTGCCGGATGGCGCGCGCGAACTCGTCGACGAGCTCGCGCACGTCGACGAAGTCGAGCGCTCGCACGCGTTCCTTGACGATGCGCGCGGCCTGGTAGAGGAGGCCGAGGTCGGCCTCGATCTGCTGCGGCGCACCGGGCCGCTGCACCTTGACCGCAACCGTGTGGCCGTTCGGGAGGACGGCGCGGTGCACCTGCCCGATCGACGCCGCCGCGATCGGCTCGCGGTCGAACTCCAGAAACAGGCGCTCGATCGGCTGGCCGAGCTCTTCGGTGACGACGCGCTCGACCTCCTCGTACGAGAAGGGACGAACGTCGTCCTGGAGCCCTCGCAGCTCGGAGATGATGTCCGGAGGGAGGACGTCCGGCCGCATCGAGAGCAGCTGTCCGAACTTGACGAAGGTCGGGCCGAGCTCGTCGAGCAGCTCGCGGAGATGCTGTCCGCGTTGCGACGGGGTGCCGTCGACGATGACGGCCCCGTCCCGGCCGGGCAGCAAGTCGGTGAGCTTGTGGCGCTCGAAGAAGTAGCCGAAGCCGTGCCGGACGGCGACCTGGGCAATCTCCGTCAGCCGGCCGAGGTTACGCGTCTTCGGGGGCGCTTGGGCCATGACCGGAAGTGTTCCACGCGGGGCAAGGAAGCCCTGGCGGAAGGCTCCTATGCTGAGTACGTGCTCGTGGACGTTCCGACAGAGGTCGAGCAGGAGCTGATCGGTGGTGAACGCCTGCTCTGGACGGGGCAACCCGATCCGAAACGGCACTTCGATCGCGCGGATACCTTCCTTATCCCGTTCAGCATCCTGTGGGGTGGATTTGCGATCTTCTGGGAGATCGGCGTCATCCGCGCGGGCTGGGATTTCGGGATGGTGTTCGGCATCCCGTTCGTCGCCGTCGGGCTCTACGTCATCGCCGGGCGCTTCTTCGTCAAGGCGCGCAAGAAGCGACGCACCTACTACGCGGTCACCGATCGTCGCGTCTTCTCGGTCGAGCGCGGAGGCGCGACGCAAGCGAGCTTCATCAGCTCGATTCCGACGGTCAACACGAACGTTCGCGCCGACGGTTCCGGCTCCGTGATCTTCGGGAACTCGTCCTGGCTGCAAATGTCGTACTCGCACAACGGTTTCGACTCTTGGGGCAAAGAGTTCGGACCTGAAGGAGTGGCGTTCTACGACATAGGTGACGCGCGCGAGGTGGTGAATCTCGTCAACGACCTCCGCCGCCGAGCAAACGAGGCTGCCGAACGCTAGTGCGCCGGCGCGGAAGACCTTGTGGGTGCGTCTTCCAGGAGCCGCAGGCGGTGCTCCAGCTGCGCGACCCGGAGCTCGAGCTCGTCGAAATCGGCGCGCGTGACGAGGCCGAGCTGGTGGAAGACCCCTTCGAGCCCGGCGCCGGCCTTCTCGCCCATCCGTACGGCCTCGCCGCGCCAGCGGCGCGTCGCCTGCTCGATCAGCTCCCGGGCCTCGTCCCGGCGCATGTCGCCCTTCGCCGCCAGCTCGTCGGCGAGTGCGTCGGCACGCTCCGCGGTCAGGGCGACTGCGCCGAGCGCTGCGAGCCCCATCCGCTCGACGGTGTCGAGCAGAGACTTATCTTCGTCGGCCATGGGGCCTTGCCCGGCGCCGCTGGCGGCGTCGCTCGCGCTTCGAGCCCGAGGCCGCCGGAGCCGGTTCCGGCACCAGCCCGTCGATGAGGCCAGGTGCCGGCTCGGCGGCGGCGGCCTGGGTGGCTTCTTCGAGCATCACCGTTCCGGTGTCGACCGCCGGCCCTCCGATCGGCTGACGCGGCGGGCGGCGCGCGGGAGGCCCCCCGTCGGGCCCCGGGCCCTCGCCGTCCGCTCCGGGCTCGACCTGGCCGATCCTGCGCGCGTACTCGGGCTCGCGCTCCTTCAGGATCGTGAGCAGCGGAGCCGCGATGAAGATCGACGAGTACGCGCCGGAGCCAATGCCGATCAGTAGCGCGAACGCGAAGTCCTTCAGCGTCGCGCCCCCGAAGAAGAGCAGCGAGCCCACGGGCAGCAGCGTGATAAAGGTCGTCGCCAGAGAACGTCTGATCGTCTCCCAGAGCGAGATGTTCGCGATATTCGCGAACGCAGCCCTTCGCATCAGCGGAACGTTCTCGCGGATGCGATCGAAGATGATGATCGTGTCGTAGATCGAGTACCCGAGCACGGTCAGGACGGCCGCGACCGTGGAAGTCGACACCTCGCGTCCGGTCAATGAGTACACACCGACGGTGATGACGATGTCGTGGATCAACGCCGCGATCACCGGGATGGCGTACTTGAGGTCGAACCGGATCGCCAGGTAGAGGACGATCAGGACGAGCGAGAAGATGATCGCGAGGATCGCCGAGCGCGCGATCTGGCGCCCGAAGCTCTCGGAAACGTTCTTCGCTCCGTAGTGCGTCGCGCTCAGCTTGCTCTCGAGACCCTCGCGGAGCTTCGTTTCCTTGGCCGGGCTGATCGACTTCGAGCGCAGCTGGAAGCTCTTGTACCTGCCGTCGGTCTGCGGCCCGCGGCCCTGGATGACGGCTTTGTTGAAACTCGGGTCGATCTTCTGCGCATCGGTCCGCACGTCGTCGACGAGCTGCGCCTGCGGTGTGTCGAACGTGACCTGGGTGCCGCCCTTGAAATCGATCCCGAGGTTGAGGCCCTTCAACCCGAGTGAGCCGATCGCGACCGCGACCACGACCCCGGACATCGCGAACCAGAGGTACCGGCGAGCCATGAAGTCGATCTGGAGCCACTTGGCACCCTGCTGTCCAGCCGCGCCCATGAAGCGGGGGTTGTCGAACCAGCGAAAGCCGGCCAGCAGGCCGAGCATCGCGCGCGTGGCCGCGACTGCTGTAACCAGCGAGATCGCCGTCCCGATCAACAGCATGAGCGCGAACCCCTTCACGCCTGCCGTTGCGACAAGGAACAGCACCATCGCCGTAATCGCCGTCACCACGTTCGCGTCGATGATCGTGTGGAAGCCTTTCGCGTACCCTGCGGCGATTCCGGCCCGCACGGATTTACCCGCGCGGACCTCCTCTTTGATGCGTTCGAAGACGACCACGTTCGCGTCTGCTGCGACTCCGATCGTGAGGATGAGTCCTGCGAAGCCCGGCAGGCTCAGCGTGACGTTGAAGAGCAGCACCGCTGCGTAGAGAAAGGCCGCGTAGATGCCGAGGCCGATGACGGCGACGAGGCCGAGGAAGCGATAGAACAGGAGCAGGAAGAGCGCGACGACGAGCAGGCCGCCGATCGCCGCCTTCTTGGCCTCCTGGAGCGAGTCCTTGCCGAGCGTCGCCGAGACGTTCGTCTGCTCGATCGTGACCAACTTGAACGGCAGCGTCCCTGACCTGAGAACGAGGGCCAGGTCTTTCGCGTCGCCCCTCGAGATCCCCGTGATCTGCGCGCCGTTGTTGCCCGGAATGCCGCTCGGGTTCTCGTCGAAGTCGACGGAGGGCGCCGATTTCATCTCGCGGTCGAGGACGATCGCGAACTGCTGATTGGCTTGGTCGTCCGCGGCGCCGGTCCAGCCGTTTCGATTGGCCAGGCTCCGGCCCCGCTCGACAAGGTCGCGCGTGATCCTTTGGAACTTGTCTCCTCCGCTCTTCGTGAATTGCATGAGCACGACCGGCTGGCTGGTCTGGGGGTCGACGTCCGCCCGCGTCCCCTTGCGCTTCAGGTCGGACCCCGTCATCTCCGGGATCGGGTCCTCCTTGTTCTGCGGGTCGTAGCGGAAGAGGTAGAAGTACGTCCGCTCCGGCGCGTTCGGAACCCCCGGGCAGTAACGCTCCTCGGCGCCGCAGGTGATGACGACCATGCCTTCGGGCACGGCGATCACTCTCGTGCCCTTCGGCACCTCGCCCTTCTTGCCGTGCTTCTTCACGTATCCGGACGAGAGCAGCTGGGCGCGTGTTTGCGTAGGCCCGACCACAAGCCGGCCCGTGGTCGTCTTGCCCTTCGTCTTGGTCTTCACGAGATAGAACTCGCCCGCCTCGCCCTTCTTCGCCGCCACCTGCTGGGTCGAGAGCAGCTCGAAGATCGACGTCTTTGCGACCGGGAACCCTTGAACGTCGAGGGACACTCCGGGGACTAGGTCGCCCTGGAGGTCGTAGAGCTCGAGCTTCGCAGTCTGCCCGACCAGCTGGGCGGCACGCTTCTGGTCTTTGACGCCGGGCAGCTCGATCACGATCTGGTCGCTGCCCTGCTTGCGGATCTCGGGCTCCGAGACGCCGGTCCCGTTGATGCGGTCGTTGATGATAGTGACCGCGTCGTCGAGCCCCTCCTTGTCCACCTTCTCGCCCTTGTCCGGAACCGCCTTCTTGACGACCTCGAGCCCGCCCTGGAGGTCGAGACCCAGCGTCGGCTTCTGGTGCAGCGGCGAGCCGGGCACCCCGAGCAAGGCAACGCCGACGAGGGCCGCCAGAATGAGGCCCATCAGGATGAGATGCGAGCGCCGTTCGGACACTTGGTCTGACCTAGGTTAGCGGGGTCTCAGGGGGTGTCGTCTGCTCCGGCTGCGACTCCACGCGGGCCGCCACGGCGCTCTTCAGGACGCGCACACGCGTCCCCGGGGCAATCTCGAGGACGACGTGATCGTCGGCCACCTCGCGCACGGAGCCGTACACCCCGCCCGCGGTGATCACCTCGTCGCCGGTAGCGAGCCGGGTCAGCATCTGGGCCTGCTGCTGACGTCGGCGTCGTTGCGGCGCGATGATCAGCAGCCAGAGCAGAACGAGCATCGCGGCGAAGAAGATGACGGAGGTCATGCGGTGTCCAGACGTTCGAGCGTCTCGGCCTTGAAGGATGCCAGCTTCCCGGCCTCGATCGCGGCGCGTGCCCCCGAGGTGAGCTGGAGGAGGAAGCGCAGATTGTGCAAGGTGAGCAGGCGCAGGCCGAGCAGCTCCTGCTGGTTGACGAGGTGCCGTATGTAGGCGCGCGTGAAGCGAGTGCAGGCGGGGCAGTCGCAGCGCTCGTCGAGCGGGCCCTCGTCGCGCGCGAAGCGCGCGTTCTTGAGATTGAGGCGCCCGCTGGAGGTCAGCGCCGTGCCGGTCCGCCCCATCCTCGTCGGCAGCACGCAGTCGAACATGTCGACTCCGCGCTCGATCACCTCGAGAACGCCCTCCGGGTCGCCGATGCCCATGAAATAACGCGGTTGCTCGGC
>Ga0307278_10000436_pt1 | contig 21161 bp, 25 predicted proteins | sample ER_DNA_117_FD_194482 | JGI IMG/M metagenome (GOLD analysis project Ga0307278, IMG submission 194482) | Bulk soil microbial communities from the East River watershed near Crested Butte, Colorado, United States - ER_DNA_117 | ecosystem: Environmental > Terrestrial > Soil > Floodplain | place...
CATCGCCTTCGGCCGCATCACGAGCGCCCGCGCGATCGCGACGCGCTGCTGCTGCCCGCCGGACAACTCGTCGGGATAGCTGTCGGCCTTGTCGCGCAGCCCGACACGCTCCAGGAACTCGAGCGCCCGCTCACGCGCCTCGGCCTTCTTCAGCCGGCGCACCTCGACCAACCCGCACATGACATTGGCGAGCGCCGTCATGTTCTGGAACAGGTTGAAGCGCTGGAAGACCATTCCGACCTCCGAGCGATGCGGCGCGAGCTCTCGCTCGCGCAGGCCACCCAGCGCGCTCTCCTCGAGATAGATCGCGCCGGAGTCGACCGGCTCCAGCAACGCGAGACAGCGCAGCAACGTCGACTTCCCGGAACCTGACGGGCCGATGATCACCTTCACTTCGCCCCGGCCGACCTCGAGCGAGACACCACGCAACACCTCGAGCCCGTCATAGGACTTGTGCACCGCGTCGGCTCGCATGACGGGCTCGTTCATCGCGCGTCGTGGGCTCCCGCAGGAACGGCCGGAGCCACGACGCGCTGACGCCGGCGGGCTGTCGAGCTCCAGGTGAATCGCTTCTCGAGCTGCGCCTGGATGAGCATCAGGACGCTGACGATCCCGAGGTAGTAGACCGCTGCCGCCGTGTACGCCTCGAGGTACCGAAAATCCTGACTCCCGCGCACGGTCGCCGCCCCCAGCAGCTCGTACAAAGAAATGACCGACGCGAGACTCGTCAGCTTCAAGAGCGTGATGAACTCGTTGGCCGTCGGCGGAATGATGATGCGAACCGCCTGCGGGAGGATCACGCGCCGGAGAATCTGGGTGCGCGTCATCCCCAACGCGCGCCCGGCGAGCTCCTGACCGGGATCGACCGAGATCAGGCCTGCGCGAATGATCTCGGACATGTACGCCGCCTCGTTCAGCGCGAGCGCGATGAATGCGGCGAGGAACGCCTTGAACCAGTTCCCGGTGAACACGCTCCACAACTGCGGCAATCCGTTCCACACGAAGAGCAGCAGCAGCAGCGTCGGGATCGCCCGGAATAACCAGTTGTAGACGAGCACGACGCCTCGCAGGAACCGAAACCGGCTGAGCCTCCCGAGCGCCAGGAAGAACGCGAGCACCGACGCGGCCCCGAGTGTCGCGCACGTAAGCTCGAGGGCGAGAAGCGCTCCGTGCCAGTAAGGCCTGGACGAGAGCGCTTCCCAGAAGATGTGGCTGTCGAAGCTCGCGAGCACGCTCGCGACGAACCTACTTCACGTCGGTCACCGGGATCTGGTGCTTCGTGGCGATCTTCTTCAGCGTCCCGTTCTTCTTCAGCGCTTTGATCGCACCGCGCAGCGCCGTCCCGACCTTCTTGTCCGACGGTCGGTAGTAGATCCCGAACGAGTCGGTCTCCGGGAACAGGTACGCAATCGCAAGCTTCCCCGGGTGCTGCTTCTTCTGATACGCACCGGACGTGTCCTGCGTCAGCACCGCGTCGGCGCGGCCGATGAGGATCTGCCCGACGGCATCGGTGTCGCCCGGATAGCTCTGGAGGTTCATCTGCGCCTTGCCGGAGGACTTGAACTGATCGTTCAACGCCTTCAGATACTCCTCGTACTTCGTCCCGGCCTGGACGGCGACGTTCTTGCCGGACAGGTCGTTCGGCCCTTTGATCCGGTTCGGGTTGCCCGCCTCGACGACCAGCGCGCGATGCGTCTTCATGTACGTCACCGCCGGGAACTGCTTCAGCCGGTCGGGCGTCACGAAGATGCCGCTGATGACCATGTTGCACCTCTTCGACGCGAGCGCCGGCAGCAGACCCGGGAACGCCGTCTTCACGAAGCGCGCCTTCACCTTCCAGTACTTCCCGATGGCGTTCGCCATGTCGACGTCGAAGCCGACTGGCTTCCCGGCGGTCGTCGTCGACTCCATGGGCGGGAACGTCGGGTCGCTGCAGTACTTGAACGAGCCCTTCACCGGGGCTATGCCGATGGCGCCGGCCGTGCCTGCGATGGCCAGCACTGCCGCCAGTAGCACCAGTAGAACGATGTAGCGCTTCATAACGCCTCCTGACGATCAGCCAACACCGGCGAGGAGGAACGCGCGCTGCTCCTTCAACATCTCGCGCGCGATCACCAGGCGTTGGATCTGATTCGTGCCTTCGTAGATCTGAGTGATCTTCGCATCCCGCATCATGCGTTCCAAGGGGTACTCCTGGATGTAGCCGTAGCCGCCGAGCACCTGGACGGCGTCCGTCGTCACCTCCATTGCGACGTCGGTGCAGTACAGCTTCGTCATGGCGGACAGCTTCGTCAGCTCCGGCCCGTCGATGCCGTCGTCGACAGCCGCGCCGAATTTATACAAGAGACCGCGCGCAGCCTCACACTTCGTCTCCATGTCGGCGAGCATCGCAGCTACGAGCTGGTGCTGGCCGATCGGCTTGCCCATCGTCTCGCGCGTCTTCGCATATTCGAGGGCGTAGTCGGTGGCCCCCTGCGCGATGCCGAGGCCCTGCGCCGCGACCCCCGGGCGCGACCGGTCGAGGATTCGCATTGCGATCTTGAAGCCCTCGCCTTCCTCGCCGAGCAGATTTTCGGCTGGAACACGACAGCCCTCGAAGACGAGCTCACCGGTGGTCGACCCGCGGATCCCCATCTTCGGCTCGACGCGTGCGACCTCGAACCCCGGCGCGTCCGCCTCGAGGACGAACGCCGAGATCCCGGCGTGGCCTCCCTCCGGATCCGTCTTCGCGAACACCGTGTAGAGCTGGGCTACACCGGCGTTCGTGATGAAGCGCTTCGACCCGTTCAGGACGTACGCGTCGCCGTCGCGCCGCGCAGTCGATCGCATCGCCGCCGAGTCCGAGCCCGAGCCGGACTCCGTCAGCGCGTACGCGCAAAGCCACTCGCCCGACGCCAGGCGCGGCAGCCAGCGAGCCTTCTGCTCGTCGTCGCCCGCCAGCTTCAGCCCGAGCGACCCCAACTCCTGCACGGCCAGGATCAGCCCGCTCGTCGCACAGACCTTCGAGACCTCCTCGATCGCCACCAGGGAGAGCAGCGTGCCGGTGCCGAGTCCGCCGTAGTCCTCGTCGAAGAACAGGCCGAAGAGATCGTTCTCGCGGAAGAGCTCGACGACGTCCCACGGGAACTCGTGGCTCTCGTCGATCTCGGCCGCGCGCGGCGCGATCCGCTCCCGCGCGAGCTGCCGCACCAGATCCCGGATCTCGCGTTGCTCCTCGGTCAGCGGCTCGTACGCCACGCCTGGAGTCTATTTCGGGAGGATCAGTCGCTCGTCGGCCAGTAGCTCGCGATGGCGGGCATCAGCACGCGAAGAAGAACGATCACGATCACGTACACGATCCACTCAACGAACGTGGCGCCGGAGTAGTTCCGCATCGCGGGTGACGATCTACAGTCCCCCAGGTGATCCTGGAAAACGGCGTCATCCGCACGATGGAGCCCTCACTGCCCGTCGCCCGCGCGCTCGCGATCGCGGGCGACACGATCGCGGGGGGCGTCGGCACGCACGAGACGGCGCTCGCAAGCCCCGACCGGGTCGACCTCGGCGGCCGCTGCGTCCTGCCGGGCTTCAGCGACTCGCACGTGCACTTCCCCACCTGGTCGCTGGCTCAGCGGCAGCTGCGCCTCGAAAACACGGCCACGCTCGACGAGGCGCTCGACCGCATCGCCGAGGCCGCGCGCGACGTCGCCCCCGGACGCTGGCTCCGCGGGACCGGCTGGCGCAGCGGCGACTGGTCCCCGTCCGTCGAGCCGACGAAGGAAGCGCTCGACCGCGTCACCGGCGACACCCCGGCAGCGCTGATGGCACGCGACTACCACTCCCTCTGGCTGAACTCGGCCGCCCTCGCACGCGCGAACGGCGACCTCGAGGTCGAGGGCGGCGTCGTCGTCCGCGACGCGGCGGGGGAACCGACCGGCGTGCTCCGGGAGGAATGCGCGTGGCACTTCCGTGACACCCACGTGCGCCCGACGGAAGACGAGATGGTCGAGGCCTCACGCGAGGGAGTCCGGATCGCGGTGTCGCGCGGGGTCACTTCGGTGCACGACAAAGACGGCTGGCTCGGCGCGCTCGGCGTGTGGCAGCGCCTGCGCAACGAAGGGTCGCTGCACCTCCGCGTCTGGCAGTCGATCCCCGCCGACAAGGTCGACCACGCCGCCGCGTTGCATCTGCAGAGCGGCTTCGGCGACGACCTCATCCGCGTGGGCTACCTCAAGACGTTCATGGACGGGACGCTCGGGTCTCAGACGGCACGCCTGCTCGACGGCTCCGGCGTCCAGATCACGAGCCGCGAGGAGCTGGTCGAGATCATCCGGCGCTGCGCTGAGGCCGGCCTCCCCGTCGCAGTGCACGCGATCGGCGACCTCGCGAACCGCGAAGCGCTCGACGCCTTCGAAGAGACGCGGCACAACTGGCAGCCGCTCGGTCTGCGGCCGCGCATCGAACACGCGCAGCTGCTCGCACATGAGGACATCCCGCGCTTCGCGGAGCTCGGTGTCGCCGCCTCGGTGCAGTTCAGCCATGCACCGTCGGACGCCGAGATCGCGGAGCGCTTCTGGGCCGGCAAGACCGACCGCGCGTACGCGTACCGCTCCCTGTGGGACGCGGGTGCGCTCCTCGCCAACGGCTCCGACGCCCCGATCGAGGAGCTCGACCCCTGGGCCGGCGTCGTTGCAGCCGTGTCCCGTGACTGGCACCCGGAGCAGAGCCTCACGCTCGACGAGGCGCTGCAGGCGACGACCGTCAACCCGGCGTGGCTGTCGCGCGACGAGCATCGCCGCGGGAAGCTCCTGCCGGGCTACCTCGCCGACCTCGTCGTGCTCGACCGTGACCCGTATGAGTCGGAGCTGACCGACGTCAACGTCGTCGCAACGATGCTCGGCGGCCGCTGGACCTACGGCGCGCCGCCGTGGTAGTCGCCCGATTTACCAGCCCGAAGCGGGACGCAACACCGGCGCCGTCTCGGGCGTCTTGACCTTCCGCGGCTCTTCGCGGATGGCACGTGCGACCGTCAGGATGATTGCGAGCAATGCGGCGACGCTGAGCGCCACCATCAGCCCTGCGATGAGGATTTCGGTTTCCATGCAGCCATGCTCGCCTGCACGGCGATCACGTACCAGGGAGTAAACCCCCGAATCGGACGGCGGAAAACCGCACCGCTACAATCCGAAAAGCGATGCGCACGATGAATCCCATCCACGAGTCGACGTCCTGCGCCGTTGCTGCCTGCGCGGAGATCATCGGCGCCAAGTGGACGGCCCTGCTCGTGCACGACCTCTCGGAGGGCCCGCGCCGCTTCTCGGAGCTCGAGCACTCGTGCGCCGGCATCAGCCCGCGGACGCTGTCTGAGCGCCTACGGGCGCTCGAGGACGAAGGCCTCGTCGAGCGCCGGAGCTACGCCGAGAGCCCGCCCCGTGTGGAGTACGAGCTCACCGAAAAGGGCGAAGCGCTCCTGCCGATCATCACCGAGATGCGCCAGTTCGGCCACGCGTACCTGAACGCGTAGCCCACTCCGGCTCGGCCCACACCTTCGCGAGCTCCACGATCGTCGCGGTTGACGCGGCCATGTCTTGCACGGACGCCCATTCGAGCACCGAGTGGAACTGCTGGCCGCCTGTGTAGATGTTCGGCGTCAGCAACCCGCGGGCGCTGAGCATCGCGCCGTCGGTGCCGCCGCGGATCGGCTCGCGCCACGGCTCGATGCCGCAGCGCCGCGCGGCCTCGTCCGCGGCCTCGGTCACTGCCGGGTCGCGATCGAGGAACTCCTTCATGTTGCGGTAGCTCTCGTCCACGGTGACGCTGATCCGGGCACGCGGCTCCTCCGCGGCCAGCTCCTCCGCCAGACCGCGCAACAGCTGCTCATGGTCGGCGAGCTTCCCCGCGTCGAAGTCGCGCGCGATGAAACGCAGTTCCGCCTCGGCGGTCGTGCCGGTGAAGCGCGTGGGATGAACGAAGCCCTTGCGTTCGTCCGTCGTCTCCGGCGAACGGTCGACCTTCGGCAACCGCTCGAGCAGCCGCGCGCCGAGCTTGATCGCGTTCACCATCTTCCCTTTCGACGTGCCCGGGTGGACGCTGAGGCCTTCGATCCGGATGCGCACCTCCGAGGCCGAGAACGTCTCGTCGTCGATGCGCCCGAGCTCGGCGCCGTCGAGGGTGTAGGCGAAGTCGGCGCCGAACGCCTCGATGTCGAAGTGGTCGACGCCGCGCCCGACCTCCTCGTCGACGGTGAAGCCGACGCGGATCGGTGCATGCTCGATCTCCGGATGCGCAGCGAGATACGCGACCGCACCCATGATCTCCGCCACCCCGGCCTTGTCGTCGGCGCCGAGCAGCGTCGTCCCGTCGGTCGTGACGATGTCGTGGCCGACGCGGCCCGCCAGGATCGGATTCTCGTCTGCGCGCAGGACTTTGTCGCGATCGCCCGGCAGCACGATGTCGCCGCCGTCCCAGTTGCGCACGACCTGAGGCTGGACGTTCGCGCCGGACTCGTCCTGACTCGTGTCCATGTGCGCGATCAGTCCGACGGTTGGTCCGTCCGAGCCGGGCAGTGTCGCGAAGACGTACCCATGCTCCGTCAGCTCGACTTCGTCGGCACCTAGCTCGCGCAGCTCACGCTCGAGCAGCTCACCGAGATCGCGCTGCTTCGCGGTGCTCGGATAGGTCTCCGAGTCGTCGTTCGACTGCGTGTCGATGCGGACGTACCGGAGGAACCGCTCGAGCACGTCCTCGGCCAGCTCCTCGGCGAGCGGCGTCGGATAGCGCGGATCAGCCAAGCGCGGCTAGTCCCGTGTACAGCTCGGTGGCGGCGGCGACGGCGCGGTCGACGTCCTGCACCCGCAACCGCTCGTTGGGCGAATGGACGTTGCTCTCGCGCAGCGCGAAACCGGTGCCGATCGTCGGGATTCCCTTCGCCGCGAGGGCCGGGTAGATCGGCAGCGTCCCGCCAACACGAACCAGGATCGGGCGGACTCCGACCGCGCGCTCGAACGCGTCGAGCCCGAGCTGGATCGCCGCTGAGTCCGGCGCGAAGACACCAGGCGGCGCCGAGTTCTCGCGCTCCATCGTGACGTCCGGGCCCGCCGGAACCGAGGCGTGGAAGAGCTTTTCGGCCGCACTTCCGACCGTGTCCGGGTCCTGCCCCGGCGCCAGGCGAATCGTGAAACGCGCGTGCGCTTCGACGATCAACGTCGTGTTGACGAAATCCGGTTTCCCCCCGAAGATCCCGTTCACGTCGAGGGACGGCTCCGCCCACGTCCGATCGTAGAAGTCGCGCGCGGCGTTCGGATCCAACGCCCTCGCACCAGCGTCCTCCAAGATCTCGGCGCCGGACGGCAGTTTTTTCAGGCTCTCGACCTCGACCTCGGTGAGCGCCGCGCGCCCGATGCGTAGCTGGTCCGGGAGCAGGCCGTCGCGCGCGAGCAGCGCCGACAACCCCTGAATCAGCGCATGGATCGCATTGAGCGCGGCGCCGCCGTAGTAGCCGGAGTGCATGTCGCGCTCGCCCGTCCGAACGGTGACGTGATACCCAACGAGTCCGCGTGTCGCGAGCGCAAACTCCGGCTGCTCGGGACGGGTCATGCCGCCGTCGAAGATGATGCACGCGTCTGCGCCGCGGTCGTCCTGCTCGAGGAACTCGACGATCGAGTGGCCGCCGATCTCCTCCTCGCCGTCGCACGCAACGCGGATGTTCACCGGCAACGCGCCGTCCGCCCGCAGCAGCTCGGCCGCCTTCAGCAGCGTGTAGAGCTGGCCCTTGTCGTCCGCAATGCCGCGCGCGTAGAACCAGCCGTCGCGCTCGTCGAGCTCGAACGGCGGCGACTCCCACAGGTCGAGCGGCGCGGGCGGCTGCACGTCGAAATGGCCGTAGATGAGGATCGTCGGCGCACCGGCGCCGTTCGCGTTTGCCGGGATGTCCCCGATGACGAGGTCACGCGTGCCGTGCCGGACGAGCTCGGCCTCACCGCCCGCGCGCTTGACGAAGTTGCGCACCCACTCGGCGGCGCGCGCTAGATCCTCCTGATGCGCCGGGTCGGCGCTGACGCTGGGAATGGAGATGAACTCACGTAGCTCAGCGAGCCAAGACTGGTCCACGGGCGGCGAGTGTACGTGGATCCCGGTCTAGTTCCGCGCGATGATCGTCGAGCCGGCCCGGCCGCCCCCGGACAGCTGCTTCGCCGCCAGTGCGGGTGACGCCACGAGCGCGGCAACGAAGGCCGCCACTACGAATCCCACCAGCTTCTTCCGCATATAGCGGATCCTATAGGCGGGCGTCTCAGGCGACGTCGCGAAGCTTGATCGCGTCCGCGAGGGCACGCAGCTTCTTGAGGCTCTGGTTCTCGATCTGGCGGATGCGCTCGCGCGTGACGTTGAAGGTTCGTCCGACCTCGTCGAGTGTGCGCGGGTGCTGGCCGTCGAGCCCGTACCGAAGCTCGAGCACCTGGCGCTCGCGGCTCGAGAGCGTCCCGAGGATCTTCCGCAGCGTCTCCTTGCGCAAGGTGATCTCGGCTTCCTCGTCCGGCAGCGGCAGATTCTCGTCGGTGATGAAGTGGCCGAACTCCGACTCGTCTTCGTCGCCGACCGGCTTCTCGAGCGAGACCGGTGTCTGCGCGCTGCGGCGGATGTGCTCGACCTCCTCCGGACTCAGATCGAGGTCGCGGCCGATCTCAGCGGCGTTGGGCTCGCGGCCCAGCTCCGCCCGGAGCTTGCGCTCCGACCGCACGATCTTGTTCAGCTTCTCCACTACATGCACCGGCATGCGAATCGTGCGCGCCTTGTCCGCCAACGCGCGGGCAACGGCCTGGCGGATCCACCACGTCGCGTACGTGGAGAACTTGAAGCCCTTGCGGTAGTCGAACTTCTCGGCTGCGCGAACGAGCCCGATCGTTCCCTCCTGAATCAGATCGAGGAACGGCAGGCCCTGGTTGCGGTACTTCTTGGCGATCGAGACGACGAGGCGAAGGTTCGCCTCGACCATCTCCTGTTTCGCACTGTGGTCGCCGCGCTCGATCCGCTTCGCGAGCTCGACTTCCTGCGCGGCGGTCAGGAGATCGACCTTGCCGATGTCCTTCAGGAAGAGCTGCAGCGCGTCGGTCGAGACCTCGCGCGGCTCTTCGACAGCTTCCTGCTCCTCCTCGACGCCCGTGACCACCTCGATGTGGAGCTCCTCGAGCGCGTGGTAGAAGTCGTCGATCTGCCCCGGCTCGAGCTCGAGCTCGTCGAGCGCGACGGCGATCTCGTCGGCACTGAGCTGCCCGTGTTCCTTCCCTGCCTCTAGCAGCGCCTTGGCATCATCCGTCTCGAGCAAGTCAACGACGGTCTTCGGTGGTGCGACGGCCTCGGTTGCGCTCACTCCGTTCCCCCCTCGTGGAACCGGCGTTTGGCGATGCCGCACTGTGCCAGTTGGCCAGGATAAGCGCCATAGGCCGAACGGCTCATTTTCAGGACGCCCGGTCCTACGGCTTTCTTCCAGCCTTCAACAGCGCTTGAGCACGTGTTCCAAGCAGGGTACGTGGACCTTCTGCCCGTGCCAAGGCCAATTCTCGCCGCGCTTGAGGCAGGTCGCCGAAGTAGATCAGCAGGAGCCCGAGGTGGAACCGGACCGTCTGCGCATGAGGAAAACGCCGCGCCAGCGGGCCGAGGCGCGAGAACGCCGCGGCGGGCCGGTCCTTGTCGTAGCGGCCGACGGCGGCGGCCGTGAGGGCTTCCGGGTCGTCGGGCGCGGCACGCGCAGCCGCGGAGAATTCGCGCTCGGCAGAGACCGGGTGAAGCGCCTGCTGAAAGGCCGCGCCACGAAGCAGGTGACGTTGGGCGACCGTCTTCGCGCGCGTGAAGCTCGGGACGAAGGGCGGCAGGCCGGGCGGCGTGTTCGGATGGCGAAGGTCCTGCGCGTGGACCGCGGAGGGTGAGTCGGGCTGCGCCCGCTGCGCGGCGCGCCACGCCGCTGCCGCATCAGCGTTCTGGCCCGTGAACGCCAAGGCGAGGCCGAGCTCGAGCCGGATCAGCGCGCTGTTCGGGTAGCGCGCGGCGAGGATGCGCAGCCGGCGCGCCGTTCCCGCGGGCCAAGCACGAAGCGCGTCGCGGACTTCGGCCGTGACCTCCGGCGGCGCAGTCGGGTCAGGCACGAACGGCGGCGGCTTCGACGTCGGCCGGGTGACGTCGGACCGCGTGGCGAGGGTGACCCCCACGGCGATCCCGGCCGCGGCGATCGCCGCCATACCGACGACCAGCCAAACTCGCAGACGCGGGCTCATCCGCAGCGACGGTATCCAAGCCATTCGTCGCTATATTTCGGAAAGCGATGCCGACGTACAGGGAATTGCTCCAGCAGGTGCGCGCCGAGATCTCGGAGGTCGACGCCTCGCACGCCCGGGAGCTCGTCGACACCGGTGAGCCTGTGATCGTCGACGTCCGCGAGCAGGACGAGTGGGACGAGGGCCACATCCCGGGGGCGGTGCACATCCCGCGCGGCCACCTCGAGTCGCGGATCGAGCGGACGGCGCCGGATCCGTCGCGCGCCGTGCTCGTCTACTGCTCGGCCGGCAACCGCTCGGCCTTCGCAGCGAAGACGCTCGAGGAGTTCGGATACGAAGACGTCGTCTCGCTCGCAGGCGGCTTCACGGACTGGAAGCGCAACGGGTACCCGGTCGAGCAGCAGGCCGGACTCGAGGCCCAGCAGCGTGCGCGTTACAGCCGCCATCTCTTGATTCCGGAAGTCGGCGAGCAGGGGCAGCTGAAGCTGCTCGACTCGAAGGTTCTCCTGGTCGGCGCCGGCGGGCTCGGTTCGCCCGCGTCGCTCTACCTCGCCGCAGCCGGTGTCGGCCGGATCGGGATCGTCGACGCGGACGTCGTCGACGAGTCGAACCTGCAGCGCCAGATCGTCCATTCCACCGAGCGGCTCGGCGAGCCGAAGGTCGAGTCGGCGAAGCGCACGATCGAGGCGCTCAATCCCGACGTGCAGGTGGTCGCGTACGAGGAGAGACTGACGTCCGAGAACGTCGAGCGGATCCTCGCGGACGGATGGGACGTGATCGTCGACGGCGCCGACAACTTTCCGACGCGCTATCTCGTCAACGACGCCTCCGTGTGGCACGACGTCCCGGTCGTGCACGGCTCGATCTACCGCTTCGAGGGGCAGGTGACGGTCTTCAAGCCGGGCGGCGGCCCGTGCTATCGGTGCCTCTTCCCCACGCCGCCGCCGCCGGAGCTCGCGCCGTCGTGCGCCGAGGGCGGCGTGCTCGGTGTGCTGCCCGGCGTGATCGGGTCACTGCAGGCGAACGAGGCGCTGAAGCTCGCGCTCGGGATCGGCGAGCCGCTCGTCGGTCGGCTGCTGCTGTTCGACGCGCTGTCCGCCGAGTTCGACGAGGTCAAGCTGCGCCGCGATCCGGACTGCCCGGTCTGCGGCGAGCATCCGACGATCACGGAGTACATCGACTACGTCGAGTTCTGCGCAGGCACGCGGGAGACGGCATGACGCAGGTGCGGATCCCACCGACGCTGCGCGAGCAGACGGGCGGCGAGCGGGAGCTCGCCGCTGAGGGCGACACCGTGCGCGATCTGCTCGACGACCTGTTGGGGCGTTTTCCGGCGCTCCGGCAGCAGCTCGTCGAAGACGGCGACCTTGCACCGTTCGTCAACGTCTACGTCGAGGGCGAAGACGTACGCACCCTCGACGGGCTCGAGACCGAAGTGAAGGCCGGGTCGACGGTCATCTTGCTACCGGCGATGGCCGGTGGCACCTAAGACCTCGATCCAGCAGCTCTACGGCGAGCTCTGGGCGGACGAGAATCCGCTCGACGTCGAACTCGAGGAAAGCCTCCAGCCGCGCGGCACCGAATGGCTGTTCGCAGCCTTCGCGTCGCTCGGCCCGCACCGCGGGCAACTCGTCGTCGACGTCGGCGCGCGTGACGCCGGCCACACGATCCGGCTTGTTCGGGAACACGGCCTGCGCGCGATCGCGCTCGATCCGGTGCGGCACCACGTCGAGCTTGCCCAGCGCGCCGTGTCCGAAGCCGGTCTCGAGAGCGAGGTCGAGGTCCTGGAGGCCGGAATCGAGGCGATACCCATCGTCGACGGAGCCGCCGATTGGATCTGGTGCCGCGACGTCCTCGTCCACGTCGACGTTGGCCGAGGGTTCGCCGAGTGCGCACGCATCCTCAAACCGGGCGGCCAGATGCTCGCCTACGTCACCTGTGCAACCGACTTGCTCGAGCCAGGCGACGCGACGGCGTTGTTCGGCGCGCTCGCGATCGTCCCCGAGAGCACTCGGCCGGACACGCTCGAGCATCATGCGGCCGCTGCGGGCCTGACCCTCGTCTCCTGCACGCAACTCGGCGGCGAATGGCGCGAGCAGATGATCGAAGCGGGCTCTTGGGATCCCGGCAGCGACCTGCTCCGCCTGTCGCGACTCCACCGCCGCGAGGCGGAGCTGATCGAGCGCCACGGCCCCACTGCCGTCGCGGCGTATGCAGCGGCGAGAACCTGGGGCGTCTACCAGCTCCTCGGCAAGCTCTGCCCGACGATCTACAGCTGGCGTCTCGATGCCTAGCGTCGTCGCGTCGTCCCTGCTCGACCTGATCGGGAACACGCCACTGGTCGAGCTGCGTCCGCTCGGCAACGTTCGCATCTACGCAAAGCTCGAGGGACAGAACCCCAGCGGGTCGATCAAGGACCGCATCGCCAAGGCGATGATCGAGACGGCGGAGGCCTCCGGCGAGCTCGAGCCCGGCCGCGAGCTGCTCGAGCCGACGAGCGGCAACACGGGCATCTCGCTCGCGCTCGTGGCGAAGCTGAAGGGCTATGCGTTGACGTGCGTGATGCCGGAGAACGCGACCGAGGAACGGAAGCGCCTGCTGCGGTTGTTCGGGGCGCAGATCATCTTCTCGCCGTCCGCGGAGGGATCGAACGGCGCCGTGCGTGGCGCCCTCGAACTGGCGGAGCGCGAACCGAAGTACTTCATGCCGTTCCAGTACGCGAACGAAGCGAACCCGCGTGCGCATTACGAAGGCACCGGCGCCGAGATCGCTGCCGCCCTCGATCGCGTCGACGTCGTCGCCGCCGGGCTCGGCACGGGCGGGACGCTCATGGGCGTCGGCGACCGGCTGCGCGAGAGCTTCCCCGACGTCGTCGTCGCGGCCGCGGAGCCGCTGCCCGGCGATCCGGTCATGGGCCTGCGCTCCCTCGACGACGGTTACGTCCCCCCCATCCTCGACGTGGCGAAGCTCGACCGCAAGCTGCTTGTCTCGAACGAGGAGTCCGTGCGCGAGGTGCGCCGGCTGCTCGACGAGGAGGGACTGTTCGCGGGCGTCTCGGCGGGGGCCGTCGCGCATGTCGCGCGCAAGCTCGCCGCCGAGCTCGACGGAGGTGTCGTCGTGGCGGTGCTCGCGGACGGCGGCTGGAAGTACCTGTCCGCCGACTTCTGGGACGCCGAAGACGTCGAACAAGCGATGGAGCGGACCGTCTGGTGGTGATCCCCCCCGACGTGCGCGCCGCGCTGGTCGCGCATTCGGAGCGAGAGGCACCGAACGAGGCGTGCGGGTTGGTGCTGTTACGCGACGGACGCGCCGAGCGCTACGAGGCGGGCCGGAACGGGGCCGCGTCGCCCTACCGTTTCGAGCTCGAGTTCGACGATCCGGAGATCTGGTACGCGGAGGACGACGGCTACGAGCTCGCCGTCTTCCATTCGCACGTCGCGGCGCCCGCGCGTCCTTCACGCACCGACGTCGAGAACATCGGCCTGTGGGCCGGTAGGCCCTACCTCGTGTACTCGCTGCAGAACGATGATCTGGCCGCCTTCCGGATCCAAGACGGCCAGATCGAGGTCGTCCCGATAACTACGCAGTAACGCGGAAGGAACCCTTCATGCCGCTCGCGGCATGGGGATCGCACTGGTACGTGTAGCGGCCGGGCTTGAGCTTGATCTTCCACGTCGTCTCGCCCTTGAACGAGACGCTCGTCTTCTTGTTCAGCCCAGGGCCAGACAGGTGGAAGTTGTGGATCGAGGCCTTGTCCTCGACCTTGATCCGATAGGTCCCGGCCTTGATCGTCTTGAGGTCCTTGCCGCCCTTCTTCACCTCGATGCTGAACCCTGGGCCGACCTCGCCGGCCAGCATCGGCGTCTTCGCATAAGCGGGTGCGACGACCAGTGCTGCTACTGCAAATGTGAGTAGTGCGATTCGGAACATGATTTGCCCCCTCGCTTTTGATGTATGCGGGGGGATACGCAACGCGGTGCGAAGTGGTTTCCGCAGGCCTTAGGTGACGGTCAGCTTGCCCTTCATGCCCGCGGCGGCGTGACCGGCAACCGTGCACTTGTAGGCGAGCTTCCCGGCTTTGAGCGTGACGGTGAGCGTGCCGGTCTTGCCGGGCTTGATCAGCTTGCTTTTCTTGCCGGCGATCGCAAAGTCGTGCGGCAGCTTGCCCTTGTTGACGAGTGTGAACGTGACAGCGCCGTGCTTCACGGACGTCTTGGAGAGCGTGAACTTGAACTCCTTCATCGTCACCTTGACGGTGGTAGCCGCCGCGGTGGACGGTCGCGCCGCAACAGGCGCGGCCGCGACGAGTGCCGCCAGCGCGACCCCGAGCGCGAGCGTGATGCGATTCATGAGGCTCCTTCGGTTGTGATTCCAGCCGGAGCCATCGTAGCCGCGGTCTGACGGGCCAGGTCCAAGGGTCTGACCCCTGGACATGTCCCATGCCTGGCACCTCGGGAGGGATTTGCGGCGGTTTATCGAGGCGGACAGGTCCGAGGGTCTGACCCCTGGACCGGACCAGGGGTTACGCGTCGGGATCGAACAGCTCCGCTTCGAGCTCGTCTCGTTCGACCTCGTCGCGGTCCTTCTGATCGCGGCGCTGCTCGAACGTGACGGCGAGCTTGATGATGCGCGATCCCTCCACCTCGAGCACGTCGAAGCGCATGCCGTCGTGGGAGATGTCGTCGCCGACCTCCGGTTGACGGCCCAACAGGCCGAAGACGAAGCCCGCGACAGTGTGGTAGTCCTCGACCGGCAGGTCGGTTCGGAAGCGCTCGTTGAAATCGTCGATCGGGAACGTCCCGTCGATGCGGATCGTGTCGTCGTCCACCTGCTCCACCGACTCGTCCGGTAGATCGAACTCGTCCTCGATCTCGCCGACGATCTCCTCGAGCAGGTCCTCGAGCGTGACGATGCCCTCCATCTCGCCGTACTCGTCGACGACGATCGCCATGTGCTGGTTCGCGCGGCGGAACTCCGTCAAGAGCGCAGCCAAGTCTTTCGTTTCGGGGACGATGTGCGCCGGTCGCACGAGCTCCTCGACCTTGACCTCGTGCATGCCGCGCTCACGCAGCGCGGAAAAGAGATCGCGCACGTGCAGGATGCCGACGACGTTGTCCAGCGACTCGCGATACACCGGGTAACGCGTGTAGGGCGAGTCCATCACGGCCTCCAGGCAATGCTCCGGCGGCAGGTCGACCGACAGCGCCACGACTTCGGGCCGAGGCACCATCACGTCCGACGCTTCCTTGTCGGCGAAGTCGAAGACCTTGTAGAGCATCTCCTGCTCCTGCTGCTCGATCTCGCCGCCACGCGTCGACTGCGAGACAACCATCCGGAGCTCCGCCTCGGAGAGGACGTCGTCGTCGGCGCCCGGCGGCTGAAGCCCTAGCCAACGCAGCACGACCTCAGTCGCGAGCTCCAGGAACCAGATGAAGGGGCGGAAGAGGATGAAGAAGCCGCGCACGGGCGCAGAAACGAACAGCGCCGTTCCCTCCGAGTGACCCAGAGCGATTCCCTTCGGGACGAGTTCGCCGATCACGACGTGCAGGAAGGTGAGGATCAGGTACGCGATCAGCACCGCGAACACGGTCGCGAGGAAGTTGCCGAACGCATCGGCCAGCGCCTGCTCGCCGAGCGCGCCGATGCCCAGCGAGGTCAGCGTCACGCCGAGCTGCATCGCGGCGATAAACCGCGGCGGGTCGCCCGTAATGCGCAGCACGTCGCGCGCACGCCGGTTGCCCTGGTGCTGAAGCTCCACGATGCGCGTGCGCCGCGCCGTCACGAGGCCGTACTCGGCCGCGACGAAGAAGCCGTTCAGCAGGATCAAAATGCCGACGGCGACGAGCTCGAAGAGGAGCGTCACGCCCCGACCCCGTGGGCGTTGGTACTAGGAGGGATGTCGTCCAACTACGGACCAGTATAGGTAACGGTCCCGTCGTCTCCGGATCGCTGGGCCCGGCCCTCGCGCACCAGGCGTTCCAGGTGCGACAGCGTCTCCGCGACCGCGAACCGGCGCTGTGTCGGCCCTAGCTCTTCGCCGAAGACGTCGAGTGAGATCTCGTAGGCCGTGCGGCCCTCGCTCGTGAGCGTGCCCGCCGTGTCGTCCAGCCGCTCGTGGTGGTGTGCGATCAGCTCACGTGCCCGGTCGGCGGCGTTCGAGATCGGTTCGCCGTGGCCCGGATAGACGATCTCGGGCGCGAGCTCGATCGTCCGCTCCAGCGACGCGAGGTAGTCGCCGAGGGGATCAGGCCGGCTGTCCGGATAGAGGCCGACGGCGGGCGAGATCCTGTCCAGCAAGTGGTCGCCGGCGATCAACACGCCGTCGCGCAGAAACCCGAGGTGCCCGTCGGCGTGGCCGGGAAGCTCGAGGACGTTCCACCCGGCGAGCGTGCTGCCCTCGTAGAGGAGCTCCGGATCGATTGCGTAGCGGATGAACGGCGCGAACGCGTGACCTTGTTCGATCAAGTCGTCCGCGACGTGTGCCGGCACACCGTGTCTCGTGAACCACGCCGCCATCCGCTCGGGCCAGTCCCGGCTCCCCCACACGCGCTCGCACTGCGCGTAGTCGAGACCGCCCTGGAAGACGGGTGCGCCAGTCACCGTCGCGGCAGCCGCGGCCCCGCCGACATGGTCCGGGTGGAAGTGGGTGATCGCTATCCGCTCGATGCCGGCGGACTCCCACGTCGCCTCGCCAAGGCCGAGGCCTGTATCGAAGAGCGTTCCGTCGGCGAGGTAGCAGTGGACGTGCTTGGGCCCGGTCGGCAGGGGCAGCGTCAGCCGCTGAATGCCGTCTTCGAGTCGTACGAACGTTTGTTCTATACTCCCTGCTGAGGCCATGCGGGTCGAGTATCGCGAAGAGCCCTGTAAGAGCGCCCTCAACGCGGTGAAGGGCATGGGCTTCAAGTGGTCCCTCAATCCCTACATGGGCTGTGTACACCGCTGCACCTTCTGTTACGTCCGCCACTTCGAGCATCGCTCGGACCGGCCGTCCGACGATCGCTACGGGACGTCGATCCGGGTGAAGACGAACGTCGCCGACGTGCTGCGGAAGGAACTCGCGCGGGCGTCGTGGGACCGCGAGCACGTGGCGATCGGAGCGGCGACCGACCCGTACCAGCCCGCCGAGGGCAAGTACCAGCTCACGCGCGCCTGCCTCGAGACGTTGCGCGACGCGTCGAATCCGTTCTCGATCATCACGCGCGGCCCGATGATCGTCCGCGATCTCGACGTGCTCGCCGCGGCAGCGAAACGTGCCTCGGTGTCCGTGACGTTCTCCGTCCCGACCGTGGACGAGGAGGTCTGGAAGCGGACCGAGCCCTCGACGGCGCACCCGCGACAGCGGCTCAAGGCGGTGAAGACGCTCGTCAAGGCCGGCATCGACGCCCGCGTCGGGATGGCACCGATCCTGCCGGGGATCTCCGACCGCCCCGAGCAGCTGCGCGAGGTTGTCCGCGCCGCCCGCGAGGCGGGCGCGACGGGCATCTGGGCGAACCTCCTCTTCCTCCGGCCGGGCACCCGCGAGCACTTCCTCAACCATCTCGCCGAGGACTGGCCCGAGCAGGTGCCGCTGTACGAGGAGATCTACGCCGGCAGGGCGTATCTCGGGGCCGAGCTGATGAAGCCGGTGCGGGGCGAGGTCTCGCGGCTGGCCCGCGAGTACGGGATCGGGGACCGCCGGGCTGTCAAATTGGCCCCGCCTCCCGAGCCCGAGCAACTGTCGCTGACCGTATAGCGGAATATCATCCTCAAACCCTGTCCTCCCTGCCCGAGATCACCTGCCTGATCGTCGACGACCACGAGGTCGTGCGCGAAGGCCTGCGCCTGTCCCTTTCGCGGGCGCCGCACATCCGCGTGATCGGCGAGGCCTCCGACGGCGCGAGCGCCGTCGCGCTGGCCGAGCGCCGCCGCCCGAACGTCGTGATCATGGACGTACGCATGCCCGGGATGGACGGGCTCGAGGCGACGAAGATCCTCACGGAGAAGGTGCCCGAGTCCGCGGTGCTCATCTTCACCGCGTACAGCGAGCGGTCGCTGCTCGGACGCGGGCTCGAGTCCGGCGCGAAGGGCTACATCCTCAAGGAGGCACCGCACCAGACGCTGCTGCGGGCGATCGAGAAGGTCGCCGGCGGCGAAGGCTACGTCGACCCGGCGCTGATGCCTGCGTTCCTGACCGGCAAGGACAAGGACGAGATGCTGACCGGCCGCGAGCGGGAGATCCTGCAGCTGCTCGCAGACGGCATGTCGAATCAGGACGTGGCGGCCAAGCTCTTCATCAGCCAGGAGACCGTCAAGAGCCACGTCCGGCACATCCTTGCCAAGCTCGAGGCGGATACGCGGACGCAAGCGGTGGCGATTGCGCTTCGCGAAGCGATCATCGACTAGAGCGGGCCTGCTGGTCCTGGCGTTCGCGGCTGCGGCCGTGCTCGTGCTGGCTGCGCTTGCGATGGGCAGCGGGGTGCTCACCGTCGTCGGTCTCGCCCTCGCCGTCGCCCACGCCGGCGACCACGCCGCGTATCTGATCGTCACCGAGCGGCGACGGCACGAAGCCGCCGAGCAGGAGCTCACGAGCGAGGCGCGCTTCCTCGAGTCGCTCGTCGAGACGATGGGCTCCATCGCAGGTGACGCCGACGTGCTCGAACGGACGCGCGAAGAAGCGGAGCGGCTGTTCGAAGCCCGCGCGCTGCTCCTCGAGCCCGGCGAGCGGCCGCGCCGTGCACCGGCGGAGAACGCCATCGTGATCCCGCTGAGTGCGCACGACGAGGAGATCGGGGCGCTGCGCCTGACGCGAAACCGTCCGTTCGACCGTGACGACGTCGTGCGCGCGACAGTGCTCGCGGACTTCGCCGCCCGCGAGCATGAGAACGCGCAGCTGTTGGAGGACGCACAGGTACGCGAGGCGGAGCGGTCGCGCCTGTCGAACCAGATCATCACGGCGGAGCAAGACGAGCGACGACGGCTCGCGAACGAGCTGCACGACGGCGCGGTGCAGGCGCTCTCGGGAGTCGCGCTGCTGCTGGATGCCGGCCTGAACTCGATCGAGGAAGGACGCAAGGACGAGGCGCAGCAGATCATCGGCCGCGCGCTGGACCGGCACCGCGCAACGATCGGCCAGTTGCGCAGCCTCTCCTTCAACCTCGAGCCCGTCGTCCTGCGCGACCAAGGCTTCGCGCCGGCAGTGCGCGCGCTCACGGATCAGATCGAGCTCGCCCATAACGTCCACGTCGAGCTCGACGTCGAGGCTGCCGAGCAGCTGGCGCAGCAGACGCAGGCCGCGCTCTACCAGATCATCCGCGAGGCGGTGAACCAGGCCGTGCGTCGTGGCCCGCCGCAGACGCTGTCGGTGACCGTCCGGCAGGCACCCGACGGGAGCGTAGAGACCTCGATCTCGGACGACGCCCCGGGCGAGCGCCGCCGCCGCAGCCTCGAGGAGCTCGAGGAACGCGCCCGCACGCTCAACGGCGACATGGCCGTCGACCAGCCCGCCGGCGGCGGCACGACGGTCCGCGTCACCCTGCCGCCGTACGCCGCGTCCCGTTAGGACCGGTCCGCGGGTCTGACCCCGGGACATGTCCGGTGCCTGGCACTGGGCCTGGCTAGTTAGGATCCGCGGCCGATGGCGAATCCGAACGGCACGTACCTCCTCTTCATCTGGAAGCCCACCGGCTATGAGCTCCGCGAGGCCGAGGGCGAGGTGCCGGCCGTGGGCGCCGAGGTCGAGCAGGGCGAGCAGAAGCTGCAGGTCACCAAGGTCGCGCCGTCGCCGCTCCCCGGCGACACAAGACTCTGCGCCTATCTTCAAGCGGTCTAGAAGAGGCTCTGTCCCCCCCGTTTTAGACGGTCGCGCGAGCAAGCTCCCACGACCTCTTTACGGCGCCGTCAAGCGGCGCCGTGGCTTTGCGTCTACCTACAAGCTGCCTAACGCACTCGCCGCGGCGATCCGGCCGAAGACGAGCGCCGCGGCCAGCCCGCTCGCGTAACCACCGGTCGAGATCCCGCCGACGTCCGCTCCGGCCGCGAAGAGACCCTCGACGCCTGCGACCTGCGCTTGCTCGTCGATGCGCAGACCGCCGATCGTGTGCGTGATACCCGGCGCCACCCGCACGGCAACGCGCGCGCCCGCCGGCGTCTCGAACGGAAGGTCGGCCGGGTCGACGCGCGTCGGTGCAAGCGCCGCGATGTCGGCGACCGTCCGGTCGCGGACGCGCTGGTCGAGTGCGGCGTCGTCGAGGACGTACCAGGCCCGCGCTCCCGGCTGACGCGCGGTCGCCTGAACGAGATCGTTCTCCGACCACGACACCTCACCCTCGAAGAACTCCTCGCCTCGTTCGTTGTAGACGCGCGCAAACCGGCCGTAGAGCTGAGCGAGCGGGACGAACTGTTCCTCGGAAAAGTCCGTGTCCGGCATGTTGCGGCCGTAGAACTCATTCATCCCCGCGGAGAGCTCGGCCCCCCGGCCGACCGCGAAGCGGAGTCCATCGCCGGCACTCCACGGATTCGCACGCAGGCGCATCGACGCGCCCGGGCGGATGTGCTCATCGACGAGCTCCGCGTCGCCCTGGAAACCGCCCGTCGCCAGAATCGTCGGGTCAGAGGCGGCCTCGCCGAGCCGGACTTCACCAGCAGCGGCGACGAGCATGTCCGTGAGGCCGCGCGGATCGAAGCGCTTCCCGATCGTGCGCGGGTTGCCGGTTTCGTGCGCGACGACCGGTGCGCCGAGCGATTCGAGCCACGCGATGCCGTCGTCGAGCTGCTCCCACACGATGCGCTGCAGCTGCTCGTCGCCGGTCTGACACTCGGCGCGAAAGTCCTCCCACTCCCGGAACCGCCAGATCACGCAGCTCGACAGCAGCATCGAGCCGCCCGCGCGCGTTCCTTTCTCGACCACGACCGGCGCCGCGCCGAGCTCGCGTGCAC
>Ga0307278_10000437_pt1 | contig 21140 bp, 15 predicted proteins | sample ER_DNA_117_FD_194482 | JGI IMG/M metagenome (GOLD analysis project Ga0307278, IMG submission 194482) | Bulk soil microbial communities from the East River watershed near Crested Butte, Colorado, United States - ER_DNA_117 | ecosystem: Environmental > Terrestrial > Soil > Floodplain | place...
ATTTCGCTGGATCGAATCGACTCAAACGGTGAGCCAAGATGCCCTGGCTCGGGACGTTTAATTTCTGTCACCAATCGACCGGTAATTTTGTTTTTGCGAAATTTTTCAGGGAGAATAGCCAGAATCTGGTTCATGATGGAGATGCGCTTGAAGTCATATTGCCCTTGCGTTTCGCCAATGAAGTCATGAATCCAGAGATAACCATCGCCTTTCAGTGAGCGCCATACTTGTTCCGCGACCCGCTCGAGAAAAAGGATGTGATGGAGGCAGGTCTGAGCTACAACCAAATCGAATGTCTTTTCCGGTAACTCCAAGAAATTCAGATCGGCCACTTCATAAGTCAGCGGTAGGTTCTGCTCTTTCGCAATTTCACGCGCCGTGGCTATTGCATCCTCTGAGATATCGATTCCATGAAAAGTTCGGCAGACTCCATTCCGGAGGAGTTCGCGTTCGCACCTCCCCGTGCCGCATCCGAGAGTCAGGCCGTGTTCAAACTTTAGTTTTCTCTCCTGCGCAAGCGTTGACAGAGAGGAAAAATGACGACCAACACGGAGTTCGATGCTGGCTTTTGTATCCTCGATTGCAGCTTGGGAACGCTCCCGATCCGGCAGAATTTTCCCCCAGACTTCATTTTCGCGTGCCGCCATCGCGTCGTATACGCTCCGGTCCGCCATGGCCCGTTGGACGATCTCAGCAGCTTTGTCGGCGCTCATGAATAAATTAAACCTCCTCTTCAGGCATTATATGGCGTCATTTGTTTATGTCTCCTTGCACCGGCATTCAGTGCGTGACTCCGCGCGTTCTCCACTAGTCGAATCTGACGACCTACTCGAGATAGTTCTTCAGAAACAACTCCATGATGTGCTGCGCTCCGGCGCCTTTGACGTGTCTCAGATCGCGCTCCCACACAGCGGCGCGATCGGAGTTTTGTACGATTTCGTAACTTGGAAAGTAATCCACGTTGGGATGCGCACTGGCCCACTCCTGGGCGACTGCTCTCAAAAGCGACTTGGCCCAGGTGTTGGCCGCCACAATATCCATAGTCGAGAAAGTGTTCATCAAAGGGACGGGAGAAACTGTGACCACAATGTGAAAGTCAGGATGCCCATAGCCAGACAATAATGTGTAGATGGCTTCTAGATTGGCCCAGTTTTGCGCAAACGTAGTCAAGTGAAATTCGTATCGGTCTGGTTGAGTCTTGAACAAAGATGGAATAGGAGTGCAATTGACAAACACGTCTGCCTGAGCGTCGCGCCACACCTCTGCAAGCCCAAGGGTCACGATCACTGCGCGGCAGCTCTGTATGCGTTTTGTAACCGCTTGAATAAGCGCACGGCGCTCCAAAGTCTCTTCCAGGCCGACGAAGCTTAAGATGGGAGTTGTGTGTGGGTCGTACCAGGTTGTGTTTGTCAATTGAACAATAGACTCTCGAGGGAATTCTGCGTCTGGATCGAGCGCCCAACGAAGTTCGTTCAGTATTGAATAGGTGTTGTACTTATTGGTAAATCCGAGTCCCGATCCTTCTCTATTAACGGGCTGAAGTTTAGCGAATTCGGGCGCTGCACTTTCAACAGCTATCTTGTGCCCCGCCAGAGAGTTTTCGAGACCGCGCGCAAAACATGAGCCGATGGCATAAAATTTATCCTCTCGGCAAAGTTTGAATTTCGGATGGACTTGAGGACTGAACCAGGTCTGACTCAGTCGTTGAAAGGCGTATTTGCCAGTCGGATCGTTCGATTCAACGCCGTCCTTATACCAGGTTCTTGCCCTGTTTTGCGCATAGTTCTTCATCGCTTCAGCCGCGGTCGCGACGTAAGGCGATTTGCTCAACGGCAGACTATCGCTCGGTGGCTTGGAAGCGGTTGCTACGTCAAGGAATGCTCCAGACATGACCTAAAGGGTCCTAAGACACAGAGCTTGGCAAATTTGCGCTGAAGTCCATTGGTGATGAAGATGCGCTTAGATTTCAGCTAAGCACAGGACGCCTTTTTCTCCAGCGGAATCATGCAGAAAAAGTGACACCAGTTTTCAGTTTTTGGAAGTGGTGTTCCGATTTGAAACCTCCCGGGGCTGACTGTCTCAGTCATTACCCCTGCGCGAGCAGATAAATCGCGACAAGCGCAACGAGAAAGTACGGGACAAGCACCGCTGCTCCTGCGTAATCCTTGGCCATGCGCTGACCAAAGAACAATGCAATGATCGCAACGGCGGAAATGACCGCGCCGTAGAATGCGACGGTTGAATCGCGCAAAAAGATGACTGCGAGGCAGCCGATGCCGCTCAGTACCCCCGCTGCAAGTTCGAGAATGGTGATTACGGTCACGAGAGCGGGTACAACTCCCGCTAACGGACTTTTCGCGAAATGTCCTTTCAGCCATTCGAGGTTTCCGCGGCGATCGATGATTTTATCAATTCCCGATTGAAGAAAAAGAATCGCGAGAAAGGCCGCGGTTAAAAGCTGCATCAGACGGGTTGCTTCGGCCAGTGTGTGCAAAGGTGGCATGGCAAGCGCATCTTAGCTGGAATGATCCAACTTTGTCGATGCTCCGTGACAAGAACATCGAGCGGCGACGTTCGGCGCTCGCGCTGCGCGCCGTTGCTGTCAGCTGTGCGCGTACAAAAACAGGGACGCGGGTTTGTCCCCGCGTCCCTGCTTGATAAGACTAGTTTCGAGATTCGATGCCTTACTGACCGACTGCCGCGTAGTACGCGAAATGCAGATCGTTGGCGCCGTCACCATCAAGGTTGATCCAACCCTGAACCGTCGTGCCTAATGCTGCATTGACTGTCACCGTGAGCGTGGTCGAACCGTTGGCCGGTACCGTCACGCTGTCCTGGACGGTGATCCGATCATCGCCGTCGCTTAGGATTCCAGCGTTGTAAATCAGGGGTACCGTTCCCCCGAAGGTATCCGGGGTAAACTTCGTCTTCGAGACAGCGAACGTCTCGTCAGTGCCAGTGGGGTTGGACAGAGTGATGGTCACCGACGTGGGATGCCCGACGGTTACCTTGCCGAAGCTTGCCGAAACGGGATCCATCCATGTTGTTGCGTCTGCGGCTACGGACAGGTTCTCGCGCCCTGTGCCCTGCGCTGTTGGACCGACGTCATGCGTGCCGGTAATGGCATCCTTGATCACCAAATCGGCGCGGTTTACGAGTGCTGATTTAATCTGCGCAGGCGACCAGTCCGCATACAGGTTCAGAAGCACAGCCGCCGAGCCCGCAATATGCGGCGTTGACATCGACGTGCCGCTAAAGAACGCCCAGCCGCTACCGTCGCCCGGACACCCGGCGGGCTTGCCCACGCACGTGATGGAGCTCAGCACGTTCACTCCGACCGAGGTCACGTCGGGCTTTACGGCAAAATCAACCGCCGTTGGCCCCTGGCTGCTGAAGCCAGCCAAAATGTCCTGATTAGTTGTGATGAACTCTTGGAACGTTGCGACGGCCGACGCGTCGGGTGGATTGGCAGTCCGCAGGGCTGCCCCTTCGTTCTTGCCGATCATGACGGCTGGCAGGTCATCGCCACCTCCGCCGTCCTTGGCCATGGCAACCGGATCGCCCGCGACGTTGTTGATCACCACCACGCCGATAGCCCCAGCCGCGATCGCGTTGCGTACCTTCGTGCTAAACGTGCAACCACCGCGGTCGACGACCACGACATTGTCGGAAGCGCCCGGATCGACGCTGGTGCAGGCGGTAAGCTGGGTGTTAAACCACAGGCCGAATGAGCTCGTAGGCAACGGTGGGAAGTCACCCACCGCCGCGCCGATCGTTGTTCCGCCGCTCGCCGGGTAGGTAAACGGCTGGCCGACGAAGTGCTTATTTGTGCTCGCGGCGACTGTGATGATTTTGCGTGCGCGACCGGGCGACTCAAGAGTGCCTTGCCCGGGACCGCTGTTACCGGCCGCGACGGCCACGACCACACCTGCGTCCACTGCGTTGTCGAGCCCCATGGCGAGCAAGTCGTTGTTGCCATGGTAGCTGCCGCCAAGCGATAGATTGAGAACGTCCATGCCATCGGCGATTGCCGCATCAACCGCGTTGAGGATGTCTTCGCTGCGGGCGTTCAACACCTGACCCGGAAAAACATTGTAGTTCCCAAGCCAGGCGCCTGGTGCGATTCCGGACATGTCATCGATGCTGACGCCGTTCACGACTGCATTCAGGGTAGGATCATAAATTCCAGCTGCGATGCCGGCGGTGTGCGTCCCGTGATCTTGGATGGCCTGCGCGTCGAGTCCCTGCTGTTGGGCCTTATTGTAGAAAACTTTGGCAACAATAACTTTTGGTGAGACGTACTCGCAATCCTGGTCTTGCTGGTGCGAAGTGCTGTCTGCTGCATCGCACTTGGGCCAGGGCCCGCCCTCGGTCGGATAGCTGAAGTTAGTTGGATCGAAGAACGGGTGTGTCTGGTCGATTCCGGTGTCGATATCCCCGATCTTGATGCCCGCTCCTGCCACGGCTCTGCCTCCAGCAGTGCCCCACGCTGGATCTGCATTGATGATGAAATGGCTCTCGCTCAGGTTAGGGTGATAAAGGGCGTTGTACTGAACCTGTTGTACCATCGGCGCTGCTGCGATCGTCTCCAGCGGCGTGCCGTTGAGTTGGACGGCGACTGCGTTGAGTGAAATATCGTAGTCGCTAGTTACTTTCGCTCTTGGCGCATTGGCTCGCATCCATCTTTTGAACTCGTTGCGTCCAGCATTGAGTTGTGCGCGGTACGATCTCACGGCGTTACTATTGAAATCAATTTTCTTACCCGCCGACGGCTTGGTAGCAGGGTTAATACTCAGCGGATCGCCTTTGAGTTGGGCGATCGCGCTCGATTTGTCGACGTCCGGGCCTCGGTTAGGGGCGTCAGCGTTTGCATTCGGTCGCGCCGAACCGCCCACGCCAAATGCAATAACGCCCAAGCCAATGGAAGAGAATATGAGGAGTGTTGCGAGGATTTTTTTCATAGTTTTTTGATGAGTGAAAGTCCACGACCTTCGGAGGTGCCGTCTTCGTTGTCAACACGCACTTTGCATGAAAATCGGCCGCCTACAGAGCCGCAAAATCCTACTAGAGATAGCGACGCGGCACCGGCCGCTGGGGAAGATTTCAAAATAGGGGGCTAGATCAGTTGGTAACCTCAATCGCCTTGTGCGACTGCGTCGGCGAAGGCGACGTCGCCTGATCTCAAATCCAACTCCGCCTCGGCCGCTGTCCCAAAAACGCGCGCGCGGTTTTCATCGAATTCTCTTTCCCAGCGCGCAACAACCACTGTCGCTAGACAATTGCCGATCACATTTACGCAGGTGCGTCCCATGTCCATCAATTCATCCACGCCAAAAATTATCGCAACACCGATCGGACCAAGGCCCGAAGGCAAAAAGCTGTTGAGCGTCGCCAGCAAAATTACGAGCGATGCCCGCGGCACGGCGGCCACACCTTTCGAAGTAAGCATCAGCGTGAGCATCATCACCACCTGTTGACCAAAGCCCATATGCCAACCCATCGTCGTCTCGGCCGCTTGCGCTACGAACACTGAAGCGAGCGCGAGATAAAGAGTCGAGCCGTCGAGGTTGAACGAATACCCCGTCGGCATCACAAACCCAACGATGTGTCGTGGGACGCCGAAGCGCTCCATTGCTTGCATCGCTTTTGGCAACGCCGACTCACTGCTCGTGGTCGCGAATGCCAGGGCAGCCGGTTCGCGAACGGCTCGCCCAAATTGCCGCAGCGGCACCCGCGCGATGAAAATGACGAGTCCGAAAATCAAAGCGATGAAAATGATTAGCGCGAGATAAAGCGAGAGAATCAGTTTGCCCAGATTCACGAGCACGCCCGGGCCCTGGGTCCCGATGGTGTGAGCCATTGCTGCGCCGACGCCAATCGGGGCAAACATCATTACGTAATTCGTAAACTTGAACATGACCTGGGAGAGGCTCTCCATCGCCCGGATGATTGGTTTTCCTTTTTCGCCAACCGCTGACACAGCGAGCGCGAAGAGCACACTGAAGGCGACGATCTGCAAAACGTCGCCACGCACCATCGCTTCGATGATGCTCGATGGGAAAGCATGCACGATTGTTTCGACCAGCGTCTTCGGGTGGCTTTGCTCAATCATCTTGATGGCGTCGGTGTTGGCGGCGGCGAGGGTCACGCCAAGGCCAGGCTTCGTGACATTCACAACGGCCAATCCGATGAACAGCGCTGCGGTGGTTACGACCTCGAAATAGATCAGCGCTTTGATTCCCATCCGTCCTACCTTCCGGAGCGCGCCAGCGCCGGCGATTCCGACCACGATCGTCGAGAACACGAGTGGCGCGATGATGGATTTGATCAGATTAATAAAGATGTCGCGCAAAAAATAAACTGCGTTTCCCCAATCGGGCCGCAGCCATCCGATTACGCCGCCGACGACAAGCCCGATCATGATCTGCACCGTCAAAGAGGGGCGATACCATGGCCGGCGCATATTTCGCGAAACCCTCTCGCTCATCGCCATCGTCATTAACACAGCGAGCAAATTCAAAACAGCCCGCGTTTCGGGGCTTACGTCAGAACCTAGCCACTGAAGAAGCGGATATGTCGGCTCCCGCTTTTGGCTTTCAGCAGCCTGTCAATCGATCATCCGTCGCTTGAGTCCGCTGTAAGCGTCGACGCGCCGGTCACGCAAAAACGGCCAATGAGTGCGATGCTCATTTACCCGACCCCATTCTACATGGGCCATCACAATCTCTTCTTTGTCCGCGGAACCTTTTGCAATGATTTCGCCGTCTGGTCCGCAAACAAAACTTTGTCCCCAAAATTCGATGCCGTCGCCTCCGGCAGGCGCTTCGTGACCGACGCGATTTGCCGCAGCGATGTAACAGCCATTCGCAATCGCGTGACTGCGCTGGATCGTTTCCCAGGCGGAATGTTGCGCTGCGCCGAAGTTTTTCTTTTCCGATGGATGCCAGCCGATCGCCGTTGGATAAAAAATAATCTCGGCCCCGCGCAGCGCAGTGAGACGCGCTGCCTCGGGGTACCACTGGTCCCAGCAAACGCAGACGCCAATTTTGCCATGCGCTGTTGACCACGCCTGAAATCCGAGGTCACCGGGCGCAAAATAAAATTTTTCGTGATAAAGCGGATCGTCCGGGACGTGCATCTTGCGATACTTGCCAATGAATTTCCCCTTCGCGTCTATGACCGCAGCGGTGTTGTGATAAATGCCGGCGCTGCGTTTCTCGAAAAGTGAGGCAATAATCACCGTGCCGGTTTCGCGGGCCACATCGCCCAACGCGGCTGTCGATTCGCCGGGCACTTCTTCAGCCAGTGCAAAATTCTTGTGATCCTCTGTCTGACAAAAATATTGCGATCGAAAAAGTTCCGGAAGGCAAACGATCTGAGCGCCTTTTTTCGCTGCCTTGCGGATGAATTCAATTGCGCGCGCGAAATTCTTCTCCGGCTCCGGATTACAGCGCATTTGAATGAGCGCGATTTTTGTTGTGTTTGTCATTCCGAGCGAAGTCGAGAAATCTCTAATTTATTCCAAAGCAACAGCAAGAGATGTCTCGACTCCGCTCGACATGACAAGAAGAGAAGCCTGCTATTTCACCGATTCAGCCGGCACGATTTTCATGCTTTCGATCACCACGCGCTTTGTCGGCTTACTCATTTCGCCCTGTGCATTTCGCTCGACCGGCGTGTTGCCGATTTTCTCGAGCACATCATCGCCTTTAATCAGTTTGCCAAACGTGGTGTATTGATGATCGAGCCGACGCACAGGCGCGAGACAGATGAAGAATTGCGAACCGGCCGAATCTGGATCGGACGCGCGCGCCATTGAGAGCACCCCGCGCTCGTGCGGATGATCGTTAAATTCGGCCTTGATTTTGTAACCCGGGTCCCCTTGTCCGTAACTGTTCTCTTTCGCTGGATCTTTCGAATTGGGATCGCCGCCCTGAATCATGAATTCTTTGACGATCCGATGGAAAATCGTGCCCTTGTAGAAGTCCTGGCGTGCCAGTTTTTTGAAATTGTCGATCGTGTTTGGCGCGGCATCAGTCCAAAACTGCACGACCATTTCACCTTCGCTCGTTTTGATCACTGCGACTTCGTTTGATGAATTCATATGAGAAGTTTCTTTCTTTTCTTCGGCAGTTGCCGCTGCAACAAGTATAGCCGCGATCAGGCTCGAAAATAAAAATTTCATGTGAACCAATCGTAACGCTCATTAGCGAACGTTCAACATGGCATGCGCGCGGTCATCCCGATCCCGCAGCCGCGGGAGAAGGATGTCACAACAAATGATGGATCACCCGATTGACGCAAGGTAATCAACGAGCTTTTGCGAGGTTCCTCGCTTCGCTCGGGATGACATCTGAATGGTATTCCTGCAAGCTGCGCACCTGAACTTTTCGTTTCTGTAACGACCGGATTCCGTTCGCGCTGGCCAGCGCGGCGCGGACCGTCGTCATAATAGGGATTTTCGCGGCAAGCGCGGCATTGCGAATGACTACTTCGTGCTCGCGCGGAATTTTCCCGCTCGGCGTATTGATGATGAAATTGATGTCGCCATTTTTGATACGGTCGAGAACGTTCGGGCGCCCCTCGTGAATCTTGAAGACTTTGGTAACTTTGATTTTCGCTTTCTTCAGCGCTTCTGCGGTTCCACTTGTGGAAATGATTTCAAAGCCGAGTTTTACAAACTCGCGCGCGACTGGGATCACCACTTCCTTGTCAGTGTCCTTGACGCTGATGAAAACCTTTCCTTTTTTCGGCAACGGCGGCGGCGCAGCCATCTGCGACTTCGCGTAGGCAAGGCCAAGATCGACATCCATGCCCATGACTTCGCCGGTCGATTTCATCTCTGGACCTAGCGAAATATCGAGTCCCTCATAACGAAGAAATGGGAATACCGCTTCTTTCACCGAGAAATGTTTCGGTACGACTTCCTTGGTGAAACCAAGTTCGCGCAATGATCTGCCCACCATCACCTTGGCGGCCAGTTTCGCCAGCGGAACCCCGATCGCCTTACTGACGAAGGGAACAGTGCGCGACGCGCGGGGATTTACTTCCAAGACGTAAACGTCGTCGCCTTTGACGGCGAATTGCGCATTCATCAGGCCTCGCACTTTCAGCTCGCGCGCCATGGCTTTCGTTGCTGCCGAAATATCATGGAGAACTTTTTTTGACAGCGAGAATGTCGGAATCACGCAGGCGCTGTCGCCGCTGTGGATGCCGGCTTCCTCTATGTGCTCCATGATTGCGCCGATCACGGTCGTCTCGCCGTCCGAGATGCAATCGACATCGACCTCGATCGCGTCTTCCAGGAAGCGATCGACTAGAACGGGCCGCTCCGGGCTGACTTCGATCGCACTCGCCATGTACCGGCGCAGATCCTGTTCGTTGTAAACGAGCTCCATCGCGCGCCCACCGAGCACGAAACTGGGCCGCACCAGCACTGGGTAACCAATCTTCTGTGCGATCGCGACTGCTTCCTCCGTGCTCACTGCTGAGCCATTCGGCGTCTGTCGCAGCCCGAGTTTGTCGAGCATCGCGGCGAACAATTGTCTATCTTCCGCTGTCTCGATACTCTCCTGCTGTGTTCCGAGAATGGGAACGCCGGCAGCTTTTAATCCCTGCGACAAGTTCAGCGGCGTTTGCCCGCCAAACTGGACGAACACGCCCTCTGGCTTTTCTTGATCGTAGATGTTAAGCACGTCCTCTAAAGTGAGCGGCTCAAAATAAAGTTTATCGCTCGTGTCGTAATCGGTGGAAACCGTCTCCGGATTGGAGTTGACCATAATCGTTTCCAATCCGAGTTCGCGCAGCGCGAATGCCGCATGAACGCAGCAATAATCGAATTCAATTCCCTGGCCGATCCGGTTCGGCCCCCCGCCCAGAATCATGATCTTGCGCTTGCCGCTCTCGCGCCGCTCGTTCTCGTCGCCATAGGTTGAGTAGTAGTACGGCGTGTAGGCTTCGAATTCCGCCGCACACGTATCCACGAGGCGGTACGTGGGTGCGACACATTCAGCTTTTCTCTTCGATCGAATTGTTTCTTCCGAAGCGCCTCGCGCGACCGCCAACTGTCGGTCCGAGAAACCGAGCTTCTTCGCGCGCGAGAATGTTTTCGTCTTCAAACAAGCCGTTTCGGCAACGAGATCAGCGATGTTCCTCAAAAACCACCTGTCGATTTTTGTGAGGTCATAAACCTCATCAATCGACGCACCTTTTTGAAATGCCTGCGCGATGTAGAAAATTCGTTCCGCGTTCGGGGTTGCTAGCCTCAGTCGCAGCGTTTCGAGATCGATGTCTTTGTCCGCCCCGTCACCTAACAACCCGAAGCGTTTGATCTCCAGACTGCGCAACGCTTTTTGCAGTGCTTCCTTGAACGTGCGCCCAATGGCCATCGCTTCGCCGACGCTCTTCATCCGCGTCGTAAGCGTTGCTTCGGCTTGCGGAAACTTCTCGAAGGTAAAGCGTGGCACTTTGACGACGCAGTAATCAATAGTCGGCTCAAAGCACGCCGGCGTTTCGCGTGTGATATCGTTTCTGATTTCATCCAGCGTGTAGCCGACCGCGAGTTTTGCCGCGATTTTCGCAATCGGAAAACCTGTTGCCTTCGATGCCAGCGCGCTGGAACGCGAGACGCGCGGATTCATCTCAATGACGACCATCCGCCCGTTGTCAGGATGAACAGCAAACTGAATGTTCGACCCACCGGTCTCGACACCGATCTCACGAATGACCGCGAACGCGGCATCGCGCATCATCTGGTATTCCTTGTCAGTTAACGTTTGCACCGGCGCCACGGTGATGGAGTCGCCGGTGTGCACGCCCATCGGGTCAAAGTTCTCGATGGAACAGACGACCACGCAGTTGTCCATCCGGTCGCGCATGACTTCCATTTCAAATTCCTTCCACCCGACCAGCGATTCTTCGATTAACACTTCGCGGACCGGCGAGAGATCGAGCCCGCGGGCAGCGATCACATCGAGCTCTTCGCGATTGTACGCGATGCCACCGCCAGTCCCGCCCAAAGTGAATGCGGGACGAATGATCAGCGGGAATGTTCCGATTTCAGCAACGATTCGATCGAGCTCTGCCAACGAACGCGCCACGCCGGAGCGCGGCACCTCAAGACCAATGCGCAACATGGCTTCCTTAAACAGTTGCCGATCCTCGCCCTTCGCAATGGCCTGCGCGTTCGCGCCAATCAATTTCACACCGTGCCGTGCCAGCGCGCCGTTGCGATTCAGTTCCATCGCAGCGTTCAGCGCCGTCTGCCCGCCTAGCGTGGGCAAAATCGCGTCCGGTTTTTCGCGTTCTATGATCGCCTCGATCACTTCGGCAGTGATCGGCTCGATGTAGGTGCGATCGGCGAATTCTGGATCGGTCATAATTGTGGCCGGATTCGAATTCACCAGCACAACCTGATAACGCTCTTCGCGCAGTGCCTTGCATGCTTGCACGCCGGAATAATCAAATTCGCAACCCTGTCCGATCACGATTGGACCGGAGCCGATCAGCAGGATTTTGTTGAGATCGTTATTTCGCGGCATCTGCGGCCAGCGCGGACAGTAAACGAAATCACGCGAACGTCACGCGGGAAACGTAGCACAGGCATCTTGCCTGTGGAGAGAGCGGGCATCTGTGCCTGCTTGGGATCATTTGGCGATTCCACTCGGCAGGCGAGACGCCCGCCGGCCCCACAGCCGAGACGGCTGTGCTACGCCACCTGCGCCATGCGCTGGCGGTCGAGCCAAACTTTGCAGATGCTTTTGATCCGCGTCAGAACGTAATAAACTGTCTGGCTGCGGATGCGCACCAGTTCCGTGCCCACGATGCGGGTCACGAAATCGCTCGGAAGATCGAGAATTTCCTCCGGGGTCGCGCCTTCGAGTCCTTTGCAAAGGATGGCCGTCATCGAGCGGGTAAGCGTTTGCACCTCCCGCCCGAGCGTCATCCGGATGTGCGCCTTGCCGTTTTCATCCACCTGCAGATACACACCCACCGTGTCCGTGCATTCCTCGTCTTTTCGCACATCGACCAGATCGAACTTCTCAGTTTCGCGCGGCTCCTGCTTCTTCGCGTTGTCCGCATAAGAGACGAGCGTCTCGCGGCGTCCATCTTCCGGCAGCGATTCGAACAGATTGACGATCTTGGTCAGCTTCGTCGGATACATCGACAATCGTAATCTACCACAACATGGAGAGCCGTGCTTCGGCGTTGCTGAGCAACGCGTTTGTGTCTAATTGCATCATGAAAACTCCGATTAAAGTCGCTGTCACGGGCGCCGCCGGGCACATTGGTTACGCGCTTGTGTTTCGCATCGCCTCTGGACAGATGTTCGGGTCCGATCAGCCGCTCGGACTTCATCTGATTGAGATCCCGGCCGCGCTCGACGCGCTGAATGGTGTGGTCATGGAATTGGAGGATTGCGCATTTCCGCTGCTCGAATCTGTCATACCGACTCCGGATCTTGATGAAGGCTTTCGGGACATCAATTGGGCGTTATTGGTCGGAAGTGTGCCGCGCAAGGCCGGCATGGAACGGAAGGAGTTACTCGGGATCAACGGCAAGATTTTCGTAGGCCAAGGTCAGGCGATCCAAAAAAACGCTGCGGCTGATGTGCGCGTGCTCGTAGTCGGAAATCCATGCAACACGAATTGTCTGATTGCCATGAACAACGCAAAGGAGATTCCGCGCGACCGCTGGTTTGCCATGACGCGATTGGATGAAAACCGCGCCCGCGCGCAGCTCGCACACAAGGCTGGTGTAAGCATTAATTCGGCTACAAACATGACCATCTGGGGGAATCACTCTTCGACGCAATATCCAGATTTTTACAACGCGAGGATCGAGGGTCGCCCTGCGAACGAAGTGATCGGAGACGAGAAATGGCTGAAGGAAGAATTCATTGCCACCGTCCAACAGCGCGGCGCTGCTATTATCAAGGCTCGCGGAGTTTCTTCGGCGGGCTCAGCCGCTAACGCGATTGTCGATACGGTTAGTTCGTTGAGGAATGACACGTCGGGCGACGATTGGCACAGCGTGGCAGTTTGTTCCGATGGAAGCTACGACGTCGAAAAAGGATTGATCTCGTCATTCCCGGTCCGCCTGCGCAGTGGAAAATTGGAGATCGTCCAAGGCCTCCCAATAAACGATTTCAGCCGCTCGAAAATCGACGCGTCAGTAGCAGAGTTGAAAGAGGAGAGATCGCTTATTAGCGAATTGATTTCCTAGAAGCGGTCTTTCGTCATCGTCGGCCGACGACAGTCCTAAGCACTGTCGATAGTTAGCTCTGACCCCATTTCCCATTCTCTGACCCCATTTCCCATTCTCCAGCTTTCACTTTCCCAACTGCTGATTTGGGTGTGCGCCGCATCTCCGTCGGTTCCGGTCTGGCTCTTGCCGCGTGGGGCGCATTCATGCACGCCGCGCAAGACATAAAAACCAACGGCACATTCAACCTTCTGGCCAATAACGCTGCTTCCGCCGATCTGAACGAACTGTTTCGGGAAAAATCGTGATTGTGATACCGGGCTCAATGGTTTGCGGGAGAGCGATGCTACTTGCGCCCGTCTCCGCTTTCTCGCAGGACCGACGCTGTTCGCTTTTCCGTAAGCCGTTCTGCTAGCGCTTTTATTTTTGGCTGGTACGATGCTTGTTCCTCAGACGAAAGTAAATCCACGCTGTCGGATAGGAGGATGTAGGCTTGAGCGCGCTCTATCTGGGCTTCGCGTTTACTCCCTGATGTGTCGTTTAACTCTGCGTCCTGTAACAGCAATTCTGCTATCAACACTGCGCGGATGTGATAGACTGCCCCTCCGCTTTTGAGCAGTTTGAGAATCTCGGCGGGAGCAGATTTCTTTACGAAATCGAAAGGTAGCCCAGTACCTTCTAAGCACATTGCGGCGATGCGCCTTCGAGTTTCTACGCTGCCGGCAGTTCTTCGTAACGCCACAAGTTCCGCAAGCATCTGCGCTATCAGATCCATCATTCGCAGAACTTCAGCCATGACTGTGGGGTTGGTTTCGAGAGTTCGCGATTCAGAAACCGCTCGCCTTGAGCAATAACTCCATAGCGTGGTGTTCGCTTTTCCGAGCTAAGGCTTCGGCTCGATCAGATCTCGGGATGTTGAACAATATTCGTCGGCGATCAGCCGCAAACCGAACGAGAACTGCGCCATACCGCTCTGGCGTCATAAGCAATTTATCATCGTTTGTTGTCTTGTCAGAACGCACACCGATGCCTATCAAAGTACTTACCCGAAAACTGCCGTGTTCGGTGACTTTATCTTGTTCGATAGCGTAAACATAGCGCTGGACCAATGAATAACCAGCGGGGTAAGCAGCTTCCAACCGCGCTAACGCTTGCTTAATCTGCTCAACAAATCGCGGATTTCCATAAACTCTAATCCGGCAAATCATGTAGCTTTGATGCGATGAGCGCTCGCGATCGTATGCCTCACGCGAAATTCTTGCTGACCGCCAAACTACCTGGTCAAGAAACCAGTTTCGAGCCTTTCGAATCCACGCCCGTCTCCTCATCGGTGGTTATTTGCCGCCCTCTATGATCCATTTAGTGACCCAAATTTCGTATGGTTCCTGAAGAACGGTTTGCTCTATTTCAGGCGCGTATGGCGTCGCTACCCTAATGATGTAGCCGCCCAATACTATTTTTGCAGCATTGCCGTATGCCCATGCCTGGATTCCGCTCGGTCCAACGGCAAGGGCTGGCGCGGCCACTTCTGCGGCAATACCGCCAGCAGGAGCCAAGCTTGCAGCGAGACGGAATCGGTCCACCGCGCTCGCAAACTGGCGCATGCCAGCTGCATCGGCTGGCTTTGGCCCAGCTTTCGCTAGCATTTTGCGTAGGCGGCCGTAATCAAAGATGTTCCCCAGCCTCGTTCCGCCGCTACCGTCGCCACCGCTAAAGATTGCAGCCGGCACTAATCCCACCGGAAGATATGTACCGGTCAAGGGTTCCGCAGGTGTGACACCGACTCGGTCAACCTCGGCGACTCCAGGTTCGACAAACTCGCCCTCTCCGTAACCGCCCCAACTGTAAGTGTCGATATAGCCCGATCCGCTCGAATAGTATTGACCGCCGAGAGGAACTCGGCTGCTGCGGGAGCCTCTGCCGCGTCCCCCCGGGCCGCCGCCGTCAAGGTTACCTAACGGCAGATTGCCGCCAGGCATGCTCACCTGGCCGGGAGGGAAGCCAAGCTCACCCGGATCAAGCGGAACGACGGGACTCCCATATATCGTCATCCCTCTCTCCTCCGCCGTTGGATAAACCTCCAGCCCCAACGGATCCCATCTCGTTATGGGGTTGTTCCTGCAATAGCGATACAAATTGGTTCGATCGCCCCGGAACCCAATCGGATCCGGTTGGAGGAAGCGGCCGAGGTCGGGGGAGTAAAAGCGGTTGCGCAGATCATACAGGCCAATGTCGCTATGCCATTGCTGGCCGGTGAAAAGATGGCGCACGCCGTAGGCAGTAGCTGAGACTTGATTGTTGTTAGCATCGTAGAAGACTGGTGTGCCTTGCAAGTCGTAGCGATACCACTCGAGCAGACGTCCGATGCTGTCAGCCAGATGCGAGGTGCTGCCGCTGGCGTCCTGGAAATAACGGTTGTTGGTGGTGAGATCTTTTATTAGACCACCAGGACCATACAAGTATTGCGCCGTCACGTTGTTTCCGCTCCGGTATTCCTCGATTAAATCCCAGCCGTCCCATACGCTGAACGTGGTGCCGCTCTCCGGACTGTATGGAGGAGGGTATATGGTCCGGCTGACCTGCCGGTTCAATCCATCGTAGGCAAAGGTCATGGTCACCCCGCCTTTAATCACGTTCACCAGCCGGTTTTGCGCGTCATAGATGTCAGTGGAACCATCAAAGCCAGTGGTCATGTTGCCAGCGTAATCATAAGCGGCTGTCTGCTGCCCCGGCGGAGCTGGCGTCGGTGTCGCAGTTGGGTGAGGCGGCGGTGTCGGAGGCGGGCGCGGCGTGGGCGTCGGGCGCAGAGGGTTGTCGGATGCCGTGCGCCCCGTGTATTGGTTCAGATCATTAACCATGTACGCATCCTGCGACTCGTAAGGCCTAAACACAGTCCGATTCCCGCTGCCGTCATAGAAGATTGACTGGTCACCTACGGACGTGGTGTCGGGATTTTGCACATCCAGTAGCACGGCGGTCACCTGATCAGCAAGATCATAGCCAAAAACGTCCCCATAGCCATCCTCGTGTTTGGTCCATTTGCGGTTATTGGAATTCGGATAGTAACCGTAATTCAATGTGCGCGTGGTGCCGTTGAGCAAGTGCTGAATGCTGGTCACGCGATCGAGACTATCGTACAGATAAGTGCTCTGGATCTGATTGGGAAGCAACGTGCGCGTGGTCAGATTGCCCCTGGCGTCGTAATCGTACGTGGCGTAGTTGGTCACGCTCTTGAGCTGGTTGCGCCCGGTGTAGGTGTAATTAAATGTGTAGTTGTCCGGGTATTGCGTGCTCGCCCGGTTGCCGTCGGCGTCGTAGCTGTAAGTCACGGTTTTGGAATTCGCGCCGGTGATCGATTCGGTTTCCGACCGGAGCAGATTATCGTTGAAATATGCTCTGGTGATATTGGCGTTGGCGTTGTTGATGCTGGTCAGCCGCGACGCGACATCGTAGCCGAAGCTGACGCTCGGAGTTGTCCCGCCATCGTTCCAACTGAACGCGGTCATCCGGTTCAGCGCGTCGTAGGTGAAAGTTTGAATCTTGCTGTTGCGATTGGTGAACTGGTAGAGACGTCCGACCGTATCGTAGCTCCACTGCTCGGTGCGGCGCACATTGTACGAATCAAGTGGATATTGGACCTGCGTCTTGCGCCCCATATTGTCGTAAGTGTAGGTGTACTTCTCGGTGCTGTTGGTGGCCACCAGGCGGGGATCCTGCATCGTGTACAGCAACCCGGCCGGGGTGTACGCATATTTGGTTGTCGCAGACGGATCGGGGCTTTGGGTGGCGGTTTGCTGGGTCACCCGGTTCATGGCGTCGAAGGTGTCGTAAGTGATGATCTGCCCATTTGCACGGGTGATGGTCTTTCTGCGGCCAGCTGTGTCGTACGTAAAAGTGGTCGTCTGACCGCCCACGCTCATCGAGCTGGGGCGGTTCCGCTCGTCGTAATCGGTGGTGACGTTACTGTGATTGAGCGGATTCGTGACTGAAGTCAGGTTGCCCACATTGTCGTAGCCATAGCTGGTGATGGCCGCATCCGTCCAGCCATAGCCAACTGTCACTGAAGTCTTCCGCCGGTTATCATCGTAAACCGTCTTACTTCGCTTGCCGCTGGGAAGGGTGACGTAAGTAACACTTGAATCGGTGTATTTGTAATCGTTGCCCGTCCCGTTGGCGTCGTAATAAAAGTAGGTAATGTACGAGCCGTTGTCACCAAAGCCGCGTACGGGTGGAGTCACGCTCTTTAGCCGCCGATAATCGTCATACGCGTAATTCGTCACGTGATTAAGTTGGTCAGTTCGGCGCTGCAACGTGCCATCCGCATTGTAGGCGTTGGTGACGGTGTGGCGGACGCCATCGACCGGATCGGCTGGTAGCCTGGTAACCGTCACCTGGCCACGGTCGTTGTAGGTAAAACTGGTGCTGTGATTCCCATCGCCCACAGTGGTCCCCAGCACATCGGTAATATCGATGAGCCGATCACGAGTATCGTATTGGTAGCGCGCAGTCGGATTCCCGCTGGCGTTGCTCGGGTTGCGGTAAGTCTGTTTCAGGCCTCTCGCGTCATAGGTAAAAGTCTCCGACCCGCCCGTAGTCATTCGATGGCTGGTGACTTCCCCAAAGGAGTTGCCAGCGTAGCTGAATGTTTCGTAGCCGCCATCGGGGTAATCAATGCGGGTAACCCGATTGTTCCCATCCCGGGTGATCGTGGTCGTATGGCCGCCTTCATCTTGGACAGTACGCAGGTAATAGTTGTTGGTATAGGTGTAATTGACCGTGGGTCGTGTATTCCCCTGCCCCGGCGTGTCGTCCGGGGTAAGCGGGTATTTGACTTGAGTCACATTCCCCGTGACGGGATCGGACGTGAAATCGGTCTGGTTGCCATTGCGATCTCTCACCCAAGCGATGTATTTGTAGCTGTCGTAATTCTGGCCGGCGCTGTGGCCCATGAAATCAGAGACCCAAGTGACGTATCCCTGAGCGGTGTAGAGAAATGTGCGCGTTTGGTTATCGCCGCGCGTTTCGGTTCGAACGTTATGATTTATCGGATTCGCCGCGCCCACAGTCAATGTAGAGACTACCGCGCCGCTACCTTCATCTCCCGAAACGCCATCCCAATATCTTTCGCGAAGGATCTGGCCGTAAACCGACGTGGTGCCATCGGGATTGTTAGGTGTGGCTGGTTTGTAATCGTAAGCGATTCGCTTCATCGGCCCGGGATACATCGGGTCATCGGCTGTCCACAACAGCGGCGGGGCGTCACCGCCGCCTATGTTTGCGGCGCAATATTTGTATCGCGCTGTCCAGTTCGCGTTATTGTAGTACAGCACGTGATCCAGCAGAGTATACGAATAATAATACTGCACAGTCCGCCCGTCGCTTGCCGTAACCTGAGAAATCCGCGGGCCATTGGTCGTTGCGTAAGAAAACTGAAGGTAGCGGCCAGCGGGCTCTGTCACTCTCGTTATGCGTCTGCGCGCACCATTGGGCGTAACTTCGGAATCAATGGTGGTCCTCAGCCCATATGGATCAATGATGGCCGTAACCTTATATTTGTAATAATACTGCCCATTGAAGCTGTGTTGCGTGGCGTGGAACTTGACCTTCCCGCCGTCCGGGAGGATGAGATAGGCGTCCATGTTACCTGGTGGAGTGATTGGCGCGAGACGTTCTCGCACACCCGCCGAAGTGCTCGCATTATTCCCATTCCCCGCTCTCACACGGTAATTAGTATCCCACGTCACAGATTTAAACGTTTCAACCCTGCCATCGGGAAAATCGACCGTATAGGACGAGGGTGGAAAGTTCTGAGTGGTGCTGCTAGCGGAATCTTCCAGAATCCAGTTGTAATTATGGTTCCAACCGCCAGCCCACCCAAACACCTCAGTCGTGCTCGGTGTGCGCGAATTGGCGGTGCGAACAAGAGCCAGAGGATACTCGCCCACCGCGCCAGCAACAGCGATATCGGTGATAGATCGAGTGGCATTGCCCGTCCAAGGATCGTAAGAGCAACCGGTGTGGATCTGACCATTGAAGATTCCAGACACGCCGGTAGGGTTATTGTTGCCAACCTGGGCGTAGAGTGGGGATACGAGTGAGAGTAAGAGCAGGAGCAAGAGGCCTCGACGACCCGGTTGAGCGTTGGGCGTTCGGCGTTCAGCGTTGAACGTCTTAGTAGGAGGAAAGCTTTTCATGGCGTTGTTCCGCCTATTCCGCCGGGTTGGGCACCTCGAACTGCACCATTCCGATGATGTGTGTTGAGTCCTCGTCGGCGTTCGGGTCGATTACGATAACGCGGTGCACTCCAGGTTGATCCGTGACTTGAAACGAAAAGGAGAGGAGCCCGTTCTGATCGATGACTGAATTCCCGATTTGCAGCACGCCGCCATCCAGTGGCTGAACCACTACCGGCTTGCTCGCAAGGCTCAGGGGAAACTGCAAAGCCACATCGGAGCTTGCGCTCGGATCCACCGCCACCGGCTCGAACTTGCCTGTGCTGCTGCTGTCGTCTTGAATTATCTGCTGGTCGTCTGTGATTTGATCAGACTGGGCTACGTCTTGTGCAATGGCCCTGCAACAAATGCTCAGCCAAAGAAAAATGGCCGGCAGTAAGTTAAACAGTATTCTTTTCATGTGTTTCTTCCTTTCGTGAGTTTATGGGGTTGGCGGAAAGCACGGCTGGGTGCTCGATGCTGGATTCTGGATGAGCCACCGCCAAGGCGCCTCGACACAGCGAGGTGGCTATAGCTAAACGGCGCTGAATTGGCTGAAAAGCAAAAAGCTTGCTTTTCCGAGCAGCCGATACGGCTGCCTCTACAGAATGACGATCCGACTCTTTCATTCTGGGAGTGGGGTGAAGTGGCTCTTGTCTCAGAAAACCGTCGCGGATGTCAAGAAAAATTTCGCTTCCCCAAATTCTTTGGCGGTTCGACGCTTGTAGCACGTCGCCGCCCATAGGGAGGTGCACTATTTTTCGCCGACGATCGCAAAAAACGTAGGCGCTCTTCCGCAGTGGGTACTGTTGGTGCTTGAATTTCCGAAGCGGTGAATCCCATTGCCGCCAGAAATTGAGTGAAAAATTGCGTGCTGAAATGCCACTAGCTGTCCAAGAGAAATTTCTGTGGCGTGGGCACCAGACGACAGACCGGCGTGCCTCCCACGATGATCTCCCGGTCCGCCAGTGGTGCGTTGCCAACCGCCCCGACGATCTTCTCGATCACGTCCTTCTCATTGTAACAGGAAATGACGACCGAGACTTTCATTTTTTTAAATTGATCCGAATTTTAGCGTGATAAACGGAAGTGCTTTTGACAGCGTGACGCGGAACGCTTTTCACGTGCGCCGCTTCGGATATCATCGCCCCAGCGCTTAGCATGACCAGCTCGGATAACCAGTCCCGGCCAGACGGGGTGAATCAGTCCAACGCGATTGACGTGCTTTATGTCATTATCCTTGTCGCGTATTTCCTTCACTTTGCTCTCCCAGCATTGGGGGGAGCCTTCAGTGGGGACGAAATAATGAGTGTGTATATTTACTGGTTTACCGGAACGTTAAAATCACTCTGGGAAAATGTATGCTTCTGGAAGGGCGTTGGTCGCCCGGGCGGCGCCCTATATTATCTGCCACTCTATCACTTTTTTCGGCTAAATCCTCAGCCATATCGGATCGCTCAAATTAGCGTTCTCGCCGCGTCAATCCCGATGGTCTATCACCTGGCCCGGCTTCTTGCATGTTCGCGCTCGGTAGCATTCCTTGGAGTTCTTGCTTTCTGCTATCACGCTCAACTGGCCAACTTAGTGTTTAGCGGTTCGTTCATTTACGACGCTCTCTGCGGTTTCTTTTATTTTGCGGCACTGACTTACTATATTCATATTCGTGAGAAGGGACTCCTTCTGCGGCCCACGCAGTGTGTGGGATTTCTGGCTCTGTATATCTGT
>Ga0307278_10000438_pt1 | contig 21132 bp, 28 predicted proteins | sample ER_DNA_117_FD_194482 | JGI IMG/M metagenome (GOLD analysis project Ga0307278, IMG submission 194482) | Bulk soil microbial communities from the East River watershed near Crested Butte, Colorado, United States - ER_DNA_117 | ecosystem: Environmental > Terrestrial > Soil > Floodplain | place...
GGCCGAGCTCCATGCCTGCCACTACGGCGCGCCGGTCCGCGCAGGTCCGCGCGTGGGTGTGGGCCGGGACACGCTCTCGCCCTCGTGGTGGAAGCGCCCGTCGCGCGAGGCCTCCACGCCCTTGGCCTCGAGGTCCTTGGGCGCGTCGCGTGGCTCGAGCTGCAGGTCGCGCTCGGCCGGGAGCCCCGCGGTGAGCTCGCGCCCGCGCTCGATCTCGGCGTTGAGCTCCTGGCCGAAGAGGACGGCGAGGTTCGAGATCCACATCCACACGAGCAGCGAGATCGCGCCGCCCAAAGTGCCGTAGGTCTTGTTGTACGAGCCGAAGTTCGCGACGTAGAGCCCGAAGAGCGCGGAGGCGACGACCCAGATCACGAGCGCCACGATGGCCCCGGGACTCAGCCACTGGATGCGCGGCAGCCTGGCGTTCGGCGCCACGTAGTAGAGCAGCGCGAGCATCACGAGCACGACCGCGGCCATGAGCGGCCATTTGGCGATCTGGTAAGCGGTCACGCCGGCCGAGCCCAGGCCGAGCTTGGAGCCGACCGCCTCGGCCAGCGGCCCGCTGACCACGAGCGCGACGAGCACGAGCGCCACCAGCAGCACCATGATGAGGGTCACGACGATCTGCAGCGGGCGCAGCTTCCAGAACGGGCGCCCCTCGCCGACCTCGTAGATCGCGTTGGAGGCGCGCATGAAGGCGCCGATGTAGCCGGAGGCCGACCACACAGCGCCGGCCAGTCCGAGGCCGAGCAGCGCGCCCGCGCCGCCCTTGTTCTTGACGATGCCGTTGATGGTGTCCTGCAGCCCGCCGAGGGCGCTGTTGCCGCCCGAGACCTGGCGGGCGACGTCGATCAGGGCGTTCGTGGTCTGCGGGTACTGGCCGAAGATGCCGACCAGCGCCACGAGCGCGAGCAGGGCCGGGAACAGGGCCAGGACCGCGTAGTAGGTCAGCGCGGCCGCCCAGTCGGTGAGGTTGTCCTCCTTGAACTCGAGGGCGGTTCGCTTGAGCACCGCCCACCGGCCGGTGCCGGGGATGTCGCCGGGGTCCGTCTTGCTGTCGGTGCGCATCGTGAGATGAACGTTCCCGGCCCCGCGGCGGGCAAACGGCGGCATGAGCGGCGTGGCGCCCAGGCATTCGCCGCGAGGCCCAACCGTGCGCCGCCGGCGCGCGGAGGGGGTCGCGGTCCCCGTCATATACTTCGCTATGCTAATTAGCAATGCGAACAAGCACTCAGGCCGATCTCGCCGTCAGGCTGCGCCTCGTCATCGCGCGCACGGCACGGCGCCTGCGCCAGGAGGCGGGGGAGGAGCTCAGCCCGTCGCAGGCCGCGGCGCTGGCGACGATCGATCGCCACGGGCCGCTCACCCCGAGTGAGCTCGCGGCCCGCGAGCGCATCCAGCGTCCGACGGCCACCCGCGTCATCGCGCGCCTGGAGGAGGCCGGCCTCGTCGATCGCACGCGCGACCCCGTCGATCGGCGCTCGTGCCTCGTCGGCCTCGCGCCCGGCGGCCGCGAGCTGCTGGTGCGCGTGCGCACGCGCAAGGACGCCTATCTCTCGCGCCGTCTGCGCGACCTCGATGCCGATGAGCGCGCGACGCTCGACCGGGCGGCCGCGATCCTCGAGCGCGTGCTCGAGGGGGATTCCGCTTGACGGCAGCGCTGCGCCGCGCCGGCACGTCGCTGGCCGTTCCCAACTACCGCCGCTACTTCGCGGGCCAGATCGTCTCCGTCTCGGGCAGCTGGATGCAGAGGGTGGCCGAGATGTGGCTCATCGTGGAGCTCACCGGGAGCGGCGCGGCGGTGGGCTTCACCGCCGGACTGCAGTTCGTGCCGATCCTGCTCTTCGGCGCCTGGGGCGGGCTGATCGCCGATCGCCTGCCCAAGCGGCGCGTGCTCATGGTCACCCAGGCGCTCCTGGCGCTGCCGGCGCTGGCCCTTTGGGGCCTCAGCGCGGCGGGCGCGGTCACGCCGTTGATCGTCTACGCGCTCGTCCTCGTGCGGGGCACGGTCACCGCGGTCGACAACCCGACGCGCCAGAGCTTCGTCATCGAGCTCGTCGGTGCCGAGCGCGTGGTCAACGCGGTGTCGCTGAACTCGGTCGTCGTGCAGAGCGCACGGATCATCGGCCCGGCGACCGCCGGTGCGGTGATCGCGCTGGCCGGCGTCGGTGCGTGCTTCGCCATCAACGCGCTGTCCTTCGTCGCCATGCTCGTGGCGCTCGCCGGTATGGATCGGGCCGCGCTGGGCGCGGCGCCGGTGGTGCAGCGCGCCCGCGGCGAGCTGCGCGCGGGGCTGCGATACGTCCAGGACAACCCGAGCCTGTGGATCCCGCTGGCCATGATGGCACTGGTCGGCACGCTGTCGTTCAACTTCCAGGTCCTCCTGCCGCTGCTCGCCAGCCAGACCTGGCAGGGGACGGCGGCCACCTACGCGCTGCTGACGGCGGCGATGGCGGTCGGATCGGTGGCCGGGGCGCTGGCCGCCGGCGCGCGCGGGCGCGTCTCGCCGCGGATCCTCGTCGGCGCCGCGACCGGGTTCGGGGCGCTCGAGCTGGTGGCGGCCGCGGCGCCGTCGCTCCCGCTCCAGGTCCTCGCGCTGGTGCCGCTGGGGGCGATGACGGTGACCTTCTCGGCGGGCGTCAACTCGACGATGCAGCTCGCCGTGGCCCCGGCGATGCGCGGGCGCGTGATGGCGCTCTACTCGGTCGTCTTCCTGGGGTCGACCCCCATCGGCGCGCCGCTCGTCGGGTGGCTGGCGGAGGTCGCAGGCCCGCGCGTCGGGATGGCGCTCGGCGCCTGCGCGGCGCTCGCCGCCGCGGCGCTGGCCAGCGTCGCGTACGCGCGTCTGGGCGAGCGCCACATCGCCAGCGCGGCGGTCGCGTCGTAGAGTCGCGGCGCGCGTGCTGGTAGATCTCCACGCCCATTACCCGATGCACCTCGTCCCGCCCGAGCAGGCGGACACGCAGGCGGCGGTGACCGCTCCGCATCCGCGCGCGCGCTGGAAGGCGAGCCTCATCCACCTCCTCTCGCGGCGGCTGAACTACCAAGGCCCCAAGGGCGCGCCCGGCGTCACCGTCGAGCTCATGCGCGAGGGCGACGTCGGCGCCGCGCTATCGGTCCTCTACTCGCCGCTGGACGAGATGGACCTGCGGCTGTCCTACGGCGCGCCTCCGCGCTCGGGGTACATCAGGTCGATCTTCGAGCAGATCAAGCTCGTCGAGGACCGCGTCAGGGCCGAGCCGCTGGGCGCCACGGTGGCCCACGATCCGGCGGCTCTGGACGCCGCCATCGCCGAGGGCCGCACGGCGATCGTCCACTGCATCGAGGGCGGCTTCGCGCTCGGCTCCACGCCGGCCGAGATCGACGCCAACGTGACGGAGCTGGCCCGCCGCGGCGTCGCCTATGTGACCCTCGCGCACCTGTTCTGGCGCGGGGTGGCGACGAACGCGCCCGCGCTGCCCTTCATGCCCGACTGGCTCTACCGGCTGGTCTTCACCCAGCCCAGGGTGGGGCTGACCGAGCTGGGCACGGCGGCCGCCCGCGCCATGGTGCGCGAGCGGGTGCTCGTCGACATCGCGCACATGACCGATCGTGCGATCGCCGACACCTTCGCGACCCTCGGCCCGGACGCACCGGTGATCGCGTCCCACATGGCCTGCCGCTTCGGCAAGCTCTCCTACAACCTCAGTGACGACGTCATCCGCGAGGTGGGCCGTCGCGGCGGGGTGATGGGCGTCATCGCGTGCAAGCGCTACACGGAGTCGGGCCTGCGCCGGGACCGCAAGGTGAAGACCTTCGAGGACAGCATGGAGCTCGTCTTCGCGCACGTCGACCACATCGCCCAGGTCACCGGCTCGCACGACCACGCGGCCATCGGCTCCGACCTCGACGGCTGGATCAAGCCGGCGCTCCCCGGCCTCGAGCACCACGGCCGCATGCGCTACGTGCAGGAGGCGCTGGCGGCGAGGTACGGCGCCGAGGTGGCCGAGAAGATCGCGAGCGCCAACCTGCTCGCGCTGCTGCGCCGCGCCTGGCGGTAGCCTCGTCGACGTGGGCCGCGCGCTCCTCATCCGCTGGGTGTCGAACGTCGTCGCGCTGTACGTCGCCGCATGGCTGCTCAGCGGCGTGACCTACGGCGACTCATGGTGGACGCTGCTCATCGCCGCCGCGGTCTTCACCGTGATCAACGCGTGGGTCAAGCCGGTCGTCGCGATCCTGTCGATCCCCTTCATCGTCGTGACGCTGGGGATCTTCTACTTCCTCATCAACGTGCTGATGCTGTACGCGACCGATTGGGTGGTCCCGGACTTCGAGATCTCGACGTTCTGGTGGGGCGTCCTCGCCGCGATCATCGTCAGCGTCGTCAACGGAGTGCTGCACCCGCTGCTGCCGGACCCGGGCGAACGCAGCCGCCAGCGCCGCCCGCCGCCGCCGCGCTGACGTATCTGCAGCGCGGTCGCACGCCTCCATGGAGGACCTGTCCGCAGCGTTCGCCTTTGGGGGGCGACCATGATCTACCTCGTCGTCGGCATCGACCACGCCACGCTGGCTCCGTGGCACGAGAACATCTCGGCCCGCACCGTGGCCCGCGCCGCGCGCGACGCCGTCCAGCGCGCCGCCGCCGCGGGGATCGACCTCGTCGTGGCCGCGGTCATCGCGCCCAACTCGACCGTGCTGGCGCACCCGGCCGCCGCCGCGCCGGTCGCTCAGGCGCGCGCAGCCTGACGCGCGGCGCGTCCAGTAGCGTCCTCGGCGTGCTCGACGTCGAGACCCCGCACGGTCCGGCGCGCGCGCACCTGCACGCCGCCGATGCGCCGCGCGGGGCGCTCGTGCTAGGCCACGGCGCGGGCGGAGGGGTGACCGCGCGCGACCTGGTGGCGGTGACGAACGTTGCGCGGTCCGCAGGGGTCAGCGTCGCGCTCGTCGAGCAGCCCTACCGCGTCGCAGGCCGGCGCTCGCCGGCTCCGGCGGGCCAGCTCGACGCGGCCTGGATCGCCGTGGTCGAGCACCTGCGGGCGGGGGCGCTGCGCGACCTGCCGCTCGTCGTGGGCGGACGGTCGGCGGGCGCGCGGGTGGCCTGCCGCACCACGGCCGAGACCGGCGCCGTCGCCGTGCTGTGCCTGGCCTTCCCGCTGCACCCGCCGGGTCGCCCCGAGAAGACGCGCCAGTCCGAGCTCGACGCGGTCTCGCTTCCGACGCTCGTCGTGCAGGGCGCCTCGGACCCGTTCGGCATGCCGGCCGCCGGCGCGGCGCGCCGGGTGGTCACGGTGCCCGGCAACCACGGCCTCACCGGCGACCTCGAAGCGGTCGCCGCGGCGGCGCGCGGCTGGTTGGCCGAGGTTCTGGGCCTGCCAGACTGAGCCGATGGCCACCCGCGTGCGAGATGCGATGAGCCGCCGGCTCGGGGAGCTGCGCTACGAGCCGATCGAGAAGCGGGTGCGGGCGCTGCTCGGCGGCGACGAGGTCGTCGACAGCAGCCGCGCCGTGCTCGTATGGGAGCCCCAGCGCGTCGTGCCGTCCTTCGCCGTGCCGATCGAGGACGTTCGCGGCGAGCTCGTGCCGGCGCCGCCGGCGGGGGCCGAGCCCGGCGCGCCGCCGCCGATCCTCCATCCCGGGATCGGCTTTGCCGTGCACTCGACCCCCGGCGAGAGCCTGTCGCTCCGCGCGGGCGACGCCCCGCGCGAGAGCGCCGCCTTCGCGCCGGCCGATCCCGACCTGGCCGGCCTCGTGATCCTCGACTTCTACGCCTTCGACGCGTGGCTGGAGGAGGACGAGCCGCTCATCGGGCACCCGCGCGACCCGTTTCACCGCATCGACATGCGCCGCAGCTCGCGCCCGGTGCGCATCGAGCTCGACGGGGAGCTACTGGCCGAGAGCACGCGCGCCGTCCTGCTCTTCGAGACGAGCCTTCCCACCCGCTTCTACCTGCCGCGCGAGGACGTGAAGGCGCAGCTGCGCCCCAGCGACAAGCGGACGACCTGCGCCTACAAGGGCCACGCGTCGTACTTCTCGCTCGACGCCGGCGAGGACCTCGCGTGGACCTACGAGGACCCGCTGCCGGAGGCCGCGCCGGTCACCGGCCTCGTGGCGTTCTTCGACGAGCTGGTCGATGTCGTGCTGGACGGCGAGCGGCGCGAGCGGCCCCGCACGCACTTCGCGAAGGCGATCCTCGAGGAAGCCGGCCACTAGGCCGCGCGAGCTCCCTTGGCGCCCGGCGAGGTTCAGTCCGCCTTCGCCCGCGCGGCTGCCGAGGATGGGGTCGTGCTCGAAAGCCAGGCGTTCGACTGGCTGTGCGAGCAGGGGCACGTCGGGCTCGAACGCGTGGCGAAGGCCCGCCGCGATCCGGCGCTCGTCGCGCCGGTGAAGGCCGCGCTCGAGCCACTCGCCGCGATCTACGCGCGCCTGAAGGGCGACGTCTCGGTCCTGCACGCGTCGCGCGAGAACCTGCTGCTCGCAGTCGACCTCGTGCACGGTCCGACCGGCACGGTGATCGAGGTCGACGACGCGTCGCACTTCACCTCGTTTCGCCTGACCGCGCTCGAGCTCTATCCGGCCGACGCGAGCGTCGCGTTCGACCTCGCCGAGCACGAGGAGCTGTGCCGCGCGTGGTGCTCGAGGACCGACGGCCTCGCTCGCGGCCTGGCCGCCAAGGGCTTCGGCTTCGGCGGGCACCAGCGTGAGCGCGCCTACCACGACGCGCTGCGCGACCTGGCCATGCCGGCGATGGGCCACCCGCCCGTGATCCGGATCGCGGCGGTGGACGGCGACGGCGCCGCGGCTTACGCGCGCCACCGCGAGGCGCTGCTGGCGCTCAGCGGTTCCTGAGGCTGGGGTCGTGCTCGTCGGTGGCCGAGACGTTGACCGTCGAGCAGCGCCCGCACTTGACGCGGACCTTGTAGGTCATCTGCATCTCGTGCATGGACTCGGCGAGGACGTTGCCGCACTCCACGCAGACGTAGTCGTCGGGGCCGTTGCCGCGGAAGGCGGGCCGGTCGACGTCCTCCTGGACGGCGGTCCCGCCGTCGTAGGGGACCTCGCCCTCGCGGACCTTTCGCATCACGACGCGTGCCATGGCGTCAGACGTCGCCCAGCCTGGTCGTGAAGTCGGTGATGAGCGCGTCGAGGACGCCGGCGACCACGCCCTCGCCCATCGAAGCGGCCTTGCCGGTGATCTGCGCGTTGGTGTGGATGGTCCCGCCGCCGTCGGCGAGCGCGAAGGTCACCGTCGCGTTGGCGTGCCCCTGCCCGCCGGCCTCGCGGGACTTGATCGTCAGCACCGCGCGATGGTCGGCCTCGTCCTTCTCGGTCACCTCGACCGTGCCGGTGAACTTCATAGACATCGCACCCATCTTCACCAGGATCTCGGCCTTCACGGAATCCGAGCCGGTCGTCTCGAGCACGCTTCCGCCCTGGACGGCCGGCACCACGCGCTCCAGGTCGGTGATGGCGGCGAAGCTCTCGTCCAGCGGCTTCGACGTCGTGAACGAGTGGTCCAGCTCAACGGCCATGGGCGGTCTCCTGTGGAGCGTTCGGGTGGCTCGCGAGTCTAAGGATCGCGTAGGGTCGGCGCGTGAGCCTCGCGGCGGGTACCTACAAGCTCGGGCCGGACGACGGGACCCTCTCGGTGCGGACCGAACGGACGGGCGCGGCGGCCAAGGCCGGCCACGACCTCTTGATCCACGTCACCGCATGGGAGGCCACGCTGGAGGTCGGCGACGATCCCGCCGCCACGAGCATCGAGCTCGTCGCCGACGCCGCGTCGCTGCGCGTGCGCGAGGGGACGGGCGGCATGAAGTCCCTCGGCGACGACGACAAGGCGAGCATCCACCAGACCATCGACGACGACGTGCTCAAGCGTCGGGCCATCACGTTCCGCTCGACCGGGGTGACGGGCGGCGACGGCAGGCTCAGCGTGGAGGGCGAGCTGACGCTGGCGGGCACGACGCGGCCGCTCGCGTTCGACCTCGACGTCGGCGACGACGGGCGCCTGCACGCCGTCGCCGTCGTCAAGCAGAGCGACTGGGGGATGAAGCCGTACTCGGCGCTCTTCGGCGCGTTGAAGGTCGCCGACGACGTGCGCGTCGAGATCGACGCCGGCCTGCCTCAGTCGCCGTAGACGGTCTGCGCGTCGAGCCCGCCCTCGACGCCGGGCGGCAGCTCGCCGGTGCCGTGCGCGTACAGCGCGATGTCCTCGATCGTCTTGACCTGGGTCGGGTCGGTTCCGTCGCCGTGGATCCACGCGCCGTTGGACCATTCGAGGGTCTCCGGGGCGGCCCCCAGCGCCATGCCGGCGAGCAGCCGGGCCTTGTCGAGGATCTTGGCGGTGGCGCTGGCGATCGCGGCTGGCGCGCCGTCCGATGGGCTCGTGTTGTAGCCGTGGCCGACGCCGAAGCGGTCGGTGTCAGCCGACACGACCTTGACGTCGAGGGCCGGCACGCCGAGCTCGGAGGCGACGAGCTGCGCGTACTCGGGCTCCCGCCCGTCGGCGTCGGTGGTCAGGCTGAGCACCATCTTGCCGGTCGGGTGCACACGCAGGAAGACTGCTCTGTAGGCCTCGCTTGCCATTACCGGCTCTCCTCCTCGTTGGGGCTCGTCGACGACGCGATGCGCTGGCGCTCCTGGTGGGCGGTGAGCGCGTTGTGCTCTTCGAGGTCGCAGAAGGCGGGCTGCGGCCCTCCCAGCGGATGCGCAGGCACCGCCGGTCGCTCGCAGCCGGGATAGATGCAGGTCTTAGCCGTCGTCATCGGTAACCCATCCCGGGGTCGTGTTGCCCTTGCTGGGGCCGTGCCCGCTGGGCATCGCGACGGAGCTGCCCGCCACCGGCGTGGCGCTGGCCCACGGCTCCGGCGCCTCGGTCTCGACTCCGGGCGCCGCCGCGGTCGCGCCGGGCCGGCCCGGCGACTCGGCCCCGATGGCCGCGGCGACCTCGCCGAGGGCCTGGAAGCTGTGGCCGCTGACGAGCGCGTCGCAATGCGGCAGCGCCGCGAGCATGCCGCCGGCCTGCACGGAGAACGCGCTCGCGCTCACGCGCGGGTTGACCCACACGATCCGGTGGGCGAGCCGCGCGAGGCGCTGCATCTCGCGGCCGACGAGCATCGGGTCGCCGCGCTCCCAGCCGTCGGAGAGGATCACCACCACCGCGCCGCGGGCCATGCCGCGGCGCCCGTGGCGGTCGTTGAACGCCTTCAGCGCGTCGCCGATGCGGGTGCCGCTGGACCAGTCCGGCGCCGCGGCCGCGGCGCGCTGGATCGCGCGCTCGGGGTGGCGCGAGGCGAGCGCGCGCGTCAGGCGGGTCAGGCGCGTGGCGAACACGAACGCCTCGGCGTTCGGACCGCTGCCCGCGGCACAGGTCAGGAACTGCAGGTAGGCGCGAGCGTAGGGCTCCATCGAGCCGGAGATGTCGCACAGCATCACGAGCCGGCGGCGGGTGACGCGGCGGTGCCGGCGCGCCAGGCGGATCGGATCGCCGCCGGTGCGCAGGCTGGAGCGCAGCGTGCGGCGCATGTCGATGTGCTGGCCGTGGCGACCCTTCTCGTAGCGGCGCGTGCGCCGCCGGGGGGTCGCGAGCTGCAGGCGCGTCATCAGCCGATACAGCTGCGCGAGCTCGTACGGCTCGAGCGCATCGAAGCTCTTGTCGGCGAGGCGCTCCTCGTCGCTGGCCATCGCCAGCGGCACCTCGACCTGGGCGCCGTCCTCGTCGCCCGCGCCCGGCGGCGAGGACGACACGCTCACGCGTGGATCCCGGGCCGCCGCGTCGCCGCGCGAGGTCTTGTGATCGGCCGTCGGCCGATCGTCGGGTGCGGTGGCGACGGTCCGCGCCTCGTCGGGGTCGAAGCTCTCCGCGGCGTCGCGATCGCCGAAGATCGAGAAGAAGACCTGGTCGAAGGCCCTGACCTGCGCCGGATCGCTGACGAGCACGGCGCGCGCTGTCCAGTACAGACGCCGGCGGGTGATCGGGCGCACGAGCGTGAGCGCCCGTGCGAGATCGGCCAGGCGCCCGGGCGTCACGGGCACGCCGGCGGCCTGCAGGCGCTGGCCCAGTGCCCCGGCCAGCGGCGGCAGGTCGAGGTGGATGGTCTCCACGCCGAAGGCGCGCGCGTCAGTCACGGCTGCGCACGAGCTGCTCGAGGCCGGCCGCGCGGATCACCTCCTGGTCCTCGCCGTACTTCAGCACCGACCCGAGGGTGCGATCGACCGCGGCGGCGTCCAGCCGTTCGACGCCGAGCAGGCTCAGGGCCGCCAGCCAGTCGATCGCCTCGGCGATCCCCGGCGGCTTCTGCACGTCTGAGTCGCGCATGCGCGAGACCGCGTCGGCGACCTGGACGGCGAGCGTCTCCGAGGCGCCCTTGACGCGGCGGCGCACGATCTCCACTTCGCGCGCCGGCGTCGGGTAGGCGATCCAGTGATAGAGGCAGCGGCGCTTGACCGCGTCGTGGAGGTCGCGGGTGCGGTTGGAGGTCAGCACGATGATCGGCGGATGCGTGGCGCGAATGGTGCCGAGCTCGGGGATCGTCACGCTGGCCTCGGCGAGCAGCTCGAGCAGGAACGCCTCGAAGTCGTCGTCGGCGCGGTCGATCTCGTCGATCAGCAGCACCGCCGGCCGCGGACCGGGGTGCTCGAGCGCGCGCAGCAGCGGCCGGCGGATGAGGTAGTCGGGGCCGAAGAGGTCCTCCTCGCGCAGCGTCGAGCCCTGGGCGTCGGCGAGCCGGATGCTGAGCAGCTGGCGGGGGTAGTTCCACTCGTACAGCGCCTCCGCTGCGTCGATCCCGTCGTAGCACTGCAGGCGGATCAGCGGGGTGTCGAGCACCGCCGCGAGCGCCTTGGCCGCCTCGGTCTTGCCCACGCCCGCCTCGCCCTCGAGCAGCAGCGGCTGGGGCAGGCGCACGCCGAGGAACATCGAGGTCGCCAGGCCCTCGTCGACGAGGTAGTCGACGCCGCCCAGGCGCTGGGCCAGCGCCTCGATGTCGGGCACGAACCGCTCGAGCTCGCTCATGCCGGCGCCCGGGCGCAGGCGAGGACCGCCGCGTAGTCCTCCTCGGTGTCGACGTCGAGGGGGATCGGTCCGTCGATCCGCACCTCGGTCACATCGGCGGCGCGCTGGTCGAGCAGCCGCCACACGCCCTTGTCGCCATGCAGGTCAGCGAGGGCGCCGAAGGTCTCGCGTGCGAAGGCGATCGGGTGCCCAGGCCCGTCGTCGTAGCGGCACACGGCGAGCGGCGCATCGCCGCGGCCGGCCAGCAGGGCGGCCACCGTGGCCGCCGTCACGCCCGGCTGGTCGCCGAGCATCAGGACCAGGACGTCGCAGCGTGGGTCCACGGCGCGCAGCGCGGCAGCGATCGACGACGAGCAGCCCTCGCCGTAGGCGTCGTTGACGACGACCTCGGCGCCCTGCAGGTCGACGTGCTCGCGCACCTCCTCCGCGGCGCCACCCAGCGCCAGGACGAGCTGGTGAAGCGGGCACGTCCGCGCGACGCCGACGACGTGGCCCAGCAGCGTCCCGTCGCGGTAGGGCAGCAGCTGCTTGGGCCGGCCGAGCCGCTGCGAGCCACCGGCGCCGAGCACGAGTCCGGTGACGAAGGCCTCCGTCATTGCGGCGGCTCGGCCCGCCCCTGCATCGCGCGCCACACGCGCGCCGGCGTGCAGGGCATGTCGACGTGGTCGACCCCGTGCGTCTCGTACAGCGCGTCGATCACCGCGTTGACGATCGCCGGCGGCGAGCCGACGTTCGGCGACTCGCCGACGCCCTTGGCGCCGAGCGGGTGGTGCGGACAGGGCGTGACGGTCTCGCCGAGCTCGAAGTCGGGACACTCGAGCGCCGTCGGGATCAGGTAGTCCATGAACGACGAGTTCAGGCAGTTGCCCTCCTCGTCGAAGCTGATCAGCTCCATCAGCGCGATGCCGACGCCTTCGGCCAGGCCGCCGTGGATCTGGCCGTCGACGATCATCGGGTTGATCCGCACGCCGCAGTCGTCGACGGCGATGAAGCGCCGCACCGTGACCTGGGCGGTGTCGGGGTCGACGTCGACCACCGCGATGTACGCGCCGTAGGGATAGGTGAGGTTGGGAGGGTCGTAGATCACCTGCGCGTCCAGGCCGCCCTCCAGGCCCTCGGGCATCGGCTCGCCGCTGTACGCCCGCACGGCGATGTCCTCGATCAGCGCGCCCTTCTCGGGGTCGCCCTTGACGTACCAGCGGCCCTTCTCCCAGGCGAGGTCCTCGGGCCGCGCCTCGAGCATCGTCGCCGCGATCAGGCGCGCCTTGTCGCGCACCTTGCGCGACACGACGGCCACCGCGGCGCCGGAGACTGGCGTCGAGCGGCTGCCGTAGGTGCCCAGGCCGTAGGGCGACTTGTCGGTGTCGCCGTGGCGGACCTCGACGTCCTCCGGCGGGATGCCGAGCTCCTCGGCGACGATCTGCGCGAACGTCGTCTCGTGGCCCTGCCCCTGCGTCTGTGCGCTGATGCTGACGACGGCCTTGCCGGACGGGTGCACGCGCAGGTCGGCCCCGTCGTTCATCGCGAGCCCGAGGATGTCCATGTGCTTGCGCGGGCCGGCGCCGACGCCCTCGGTGAAGAAGGACACGCCGATGCCCATCAGCTCGCCCCGGGCGCGCTTCTCGAGCTGCTCGCGGCGCAGCTCCTCGTAGCCGGCGATGTCCATGGCGACGCGCATCGTCTTGGCGTAGTCGCCGGAGTCGTAGGTCCACCCCGTCGTCGTCTCGTAGGGGAACTGCCCGGGCGCGATGAAGCTGCGCATCCGCAGGTCGATGGGGTCGACCTTCATCTCCAGCGCGAGCGCGTCGACCATCCGCTCCACGAGGTAGACGGCCTCGGTGATGCGGAACGAGCAGCGGTAGGCGACGCCGCCGGGCGCCTTGTTCGTGTAGACGGCCTTGACCTTCACGTGCGCGGCCGCGAGGTCGTAGGAGCCGCACACGATGTGGAAGAACCCGGCCGGGAACTTCGTCGGCTGCGCGGTGCTGTCGAAGGCGCCGTGGTCGGCGATGACGTCGACGCGCAGGCCGGTGATCTTGCCGTCTTTCGAGCACATCTCGCTGCGCATGACGTAGTCGCGGGCGAAGCCCGTGGACAGCAGGTTCTCGGAGCGGTTCTCCACCCACTTCACCGGCACGCCGGCGACGATCGAGCCGGCGATGGCGCACACGTAGCCAGGGTAGACGGGCACCTTGTTGCCGAAGCCGCCGCCGATGTCCTGGCAGCGGATGCGGATCATGTGCTCGGCGAGCCCGGCCACGTGCGCGTAGACCGTGCGGTGGGCGTGCGGCGCCTGGTTGCCGTTGTAGATGTCCAGCTGGCCGGTCTTCGGGTTGAAGTCGGCGATGATGCCGCACGTCTCCAGGGGCGCCGGGTGACAGCGCGGGTAGATGATGTCGCGCTTGACGATCGTGTCGGCCTCGGCGAAGGCGGCGTCGGTCGCCGCCTCGTCGCCGGCCTCCCACGTCGGGCTGGCGAGGTTGTCGCGCTGGCCGGCCTTGTCGTCGCGGATCAGCGGCGCGTCGGGGTCGAGCGCCTTACGGGCGTTGACGACCGCCGGCAGGGGCTCGTACTCCACGTCGATCAGCGACAGCGCGTCGTTGGCGGAGTACTCGTCGGTCGCGATCACGAAGGCGACCTCCTGGCCCTGGAAGCGGACCTTGTCGCCCGCGAGGACGGCCTGCGTGTCGTAGGAGATCGTCGGCATCCACGCCAGGCCCAGCGTCTCGAGGTCCTTCGCGGTCACGACCGCCGCGACGTTGGGGTGCGCGAGCGCCTTCGAGGTGTCGATCGAGACGATCTTCGCGTGGGCGTAGGGGCTGCGCAGGACGGCGCCGTGGACCATGCCGGGCAGACGGATGTCGTCGAGGTAGGTGCCCTGGCCGCGGATGAAGCGCGCGTCCTCCTTGCGCTTGAGCCGGCCGAAGCCGATCGGGCGCTCGGTCGACGGGCTGGGCAGGTTCTCGACTACGGCCATGCTCATGACTCCTGTCTCGCCGCGGCTTCGTGCTCCGCCGCCCAGCGCACGGCGCTGACGATGTTCTTGTAGCCCGTACAGCGGCAGATGGCACCCGAGATCGCGGTCCGGATCTCGTGGTCGGTCGGGTCGGGGTTCTCGTCGAGCAGGGCGCGCGCCGTCATCAGCATGCCCGGCGTGCAGAACCCGCACTGCAGCGCATGGCGCTCGTGGAAGCCCATCTGGATCGGGTCCAGCCGGCCGTCGACCTCGAGCGACTCGACCGTGCGGATGTCGTGCCCGTCGGCCATCACGGCCAGGACCGTGCACGACTTGACGGGCTCGCCGTCCATCTGCACGACGCAGGCGCCGCAGTTGGAGGTGTCGCAGCCCCAGTGGGTGCCGGTCAGGTCCAGCGTCTCGCGGATGAAGTGCACGAGCAGCTGGCGCGGCTCGACGTCGTGGGTGACCCGCTCGCCGTTGACCGTCATCGAGACTTCCATGCTCAGGCCTCCTGGAGGTGGTCGGGCCGGCCCGCGCGCGCGACGGCGCGGCGCAGCGCGCGGTGGGTGAGGACGCCGGCGAGGTGGCGCTTGTAGTCGACGGGCCCGCGACCGTCCGCGCCCGGCGAGCAGTCCTCCGAGGCGATCGCGCCCGCCTGCGCGAACAGCTCCTCCGACGGGGGCTTGCCACGCAGCAGCTCCTCGGCGCGGGTGAGATGGATGGTCGTCAGGCCGACCGCGCTGAGTGCGATGCCGGCGTCGGCGATCGTCCCCGAGTCCATCCAGACGGCCGCCGATGCCGCGGCGATGGCCCAGTCGCCGGCGCGGCGCTCGACCTTCTCGTGCGCGCTGCCGGCGCCCGAGCGCACGTCGAGGCGGACCTCGGTGAGCATCTCGGCCTCGCCCACGGCGGTCATGTAGGGCCCGACGTGGAAGTCCTCCATGCCGACCACCCGCTCGCCGTCGGCGCCGCGGATGACGACCGTCGCCTTGGCCGCCGAGCAGACGGCCGAGAGGTCCTCGGCGGCATCGGCCTGGCACAGCGAGCCGCCGATGGTGCCGCGGTTGCGCACCACGGGGTCGGCGATCACGGTCTCGGCGTCGCGGAAGAGCGGGAAGCGCTCGGCGAGCAGCTCGGACTTCAGCAGGTCGACGTGCCGCGTCAGCGCCCCGATCCTGATCTCGCCGTCCTGCTCGCGGATGTAGGACAGCTCGGAGAGGTCGTTGATGTCGATCAGGTGCTCGGGGTTGGCCAGCCGCAGCTTCATCATCGGCAGCAGGCTGTGACCACCGGCGATGATGCGCGCCTCGGAGCCGAGCCGCTGCAGCGACGCGATCGCGCCCTCGACGCTGGTCGCGCGCTCGTACTGGAATGGCGCAGGGGTCTGCAACGCGTCTCCTTTCAGCGGGCCGGGAGCCGCTTGCGAGGAGCCCCGATGTCGTCGCGCTGCTCGTATTGGACGGGGGCATCGGTGCCGATCACCGGCGAGCGCGGCAGGTTCTCCGGGCGCTCCTGGCGGCCGTCGGGGTAGAGCGACCGCGCCGCGAGGCTGCCCCCCTCGACGTTGCGGAGCACCGGACCCGCAGGGTTGGCCATGGCGATCGGGGCCTCGCGGCCGAGCCGCGCCAGCGTGAGCGTGCCCTTGGTGTAGACCTCGCCGATCCGTGGCGGCGTGGTTGTGGCGCTCTCGGGGAAGCTCCTGAAGCCGGCCGCCGCCGCTCCGGGATACAGGCCGTCGACGAGGCCGAGGGCGTCGTCCATGCCCGCCTTCTGCACGAGCAGGCCCTCGAGCAGCTCGACTCCCGCGTCGAGGTTCTCGTTGATGTTCGTCACGACGTCGTTGACCGGGGCGCTCTTCTGCAGGATCTCGCCGACGCCGGCGATCACGTCGTCCAGGCCGGCGGTGATCTCCCGCAACGCGAGGATCGTCGAGACGAGGTAGTAGACGAGGGCCAGGACGATCAGGACCACGATCACGAGCAGGACTGCGCCGGCTGCGGGCATCGCTCCTCCTATGAGGCGTCGTCGAGGATCACGTCGAGCGAGCCGCCGTAGTTGGCGACCACCGCGACCGTCTGCTGCACCTGGTCCTGCGTCGTCAGCAGCAGGGCGGTGGCGTCGAGGTCCTTGGACCCCGCGGCCGCCACGTCGGCGATCTGCCGCACGCTGGGGACGATGCTCCTGGCGGCGCTCAGCACGCCGTGGAGCAGGTAGACCACGACCGGGACGACCACGATGAGCAGGACGATGTCGCCGATCCACCAGAGGGTCATCGCGGCCTCCTCTCGGCGACGATCGCGGCCTTGCCCGCGATCCCCGGCATCGCTGCGAGGATGACGTCGAACTGCGCGTTGATGGCCTTGACCGCGCCCTCGAGCGGGCGCAGGTGCTCGGCCTCGACGCCCTCCAGGGCGGACCCGAGCGCCGCGAGGCCGGCGGAGATCCTCAGCAGGCCCCTGCGCACCTCGATCAGCGCGGCGGCCAGCACGAGCACGACGATCAGCGCCAGGACGACGCTGAGCAGGACGAGGACGTCATTGGTGCTCATGCTCCACCGAACCCGTCGGTCAGCGCGTTCATGTAGCCGTCCTGGACCACCGCTTCCTCCACGATCAATGCCAGCACGGGGGCGGTCGCCTCGAGCTGCGGGATGTTCGCCGTGTTCGCGGCGACCTTGGGCGCGACCTCCAGCAGGCCGTCGACCGACTTCTCGATGCTCCGCACCGAGCGCACGAGCGCGATCAGCAGGGCGGCGACGATCAGCGCCGCCGCGAGCCCGATCGCGAGCGCGATCCACCAGTAGGTGTGGTCGGACACCGCAAGCGGGAGCGTCATTTGCCGACCGCCACCTTTCGCAGAGCCCGGGCCGCGTGCAGGATCCTCACGCCGGAGTCGTTGATCTGCCCGATGCCGCCGAGCTCGGCCGTCTGCCGGCGCACGACCTCGACGGCCTCTTCAGCCGTCTTGGCCTGCTTGGCGATCCGCATCGCCAGAGCGACGATGACCATCACGATCGCGGCGGCCACGAGGATCACGACGATCCCCAGCGCGAGCCCGATCGGCCATCCCGCGGAAGCGGTGGTCCCCATGTGTCACTGCCTCCTCGCCCTAGTTGCGACCCAGCCGACCCTACTCACTGCGACGTGAGCGTGTCCAGGCTCAACGAACGGTCTCAATGTGCGGTCAGGAAGCGAGGTGGATCGTGCTCGAATGCGGTACGACAGCCGTCGCAGCAGAAGTACACGCGCCGGCCCTCGTGGTCGACGTGCGGCGTCTGCTCGGCCGCCGCGACGGCCATGCCGCACACCGGGTCGATCGCCGTCGCGAGCTCCTGCGCCGGCGCCACGACGTGCACGGAGACCGTCTGCTGTCCGCGGCGCACGGCCACGATCCGGGCGAGGATCGAGAGCGCGATCTCCTCGGGGGTGCGCGCCCCGATGTCGAGCCCGGCCGGCGTCTCGAGCGCCGCCAGCCGGTCCGGCGCCACGCCCTCGGCCTGCAGCTCGGCGGCCACCGCCGAGCCGCGCACGCGGCTGGCCACGAGGCCGACGTAGGGCAGGCCCGCCTCGAGGCCGCGGCGCAGAGCGCGCAGCTCGTCGCGCCCGTGCGCGGCGACCACGAGCGCGAGGTCGTCGCCGGCCGGCTCGACGTCGGCGCCGGCGACGGTCAGCACGTCGAGGTCGAGCTCGGCGCCGAGGCGGGCGACCGCGCCGGCGATCGGCGTGTCCCCGACAACCAGCACCCGTGGGGAGGCCAGCATCGGCTCGAGGAAGATCTCCAGCGAGCCGCCCGACAGGCACGGGTTCTGCACCGTGACGGCGCCTTCCGCCGCGGGTGCGGCGTCGTCGCCGGGCAGGATGCGCAGCAGCAGCGCGTCACCGGTCTCCAGCGCGCGCAGGGCGTGCAGGCGCACGCTCTGCTCGGCGCACGCGCCGCCGACGAAACCCTCGATCGTCCCGTCGCCGAGCACGAGCGCGGCGTCGCCCGTGCGCACGCTCGTCGGGCGCTGCGCGCGCACGACGGTCGCCACCACGAACGGTGCCCGCGCCGCGCGCAGCTGGTCGACGCGGCGGCTCAGGCTTGCGGCGATCATCACGAGCAAGGCTACCTAGCCGCGGACGTCGGCAGGGCCAATTGCACCGCGTTCAACGCCGCCGCGCGCCGGCCACGAAGCGCAGCAGCTCGCGCGTGGCGCTGACGCCCGATGGGTTGTGGTCAGGCAGCGGCGGTCCGGCGCCCGGCCAGCCGTGGTCGGTCCCCGACAGGCGCAGCAGCTCGACGCGCAGGCCGTCGTCGCAGCCGCGGTAGCGAAGGCGCGTCACGCGCGGGCGCGGCCCGCTCGCGCGCGGCTCCCCGGCGCAACCGTCGCGGCGCGCCCAGCGCGCGGTGTAGCGCGGGACCGAGCCGGCGCGATCGGGGCGCTTGCCGTTGTAGGGCACGACGGTGTCCGCGCTGCCGTGGATGGCCAGGAACGACGCGCGCGCGCCGGTCGGGCATGGATCCAGGGCGCGATACCCGGCCGCGACCGGCACCACGGCGGCGAAGCGGCCGGGCAGCGCGCAGGCCATGCGGGCGGCGAAGCCGGCGCCGTTGGACACGCCTGTGATGGCTATGCGGTTCTCGTCGAAGCAGCCGCCGGCCAGCACCCGGTCGAGCAGGCCCGTGACGGCGTCGACGTCGGCCGTGCCCTGCGCGCGGTTGAGCGACCAGAACGTCTCCTCGGAGGTCGGGTAGAGGACGGCGAAGCCCTCGCGCGTGGCCGCGGCGGCCACGCCGAGACGGTCCGAGCTGTCGCCGTCGCCGCCCGGCACGACCACGACGATCAGCGGCGTGGCGCCGCGGCGTGCGCCGGAGGGCATGCGCAGCAGGCCGCCGTCGAGGTCGCTGCGTCCGGCCTGCGGGCAGGGCGGGGTGGGGGGCGGATCGGCCGCGGTGCGACGGTGTCCGGCGCCACCGCAGCCGCAGAGGGCGAGGACTGCCGCGGCGACGATCAGGCGTTGGCGAAGCACATGCGCAACCGCGTCCCGCCGCCCTCGTCGGGGCGCTCGATGTTGAGCTCGGTGGCCAGCCGCCCGATCACCGAAAGCCCGAACCCCAGGCCCGGGCTCTCGGGGTGCGGGCTCATGCCGCAGCCGTAGTCGCGCACGACGACCACGAGCCGGTCGGGCTCGGCGCAGGCGACCACCCGCACCGGCCCGGCGCTGTGGTCGCGATAGGCGTGCAGGACGGCGTTGGTGATCGCCTCGCTGACCGCGAGCGCCACGTCGGGCGCGACACCGACGCCGTGCAGCTCGGCGAAGTCGACCACGGCGTGGCGCACGCCCGGCACCGCCGCGGGCGTCGCCTGCGTGCGCAGCTCGAGCCGTTCGATGTCCTCCCAGGCCTGCTCCATGGCTCAGGTCACCGACACCCTCGGATCGGGCATGCCGGCGTCGTCGGGGTGCGCCGAGTTGACACCGACGACGCGCAGGGCCAGCATCGCGCGGTCGTCGACGACGTCGCCGACCTGGAACTCTCGCAGCGCGCTGAGCACGTCCGCGATCATCTCCTGCGGGTCCGCCGGTGCGGGCGGGAGGGCTGCGAGCAGGCGCTGCTCGCCGAAGCGCTCGCCTCCGGACGGCGTGTCGGTGACTCCGTCGGTGTAGAAGAGCAGAGCGTCGCCGGGTGCGAGCTCGATCTCGCTCTCCTCCCAGCGCGCTGCGCCCGTCATGCCCAGCAGCAGCCCGGGCGGCCCGACCGCCGTCGGTGCGTGCCCCGGGCGCGACAGGACGGGCAGCGGATGGCCGGCGCTCGTGAGGCGCAGGCGCGCCCCGGACGCGGTCGGCACCACATGCGCGCACGCCACCGTGAGCAGCGAGATCTCGGGGCGGTGGAGGAGGACGTCGTTGAGCAGGCTCACGACCGCCGCGGGGCTGGGGTCGAAGCGCGCGGCGGTGGCCAGCGTGTAGCGCGCCAGCGCGGTCAGCGCAGCCGCCTGCACGCCCTTGCCGGTGACGTCGCCGACGACGGCCAGGAAGCCCTCGTCGAGCTCGACGACGTCGAAGAAGTCCCCGCCGACCTCGACCGTGGTGTCGCCGGCGGCGTAGGACGACGCCAGCTGCCAGCCGGGCACGGTGGGCAGGCGCGCCGGCAGCAGGCTCTGCTGGAGCGTGAGCGCGGCCTGCGCGCGCTCGGTGTACAGGCGCGCGTTCTCGACCGCCGTCGCCGCTCGGCGCGCCAGGTCGCCCGCGAAGGCGAGGTCGTCCTCGTCGAAGGCGCGCCGGCTCTCGGCCGACACCATCGTCAGGACGCCGATGGTGCGCCCGGCGACGACCATCGGGATGAGCATCACCGAGCGCATGCCCAGCGCGCGGATCGCCTCCAGCTGCTCGGTGTCGGGGATGCTCTGCTCGAGCAGCTCGTCGGGCAGCTCGGGGTAGAGCTCCGGGCGCCCGGAGCGCAGCACCCCGTAGAGCCCGCTGTCCTCGTTGGGGTCGGGCGGATAGCGGCTGCGGAAGTCGCGCGCGAAGGCGACCTTGTCGGGGTCGACATGTGCGACGGCGACCTGGTTGAGGCGCAGGCTGGCGTCGACGACGTCGACCGCGCACCAATCGGCCAGCCCCGGCACTACGAGCTGCGCGACGCGCTGCAGGGTCTCCTCGTAGTCGAGCGAGGAGGCGAGCGTCACGCCGGCCTGCGCGAGGAAGCGCTGGCGCAGCTCGGCCTCCTTGGTCTCGGTCACGTCCTCGATCACGCTTACCGCCATCAGCTCGCCGGCCGGGCCGCGCAGCGGCGCCGCCTTGACCAGGCGCCAGCGCTGCTCGCCGCTCTCGCGGTGGACGATCCGGGTGAGCAGCGGCTCGGCGGGCTGCCCGTTGACGATCTTGAAGCTCGGGACGTCCTCGGCCACCATCGGACGGCCGTCTTCGTGCGTGGAGTCCCATTGGGCGGCGATCGTCCCGAGCGGCAGGGCCACGAGCTCCTCCGGGGTCGCGCAACCGAGCAGATCGGCGGCGGCCTGGTTGGCGTACCGCATGCGGCGGTCGCGGTCGGTGACGGTGACCGCCTCGCTGAGGTTGGAGAGCATGCCGTGCAGCTGCTCGCGCGTCGGGGTCAGCTCGTCGTCGAGGTGGGCACGGCGACGCTTACGGCGCGCGGTGCGCGAGGCGCCCGCCGCCGCGGCGGCGGCGGCGGCGCCGAC
>Ga0307278_10000439_pt1 | contig 21107 bp, 15 predicted proteins | sample ER_DNA_117_FD_194482 | JGI IMG/M metagenome (GOLD analysis project Ga0307278, IMG submission 194482) | Bulk soil microbial communities from the East River watershed near Crested Butte, Colorado, United States - ER_DNA_117 | ecosystem: Environmental > Terrestrial > Soil > Floodplain | place...
GCGACCGGGCCGGGGCGATTCTGGCATTCTCCGCCTCGGAGTGGGCGGCGTTTCTCGTGGGAGTCCGCAACGGCGAATTCGATCTAGAGCACCACTGAACAGCATCAGGCGTCGGGCGACCCGGGCCGCGCCTCCTGGCGGCCGGACTGGGTCTGGCGGACGAAGCTGGCCTTGTCCCACGCTTCGGGGATGGTGGTGGCGTCGACGTAGCTCATGCCGGAACGGAGGCCGCCGACCAGCTCCTGCACGATGCCGGCGACGGGGCCCTTGAGGGGGAACTCCATCTCCTCGCCCTCGGGGACGTACTGGTCGAGGGCGTCGCCGCGGCCCTCGATCTCCAGGCGGGCGGCGGCGGCGCCGAGCGAGGCCATGCCCCGGAACACCTTGTACTCGCGGCCGCCGCGGCGGACGACCTCGCCGGGGCTCTCGGGGCGGCCGGCGAGCAGGCCGCCGATCATCACCGTGCTGGCCCCGGCGGCGACCGCCTTGGCCACGTCGCCGGGGTGGCGGATGCCGCCGTCGGCGATCAGGGGGACCCCGGTCGAACGGGCCACCTCGGCGCTGTCGAGGATGGCGGTGAGCTGGGGCACGCCGACCCCGGCGACCAGCCGGGTGGTGCAGGCGAAACCGGGGCCGATGCCGACCTTGACGGCGTCGGCGCCGGCGGAGGCCAGGTCGGCGAAGCCGTCGGCGGTGGCCACGTTGCCGGCAACGACCTCGGCGGCTGGCCAGGTCGCCTTGAGCTCGCGGACGGCGTCGATGGTGTGGTCGGCGTGGCCGTGGGCGACGTCGACGACCAGGGCGTCGACCCCGGCCTCGAGCAGCGCCTGGGCGCGGGCCAGGTAGCCGCCGCGCACCCCAACGGCGGCCGCGACCCGCAGCCGGCCCTGGTCGTCGCGGGTCGCCTGGGGCCAGCGTTCGCGCAGGCCGATGTCGCGCAGGGTGATCAGCCCGGCCAGGCGACCGTCGTCGCCGACCAGCGGCAGCTTCTCGATCCGGTGGCGGTCCAGCAGCTTGCGGGCCTCCTCCAGGTCGATGCCGGGGCCGGCGCTGACCAGCCGCTCGGCCGGGGTCATGGCCGCGGCCACGGTGGCGCCGCCGTCGGCGCGCATGTCGCGGGCGGTGAGGATCCCGACCGGCCGCCGCTCCGGGTCGACCACCACCAGGCCGGTCACCCCCACGCGCTTGGCCTCGGCGGCGGCCTCGGCCACGGTCTGATCCGGGCCGACGGTGTAGGGCTGCTCGATCACCTGGCCCAGGTAGCGCTTGACCCGCCGGACCTCCTCGGCCTGGGCCTCCACGGGCAGGAACCGGTGCAGTACCCCGAGGCCGCCCAGCTCGGCCATGGCGATGGCCATGGGCGCGGTGGTGACGGTGTCCATGTTGGCCGAGACGATGGGGATGGCCAGCTCCACGCCGCGGGTGAAACGGGAGCGGGTGGAGACGTGGCGGCGGGAGCGGATGCTGGAGCGCCGCGGCACCAGCAGGACGTCCTCGAAGGTGAGCGCGAGGCGTGGTTGGTCGGTCATGAGCCCAGGCTAGCCGAGCGTCCGGCTGCCCGGGGTGAAGTCGTGGTGCCAGATGTTGCCGGAGCGGTCGGGGACGCCGAGATCGCGGCCGTTGACGGTGAGGTGGACCCCGGCCGGGTAGCCGAGCACCAGCTCCAGGCTGCGCCTGGCCGTGAAGCTGCGGCGCTGGCCCGGCCCGGGGGTGCCTTCGAAGGCGACCCGGCCGTCGGCGGTGACCCGGGTCCAGGAGGCGGCGACGTAGCGCAGGGTGATGGTCACGTCCCTGGCGGCGGCCTTGGCCGACCGGGTGGTGCTGGCCGTGGCCGGCGGGGCCGCGGCGCCGGCCCGGGTGGCCGGGGTGGTCACGAACGGCGGCTGGGCGTCGCTGGGGTCGGGCGCGGGCCGCAGCAGCCCCCACAGGGACACGAGCAGGACGATGGAGACGCAGACGATGGCCACGATCAGCCAGCTGGGCCGGCGCCGGCCGCTCCCGAGCCCGCCGATGGCCCGTGGGGCATGCTCGAACAGGGGCGCCTCGGGGGTCTCCTGGGCCCGGTAGGCTTCCAGCAGCGGCGCCGGGTCGACGCCCAGGTAGCCGGCGTAGGAGCGCAGGAAGCCCTTGGCGTAGACGCTGCCGCCGAGCTCGCCGAACTGCTCGCGCTCCAGCGCCTCGAGGTAGCTCGAGCGGATCCGGGTCGCGACAGCGGCGTCGTCGAGCGACTTGCCCTGTGCCTCACGGGCCGAGCGCAGCGCCTCGCCGATGGTGCGCAGCCGGGTCACCCCTCCATCCGACCATATCGGGGCAATGCAGAAAATCGTCTTCGTTCGTGACCGGATTCTCGCCCTAACCGTGGGCCACGGGCAACCTAGTCGTCGACGATCTCCCCGTAGGCGTCCTCGCGGCCGCGCAGCTGCTCCAGCTCCTCGACGGTCATGAGCACGTCGCGGGGCTTGGAGCCCTCCGAGGGGCCGACCACGCCCCGCTCCTCCAGCTGGTCCATGATCCGGCGGGCCCGGGAGAACCCGACCTTCATCTTGGACTGGAGCATCGAGGTGGACCCGAGCCCGGAGCGGACCACGATCTCCATGGCCTGGGTGAGCAGCGGGTCCTCGTCGCCGTCGTCGTCCTCGCTGGCGGCCCGGCCCTCGGCCACCACCCCTGGCTGGTAGGCGGCCTGCTGCTGGGCCTTGCAGTAGGCGACGACCGCCTCCACCTCCTTCTCGGTGATGAAGGCGCCCTGGACCCGGCGGGGCTTGGAGGTGCCGCCGGGCAGGTACAGCATGTCGCCGTGGCCGACCAGCTTGTCGGCCCCGCCGGCGTCCAGGATCACCCGCGAGTCCTGGGCGCTGGCCACCATGAAGGCGATCCGGCTGGGGATGTTGGCCTTGATGAGCCCGGTGACCACGTCCACCGACGGACGCTGGGTGGCCACCACCAGGTGGATCCCGACCGCCCTGGCCATCTGGGCGATCCGGCAGATGGCGTCCTCGACGTCGCGGGGGGCGACCATCATCAGGTCGGACAGCTCGTCGATCACGACCACGATGTAGGGCAGGGTCGGGCGCCGCCGGTCGCCGTCGGGCCGGCCCTCGTCGTCCAGGGCGGCCGAGGGCAGCGGCGGCAGGGTGCCGTCGGTGGCCGCCTTGTTGTAGGCGGCGATGTTGCGCATCCCGGCGATGGCCAGGGTCTCCAGGCGCAGCTCCATCTCCCGCACCGCCCAGGCCAGGGCCTCCGACGCCCGCTTGGGATGGGTGACCACGGGGGTGATCAGGTGGGGGACGTTCTCGTAGTGGGTCAGCTCGACCCGCTTGGGGTCGATCAGGATGAGCCGCACCTGCTCGGGCGAGTTCCGCATGAGCAGGCTGGTCACGAGCACGTTGAGGGACACGCTGTTGTGAGTCGGGACGCAGGCCCGCGACGCCAGGTAGAGGTGATCGGGCGCGTCCACGGTGATGCACCGTACCGGACGGGTCGGCACCGGTCGGACGTCGACAACGTAGCGGACACGCTGGACCCCTCGATGACCCGTGAGCTTCTGTCGAGCGAGCTTGCGGGAAAGCCGAAAGACCGGGTCTGGGGGCGTCCAGGTCACGACGTACTTCGGACCGCAGTCTCGCCCGTTCAACGTGGCCCGTCGCTCGTGGAGGGCGGCCTTGTGTCCAAGGCTCAGCGCCAATGCGACGACCGCCTCGGCAAGTCGCCGGTTGGTGTTGGTGAACTCCACTGATCCATTGCGCCCGTTGTTCCCGTCGGTGTCCATCAGGCCCTGGAGAAGCGCAAGGCGCTGCTTTGGCGCCGAACGGAGGTACACGTCAGGGACGTGCTTGTTGCCGAGCAGACCGAGGAGGTGCAGGCGCTTCCGCAGACCGATGATGCCCCATGCGTAGGGACTGAAGGCCTGCTTGCGGACCTCGAACCCGGCAGCCTCGATGTTGGCGATGATCTCGCTGTCGGCGCTGAAGAGCTGGGCGCCAGCGCTGTGACCGTCGCCGAGCCAGCAGCCCAGGACGTAGGGGTCGACAGGGACATCCTGCTCAGGATACTCAAGCGGGCCACATACGCCGATCGAGTGGTTGACGTAGCCGCCTGCCCGGAGGGAATCGCGGATCTCCCGGGTGGTGACGACGCGTGGGCCGGTGCGCTGGCTCCGCTGCCCGAGGGCCTGTTGATAGGCGCGGCCTCGCAACGCAGCGAGCAGGTCCCCCCGCCGGTACGTGCGAGCGGGCCGCGTCTTGACAACCGACCTGCCCGTTGCCCGGTAGAACTGCCGCATCGTCACCGGCTTGGAGCCCATCGGGACGACGCCACGCCTTCGGCCGACGTTGGAGACGTATTCCATCGACACGCCGTCGACCTCGGCAGCCAGCTCCGCGGCCGTGACCAATTCGTCGGGGTCTCCTTGGGTGATCAAACCGTCAAGCAGCGCGAGCCGGTCACGAGCCCGGGACGGCTGAGCGTCGTGGCGGGCGGCATTCGCCATGGAGACCCTCGCCGCCCGGTCTGCCGTTGACCAAAGGTGATCGGCGGAAGCCACGATCACCGTGCCGTCGTCGAGCTCGACCTCGTAGCACGGCTCGCCGAGCAGCACGTCGTGCGCCTTGAGCACCCTGCACGGCTGGCCGTCCGCGCCGAACACCAGGTCGCCGTCGCGCAACTCTCCCATCGTCGTCCAGCCCGTAGGTGTCGGAACGGGCGTGTCGAGGGCGAGCGCCTTTCCCGCGCCCGTCGACCCCGCGATCAAGACGTGGGGCATGTCGGCCAGGTTGACCGTCACCGGCTCGCCGCCGATGTCCTTGCCGAGGGCGACCGTGAGGGGGTGGGTCTGGTCGTCGTTGCCGGCCTTGCCGAGGATGTCGCCGAGGGTCACCAGCTCCCGGTCGCGGTTGGGGACCTCGATGCCGATCGCCGACTTGCCGGGGATGGGGGCGATGATGCGCACGTCGGGCGAGGCCAGCGCGTAGGCGATGTCGTGGGACAGCCCGATCACCCTGGCCACCTTGGTCGCCGGGCCCAGCTCGACCTCGTAGCGGGTCACGGTGGGGCCGCGGGTGTAGCGGGGCACCTTGGCGTCGACCTCGAACTGCTCGAGGGTCCGCTCCAGGATGCGCTGGGTCTCGTCCAGCCGGCGGGGGTCGACCGGGCGGGCGTGGCCCTGGCGCAGCAGCGAGGCGGGCGGGGTGGTGTAGGCGCCGCCGGCCTTGGCCTGGAGGGTCATGGCCATCTGGACCGCGTCCCCGGCCCCGGGCAGGTCGGCCGGGGCGATCGGCGGCGGGGCCTTGAGGGCGGCGGCCTCGTCGCGCTCCTCGGCGCGGGTGTCGGCCGCCTCCTTCCCGGCGGGGCCGGCGCCCGGGCCGTCCACGACGACCTCGACGGTGTCGTCGGGGTCGGGGGCCGGCTCGGCCCGCCGGCGGCCGCGGCGCCTGGGCGGGGCCTCGCCGGAGTCGACCGGCTCGACCACCTCGGGCGGGGCCGGCGGCGGGGGCGGGGGCTTGGGCGGGGCGGTGAGGGCGGAGCCGGCGACCCGGCCCATGGAGGCGATCCCCCGGCCGACCGCCGCCACCGAGGTCCGGGTGCTGATCAGGGTGCCGAGGAACAGCAGGCCGGCGAACAGGGTGGCCGCCCCCCAGGTGGACAGCAGCCGGGCCAGGGGGGCGGCGATGATCGCCCCGACCAGCCCGCCGGAGTCCTGCAGGACGGCCGGGGCCGAGTCGGTCGGCGGGGCGCCCCTGGCCAGGTGGAGCAGGCCGAGGCCGCCGACCAGCACGGCCAGCAGCCCGATGGTGACCCGCCCGGCGACCATGTCGTCCTTGGCCGCCGGGCGCCAGAACAGGGCCAGGGCCAGCCCGGCGACCAGCGGCGGCACCGCGTAGGCGCCGTAGCCGAACAGGCCCCGGAACAGCAGGGCGAAGAACCCTCCCAGGCGGCCGCCGTCGTCGAACCAGATCCCCAAGGCCATGATCACGGCGAACAGGGCCAGGAAGACCCCCTGGATGTCGCCCTTGTGGGGCGAGAGGGCCTTGCGCGAGCTCTGTCCGACCCGCTGGCTGCGGGTGGTGCTGGCGGCCGGCCGCCGCTTGCGGGCCGGCGCCGGGCGGCGGGTCTGCGGCCGCCGCGTCCGCGCCTTCGCCATCCCTAGACCTCCATCACCGTCGGGATGATGACCGGTCGGCGCTGGGTGCGCTCCTTGAACAGGGCCGAGGCGGCCGAGCGCATGTGGTGCTTGAGGATCATGGTGTCGTTGACGCCGTCGGCGGCGGTGCGCTCCAGCGCGTCCAGCACCCGCGCCTTGGCCTCCTCGATCAGGTCGCCCGACTCCGGCTCGTAGACGAAGCCGCGGGTCACGATGTCCGGCCCGGCCAGGACCTTGCCGGTCTGGGACTCGATGGTGACCAGCACGTGCACGAAGCCCTCGCCGCCGAGCTTGCGCCGGTCACGCAGGACGGCGTCGCCGACGTCGCCGATGCCGAGCCCGTCCACGAACACCATGCCGGCCCGGACCTGGCCGGCCCTGGTCGCCCGGCCACCGGCCAGCTCGACCACGTCGCCGTCCTCGCAGACCAGGATGTGCTCGCGGGCCACCCCGGTGGCGGCGGCCAGCCGGGCGTGCTGGGCCAGGTGCCGGTACTCGCCGTGGACGGGCAGGAAGTTGCGCGGCCGCAGGGTGGCCAGCAGCAGGGTCAGCTCACCCTGGGCGGCGTGGCCGGAGACGTGCACCCGGGCATTGCCCTTGTGGTAGACGTCGGCCCCGAGCCGGGCCAGGTCGTTGATGGTCCGGTAGACGGCGGCCTCGTTGCCGGGGATCAGCGAGGACGACAGCACCACGGTGTCGCCGGGCTCGATCCGGACCCACTTGTGGTCGCGGCCGGCCATCAGGGTCAGGGCCGAGAACGGCTCGCCCTGGGAGCCGGTGGACAGGACCACGGTGCGGGCCGGGTCGAGCGAGGACAGGTCCTCCATGGGGACCAGCAGGCCGGCCGGGACGCGCAGGTAGCCGAGGTCGGCGGCGACCCGCATGTTGCGGATCATGCTCCGCCCGACCAGGGCGACCTTGCGGCCGAGGCGGGCCGCGGTGTCGAGGATCTGCTGGACCCGGTGGACGTGGCTGGCGAAGCAGGCGACCACGATCCGGCGCCGGGCCGCCTCGAAGATGTCCTCGAGGGCCCGGCCGACCTCGACCTCGGAGACGATGAAGCCGGGCTGGTCGGCGTTGGTGGAGTCCGACAGCAGCAGGTCGATGCCCTCGGCGGCGAGCCGGGCCAGGCCGCCCAGGTCGGTCGGGCGGCCGTCGATCGGGGTCAGGTCCATCTTCCAGTCGCCGGTGTGGACGATCGTGCCCGCCGGGGTGCGCAGGGCCACCGCCATGCCGTCGGGGATGGAGTGCGACATGGCGTAGAACTCGAGGTCGAAGGGGCCGAGGCTGGTCCGCTGGCCGGCCGCGACCTCGACCAGCGACGGGTCGAGCTGGTGCTCCTCGAGCTTGGCCGAGAGCATGGCCAGCGACAGCCGGGTCCCGTACACGGGCACGTCGAAGTCGCGCAGGAAGTACGGCAGGGCACCCATGTGGTCCTCGTGGGCGTGGGTGAGGACCACCCCGACGACCCGTTCCGGCTCCTCGGCCAGCCAGGCGAAGTCGGGCAGGATGATGTCCACCCCGGGCTGGTCGGCGTCGGGGAAGGCCAGGCCGCAGTCGATCAGCAGCCGGGCCCCGTCCACCTCGACCACGGCGCAGTTGCGCCCGATCTCCCCCAGCCCGCCCAGGAACGCGATCCGGGTCGCGCCGGGCGCCGCCGGCGGGAGCTCGTGGTGCGTCTCAGTCACGTGGTTCCAGCCCAACCGTCTTCAGCAGGCCGCGGGCGAATTCGACCTGGTCGGCGGTGGCGTCGACCAGCGGCGGGCGCAGCGGCCCGGCGGGCAGGCGGAGCAGGTTCATGCACGCCTTGAGCAGGATCGGGCTGGAGGTGGCGAACAGGCCCTCGAACAGCTCCAGGTGGCGCAGGTGCAGCTCAAGGGCGGTCCTGGTATCCCCGCCCTCGAAAGCCGCCACCAGCTCCTGGAGGGCGGGGCCGACCAGGTGGGCGGCCACGCTGACGACCCCGACCCCGCCGACGGCGAGCAGCGGCAGCAGGTTCTTGTCGTCGCCGGAGTACTGCTCCAGCCGGCCGCCGGTGTCGCGGTGCAGGCGGCTGGCCGCGGCCATGTCGCCGACCGCGTCCTTGACCGCGACCACGTTGTCGAGCCGCTCGAACAGCCGCAGCATCGTCGGCACCTCGATGGTGCAGGCGGTCCTGCCGGGGATGTTGTAGAGCATGCAGGGCAGCCCGGTGGATGCGGCGATGGCCGAGAAGTGGGCCACCAGGCCGGACTGGGGCGGCTTGTTGTAGTAGGGCGTGACCAGCAGCAGCGACCCGGCCCCGGCCTTCTCGGCCAGGTGGGTGAGCTCGACCGACTCGGCCGTCGAGTAGGTCGAGGTGCCGGCCATGACCCGCTCCGAGCCGGCGACCTCGACCACCGCCGCCCAGAGGCGGGCCTTCTCGTCGGCGGTCAGGGTGGGCGACTCGCCGGTGGTGCCGGCCACGACCAGGGTGTCGGTGCCGTTGTCGAGCAGGTGGCGGGCCAGGCGTTGGGCGCCGCCGACGTCCAGGTTGCCGTCAGGGCTGAACGGGGTGGCCATGGCGGTGAGCACACGGCCGAAGCGACCTGGCATGGCGGGTCCTCCGAGCGACGGGAACGCGGGCTCGACGGCCGGCAGCCCCACCCCGCCGGCAGCCACTCCGGATTCTACTCGGGCATCCACCCCGAACCGGGGATCTTGGGGCCGCCCCGGCGACCGGGCCGCGGTCGTTGGCGACTCGTTACCATCCATTTGCTTTCATTTGCCTCCATGAGCTATCGTCTACGCCAGCTTAGCTGTGCTGGCAAGGGGGTGAGGTGGATGACCGAGCTGCTGGTGATCCCGAGCGAGCTGGAGCGGGCCGCCGGGCGGCTCCAGGCCAGTGCCGACCAGGTCCGCTCGGTGGTCGGGACCCTGCTCCCCACCGCCGGCGGGATCGGGCCCGCCCTCGGCGACCCCGCCCTCGCCGACCGCTTCCACACCCTCTGGAGCCGCTGGGCCAGCGAGCTCGGCGTCCTCGCCGACGACCTCACCGGTGCCGCCGGCCGCCTCCAGGCCGCCGCCGCCGAGTACCGCTCCACCGACCGCACCGTCATCCCTCCCCGCCCCAGGTAGGAGCCCGCGGTCGGCCAGACCCGGGCCCGGACCCCCGACCGGGCCCGGGTTGCCCTCTGCCCGGGCCTCACCGTCGCTGCCGTGGGGGCTCGTGGTTGTCGGACGGGCGTGGCAAGATCCGGGCGATGTCCGCCGCCGTCTCGTTCCCGCTGGAGACCGTTGTCCGGCCACGCCTGCCGGTCGACCTGCGGCTGACCCTGGGGCCGTTGGGGCGGGGGCCGGGCGACCCGACCAGCCTGATCGAGCGCTCGGGGGCGTGGTGGCGGGCGACCCGGACGCCGCAGGGACCGGCCACGGTCCGCTACAGCGCCGAGGGCGGCGGGATCCGGGTCGCGGCCTGGGGGCCGGGGGCCGGCTGGTGCCTGGAGGCGGCCCCCGAGCTGCTCGGGGCGCGCGACTCCCTGGACGGGTTCGCCCCCACCGGCCTGGTCGGCGAGCTCCACCGCCACCACCCCGGCCTGCGCATCTCCCGCTCCCGGGCCGTGTTCGAGGCCCTGCTCCCCTCGATCCTGGAGCAGAAGGTCACCGGTCGCGAGGCCCACAACGCCTTCGCCGCCATCGTCCGCGCCTGGGGCGAACCGGCGCCCGGCCCGGTGCCGCTGCGCCTCCAGCCGCCCCCCGAGCTGCTCGCCACCACCCCCTACTGGGCCTTCCATCCCCTCGGGGTCGAGCGCAAGCGCACCGCCACCATCCAGCTGGCGGCCAGCCGCGCCCGCCGGGTCGAGGAGACCCTGGCCATGGCCGCGGCCGACGCCCACCGCCGCCTCCAGGCCCTCCCCGGGGTCGGCCCATGGACCTCGGCCGAGGTCGCGATCGTCGCCCTCGGCGACGCCGACGCCGTCTCGGTGGGCGACTTCCACCTCCCCCACCTGGTCAGCTTCGCCCTGGCCGGCGAACGCCGCGGTACCGACGAGCGCATGCTGGAGCTGCTCGCCCCCTGGCCCGGCCACCGCGGCCGGGTCCTGCGCCTGCTCACCCGCTCCGGCCGCTACCCCGACCGCCGCGGCCCCCGCATGGCCGCCCGCTCGTTCACCCGCATCTGACCGGGCGCCGGCGTGGCGGGCCCCGGCCGGCGGTCACTCCAGCGCGAACGACCCGGTGACGATCTCGCCCGCCGGCTCGTAGGTGCCGATCGCCACGCCGGTGGTCGAGACCGTATGGTCGACGAGCTTCAGCCCGGCGGGGATGGTGCCGTCGGCGAACAGGCGCTTGCCCGACCCGATGACCAGGGGGAAGACCCACAGGCGGAACTGGTCGACGAGGTTGTTGGCCAGCAGGGTCTGGATCAGGTTGGCGCTGCCATGGACCTGCAGCTCCGGCCCGTCCTGGGCCTTGAGGGCGGCGAGGGCTTCGGCCGCGTCGCCCTCCAGCAGCACCGAGTTGGCCCACTCCAGGGTGAGCGGACGGTGCGAGGCGACGTACTTGGTGGCCTCGTTGAAGACCGTGGCCCCCTCCTCCTCGGAGGCGTGCGGCCAGTGGGCGGCCATGATGTCGTAGGTCCGGCGTCCCAGCACCATGGCGAACGGCTTGCTGGTGGCCTCGCCCATGACCTGGCCCATCCGCTGGTCCCAGTAGTTCACCGACCAGCCGCCGAAGGCGAAGCCGCCGCTGTCGTCCTCGCCGGGTCCGCCAGGGGCCTGCATGACCCCGTCCAGGGTCAGGAAGGTGCTCACGATCAGCTTTCGCATCGCTTCGTCCTCTCGGGTTGGGCCGCCGCCGGGCTCAGCCGGCGAGCAGGGCGTCCATCTGGGCGACCGACTGCTGCAGACCCTCGGTCATGCCCATGCGCAGCAGCTGCTCCATCTGCTCCCGGGAGGCGAAGACCGAGCGCAGCTCCATCCGGGTGCCGCCGTCGCGCTCGGTGAGCTGCATCTGCACGGTGGTGGTCGGCATGTCGGCGATCGGGGTGCCGTCCTGGTCGGCGAACCCGTCGGTGAACTCCAGGGACTTGGGTGGGTTGACCGACGCGACCCGCCACCAGCCGCGGTACTTCTCGCCCTCCGGGCTGGTCATGGAGTAGGTGACCCCGCCGCCGGGGGTCAGGTCGTGCTCCTCGACCGTCGCCGGGTGGGTCGGCGGCCCCCACCAGCGCTCCAGCTGCCGCGGGTCGGCCCACAGCTGCCAGACGCGCTCGGCCGGGGCGTCGAAGTCGGCGACCAGGGTGAGGGTCAGGCTGTCGAGGTCCTTGGTGACGCTGGTGACGCTCATCTGTCCCGTCCTTCCGTGACCTGGTTCTCTCCTGGGTCGGTGGCCTGCGCGAGCAGGTCGGACATCCGGTCCACGCGCCCGCGCCAGGCCGTCTCGAGCTGGTCGAGGGCTTGGCGGGCCTGGCGGACGGCGTCGGGTTCGGTTCGCACGAGCTGCTCCCGTCCGCGGCGCTCCTTGGTGACCAGGCCGGCCCGCTCCAGCACCGCGACGTGCTTCTGCACCGCGGCGAAGCTCATCGGGTAGGCCTCGGCCAGCCGCGACACCGACGACTCGCCCCGGACGGAGCGGCGCAGGATGTCGCGGCGCGTGGCGTCGGCCAGCGCATGGAACAGCTGGTCGGCGGCCTCGTCGGTCAGATTATGTACAACCATTTGGTTGTAGGTTAGCGCGGGGGCGTCTCGATGTACAGCCGGGTCACCGGCGCGGCCCGGCGGGGCGGTCCGGGCCTGGGCCCGGCTGGCAGGTGGGGCACCAGTAGGTGACCCGGTCACCGTCGTAGCTTAGCTGGTCGGCGCTGCGGACGATGGTGCCGCAGCGGCGACAGGGCTTGCCGGCGCGGGCGGCGACCCAGTGGGTGCGGCCGGGGCGGGTGTCGCCGGTGGTGATCTGGCTGCCGGTGGTGCGGTTGGCCTCCATCAGGCGCTTGAGCAGGTCGACCATGCCCTCGAGGTCGCCGACCTGCCCCACCGGGGTCCAGGGGTCGACGCCGCGGAGGAAGCAGACCTCGGACTTGTAGATGTTGCCGGGGCCGGCGATGGTGCGCTGGTCGAGCAGGGCGGTGCCGACGGCCCGGCCGGGGTCGGCGCGGAGGCGGGCCACGGCCTCGGCCGGGTCCCAGCCGGGGCCGAGGACGTCGGGGCCGAGGTGGCCGACGACCTCGTGCTCGGCGGCGGTGGGCAGCAGCTCGCAGATGGCCAGCCGGAACCCGACCGCGACCCACGGCTCGGTCCGGAGCACGGCCCGGACCTGGAAGTCGGGGCCGCGCCAGCGCTCCTTTGGGCGGTACAGGTGCCAGGAGCCCTCCATCTTGAAGTGGGTGTGCAGGGTGGTGCCGGCGTCGGTGCGCAGCAGCAGGTGCTTGCCGCGGGCGGCCACCTCGCGGACGACCTCGCCGCTGAGGTCGGCGGTGGCGAAGCGGGGCACGCGGAAGTCGGTCGCGACCAGGCGCTGGCCGGCCAGGGCGGCGTGCATCCGGGTGGCGGCCACCAAGACCGTGTCCCCCTCCGGCATCGCCTAGCCCGGACCCCCCCGGAGCCGCAGGCCGCGGGCGGTGGGGCGGAACCCGGCCTCGGTGAGGGCCCTGGCCAGGGGGCTGTCGAACACGGTCTCGCCGTCGGCCTTCTCCACCGCCAGGCGGCCCAGGGCCCCGTCGCGCACGGCCAGGGCGAGGGCGTCGGCCGCCCTGGCCAGCCGGTCGGGGTGGTCGGTGAAGGTGAGCAGGGAACGACCGCCCCGCTCCACGTACAGCACCAGGTCGCCGTCGACCAGGATCACCACCGCCCCCGCCTTGCGTCCCGGGCGATGCCCGGGGCGCTCGCCAGCGCCCTCGGAGGTCCGTTCGGGCCAGGCGAGGGCGGCGCCGTAGGGGTTGGCCGGGTCGGCCGCGGCCAGCACCTGGGTCTGGGGTGAGGAGGGCGGGTCGGTCAGGGACCGCAGGCGGTCGACGGCCCCGGGCACGGCGAACTGGGCCCCGCCGAGCCCGTCGACGAAGTAGCCGCGCCGGCAGCGGCCGGCATCCTCCATCGCCTTCAGCACCGGGTACACCCCCGCGAACCCGCCCGGGATCCGCTCGGCCACCACCGCCCCCCGGGTCAGGATCCCGTGCCGGTCGAGCAGCTGCTCGGCCACCGCGTGCAGCCGCCGGGTCGGGTCGGGCGCTTCGGTCGGGACCAGGCTCCAGCGGCCCGCGGCCGCGGGAGGGCCGACGCGGGCGGGGGTCGGGACCCCGCGGCGGCCGTGGCGGCGGGGGGCGGGGCGGCGGCGGGTGCTGGGACGCGAGCCGCCGGTGACCAGGGCCCGCAGCGGCGCCAGGGTGTCGTTGGTGACGTGGCCGGCCCAGACCAGCTCCCAGACGGCCAGGAGCAGCTCGCGGTCGTTCCCCTCGCCGACGGTGTCGGAGAGCTGGCGGAAGAACATCGCCCCGCGGCCGGCCAGGGCGTCACGGACCCGCTGGGCCAGGGGCGACAGCTCGACCGGGAGCGGCTCGGGGGCCAGCAGCGGGGCGGCCTCGGCCAGGTACAGGGCGACCCAGCCGTCGTCGGAGCCGAGCGCCCCGGCCCCGGCCCAGACGACCTCGCCGGTGGCGCACAGCTGGTCGAGCAGGCCCGGGTGGTAGCCGGGCAGGCGGGCGGCCAGCACCTGGCGCTCCAGGGCCGAGGCGGGCACGGCCGCCCCCTGGAGCTGCTCGACCACCCGGAACAGGGCGTCGGCGTCGGCCGAGCGCGGCCCGGCCGGCCCGATCCCCTGCCAGGCGCCGAGGAACCGGGCCATCGCCTCCTGGGGGGCGGGCTCGACCTCGCGGCGCAGCGCGGCCAGCGAGCGGCGCCGCAGCCGCCGCAGCACCTCGGCGTCCAGCCACTCGCGGCCCGACCCGCCCGGGCGGAACTCGCCCTCCACGACCCGGCCGGCCGCCTCCAGCCGGGCGAGGGTCTGGGAGACCACGGCCACGCCCAGCCCGAGCCGGCGGGCCGGATCGCCGGCCAGGAACGGGCCGTGGGTGCGGGCGTAGCGGGCCACCAGGTCGCCGACGGGGTCGGCCACCGGCTCCAGGAACGCCTGCGGCACCCCGACCGGCGGGGCCGCCCCGAGCCCGTCCCGGAGCCGGGCGACGTCCTCGATGGCGACCCAGCGCTCCTGGCCGCCGACCCGCAGCCGCACCGCCCGCCGGGAGCCCTCCAGCTCGGCCAGCCAGCCGGGGGCGGCCGCCTCCTCGGCGCTGCGGGCGGCCGCCTCCTGCACCGTCAGGTCGCCCAGCAGCCGCAGGGCGTCGTGCAGGCCGTCGGGGCCGCGGGCCTTGCGCTCGGGGGTGAGCAGCTGCAGCTCCAGCTCCAGGTCGGCCAGGGCGGCCTGGTCGATCAGGTCGCGCAGCTCCTCGCGGCCCAGCAGCTCGGCCAGGACCGACCGGTCCAGCGACAGCGCCTGGGCGCGCCGCTCGGCCAGGGGGGCGTCGCCCTCGTACATGAAGGCGGCCACGTACCCGAACTGGAGCGAGCTGGCGAACGGCGACGGGAACGGCGTGTCGACCTCGACCACCCGGACCTCGCGGCTGGCAACACTGGCCATGAGCTCCTTGAGGCCGGGCAGGTCGAACACGTCCTGGAGGCACTCGCGCATCGTCTCCAGCACCACCGGGAACGAGCCGTACCTGGAGGCGACCTGGAGCAGCCCGGCGCTGCGCTGGCGCTGCTGCCACAGCGGGGTGCGCCGGTCGGGGCGGCGCCGGGGCAGCAGCAGGGCCCGGGCCGCGCACTCGCGGAAGCGGCTGGCGAACAGGGCCGAGGAGCCGACCTCCCCCACCACCAGGTCCTCGATCTCCTCGGGGTCGAACAGGATCGACTCGGCGGCCGGGGCCTCGTCGGCCTCGGGGAGCCGCACCACCACCCCGTCGTCGGTGTACATGGTCTGGACCTCGAGGCCGAGGCGCTCCCGAACCCTGGCCTCGATGGCCTGGGACCAGGGGGCGTGCACCTGGGCGCCGAAGGGCGAGTGGACACAGACCCGCCAGTCGCCCAGCTCGTCGCGGAAGCGCTCGACCACGATGGTGCGGTCGTCGGGCAGGACCCCGGTGGCCTCGCGCTGGGAGTCCAGGTAGGCGCCCAGGTTGCCGGCGGCGAAGTCGTCCAGCCCGGCGGCCCGCAGCCGCTCGGTCCGCGCCTCGGCGCTCAGGCCGGACAGCTCGCGCAGGAACCCGCCAAGGGCGCGGCCCAGCTCGACCGGGCGGCCCAGCATGTCGCCGTGCCAGAACGGCAGCTTGCCCGGCTGGCCGGGGGCCGGGGAGACCAGCACGCGGTCGTGGGTGATGTCCTCGATCCGCCAGCTGGAGGCGCCAAGGGTGAACACCTCGCCGACCCGGGACTCGTACACCATCTCCTCGTCCAGCTCGCCGACCCGGGTGGCGCGCTCCCCGACCAGGAACACCCCGAACAGGCCCCGGTCGGGGATGGTGCCGCCGGAGGTGACGGCCAGGCGCTGGGCGCCCGGGCGGCCGGCCAGGCGGCCCTCGACCCGGTCCCAGTTGAGCCGGGGCCGCAGCTCGGCGAACTCGTCGGAGGGGTAGCGGCCCGAGAGCATGTCCAGGACGCTGTCGAGGGCGCTGCGGGGCAGCTCGGCGAACGGCGCCGCCCGGCGGACCAGCGCCTCGAGGTCGTCGACCGTCCAGTCGTCCATGGCCACCATGGCCACGACCTGCTGGGCGAGCACGTCCAGGGGGTTGCGGGGATAGCGCATGGCCTCGATCGCCCCGGCCCGCATGCGCTCGACCACCACCGCGCTCTCGACCAGGTCGCCGCGGAACTTGGGGAACACGATGCCGCGGCTGACCGCGCCGACCTGGTGGCCGGCCCGGCCGATGCGCTGCAGGCCGGACGCGACCGAGCTGGGCGACTCCACCTGGATGACCAGGTCGACGGCGCCCATGTCGATGCCCAGCTCCAGCGAGCTGGTGGCGACCACCGCGGGCAGGCGGCCGGCCTTGAGGTCCTCCTCGATCTCGGTGCGCTGCTCGCGGCTGACCGAGCCGTGGTGGGCGCGGGCCAGCTCCTGGTCGGCCAGCTCGTTGAGGTTGGCGCAGAGCCGCTCGGCCAGGCGGCGCGAGTTGGCGAACACGATGGTGGAGCGGTGGGCCCGGATCAGCTCGACCAGGCGCTCGTCGATGTGGGGCCAGATCGACGCGGTCGGCGGCTGCACCACCGACGCGTCGAAGCTCTGATCAGAATTTCCTATTGTCGTCATGTCCTCCACGGGGACCACGACCGACAGGTCGAAGGCCTTCTCGCTGGGCGGGGCCACGACGGTGACCGGGCGGGGGCCGCCGAGGAAGCGGGCCACCTCGTCCAGGGGCCGCACGGTGGCCGACAGGCCGATGCGGCGGGCCGGCCGTTCCAGCAGCTCGTCCAGGCGTTCCAGGCTGAGGGCCAGATGGGCCCCGCGCTTGGTCGCGACCACCGAGTGGACCTCGTCCACGATCACCGTGTCGATGTGCGCCAGGGCCTCGCGGGCCATGGAGGTGAGCAGCAGGAACAGCGACTCGGGGGTGGTGATCAGGATGTCGGGGGGGTGGGTGGCGAAGCGGCGGCGGGCGTCGGCCGGGGTGTCGCCGGTGCGCATCCCCACGGTGATGTCGGGCAGGGGCTGGTCGAGGCGGGCCGCGGCCGCCCGGAGCCCGGCCAGCGGCGCCCGGAGGTTCCGCTCGATGTCGGCGGCGAGGGCCTTCAGCGGGGAGATGTAGAGGACCCGGAGCCGCTCGCGCTCGGGCACCGGCGCGGCGGTGGCGAGCCGGTCGATCGCCGACAGGAACGCGGCCAGGGTCTTGCCCGACCCGGTGGGGGCGACCACCAGCACGTCCTGGTCGTCGGCGAGGGCGTCCCAGGCGCCGACCTGGGCCCGGGTGGGCGCGGCGAACGCGCCCTCGAACCAGCCGCGGGTGAGGGCCGAGAACCGCCCGGTCCCGCCGGGCGCCGCTGCCGTGGCCACCGCCCCATGCTAGGCCCCCGCCCCGACAACGCGCCCCGGGGGACGGGTCAGGCGGCGCGGTCCGGGCCGGCGAGGAGGCGGCGGGCCCCGGCGCCGGCGAACGCGCCCAGGAGGGCGGGGACCAGCGCCAGCAGCGACGCGTCGTTGCCGTGGAGGACGATGCCGAGGGCCGGGATCCACAGGCCCACGGCCAACGCCCACAGCCAGGCGCGCGACGGGCGGGCCGCGCCGAAGGCGGCGGTGGCGGCGAACACCGCGGCGGCCGGCACCCCGGTGTCGTCCCAGCCGGGGCTGCTGTCGACCAGGGCGAGGGCCAGCCCGACGGCCAGGGCGGCCAGCAGCAGCAGCCAGTCCAGGGTCCTCATGGTCGCGCTCCGCTCCTTGCTGGTGCTGGACTGATATAGACGGGTGGCGCCGCCGGTGCAAGCCCCGCCGGTCAGCTCCGGGCCGGGCGGCGGCGAGCCCGGCCGACGGCCCCGCCCAGCCAGTCGAGCAGGGGGCTGCGCCGGTCTCCGTTGCGGCAGCCGGCTGGCTGGGGCGAGATGAGCAGGTCGGTGGCGACGGCACGGGCCAGGTGCATGGCTGGTCCCCCTTGGGATGGGCCGTTCGGGTGGCTAGGCGACCGGGGCGCCGGCGGCCACGGCCTTGACGTCGGCGGTGGTCACCGGCTTGCCGGCGATGCCCCAGTCGCCGCTCTTGAGCTCCTCGACCAGCACCCAGGTGATCGGGCGCATGTTCTCGCCCTCGATCGCGACCATGGCCTCGGTCAGGTCCCTGACGATCCGCTGCTTGGTGGCGGCGTCGAACACGCCCTCGACGAGCTTGACGTTGATCAGTGGCATCGAGCCCTCCTCGCTCGCGACCGGCGAGGTGCCGGTACCGGCGCACTCTGCCCGGATGCCGTGTGCGCGACCGTGTGCGCCCACCCGGCAGATCCCCTGGGCGGGGTGCCGGCGGTGGCAAGATGGGGGCGACAGGCGTCTGCCGACGAGGGTGATGCGTCATGGGCTGGTACGAGCGACCGGAGTTCGGCGCCAACGTCGGGCTGATCGACGAGATCTACCGCCAATACCTGGACAACCCGGAGTCGGTGAGCCCCGCCTGGCGGGACTTCTTCGCCGAGAACGAGCCCGGCGGCGACGAGGACGCCCAGGCCGCCGAGGCGGCCGCCCCGCCGACCCCCCAGGAGGCCCCGCCGGCCGAGGAACCGGCCGCCAAGGCCGAGGAGCAGCCGGCCCCCAGGGCCGAGGCCAAGCCCAGGCCCGAGGCGAAGCCGGCCCCCGAGGCCGAACCCACCGGCGACGGGCAGGAGGCGCCGGCGCTGGTGCCGCTGCGGGGGGCGGCGGCCCGGATCGTGGAGGCGATGGAGGCCAGCCGGGCGGTACCGACCGCGACCTCGGTGCGGACCGTGCCGGCGCGGCTGCTGGAGGTCAACCGCAGCGTCCTCAACGGCCACCTGCGCCGGCGCCAGGGCGGCAAGGTGAGCTTCACCCACATGATCGCCTACGCCGTGGTCAAGGCCCTTGAGGCCGTCCCGGTGATGACCACCAGCTACCGCGAGGTCGACGGCAAGCCCAACGCCGCCCGGCCCGCCCACGTCAACCTCGGCCTGGCCGTCGACGCCCGCCGCCCCGACGGGTCCCGGACCCTGCTGGTGCCCAACATCAAGGCGGCCGACACCCTCGACTTCGCCGCCTTCGTCCACGCCTACGAGGAGCTGATCGCCAAGGTCAAGGCGAACAAGCTCACCGTCCAGGACTTCGCCGACACCACCCTGACCATCACCAACCCGGGCACCATCGGCACCGTGCTGTCGGTCCCCCGCCTGATGGCCGGCCAGTCGGCCATCATCGGCGTCGGCGCCATCGACTACCCGGCGGAGTACCAGGGCGCCGACCCCGACACCCTGGCCGGCATGGGCATCGGCAAGGTCATCACCCTCACCTCGACCTACGACCACCGGGTCATCCAGGGGGCCGAGAGCGGCGAGTTCCTGGCCCGGATGCACCGGCTGCTGCTGGGCGAGGACGACTTCTACGCCGAGCTGTTCCGCTCCATGACCGTCCCGTACGTGCCGGTGCTGTGGCGCAAGGACGAGAAGCCCAGCGAGGACTCGCTGGACAGCATCGAGAAGCAGGCCCGGGTGCTGCAGCTGATCAACCTGTACCGGGTCAGGGGCCACCTGATCGCCAACCTCGACCCGCTCAAGGCCAAGCCGCCCCAGATGCATACCGAGCTGGATCCGGCCAGCTACGGCTTCACCATCTGGGACCTGGACCGGCGCTTCGTCACCGGCGGGCTGGCCGGCGAGCGCGAGCTGCCTCTCGGCGAGATCCTCCACATCCTGCGCGACGCCTACTGCCGCACCGGCACCGTGGAGTACATGCACAACGCCCACACCGACGAGAAGCAGTGGATCCAGGAGCACGTCGAGGGCGTCCCCCAGGAGCTGCCCAAGGACGACCAGCTCCAGATCCTGCACAAGCTCAGCGAGGCCGAGGCGTTCGAGCGCTTCCTGCACAACAAGTACACCGGCCACAAGCGCTTCAGCCTTGAGGGCGGCGAGAGCCTGATCCCGATGCTGGACGCGATCCTGGACTCCGCCGCCGACGCCGGCATGGAGGGCACGGTCATCGGCATGAGCCACCGCGGCCGGCTCAACGTCCTGGCCAACACCGTCGGCAAGAGCTACGGGGAGATCTTCGGCGAGTTCGAGGGCAACCTCGACCCGACCCTCACCCAGGGCTCGGGCGACGTGAAGTACCACCTGGGCGCCGTCGGCAAGCACGTGGCCCGCTCGGGCAAGGAGGTGCGGGTCGAGGTCGCCTCCAACCCCAGCCACCTGGAGGCGGTCAACCCGGTGGTCGAGGGCATCGCCCGGGCCCGCCAGGACCAGCTCGACCGGGGCGAGGAGGCGCCGGTCCTGCCCATCCTGATCCACGGCGACGCCGCCTTCGCCGGCCAGGGGGTGGTCGCCGAGACCCTCAACCTGTCCCAGCTGCGCGGCTACCGCACCGGCGGCACCGTCCACATCGTGGTCAACAACCAGGTCGGGTTCACCACCAGCCCCGACTACGGCCGCTCCTCGACCTACGCCACCGACGTGGCCAAGATGATCCAGGCGCCCATCTTCCACGTGAACGGCGACGACCCCGAGGCCTGCGTGCGCATCGCCCGGCTGGCCTTCGCGTTCCGCCAGGCGTTCAAGAAGGACGTCGTCATCGACATGTGGTGCTACCGGCGCTACGGCCACAACGAGGCCGACGAGCCGTCGTTCACCCAGCCGCTGATGTACGAGCGGATCAAGCACCGCCGGCCGGTGCGCAAGCTCTACACCGAGGCCCTGGTCAACCGGGGCGACCTGTCGCTGGAGGACGCCGAGGCGTCGCTGGAGGCGTTCCGCAAGCGCCTCCAGCAGGCCTTCGACGACACCCACGACGAGGAGGGCGGCCAGGTGGCCAAGGTCGAGCTGGAGCGGCCGGCCCCGATGGCCGCCGACCCGGCGGTCGACACCGCCGTGGACCGCACCACCCTCGACCAGCTGCTGGTCAAGCTGACCACCGTGCCCGAGGACTTCGAGGTCCACCCCAAGCTGACCCGGTGGCTGGAGCAGCGGGCCGGGGCGCTGGAGCGCAACGCCGTCGACTGGGCCCTTGGGGAGGCGCTGGCCTTCGGGTCGCTGCTGGAGGAGGGGCGCACCATCCGGCTGTCGGGCCAGGACACCCGGCGCGGCACCTTCAGCCAGCGCCACTCGGTGCTGGTCGACCAGCGCACCGGGGACCTGTACAGCCCGCTGGCCAACCTGGGCGAGGGCCAGGGCAAGTTCTTCGTCTACGACAGCCTGCTGAGCGAGTTCGCGGCCATGGGCTTCGAGTACGGCTACTCGGTGGCCAACCCCGAGGCCCTGGTGCTGTGGGAGGCCCAGTTCGGCGACTTCGTCAACGGCGCCCAGATCATCGTCGACCAGTTCATC
>Ga0307278_10000440_pt1 | contig 21090 bp, 20 predicted proteins | sample ER_DNA_117_FD_194482 | JGI IMG/M metagenome (GOLD analysis project Ga0307278, IMG submission 194482) | Bulk soil microbial communities from the East River watershed near Crested Butte, Colorado, United States - ER_DNA_117 | ecosystem: Environmental > Terrestrial > Soil > Floodplain | place...
CTGTTCGAGAACGTGCCGGTGCAGGACAAGTCGGCCCGCGAGGCGATCCAGACCTTCGTCGGCGGCAAGGGCGACGTGATGATCGCCTACGAGAACGAGGCCATCAACGCCCAGCAGAAGCAGCAGCAGATCGACTACGTCGTCCCCGACCAGACGATCCTGATCGAGAACCCGATCGCGGTCGTCTCGAACAGCAGGAACCCGGAGGCGGCCAGGGCGTTCGTCGCCTTCGTGCGCTCGCCGGCGGGCCAGGAGATCTTCGCCAAGAAGGGCTACCGGCCGGTGAACGAGCAGGTCGCGGCGAGCTCGGACTTCCCCGAGCCGTCCGGGCTGTTCACCATCACCGACCTGGGCGGCTGGAGCGACGTGAGCAAGAGGTTCTTCGACAAGGACGGCGGCGTCCTTGCCGGGATCGAGAAGCAGATCGGCGTGTCGGTTGGCAGCTAGGAGCGCCACCGAGCCGCTGCAGCCGGGAGTTCGGGGCGGTGCCGCGCTGCTGCGCGGCACCGTCACCATGTACCTGAGCTTGATCGTGCTGCTGCCCCTGGCCGCGGTGGTGTGGCGCTCGTCGCGGGGCGGCGCCGCGGAGTTCTGGCACGCCGCCACCACCCCGCAGGCGCTGGCCGCGCTGCGGCTCACCTTCGTGGTCGCCCTGGCGGTGGTCGTGGTCAACCTGGTCCTCGGGACGCTGATCGCCTGGGTGCTGGTGCGCGACGAGTTCCCCGGCAAGCCGGTCGTCAACGCCCTGATCGACCTTCCCTTCGCCCTGCCGACGATCGTGGCGGGCATCACCCTGCTCGCCCTCTACGGGCAGTCCGGCCCGTTCGGCGTCAACCTCGCCTACACCAGGGCCGGGGTCTGCCTGGCGCTGCTGTTCGTCACCCTGCCGTTCGTGGTCCGGGCGGTGCAGCCGGTGCTGCTGACGATCGAGCCGGACATGGAGGAGGCGGCGCGCTCGCTCGGCGCCGGCGGGCTCACCACCTTCCGGCGGGTGCTGCTGCCGACCATCGCCCCGGCCATGCTGGCCGGCGGCGCGCTCGCGTTCGCCAGGGCGGTCGGCGAGTTCGGCTCGGTGGTGATCCTCAGCGGCAACGTCCCCTACCGGACCGAGGTGGCGTCGGTGCACGTCTTCACCCTGGTCGAGAACGACGACGTCGGCGGCGCGGCGGCCGTCTCGGTGGTGCTGCTCGCCCTCTCGGTGGTCGTGCTCGCCGCGCTCAACCTCATCCAGCGCCGGAGCACCCGCCATGCCGACTGACACGCTGCCGCGGCCCACCGTCGAGCGGCCCGTCGGCCCCTCGCCGCTGGGCACGCCCACCGCGTCCGCGCGCCCGACCCGGCTGCTGCTGCGCTCCGTGGCGCTCGGCTACCTGGCCATGGTGCTCGTCCTGCCGGTCGGGGCGGTGGCGTGGCGTGCGTTCGCCGGCGGCGTGGCGCCGGTCTGGCAGGCGGTCACCACCCCGGACGCGCTGCACGCGTTCTGGCTGACCGTCCTGATCGCGGCCATCGCGGTGCCGCTGAACACGCTGTTCGGGGTCGCCTGCGCGGTGGTGCTGGTGCGCCACCGCTTCCCCGGCAAACGGCTGCTCGACGCGGTCATCGACCTGCCGTTCGCGATCTCGCCGGTGGTCATCGGGCTGGCCCTGATCCTGGTCTACGGCCAGGAGGGCTGGCTCGGCGGCTGGCTGGCCGAACGCGGCGTGCAGGTGATCTTCTCGCTGCCCGGCATGGTGATCGCCACCGTGTTCGTCTCCCTGCCGTACGTGGTGCGCGAGGTCGCCCCGGTGCTGCGCGAGGTCGGCACCGAGCAGGAGGAGGCGGCCTGGACCCTGGGGGCCTCGCCGCTGCGGGCGTTCCTGCGGGTCACCCTGCCCTCGATCCGCTGGGGGCTGGCCTACGGGGTGGTGCTGACCACCGCCAGGGCGGTCGGCGAGTTCGGCGCGGTGACGATCGTCTCCGGCCGCCTGGCCGGCCAGACCGAGACCATGACCCTGTTCGTGGAGAACCGCTTCGAAGGCTTCGACCTGGTCGGCGCGTACGCGGCCGCCCTGGTCCTCGCCGGGCTCGCGCTGCTGATCCTGCTGGCCATGACCGGGCTCAACCGGAAGGGGAGTTCCTAGATGTCGATCACCGCCAAGGGGGTGTCCAGACGCTTCGGCGACTTCGTCGCCCTGGACGACGTGTCGCTCGAGATCCCGAGCGGCTCGCTGACCGCACTGCTCGGCCCGAGCGGCAGCGGCAAGTCGACGCTGCTGCGGGTGATCGCCGGCCTGGAACGACCCGACGCCGGCACGGTGGTGATCGACGGCCGCGACGCCACCGCCCTGCCGCCCCAGCGGCGCGGGGTCGGCTTCGTGTTCCAGCACTACGCCGCGTTCAAGCACATGACCGTGCGCGAGAACGTCGCCTTCGGGCTCAAGGTGCGACGCCGGCCCAAGGCCGAGATCCGGCGGCGGGTGGACGAGCTGCTGGAGCTGGTGCAGCTGCCGGGGCTGGCCGACCGCTACCCCGCCCAGCTCTCCGGCGGCCAGCGCCAGCGCATGGCGCTGGCCCGGGCGCTCGCCGTCGAGCCGCAGGTGCTGCTGCTCGACGAGCCGTTCGGGGCGCTGGACGCGCGCGTGCGCAAGGAGCTGCGGGCGTGGCTGCGCCGGCTGCACGACGAGGTGCACGTGACCACCGTGTTCGTCACCCACGACCAGGAGGAGGCGATGGAGGTCGCCGACCGCATCGTGGTGATGAACCACGGCCACGTCGAGCAGGTCGGCGACCCCCGCACCCTCTACGAGCACCCCGCCAACGCCTTCGTGATGAGCTTCGTCGGGCCCGTCACCCGGGTCGGGGACGGCCTGGTGCGGCCGCACGACGTGGAGCTGCGCGCCGAGCCGAACGGCACCACCTCGGAGGCGATGATCGAGCGCCTGGTCCACCTGGGCTTCGAGGTCCGCGTCGACCTGGTCCTCGAAGACGGGCAGCGCCTGCTCGCGCAGGTCTCCCGTGAGGACGCCGAGCAGCTCGAGCTGCGCTCGGGCCAGATCGTGTTCGTCCGCCCCAGCCACGTCCGGGTGTTCTCCAAGCAGTAGCCGACGACTGCCCCGCAGGCAGGGCGACCGTGAGCTCGGCGGGCGACTGGCTCTGGTGGTGCCGGCCCCAACGGTCTCAGGCCGCCACGAGGTCGATCCGGATGGCGAACTGCTCGTAGCCGGCGCGCTCGAAGGCGGCCGCCATCGGGGTGTTGGCCTTGTCGGTGTCGGCGCGGACGCGGCGGGAGCCCTGCTCGGCCAGGAACGCGGTGGCCTCGGCGAGCAGCTCCCCGGCGTAGCCCTGGCCGCGCTGCTCGGGGACCACGCCGAGGTAGGCGATCACGTGGCCGCCCGAGTTCCTGCCAGGTATCGCCACCCCGACCAGCCGCCCGTCGCGGTCGGAGGCCAGCCGCCACCACTCGCTCGGGCCGGGCAGCTGTCGCAGCATCGCCAGGTCGTCGCGGGCGATCTGCTCGGCGGGGACGCCGCGGTCGAGCTCCTGGCGCGTGTGGGCGTCCAGCGTGCCGCTGTAGGTGCGGGCGAGCGCGTCGAGGAACGCCTCCTCCCCCACCTCGGCGAACGGGCGCAGCCGCAGCCGGTCGCCACGCGGCGGCACGCCACCGGCCGGCGTCCACTGGTAGCGCAGCCGCTCGACCAGCACCACCAGGCCGGCGCGGCGGGCGACCTCGAGGCGGCGCTCGGTGGGCTCGCGGGCGGCCTGGTCGCTGCGCCAGTCGGGCGGCAGGAACAGCTCGTACTCCAGGTCGTCGGCGCCGGCGGCCCGCCAGCACGTCCGCAGCAGCGCCTCGCCGACGTCGAGCCGCTCGCCGCCGAGGTCGAAGACGTCGAGGATGGCGGGGCGGGCCCGCTCAGGCGGCGCCCACCAGGCCGCCCTGGCGACCGGCCGGCCGTCGCGCAGCGCCAGCCAGGTCCAGCCGGGCCGGCGGCTGCCGCGCCGCCACTCCTCGGTGAAGGTGTCCAGCGTCGTCGGGGCGCGCAGGGCGCCGTCGTCGTAGTCGAGCGGCAGGGCGAAGAACAGCTCCAGCTCCTGCTCGCTGATGGTCCGCACGGTCAGGCCGGCGGGACTGGGCGAAGCGGTGGTCATGCGGTCCTCCCGGGACGGGAGGCGCTGCCGCGCGAGATCAGGCGCGGGCCGCTTGGCCGCGACGGCGGGGCGGCGCCGGGACATCGGGGCGAAGCATCGGCGCCACCTCCTCTCGGCCGTCCGGTCGTCGGTCCCGGCGAGGCTAGCACCCCCCGCCCGCGGCGGCGAGCGGGTATCGCCTCGTGCGCGGTGGCTGGCTCCCCGCGGGGTGCCTAGGTGCCGGAGAGCGTGACCGGGTGCAGGCGCGCGGTGGGGCCGTGCCCGTCGACCACGAACAGCTCGACGCGGTTCTGGCCCTGGTGGAACAGCCGGTCGGGCACCAGCACGGCGAACCGGTTGGGGGACGAGCGGTCGGCGAAGGTGGGGCCGCCGCCGCCGATCATGCCGTTCACCGCGACCGCGACCACGGGGTGGCCGCCGTCGCCGCCGGCGAGCTGGCCCCAGACCAGGGCCGGCACCTTGCCCTTCCTCGGGTCGACGTTGCCGAACGCGCCCAGGCCGTCCACCTGCGCCCGCAGGTCGCCGCCGGCGCGGCGCCGCATGCCGGTGACCGGCTTGCCGACCAGGTCGGCGACGGGGCCGACCTCGAACAGGCCGGCCGGGCCGTGCTCCGGCCTGCCGAGCGCGCCGATGCCGTCGTGGACCACGCGGGCGAACTGCGACGGCCCGTCGACCGTGAGCGGCCGCCCCGGCACGTCGTAGAAGCGCTTCTGGTTCTCCTTGCGCAGGTCGGGCCCGAGGCCCGAGACGCCGTCGACCTGCCAGGGCACCTTGACGCCGAGCACCTCGGCGATGGTCGGCAGCAGGTCGACGTGCTGCCAGTTGCGGTCGTCGACGCGGCCCTGCCGCTGCCCGGGGAGCTTCACGAACAGCGGCACCCAGAGCAGCTCGGCGGCGTTGGGCCCGTCGAGCTTGCGGGGCCGCTGCCCCGGCATGTAGCTGATGCCGTGGTCGGCGGTCAGGACGAACAGCGCCTTGTCCCACAGCCCCTGGGCGCGCAGCCGCTCGATGACGGCGCCGAGCAGGCGGTCGGTGTAGGCGAGCTGGAGCAGGTGGCGCTGGTGGGCCAGGGTCGAGGGCCAGGGCTCGCGCGACCACGGGCCGCCCTGGATGCCGAAGTTGCCGCTCGGGTAGCGGTACTGGGCGCCGGACGGCAGGTAGCGCCACGGCGCGTGCGGCAGCAGCAGGTGCAGGAAGTGCAGCGTCGGCCGGTCGTTCGCCTCGAGCGAGTCGATGAACGCCTCGAAGCGCGCCGGCTGGTTCTGCCCGATCTGGCCGAAGCGGAACGTCACCGGCAGCTTGGCGTCGTTGCTGGCGGCGCCGCCCTGCTCGGAGACGGTCTGGTCGCGGAAGGCGGCGGTCGGGTCCTGGGTCACGTCGTGCGGGGAGGCGACGCCTTTCAGGACGCGGGCCGAGTCGGTCAGCACCGCGCGCAGCGGGCTGCGCGGCTTGCCGGCGGCCGCGGTGGCGGCGCCGCGGCACTGCTTCGGCGGGCAGAGCAGGCTGATCGTCTCCTGCGCCCGCACCTCGTAGGAGTCGCCGAGCATGGTGAACAGGTTCTCGGGATACTGCGTCCAGATCGGCACGCGGATCTTGGCGGGCCAGCGGCCGGTGAGCATCGCCGGCATCGCCCACGGCGTCCAGCCGCTGACGCCGGTCGCGTTGCGGTACCAGATGGAGGCGCCGGCGAGCTTGGCGAAGTTCGGGTACAGCCGCGCGTCGACCTTGCCCTGGCGGTCCAGCAGCGAGGCGAGCGGGAACTCGTCGAAGGAGATCATCACGACCGGGACGGGCTTGCGCACCACCGTGCCCGCGGCGGCGGCGCGCTCGTCCCGCCCGGGCAGCACCAGCGCGGACACCGGTGAGACGAGCGCGAACACCAGCAGGAACACCAGCGGCGCCGGGCTGGCGTAGCGCAGCCACAGCTTCACGGGGCGCAGCCGCAGGTAGCAGACGGTCGCGAGCAGCGCGGTGGCGGCGCCGGCGGCGAGCAGCGCGGCGCCGCGCAGCGGCGTGGTCTTCTTGCCGACCTCGACCGCGACGATCGCCAGCAGTCCGGCCACCGTGGCGACGTGCACGAGCCGCCCGGCGGTCGCGTTCAGCAGCCGGACGACCGCGCCCCCCGCCCACAGCCCCAGCGCCGGCAGGAACGTCACGATCACCGCCAGCAGCAGGATCTCGCCGCGGCCGGCGCCGTTGAACAGGAAGAAGTCAGGGCTGCGCCCGGTCACGTCGAGCACCGGCTGGGCGATCGCGAAGCCGCACAGGGCGAACAGCTCGAGGAACGCGCCGACCTCTGACCGCGCCTTCCCCGGCCTCTCGGGAGCTTCCTCGGCCGCCTCCGGATCAGCTATGGGCTCGTCAGCCACGCGGCACCGCGGCGTACAGCGTGCGCGTGCCTGACGGCAGCTCCAGCCGCCGCTCGACATCGAAGCGCTCGCCCAGCAGGCGCTCGAACGCCTCCCGCTGGTAGGCGTCGTGGATCCCGGGCTCGAGGTTGCCGAGCAGGCGCTCGGCCATGGGATCGGCGGGGTCGACGAACTCGACCACCACGCGCGCGTCGAGCGAGCGCAGCCAGTCGACCACCTCCGGCAGCGGCACATTGGCGGCGAGCGCGAGGTGGTGGACGAGCGCGAGTGCCAGGACCGCGTCCGGGCGGGCGCGCTCGAAGAACGGTGCCCGCTCCCGGCCCCGCCAGCCGATCCCCGGCGACGGGTCGGTCAGGTTCATCACCAGCGGCAGGATGCGATGCTCGCCCTCGTCGCGCAGGCGCCGGTAGAGGCCGTCGATGACGTCGTCGGCGACGTCGACGGCGACGACGCCGGCGGCGTGCCTGGCGGCGATCCGCGAGTAGGTGCCGTCGTTGCAGCCGAGGTCCCAGACGAGCCCGAGCCGCCGGCCGGCCAGCGCCTGGTCGACGAACTCGCTCTTGGCGGCCCGCTCCTGCTCGGTGTAGGTGCTGGTCTGCTGGTAGTCCGCCCAGTGGGAGGCGTCTGGCCGCCAGGACAGGCCGGCGACCAGCTTGCGCAGGGCGCGGACGGTGGCGCGGTTCAGCTCGACCGAGAAGCCGGCCGCCTCGAGCTCCTCGCGGGTGTTCTGCGTGCCGGCCTTGGACATGCGCGACTGCATCGCGCTGTGCAGGGTCACGTGCTTCAGCACGCCAGGCCGGAGCTGGTCCCTGCCGGAGAACAGCCGCCGCATCTGGTCGGGCGGGATGCCGTCGACCTGGCCGCGGAGCAGCGGCTGGAAGGCGACGCCCTTGTAGGCCTGCAGCAGCAGCGGGTACAGGAACGTCTGGCAGAACTGCCGGTAGCCGGCCCAGGGCTCGCCGCCGCGCAGCCGCTCGAACGAGACCACGTCGATGAACACCGGCGTGGTGCCGCGCCACTGGACGTTGTAGGCGTAGCCGTCCTTCATGGTGACGCCCTCGTCGAGCGCGTCGAGCAGGATGTCGAGGTGCAGCAGGGCGGCGTCCCGCAGCATCGAGAAGGTCCACTCGTACGGGTAGGAGACGAACGGGATGCGCTCGTGCTCGAGCACCAGCGCCCAGGTGCCGTCCCCGGACGGCGCCGGCACCTGCTCGGTCGGGCAGACCTTGCCCTGCTCCAGCAGGCGCGGGAAGAAGCGCGTGTCCTGGAGGGCGCGCCACTCGGCGGCTGCGTCCTCGTCGAGGCCGCGGAGCACGCGGCCGTCCAGGTAGAAGACGGTGCTGGCGGGGTCGCGGAAGGACCCTGGCTCGCGCTGGACGCCCGAGCCGGCCGTGCCCGCCGCGTCGCGGGCCTGGCTGCTGGTGCTCACCGAGTTGCTCAGGAGCGCGGGCGGCGGGAGCGGAAGGGCGCGGTGATGCGCCGCCAGCCGAACTTGAAGAACACGGCCACGCCGGCAGCTCCGGCGACGATCGCCTGGATCAGCAGGCTCCCTGAGGTAGCGTCGAGATAGGCAAGATGCATATGTGCTCCTTTCCGGCCTGGGAGACGTGAGCGGCCACCCTCGAGGCCAGGTGCCGGCCGAATCCGGGGCACAGCGCCGGTGAACAGCTCATGTCCAGCAAATGAAGCCGAGAAAACCTACGCCGCCGGCCAGCATGCAGTCAAACAAGTCTGATACGACGCAAGCGCAGAATTGACCCGGTTTGGACTGCTGCGACGTCACCTCGGCGATTCCACCACCAGCACCTCTCCGCGCCGGTCACGGCCCTCCTTCCCAGGACACGTCCGGGCGCCGCGGAACGTTGCGCCCACGTGGCCGGTCGGTGGCCACGCGATGTCGCCACGGGAGACAGGGTGCCACCGCTTCCCGATCTGACGCCTGCCCGCTCGGGGATCCGGCCCCGCGGGGACGCGCACCCGCCGGCCTGAGGAAGGATCTACAGGTCGATGCGGTAGGCGATCACCGTGATCGACTCGTCGGGGCCGCCGTCGTAGAAGTCCGCCGGGTCGAAGTCGTACTCGGGCGCGCGCTCGAAGCCCATCGCCTCGTACATGGTGACCGCGGCGGTCATGAACGCCGCGGTGTGCAGGCACAGGACCGGCGCGCCGAGCGCGTGCGCCCGGTCGTAGCACTCCCGCATCAGCCGCAGGCCGATGCCGAGCCCGCGCAGCGCCGGGTCGACGCCGAGGGCGCGCAGGCCGGCCCAGCCGCGCGGCCAGCCGAGCCCCTCGCTGGCGGCGTCGGGGAAGAAGGTCACCGTCCCCGCGATGCGCCCCTGCCGCTCGGCGACCAGCAGGCTGCTGGTGCCGGTGCGGCCTTCGAGGTCGAGCAGGTCGCTGAGGTAGAACTCCAGGCCGCCAGGTGGCAGGTCCGGCTCGTACTCCTGATAGGCGGCGGCGAGCACGTCGCGGATCGCCGGGTGGTCGGGCTCCCGCGCCTCGCGGACCGACACGGCGGCCCCGCCGGCGGCGTCCCGGACGGCTGCCATCGTCCCTCCCCTGTTCCGACCGCGGACGGCCCGACCGATCGCGGGCAGCTCGGAACGACGGTACACAGGGCGGGCAGCGGGCGGCTACAGCACCAGCTTGCGGGCGTGGAAGCCCTCGGCGTAGGTGGTCGGCGAGTTCGACTCGAGGCCGCGCAGGCGCAGGATCGACCAGAAGGTGTCCTCGGTGAACCAGCGCCGGCTGCGCTGGGTGCCGAAGTGCTCCATGAGCAGCTCGATCTTGCGCTCGCAGCGGGCCCGGTCGAGGGCGACGAACACGTTGGGCTGGCCGAGGTCCCCGTCGTACTTGGGGATCTCGTACTCGAGCACCAGGTGGTCGCGGAAGGTGTTCCAGGTCAGCTCCCCCACCAGGCGGTGGTCCTGGTGGGCGTCGTCGCGGCGGTGGGTGAGGACCAGGTCGGGGTCGAAGCGCTTGAGCTCCTCGAAGAACGACTTCACCTCCCCGCCCTGGTAGGGCAGGAAGCCGTCGCGGAAGTCGCGCACCACCACCTCGTGCTCCGGCGCCTTGGCGCAGAACGCCTCGGCGCTGGCGCGCGCCTCCTCGGCGCGCTCCCCGGCGGCCGAGAGGACCACCCAGCCGACGCTCGCGGCCACGCCGTCCTCAACCAGGCGCAGCACGGTGCCGCCGCAGCCGATCTCGATGTCGTCGGAGTGCGCCCCGACCACCAGCAGCCGCAGGCCGCCTGAGGGAAGCGACAGCCCGATCATGCCGACGCCCGCCTGGGCTCGTGCTGCCATACCGCCCAAGGCGGCCGGCCGGAGTCGAACATCGCCTCGAGCGCCTGGCGCTCCTTGACCGTGTCCATCGGCGCCCAGAAGCCCTCGTGCGCGTAGGAGATCAGCTTGTTCTCCTTGATCAGCCGCTGGAACGGCTCCTGCACCAGTTCCTCGCCCTCGTACAGGTAGTCGAAGATGGCCTGGCGGAAGATGAAGTGGCCGCCGTTGAGCCACAGCCCGGTCGACTTCACGTCCTCGATCTGGGAGACGTGATGCTCGTCCCTCATGCCGACCACGTGGAAGCTGTAGCTCGGCGGCACCCGTACGAACGCCGCCACCGCGTCACGCTGGCGGAAGTCCTCGACCAGCTCGTCCAGCGGCGCGTCGGTGAGCACGTCGCCGTAGTTGGCCAGGAACAGCTCCTCGCCGGCGACCTGCTCCTGGGCCGCCCTCAGGCGCATGCCGATGTTGGCCTGCAGGCCGGTGTCGAGGAAGGTGATGCGCCAGTCGTCGATGTCGCGGCCGAGCAGGTCGACCCTGCGCCCGCCGCCGGAGAGCACGAAGTCGTTGGAGAGGGTCTCGTCGTAGTCGAGGAAGTAGCGCTTCACGACGTCGGCCTTGTAGCCGAGGCAGAGCACGAAGTCCTTGTGCCCGTGGTGGGCGTAGTAGCGCATCACGTGCCACAGGACCGGCCGGTTGCCGATCGGCACCATGGGCTTGGGGACGTGCTCGGAGTACTCGCGCAGCCGCAGGCCGAGGCCTCCGCAGAACAGCACCACCTTCACCTAGAGCACCTCCACCCGCGGGATCGGCACGACGAACCTCGCCCCCCACTCGCGGGCGTCGGCGAGCTGCCGCACGATCTCGTCCTTGAGGTTCCACGGGAGGATCAGGATGTAGTCCGGGCGGGTCTCGGCCAGCCGCTCCGGCGGGAAGATCGGGACGTGGGTCCCGGGCAGGTAGCGCCCGTGCTTGTAGGGGTTGCGGTCGACGGTGTAGTCCAGGAAGTCGGTCCGCACGCCGCAGTAGTTCAGCAGGGTGTTGCCCTTGCCCGGGGCGCCGTAGCCGGCCACGGAGCGGCCCTCGCGCTTGACCCGGATGAGGAAGTCGAGCAGGGCGCGCTTGGTCTCGGCGACCTGCTCGGCGAACGAGCGGTAGGCCTCGAGGCCGTCGAGGCCGTCGGCGCGCTCGCGGGCGAGCAGCGCGCCCACCCGGTCGCTCACCGGCCTGGCCGCATCGCCGTCGTGGCGCGCCCAGACCCGCAGGGAGCCGCCGTGGGTGGGCAGCTCCTCGACGTCGAACAGGACGAGGCCGTGGGCGGCCAGGATGCGCTCGGTGGTGAGCAGCGAGAAGTACGAGAAGTGCTCGTGGTAGATGGTGTCGAACTGGTTGCCGGCCATCAGCCGGGCCAGGTGCGGGAACTCGAGGGTGACCACCCCGCCAGGGGCGAGCAGCAGCTTGATGCCGGCCACGAAGTCGTTCAGGTCGGGCACCTGGGCGAGCACGTTGTTGCCGACCACCAGGTCGGCCTGGCGCCCCTCGGCGGCCAGGCGCCCGGCGAGCTCGCGGCCGAAGAACTCCGTCATGGTGGGGACGCCCTGGTCGACGGCGACCGCGGCGACGTTCTTGGCCGGCTCGACGCCGAGCACCGGCACGCCCCTGGTGACGAAGTGCCGCAGCAGGTAGCCGTCGTTGGAGGCGAGCTCGACCACGAAGCTGTCGCGGCCCAGGCCGAGCCGCTCGCTCACCCGCTCGACGTAGGCGCCGGCGTGGGCCACCCAGGAATCCGAGTACGACGAGAAGTAGGCGTACTCGGTGAAGATGTCCTCCGGCGCCACGTACTGCTCGAGCTGCACCAGGAAGCACCGCTCGCAGACGTGCGCGTGCAGCGGGTAGAACGGCTCGGAGCGGTTGAGCTCGGCGGCGGTCAGGAAGCTCTCGCACAGCGGGGAGGAGCCGAGATCGACGAAGGTGTGGCGCAGCGGCGCGCCGCAGAAGCGGCAGGGCCGCCCGCTGGCGGCCGCGTCGGCCGCCTCGCCTGGAGCCTGGCTCGTCAACGTCATCGTCCTGCCGCCAGGGCATGCCAGGAACGGTCCGATACCACCACCGAGGTCCCCCCCTCCGTGTGCAGGCACCATCCGCCTGCGTACTACCTCGATGCTGGGCGCAACCGGGGACGAGGACCATCGATGGGCCGCCGTGCTTCGCCTACCTCACCTGCATGATTGTTGCCGGCCACCTGGCCTGGCGGTGAACGCGCGGCGGCTCCCCGCCATCAGGGCCTCACCAGGGCGGCAAAATCGCTCGCTCGTCGTAGCCCGATCTACTGCGTGAGCGTATGCGCACTCTCTACCGCGATGCCCAGTCTTGGGAGCACCGTACGCTCCGCCGTGGAGGGCGGGGCGCTTGTCGGGCTGCTGGACGGAGGGTACGCATGGCTCGGGTGTTGCTCGCTGACAGTCAGCCCCTGTTCAACGAAGCGTTGCGAGCGCTGCTCGCCAAGCAGAGCGACCACATGGTGGTCGGCCAGACCTCCTCTGGCGAGGAGCTGCTCGACCTCCTCGGGCGGCTGCGCCCCGAGCTGGTGCTGGTCGACTCGAGCCTCGCGCTCGACCGCCGGCCCACGCTGGTCGAGAAGCTGCTGGCCAAGGCGCCGGGCACCAAGGTGGTGATCCTGGCGCAGGAGGCCGGCATCGACCTGGTGGTGGCGGCGGTGCGGGCCGGCGCGCCGGCGGTGGTCACCAAGACCAGCGGCGCGCGCACGGTGCTGCGCACCATCCAGGCGGCCCTCGACGGCGAGGGCGTGGTGCCGCGCGCGATGCTGCCGAGCCTCTTCAAGCGCCTGGTCGAGCTGCAGAAGAGCGCGGCCGACTCGCCGCTCGCGCGGCTGTCGCCGCGCGAGCGCCAGGTGCTACTGCTGCTGCGCCGCGGGTGGGACAATGCGCAGATCGGGCATGAGCTGTTCATCAGCCCGCACACCGTCCGCACGCACATCCAGAACATCCTGGAGAAGCTGGACATGCACTCGAAGCTCGAGGCCGCCACCTTCGCCATGCAGTACGTCCCAGAGCTGACCGCGAACCCCTGACCGACCTGACGCACGAACCGGCACCGCTGGCCGGTGAAGGCGACTGGAGCGCACATGCCCGCTGACCGAGACCGCTCGCGCCGTTCCACACCGACCCTGGCCGACTACGGCCGTTCGATCTGGCGACGGAAGCTGATCGTCCTGGTCGCGCTCTGCGGCGGGCTCGCCCTCGGCATGACGCTGCTCCCGACCGCGCTGGCCAACCGGGGCACCGAGAAGGCCACCGTGCCCATGCGGGTGGGGCAGACCGCCTCGGACGCGATCGCCGAGCAGAACCCGCAGGCCGCCGCCGACGGCAACGCCAAGGACGACAGCGCCCGCGACCAGCTCCGCGACGTGGCCATCGCCCAGAAGGTGCTCGACGGCCTCGGCCCGATGCGCGGCGAGCTCGACACCGACAAGCTGCTCAAGGGCCTCAGCCACACGCCGGTGGCAGGCACCGACCAGGTCGACCTGGAGTACGTCGACCGCAGCGGCGAGCGGGCGGTGGCGGTGGCGCGCAGCTACGCCAAGCTCTGGACGGCGCGCCGCAACGCCGAGGACCAGCGCCGCGTGCAGGCGATCCTGCAGAGCTTCGAGGCCCAGCGGCAGAAGCTCCAGGCCCGCATCCAGCAGCTCTCCGACCAGGCCGACAGCGAGGGCGGCACCACCGTGGTCGGCGGCAAGCCGGTGCGCAACCCGCCGAAGACGGCGACCACCACGCTGCTGAGCCTCGCCCACGACGAGTACGCCGCGCTGGTCGCCAAGCTCAACGACGTCAGGCAGAAGCAGCTCGTCCACGGCTCCGCCACCGCGGTCATCGGCGAGCCCTTCCTGACCACCGCGGTGCCGCCCATCGGCCAGGTCGGCTCGCTGGTGATCGGCCTGCTGCTCGGCCTGCTGGTCGGCATCGCGGTCGCCCTGATGGTCGAGTCGGCCGTGCCCAAGGTGGTCACCCCGGAGGACGTCGAGGCGGCCACCGAGCTGCCGGTGCTGGCGACGGTGGCACGGGCGGGCATGCGCAAGGGCCGCGTGCCCGTGGCCAACGCGCCGTTCAGCCTCGCCGCGGAGGGCTACCGGCGGGTGGCGGCCGCGCTGCTGCGCCACGGGCTCTGCGACGACGTCCGCGTCCTGGCGATCACCTCGTCCGATCCCGGCGAGGGCAAGTCGACCCTCGCGGTCAACCTGGGGCTGGCCCTGGCACGCCAGGGCCGCCAGGTGCTGCTGGTCTCGAGCGACCTGCGCCGCCCCGGGATCGACAAGCTGCTCGGCATCCAGGGCCAGCCGGGGCTGGCGGAGCTGCTGCAGGGCGAGCGCCACGACGTGCTGTCGATGTTCATCTCGGTGGCCGACAACCTGCTGGTCCTGCCGGCCGGCAACCCCAACCGCAACCCCGGCGAGCTGCTGGTCACCGACAAGCTGCGGCAGATGCTGATCACCCTGCGCACCACCGACATCACCGTGCTGCTCGACACGCCGCCGGCCCAATTCTCGGCCGACGCGCTCACCCTCGCCGGCGTCGCCGACGCCACCGTGCTGGTGGTGCGCTCGGGCATCAGCCGCTGGACGGGCATCCAGCAGGCGGCCGAGGGCTTCCGCCGCGACGACGTCCGCGAGGTCGGCGCGGTCCTGGTCGGGACGCGCAGCCTGCGCCCGCTCGGCTCGCTGCGCTACGGCTACGGCTACGGCGACAAGGCGATCATCGAGGGCGCCCAGGCCGGCTCGAAGGCGCACCTTCCCGACCTGCCGGGCGGAACCAACGGCTCCAAGCCGAGGGAGCGCACCGCCGAACGCAGGTAACCTGGGCGGCCCGGCGACGACGCCGGCCGGACCAGGCGGCCGGCACGTCACGCGCGCCCGGTAGCCTCGTTCGCGGTGGTACAGCCCGCGCCGTAGCGGCAACTACGCCGAACGCCCCTCGGCTTGCAGTAGTGCGCTTCTTAAGCTCGGGCACGTCCACCCAAAACTGACCAGGTCGGATGGGAAGGAACGGAAGCCACGTGACGACCACTCTGGAGACGGCGACGAACGGCGGGCCGGCACGACCGCACGGCGGCCGGCTGGTGGAGCGCTGGTTGGATCCTGACCAGTCGCGGGCGGCCGAGCGGCTGCCGGCGCTGCGGCTCACCCCGGCCGAGGCGGCGGACCTGCGGGCGATCGCGACCGGCGCCTACAGCCCGCTGGAAGGGTTCATGGGCCGCTCGGCCCACGAGGCCGTGGTCGAGGGCCTGCACAGCGACGACGGCACCCTGTGGCCGATCCCGGTCTGCCTCGGCCTGCCCGACGGCGCCGAGCTGGGCGAGCGGGCCGCCCTGCGCGGCCAGGACGGCGAGCTGCTCGGCGTGCTCGAGGTCAGCGAGGTCTTCGAGCGCGACCGCGAGCGCGAGGCCAAGCTCGTCTACGGCACCGGCGACCCGGCCCACCCGGGCGTCGCCCGGGTGCTCGACAGCCCGGCACGGGCGGTCGCCGGGCGGGTGCGCGCCACCCCCGGGCGGGCGAAGGGACCCGCCGGCGACTACGCGCTCACCCCGGCCGAGACCCGCGCCGCCTTCGCCGAGCGGGGCTGGGGCCGGATCGCCGCCTTCCAGACCCGCAACCCCGTCCACCGGGCGCACGAGTACCTGCTCAAGTGCGCCCTCGAGGTGTGCGACGGGCTGCTGCTGCACCCGCTGGTCGGCCCGACCAAGGACGGCGACGTGCCGGTCGAGGTGCGGCTGCGCGCCTACGAGGCGGTGCTCGACTACTTCCCCGCCGAGCGGGTGGTGCTGGCGGCGCTGGTCGCGCCGATGCGCTACGCGGGGCCGAGGGAGGCGGTGCTGCACGCGCTGGTGCGCAAGAACCACGGCTGCACCCACTTCATCGTCGGCCGGGACCACGCCGGGGTCGGCGCCTACTACGGCACCTACGAGGCGCAGGAGCTGATCGCCTCGCTGCCGCCGGAGGAGCTCGGCATCACCCCGCTGCTGTTCGACAACGCCTTCTGGTGCCGCGCCTGCGGCGCCATGGCCACCGCCAAGACCTGCCCGCACGCCCGCGACGCCCACGTGAGCCTCTCGGGCACGCAGCTGCGGGCGATGCTGGCGGCGGGCGAGCTGCCGCCGCCGGAGTTCTCCCGGCCCGAGGTGGCCGCGGTGCTGCGCGAGGCCTACCAGGCGGGCGCCCCCTGATGGGCGCGCCAGATGGCCACCCGACCTCCGACCGCCGGAAAGGTCAGCAGATGACGACGAGGTACTGGTCCGACTCCCCCGGCTTCGTGCTGTGGCTCACCGGGCTGTCCGGCGCGGGCAAGTCGACCCTCGCCCGCACGGTCACGGCCGACCTGGCGGCCCGCGGCCACCGGGTCGAGCTGCTCGACGGCGACGAGGTCCGCACCAACCTGACCCAGGGCCTGGGCTTCAGCCGCGCCGACCGCGACACCAACATCGCCCGCATCGGCTACGTCGCCGGCAAGCTCGCCAAGCACGGCGTGGCGGTGGTCGTGGCCGCGATCTCGCCCTATCGCGAGGCGCGCGACAAGGTCCGCGCGGGCGTCGACAACTTCGTCGAGGTGTTCGTCGACGCGCCCCTCGAGACCTGCGTGCAGCGCGACCCCAAGGGCCTGTACGCCAAGGCGATCGCCGGCGAGATCAGCAACTTCACCGGCGTCTCCGACCCCTACGAGCCGCCGCTCGACCCGGAGCTGGTGGTGCACACCGCCGCAGAGCCGGTGGCCGGCTCGGCCGGGCGGATCGTCGCCTGCCTGGAGTCGAGCGGCCTGACCAAGCCGCGGGCGGACGTCTACTCGAGCGCTTCTGAAAAGGAGGAGGAGCGTGCGCGACGCGGCGCCGAAGGTGACCTGGGCTGACCCGCCGCGCCGGCGGGGGGCCCGCGCGCCGCTGGTCGACCTGCACAGCCACACCCGCGCCTCCGACGGCAGCGACACGCCGGACGAGCTGGTCGCCGCGGCCGCCCGGGCCGGGATCGGCGTGCTCGCCGTCACCGACCACGACACGCTCGCCGCGGCCGAGGCGGCCAGGGCGCTCGGGCGGCGCCTCGGCGTCGAGGTGCTGACCGGCTGCGAGCTGACCACCGAGGCCGAGGGCGAGGTGGTGCACCTGCTGGCCTACGGCGACGGGCTGGCCGCCGCCGGCGTCGGCGCCCGCTACGCGGCCGTGCGCGACGGCCGCGAGGCGCGCAACCGGGCGATCGGCCGGCGCCTGCGGGTGCTCACCGGCGTCGGCTACGAGGACGCGGCCGCGCTCGCCGGCGGGGCCGCCCTGTCCCGCGCCCACTTCGCCCGCGCCCTGATCGCCCGCGGCGTGGCCCGCGACGTGGCCGACGCCTTCGCGCGCTGGCTCGGCCCCGGGCGGCCGGCCTACGTTGCCGCCCCCGGGCTGCCGCTGGCCGAGGCGGTCGCCATGGTCCACGCGGCCGGCGGGGTGGCCGTGGTGGCCCATCCGGGGCGCCTGCCGGCGATCACCCGCGACCGGGTGCTGGCCGCCTGCGTCGAGGCCGGCGCCGACGGCCTGGAGGCCTGGCACCCGCAGCACGACCGCGACGAGCGGCGCCGCTGGGCCGGCCAGGCCGAGCGCAACGGCCTGCTGGTCACCGGCGGGTCCGACTACCACGGCAGCCACAAGCCCGGCATCGCGCTGGGGACCGGGGCCGGCGACCTGGCCGTCCCCGCCGACGCCGTGGCCGAGCTGTGCGCACGGCTCTCCGCCCCGGCGCCGGCGGCGAGCCCGCGGCGGACGGTGACCTCGGGGTGAACGGGCACCTGGTGGTGACCGGCGCGGCCGGGTTCGTCGGCTCGTACCTGGCCGAGGGCCTGGTCGCGGCCGGGCACGAGGTGATCGGGATCGACGCGTTCACGCCCTACTACTCGCCGCGTGAGAAGCGCGCCAACCTGGCCGAGCTGCTCGGCCACCCGTCCTTCGAGCTGGTCGAGGGCGACCTCGGCGAGCTGGCCCTCGACCAGTACCTCGCCGGCGCCGCCGTGGTGTTCCACCAGGCGGCGCAGCCGGGCGTGCGCCGCTCCTGGGGAACGGACTTCACCCTCTACGTGAGGCACAACATCACCGCCACGCAGCGGCTGCTCGAGGCGTGCGCCCGCGCCGGCGTGCCGCGCCTGGTGGCCGCCTCCTCCTCCAGCGTGTACGGCGACGCGCCCACCTACCCCACCACCGAGAGCTCGGCCACCCGGCCGGTCTCCCCCTACGGCGTGACCAAGCTGGCCGGCGAGCACCTCTGCCTGGCCTACGCGCAGCCGGCGGTCAGCGACATGACCGTGACGACGCTGCGCTACTTCACCGTGTACGGCCCCAGGCAGCGCCCGGACATGGGCTTCCGCCGCTTCCTGGAGGCCGCCTATCGGGGCGAGCCGATCACCGTCTACGGCGACGGCGAGCAGACCCGCGACTTCACCCACGTCAGCGACGTGGTCAGGGCCAACCTGCTGGCCATGACCGCGCCGCTCAACGGCGAGGCGATCAACGTCGGCGGCGGCCGCCGGGTCACCCTCAACGAGGTCCTCGACCTGGTCGGGCGGACCACCGGAAGGCGGTTGCGGGTGGTCAACCAGCCGGCCCAGCCGGGCGACGCGCGCCACACCGGCGCCGACGGCACCCGCGCCGAGGCCCTGCTCGGCTACCGCCCCGAGGTCGACCTCGCCGAGGGGCTCGCCACCCAGGCGGCATGGATCGCCCGCCGGCGGTCGGCCACCAGGACGGGGGTCCGGTGAGCGCAGGCAGTGGGGCGCCCCGGCTCGGCGTGAGCCTGCCGGACGGTGGGCGGCTGGGCGCGCTGTCGCGCTTCCGCGCCGGTCACGTGCACCTGTTCCTGCTCGGGCTCGCCGTCGTGGCGCTGCCGCTGCTGCTGCCCAAGGGGCCGGGGAACACCGCCCCGGTCGACGCGTTCGCGTTCGTCTACGTGCTGGTCGCGCTCGTCGCCGTGCCGCGTCTGGGCCGCCGGCTGCAATGGCCCGCTGGGCTGGCCGTGCTGGTGATGCTGGCCGCGGCGGTGATCGCCACGCTGGCCTCCGAGGACGTGGGCCTCTCCCTCCTCACCCTGGCGATCGAGGCGTACCTGTTCCTGCTGTTCTACGCGGTCGCCAACGACCTGGCCGACGACCGGCGGGGGCTGCGCGCCATCCTGGTGGTCTGGGTGCTGGCCGCGGTCGCGTGGACCGCCCTGCCGGTCCTGGTGGTCCTGCACGTCCTGCCGCAGGAGCTGCCGGTGGTCGGGGTCCAGGGCGCGCGGCCGGCCGGCACCGCCGGCAACCCCAACCTGCTCGGCAGCTACCTGGTCACCTCGTTCTTCGTGGTGCTCGCCGCCCCCTGGCCCCGTGCCCGGCTGCTGCGCCTGCTGGTCGCCGGCTGGGTGCTGTGGGGGGTCTGGCTGACCGGCTCCAACGGCGGCCTGTCCGGCCTGCTGCTCGGCCTGGCCGCGCTCGGCATCGGCGCGCTGCTGCGCCGCAGCCGCACCCGCGAGCAGATCTTCGGCCTGGTCGGCGTGCTGCTGCTGCTCGGCGTGGCGCTGCTGGTCGGCGGCGTGGCGCTGATCCAGTGGCAGGCGGGCCGCAACCCCATCCAGGTGATCAGCCAGGAGACCGCCGGCAGCCCGTTGGGCACCAGCGTCGGCCGGGCCGACAAGGGCCTCGAGGACCGCCTCGACATCTGGCGCGAGACCTGGGACGCGGCCTCCCAGCACGTGGTGCTCGGCATCGGCCCTGGCCAGTTCGTCAGGCTGAACCTGCTCAACCCCAAGGGCGTGGCGCGCGCCAGCACCCACAACGACTACCTCAGCGAGATGGTCGAGCGCGGCCTGCTCGGCCTGGTCGGCTACCTGGCCCTCTGCTGGATGCTGGTGCGCTGGGGCGGACGCCTGCTGGTGGCCGAGCGCGACGGCCGCTCCACGCACCGCGCCCTTGCCGGCGCGGTCTGGGCCAACCTGGCGTTCGGCCTCGCCCACGAGACCTACCACTTCCGCCACGTCTGGGTGCTCTACGCGCTGGTGTGGGTGGCGGCCCGCCAGGTCGGGACGACCGGGCAGCCCGCCGGCGAGGCGGCCGGGCCGGCGCGGCCGGGCCGGCCGGAGCCGAGCGGTGCGGCGGCGACCTGAGCGGCCCGCCGTCGCCGCGGCCGGCTCATTGGCAGACCCCTCGACGCCTGGCTCCCCGCCCGCGGTGAGCGTGGTCATGACCGTCTACGACGGCCGCCCGTTCGTCGAGGAGGCGGTCGACAGCGTGCTCGGCCAGGACTACGGCGACTTCGAGCTGCTGGTGGTCGACGACGGCTCGCGCGACGGCAGCGCCGAGGCGGTGGCCAGCCGCCGCGACCCCAGGCTGCGCCTGGTGCGCCGGCCGCACCTGGGCCGGGTCTCGGCGCTCAACCACGCCCTCGGCCTGGCCAGGGGCCGCTACCTGGCGATCCTGGACGCCGACGACCTGGCGCTGCCTGGCCGGCTCGAGCTGCCGGTGCGCTTCCTCGACGCCAACCCCCGGGTGGGCGCCGTCGGCTCCGCGCGGCAGCCGCTGCTCGGCGCCGGGCGCCGCGCCACCCGGCGGCTGCCGCGCGGCGACGCCGCCATCCGGCTCGGCTTCCTGCTGCGCAACCCGATGTTCCACAGCTCGGTGACCTACCGGACGGCCGCCCTCGCCGAGATCGGCGGCTTCGACCCCGCCGTCGCCAGCGGCATCGACAACGACGCGCTGCTGCGCCTGGCGGCGCGCTGGCGCCTGGCCAACCTGGACGTCCCCCTGGCCGCCAAGCGCCTCCACCCCGGGCAGTTCTTCGCCGCCCGCGCCGACCCGCGCCGCCGCGGCGCCGGCGTGATCGCCCTGCGCTGGCGGGCGGCACGGGAGCTTCCCTTGCCGCCGCCGCTGCGCCCGCTCGCCTACCTGCTCGCCGCCGCCGCCAGCGCGCGGATCTGGATCAGATTCAGGGGGGAGCCCGAGACAGCTCCCTCCCGAACCCCCCCATCGGGTCCTGCGCCGTGATCCCTGTTCGGGCCTCGGGCAGCCTCGGCGGGATCCTGTCGGGATCAGGTTCGGACCTCGCGGCCCCGGCTTCCTAGGAGGCGCCGCGGTAGCGGTTGCGCCACGACACCGCCACGGCCACGACGGTGACGACCGCGGCCACGGCGGGCCGCTCGTTGCTCGGCTCCATGCCGCACCACTCCAACTCGATGCCCCGCACCAGCATTCGTCGTAGTCAATCTTGCCCAGTACGACCCGGAAGCAAATTTCCACCATCGCGACACCCCCGCT
>Ga0307278_10000441_pt1 | contig 21037 bp, 22 predicted proteins | sample ER_DNA_117_FD_194482 | JGI IMG/M metagenome (GOLD analysis project Ga0307278, IMG submission 194482) | Bulk soil microbial communities from the East River watershed near Crested Butte, Colorado, United States - ER_DNA_117 | ecosystem: Environmental > Terrestrial > Soil > Floodplain | place...
ATCGAGGGAAGGTGTACCGGCGCCCACCCGGGTCCCTGGCGCGTAGTCCCTCACTCGCGCGACGCTTGTCAGGTTTGGTGCCGTATAGACCTCAAACCCGACAAGCGTCCCGCCGACGAGCGCCAACGCGCCAGGGCCGCCGCACGCGCCCCGACCACCGCCTGCTCCCTTCCCTCGATGATGCTGGTTGCGCCGCGCAGCGCGCCAGACGCGACGCGGACGGCTCACGAACCGACCACGAAGGCGTCCGGCGGCGAGCCCTCGACCGTCACTGGCACGTCCGCCAGCGGGCCGTTCTCCCAGTCGGAGCGCAGCATCCCGAAGACGTTGACGTCGTAGTAGTCGTCGCCGTGGCGGTGCCAGTGGCGCAGGACGCCCTCCTGCGTGAAGCCGACGCCGAGCAGCGCCCTGGTCGAGCGGACGTTGTCGGGGTTCGAGTAGGAGCCCAGGCGGTGCATCCCGAGCACGGCGAAGGCGAGGTGCGCGACGAGCGCCTTGGACTCGCGGTTGGCGCCCGTGCCCCAGAAGCGCCGGCCGAACCAGGTGCCGACCATGCAGCGCTGGTCGCGCGGCGAGAACTCGTTCAGGCCGGTGATCCCGGCGGGTCCGTGCTCGCGGTGGACGATCAGGAAGTCGAGCTGCTCGCCGCTGTCGCGCCATCCTTCGAGGCCGTCGATGTAGTACAGCGGCTGGTCGATCGAGGTGTACGGGCCCCACGAGAACCAGCGCGTGACCGCGGGGTCGCCGGCGAGCTCGAGCAGCGCCGGCGCGTCGTCGCGGACGGGCAAGCGCAGGGTCAGGGTGGGACCATGCAACGCGATGCTGGCGCTGCTGTTCGACATCCACGGCAACCTACCGGCGCTGGAGGCCGTGCTCGACGATGCCCGTGCGGTCGGTGCGCGGCGCTACCTGTTGGGGGGCGACTACGCCGTGTTCGGCGGCTGGCAACCCGAGACGATGGCGCGGCTGCGCGAGCTGCAGGACGCCACGTGGATCCGCGGCAACGTCGATCGCTGGGCGGCGAGCCACGTGCCCGAGCCCGAGCCGGCCCACAGCGGCGTGCTGGCCAGTCGCGAGCTGCTCGACGCGGCCACGATCGCCGCGCTGGGTACCTTGCCCGAGAGCGCCGACCTCGGCCACGGCACCCGCGCCTGGCACGCCTCGCCCAAGAGCGACCTGGCCTCGTTCTGGCCCGAGCCCGGCGACGACGAGCTCGAGCTGCTCGAGGGCGTCGTGGACCGGCGCCTGGTCTTCGGCCACTTCCACGTGTCCTTCGACCGCATCGGCGCCCACGAGATCGAGCTTGTGGCGCCCGGCGCGGTCGGCATACCGCTCGACGGCGACCACCGGGCGGCGTGGGCGCTCATGCACGACGACGGGAGCATCGAGCGCCGCCGCGTCGCCTACGACCACGCGGCCAGCGCCGCGCGCGTGCGCGAGGTCGCCGACGGCGCGCCGTGGGGCGACGTCGTCGCGGGGCGCATCGAGCGCGCGGGGTTGGCGTAGCGGCACAGGCTCTGAGCCGGCGCAGGCCGGTTGGTAGCGTCAGCGCAATGAGCAGCACGCTGCATTTCACGGCCGGCGCCGACGGCGGGCCCGGCGCGGCGCCCTCCGACGGGCGCCCGTCCGACGACGAGGCGCTCGACGCGTACTCGCGCGTGGTCACCGCGGTGGCGCGCGACCTCGCACCGAGCGTGGCCAACCTGCGCGTGACGCGGCGCCTGCGCGGCGGGCGCACGGCGATGGGCGGAGGGAGCGCCGTCGTCATCACGCCCGACGGCTTCCTGGTGACCTCCGCGCACGTCGTGGAGGGGTCGCGCAGCGGCAGCGCCTCGTTCGTCGACGGGCGCGAGATGCGCTTCGCCGTCGTCGGTGCCGATCCGCTGTCGGACATCGCCGTCCTGCGCGCCGACGCCGAGGATCTCGCACCCGCACGGCTGGGCGACGCCAGCGAGCTTCAGGTCGGCCAGCTCGTCGTCGCGATCGGCAACCCGCACGGCTACGCGGGCTCCGTGACGGCCGGAGTGGTCTCGGCCCTCGGGCGCTCGCTGCCCGTCGGACGCCGCGGCGGCCCGCGGCGCATGGTGGAGAACGTGGTGCAGACCGATGCCGCGCTGAACCCGGGCAACTCGGGCGGCGCCCTGGTCGAGGGCTCCGGCCGTGTGGTCGGCATCAACACCGCGGTGGCCGGCGTCGGCCTGGGGCTGGCCGTGCCCATCAACGACGCGACGCGCCGGATCGTCGCGACGCTCATGGCCGAGGGGCGCGTGCGACGCGCCTGGCTGGGCGTCGCTGTCGGCCCGCGCCCGCTGCCCCCGCGCGTAGCCGGGCGCCTGGGGCGCGGCAGCGCCGTCGAAGTCATCGAGGTCGTGGACGGCTCACCCGCCGATCTGGCGGGGCTGCGTCCTGAGGACCTGCTCGTCGAGCTCGACGGCATCCGCCTGGCGGGCGCCGACGATCTGCAGCGGATGATGACCTCGGAGCGCATCGGTACGGCCGTGAAGGCCACGGTCGTGCGCGAGGGCGAGTTGCGCGCGATCACGCTCACGCCGGGCGAGCTGCCCGAATAGGTGGACGAGGACGCCATCGAGCTCGTCGGCTCCGTCGGCCCGCTCGACACGGTCGTGGTCGCGCTGCGCGAGTTCCTGCACCGCTCGGGGGCAGTCCGCGCCGTGGCCGTGGTCGACCGTGAGCCCGGCGAGGGCCCGGCGGTGGTCGACTGCGCGCGCCTGGCCCCGATCGAGGTCGACTTCGGCGACCGCGTCGTGCATCTCCCCCACGCGATCGAGCTCGACGCCACGCCGCCGCCGCTGCCCGACATGCGCCAGCTCCCCCCGTTCGAGGTCGATGCCGCGACGGCGCAAATCGCGGCGCCGCCGGGCGGGGTGGCCTACCTGGCCGGCGCCGTGCGCGACCTCGCGGCGGCGCTCGGCGGGCGCAACGTCGCCATGGCCCAGTTCGCGACCAACGATCCCGACGCACCGCTGGCCATCACCGCCCGCGCGGACGCCAGCGAGCCGATCGTGCTCGCCCTCGGCGACGAGGAGTTCCCCATGGACCCCGGCTGGCCTTAGGCTGGCCCATCATGGACTCCCCACTCGTCCTCACCGGCCGCGTCGTGACCTTCGACGAGGACCAGCCCCAGCTCGACGACGGCGCGGTCTACATCGGCGCCGACGAGCTCATCGCCGCCGTGCAGCCGCGCACGGCGCCGGCCCCGGCGGGCTTCGACGGCGCGCGCACGGTCCGCACCGGCGGCGTGATCTACCCCGGCCTCATCGACCTGCACGGCCACATCGCCTACAACAGCCTGCCGCTGTGGTCGCCCCCGGGGCGCACGGACCCGTACACGTCGCGCTACCAGTGGCCGGGCGACCGCAGCTACGAGGGCATGATCTCCGACCCCGCCAACGCGCTCGGCGCGCTGTGCGGCAAGGCGCACCTGAAGTACCTGGAGACCAAGGCGGTCATCGGCGGCACCACGGCGATCCAGGGCACGGCCAAGACCGGACGGCCCTACGAGGGCTGGCTCGTGCGCAACATCGAGCACGAGACGTTCATGACGAAGAAGAAGACCGTCTACGTGTCGGCGCTGCCGCTGCGCGACGACAGCGCCTATAAGGCGCAGTCCGAGCATCTGAAGAACAAGCTCGCCTTCGTGTACCACCTGTCGGAGGGCACGGATCGCAAGCTCATCGAGGAGTACGACAAGATCCGCGACGAGCACTGCCTGGCGCCTGGCTTCGCCGCCATCCACTGCACGGCGCTCGAGCGCGCCAACTACGACGAGTGGTCACCCCAGGGCGGCTCGATCGTGTGGTCGCCCTTCTCGAACCTCTGGCTCTACCGCGGCACCACCGACGTGCTTGCCGCGCGCGCGGCGGGCGTGCGCATCTGCCTGGGCGCCGACTGGTCGCCCTCAGGCTCCAAGAACCTGCTCGGCGAGCTGAAGGTCGCCGACCTGTGGAACAAGGCCAAGCTCGCGGGCGAGCTCAAGGGCGAAGAGATCTGCGCGATGGCGACCCGCAACCCGGCCGACGCCATCAACTGGGGCGAACGGATCGGGCGGCTGAAGGCCGGCCTGCACGGCGACGTGCTCGTCACCACCGACCGCGTCGCGGACGACCCCTACCGCAACCTGATCGAGTCCGTCGAGCGCGACGTCCTGCTGGTCGCGATCAACGGGCAGCCCTTCTACGGCACCACGAAGCTCATGAAGGCGACTGGCGCGCAGCACGCCGAGCCGATCCGCCTGGGCCGCCTGCGGCGATCGATTCAGCTCATCTACGACGACGTGCCCGAGGCCGACATGGGCTGGCAGGCGGTCCTCGACGACATCGCCGCGGCCAAGGCCGATCCGCTGGCGCGCTACTTCGAGCTCGAGAAGCAGCACGGGCACGACGAGAACGAGAAGAAGCCCCTCTGGCTCATGACCGACAAGCCCTGGGACAACCCCAAGGTCACGGGCAAGGAGGTCAAGATCCTGCCTCAGGTCGTGCGCATCCCGCCGCTGGACACGCTCGTCCACGACACGGCGTACTTCGACGCCGTCGACGCCAGCCAGCTGCACGGCGGGCTGCTGAACGGCCTGCGCGACTACTACGTCTAGGGCAGCGCGGTCTTCGGCGCCGTGAGGGTGATCGCCGGCTTGCGCCGCCCGGTTCCCGTGCGATCGGCCCAGCCGTCGTCGGTCGCCATCCACGCCGGCGAGCCCGCCGGCAGGTCGTCCATCGGGATCGGCTTCTTGTCGCCGTCGGCGAACGCGTCGCCGTAGAGGACGAGGCTGCGGTTCTTGTCGGGGTGAGTTATGCCGGGCGCGAGCGCCTGCAGCCCCGCGTTCCAGTTGGCGAGCATCTTGGCGATGAGCGCGGCGTGGTTGCCCTGGTTCTTCGCCGCGCCGCTCTCGGGCGCGGTGGGGTGCGTGATGTGCCGGTACGCGGGCGAGACGGCCTGCCCGGCGGGGGTGGCCGCCCACTTCTGCCACGCCTTGTCGGCCAGCGTGCCGAGCGCGACGACGGCCTCGATCGGCTCGTGGGCGAAGACGGCGTCGAGCCACTTGTGGCGATAGGTCGCGATCCGGGTCGCGCCCGCGTGCTTGGACGCGCTCCCGAAGACGCTGTAGAGGAAGGTGTTGACCATCACGTAGCTGCGGTCGACGCCGAGCTTGAACAGGAATCCCTGCAGCCGGTGGCCGGCCTCCCCCACGAGGATGCGCCGGGCGATCGTCTCGTGCTGCGCGGGGTCCTGCCCGATGACGAGCACGCGCGCCGAGCCGTCGAGTCGCCCGCGGTGGAACATCGGCCCCCACTCGAGCCGAAAGCCCTCGGCGGGATAGGCGATGGCGCCGGGGTAGGCGGCGACGAGCGAGCTGAAGGGCTCCTCGACGTAGCCGGGATCGAAGGGTGTAGGCATCGTCCAGTCCTACACCCGCGTGAGGACGAGGTCAACGCGGCCCGCCGCGGCGCCAGGCGCCGCGGCGGACCGGCCGAGCGTCAGAAGGGCGCCACGTGCGGGCGCAGCTGCGTGATCTGCGGCACCGCGAGGGCCTGCACGGCGGCAGGCGCCGGGAACCCGACCTGCTGCCGGCACTGCGTGCCCGGGGCGGGCAGCGTGACATCGTTGACGTAGGCCTCGACGGCGGGGTTGATGCACGTCGGGGAGTTGGTCGCGTTGTAGGCGGTGTGGCCATCGCCGCGCATCGTCAGCAGGCGGGCGTTGCCCAGCGTGCGGACGAGGTTCTTCGCGCCGCGATAGGGCGTCGCCGGGTCGTACGTCGTGCCGATGACGAGCGGGGTGACTGCCGAGCCCGCAACCTTGAACGGCCCGTCGAACGCGTCGCGATCGTGGACCGGGTAGAGGCCGTAGTTGAGCTCGGCGTAGCCGTTGTTCCACCAGAAGTGCTCGTGCTGATCCCACGAGCGCTGCCCGGCCGACAGATAGGTGCGCACGGTGCGCGGATACTCCTGCTCGGTCGCGCCGATGGTGAAGTAGCGGTCGCCGCCCGGGTCGAACGTCCCGTCGCCGTTGTCGCCGTAGAAGGCGTCGGACAGCGCCTTCATGAGCGAGCCGTCGCCATTCTCGGCGTCGGCGAGTGCCTGGGCCAGCGTGGGCCAGTTGACCTTGCTGTACAGCGCGGCCGCGGTGCCGGTGGTCACGTCGTCGCCGTCGAGCGTGTCGCTTCCGACCGGCATGGGGCTCGCGGTGAGCTTCTCGATGAGCGCGTCGTACGCGTCCCACGGATCGCTGCCGCTGGCCGGGAAGCCACGACACGCGGCGTGATCGGCGGCGCACGCCTGCATGAAGCGCCCGAGCGCGCGCTCGAAGCCGCTGGTCTGCGCGCTGAGGTTGCGCATCGGGTCGTTGATGTAGGCGTCGGCGTCGACCGGGCCGTCCAGCACCATCGCGCGGTAGTGCGTCGGGAACAGGCTCGCGTACGTGGCGCCCAGGAAGGTCCCGTACGAGTAGCCGAAGTACGTGATCTTCTGCTCGCCCAGCGACTCGCGCAGGAGGTCGATGTCACGCGCGACGTTGGCCGTCGAGACGTGCGCCAGGATCCCGTCGTTCTGGTCGATGCAGCGCTTGATGTAGCGCTGGTCCTTGGCGATCAGGGCGCCGACGTCGAGGTTGTCCGGTGAGGTGATCGGCTGGGAGTAGATCCCGTCGGTCTCCTGGTTGGCCTTGCAGTCGATCGCCGGCGAGCTCTGGCCGACGCCGCGCGGGTCCATCGCGATGATGTCGAAGCGCTGGTTGAGGCCGGGGCGGTAGGTCTGGCCGCGCGCCTCGAAGCGGTCGGCTGCGGTGCCGCCGGGGCCGCCGAAGTTGATGAACAGCGAGCCGATCTTGTGCGCCTGGTCGATGGCCGGGGACTTGGCCACGTGCAGGTCGATGGTCTGGCCGTTGGGCTTGTCGTAGTCCAGGGGGACGGTGGCGGTCGCGCAGGTGACGTTGGCCGCGGTGCCGCACGGCTTCCAGTCGAGCGTGGGGACCGGCGCGCCCTGGCGGGCGCCGGCGGCCGGTGCGATGGCAGCGATGAATGCGCAGGCGACGATGGCCGCCCACGCCAGACGGCGTGTTCCCCTCATGTACCCCTCCTCGGGTCGAACGAGCGTTGCCGGGCCTCCATACCCACGGCACCACCGAGTTCGAACCTCGCGTCAGTCGAGCTGGCGCAGGAACTCGACCACGATCGCCGCCGCGCGCTCGGGCACCTCGTCGAACATGAAGTGCCCGACGCCGTCGAGGATCTCCATGCGCGCGTGCGGGATCTCCTGCGCTAGGCGGTGCGCGGTGGCGACGCGCGCGAACGGGTCCTCGGAGCCGAAGAGCAGCAGGGTCGGGACGCCGAGGGCGGCCAGCCGGCCGCGGTAGGCCTCGAGCTCGGCGAAGTCGCCGGAGCGGTAGAGCTCGAGCTGGCCGCGGCGGCGCACCGGGTCGGCGTAGGCCTTGAAGTACTCGTCGCACGCCTGCTCGCTGATCCCCGGGGCGACCGCGGCGAGCATCTGACCGAACGCCTGGCGCGTCGTTCCGTCGACGATCTCCTCGCCCTCGCCCTCGGTGCGCATCGCCTTCGCCAGGCCGTGCCACTTGCCGTCGGGGAAGAAGCCGGTAGCGCAGATCGCGAGCGCGCGCACCTGGTCGGGGTGGTCGCAGGCCCAGCGCAGGCCGATGAGCCCGCCCCAGTCGTGGACGCACAGCGCGACGGGGCCGCCGGCGCGCTCGCGCTGGAAGCGCGCCACGGCGTCGACCATCCGCTGCCAGGTGTGCGGGGGGTCGGGCGGCGAGTCGCCGTAGCCGGGCAGGTCGGGCGCCAGCGCGTGCCAGCCCTCCGCGGCCGCGAGCTCGACGAGCGCGCTCCACATGTGGGCCGATTCCGGGTAGCCGTGCAGGCACAGCAGCGTGCCGCGCGCGTCGCCGTCGGGGCCCGCCTCGAGGTAGGAGAGCACGGCGCGACAGTAACGCCCTAGAGTCATGCGCCCATGCGAGCCCTCCGCGCGCTCGTCGGGCCGCTCTTCGTGGTCGCCGGCGCCCTGCACTTCAAGCGCACGCGCTGGTACGAGTCGATCATGCCCGACTACCTGCCCGCGCACCGCGAGCTCGTCTACGCCAGCGGGGTGGCCGAGATCGCGGGCGGCGCCGGGCTCATGCTGCCCGCCGCGCGGCGCGTCGCCGGCTGGTGGCTGATCGCGACGCTCGTCGCGATCTTCCCCGCCAACGTGTGGATGGCCCAGCACCCCGAGCGCTACCGCGTCCCGGGCGGGCGCGCGGCGCTCATCGCGCGCCTGCCGTTCCAGGCGGTCTTCATCGCGCTCGTGCGCGCGGCGATGCGCGCGCACTAGCCGCCCTATTTGCTTTCCTTAGCCGTTCAGTAATGTCTTGTGGCATGACCGCCACTCTGGACCGGACGACCACGAAGCCCAAGCGCGTCCTGATGGTCGTCGCCAACCCGACCACCTCGACCACCACCGGCTGGCCGGTGGGCTTCTGGGCCTCCGAGCTCTTCCATCCCCTCTACGAGTTCACCGAGGCCGGCTACGACGTGACCGTCGCCAGCCCCGACGGCGGCCACGTCGAGATCGACGGGATGAGCGATCCGCGCGACAAGACGCGCTACTCGGCCGAGGACATCCTCAGCCTCGGCTACCTGAGCTCCGACGAGCAGACGGCGCGCCTGCACGACACGCCGCGCCTGGCCGACCTCGACCTCGACGCGTACGACGCGATCGTCGTCTGCGGCGGGCAGTCGCCGATGTTCAGCTTCCGCGACAACACCGACCTGCAGGCGGCGCTGCGGCGCTTCTACGAGGCGGAGAAGCCGACCGCGGCCCTCTGCCACGGCGTGAGCGCGCTGGTCGACGTCAAGCTCTCCGACGGCTCCTACCTGGTCGACGGACGCACCGTCACCGGCTTCGCCAACGTCGAGGAGCAGGCGGCCGACGAGGCCGTCGGCATGACCGTCATGCCCTGGCACATCGAGGACGCCCTGCGCGAGCGTGGGGCCAACTACGTCGAGGGCGGCCTGTGGAAGGCGTTCGCCGTACGCGACGGCCGGCTCATCACCGGCCAGCAGCAGTACAGCGGGCGCAAGGTCGCCTCGCTCGTCATCGAGGCGCTGGGGGTCTGAGCGATGCGCATCGCAGTGATCGGCGCGGGACGCATCGGCGGCAACGCGGCACGGCTCTTTGCCAAGGCCGGCCACGAGGTGCTCGTCAGCTTCTCGCGCGACCCGCAGAAGCTCGAGGCGCTGGCGGCCGAGATCGGCGGGCGCGCCGGCACGCCGCGGGAGGCCGTCGCGTTCGGCGAGGTCGTGATGCTCTCGGTCTCCTGGACGCTGGTCGACGACGTCCTGGCGCAGGCCGGATCGCTCGACGGCAAGGTCGTCATCGACACCACCAACCAGTTCGGCCGCGAGGGCTGGGAGGACCTCGGCGGGCGCACCGCCGCGCAGGTCAACGCCGCGCGGATGCCGGGCGCGCGCTACACGAAGGCCTTCAACACGCTCACGTCGGGCTTCCAGGCCCAGGCGGCCGGACGCACGGGTCCCGACCGCGTGGTGATGTTCCTGTGCGGCGACGACGAGGAGGCCAAGGGCGTCGTCGCCGGCCTCATCGAGGACGCCGGCTTCACACCCGTCGACATGGGCGGCATCGCCGACGCCGCGCCGATGGAGGCGCCGCGGCGCCCCGGAGCCGTCTACGGCGAGGAGCTCCACGAGCCGGAGGCGCGCGCGTTCGTCGCGCGGCTGCGATAACGCTGCGCATGACACCCACCCTCTACGAATGGGCCGGCGGCGCCGAGGCGCTCGACCGCCTCACGCAGGCCTTCTACCACCGCGTCCACGACGACCCGATCCTCTCCCCCGTGTTCGCCGGGATGTCGCCCGAGCATCCCCACCACGTCGCGCTGTGGCTCGGCGAGGTGTTCGGCGGCCCGCCCGTCTACACGCAGGAGCACGGCGGCTACCCGCACATGATCTCCAAGCACCTCGGCCTAGCCCTGACCGAGGAGCAGCGCGCGCGCTGGGTGGCGCTCGTCACGCCCGCCGCCGACGACGCCGGCCTGCCGCCCGATCCCGAGTTCCGCTCGGCGCTGCTGGCCTACGTCGAGTGGGGCACGCGGATCGCCCTGGCGAACTCGCAGCCGGGCGCGGCGCCGCCCTGCGAGGCGCCGGTGCCGCACTGGGGCTGGGGCGAAGCGCCTCCCTACGAGCCGGGCTAGCCCGCCGCGCCGTTGCGCGACCCCAGCCAGGCCGCGATCGACCGCGCGAGCTCGTGGGCGTCGAGCTCGGCGGGGTCGTGCGTGGTGGTGATGCCGACCACGTGCATGCCCGCCGCGCGGCCCGCCTCGATGCCCGCGGGCGCGTCCTCGAGCACCACGCATTCGGCGGGCGCGGCGCCCAGCTCGCGGGCGGCGAGCAGGTAGCCCTCGGGGTCGGGCTTGCCGCGCGACAGGCGCTCGGGGGTGACCAGCACCGCGGGCACCGCCAGCCCGGCTGCGCGCAGGCGCGCGGTGGCGAGCGGGACGGTGCACGACGTCACGATCGCCACCGGATCGGAGCCGGCGAAGAGCTCGTGGGCGCCGGGCAGCGCGATGACGCCGTCGACGTCGTCGGCCTGGCGCAGGTCGATGGCGCGCGACTCGGCCCGGGCGTCGAGGCCCGGCGCCAGCAGGGCGATGATCTCGCCCGATGGGCGGCCGTGCTGCACGCCCTCGATCGCCTCGGACTCGACGCCGTGCTCGGCGCCCCACCAGCGCCACGCGCGCATGATCGAGGCGTGCGAGTCGACGAGGACGCCGTCGAGGTCGGACAGGATCGTCGTCATGCCGGCACCGTCTGCGCCTCGCGGGCGACGGCCGAGCCCGCTCGCGCGAAGCGCGTCGTCGGCGCCAGCAGCGCGACCGCCGCGGCGAGCACGACGAGCACCGCGAGCGCGGTGGGCAGGCCGGTGAGCTCGGCGAGCCCGCCGATGGTCGGCGGCCCGACGAGGAAGCCGAGGTATCCGGTGCTCGAGACCGCGGCCAGCCCGACGCCGGCGGCCATACCCGGCACGTGGCCCGCGGCGCGGAAGACGATCGGTACCACGCCCGACATCCCGGCGCCGAGGCAGGCGAAGCCGACGATCGCCGGGACCGGCGCCGCCGCCACGAGCGCGAGGCCGAAGCCGACGGCCGCCAGGCCGCCGCCGGCGCGCACGATCGCCTCGGGACCGAAGCGGTCGACCAGGCGATCGCCGAAGACGCGCCCCAGCGTCATGGTGATGCTGAACGCGGTGAACCCGAGGGCGGCGATCGCGGCGGTCGTACCGAGCTCGTCGCGCAGGTAGACCGCGCTCCAGTCCGCGGACGCGCCCTCGATGAGCAGGCACGCGAAGGCCAGCACGCCAAGGGCCAGCAGCCGCCGCGGGGGGCGTACGAAGAGCGGCTCGGCGTGGCCGATCGCGTCGGCGTCGCCGCCCAGGAAGCGCCGCGACCACGTCAGGCCGACCGCGGCCGACACGACGGCGACGATCGCCAGCTGGACGCGCACGTCGAGGTCGATGGCCGCCGCGAACGCGCCGATGGCGCCGCCGGCCAGGCCGCCGATCGAGAAGGCGGCGTGGAAGCTGGCCAGGATCGAACGGCCGTAGCGGCGTTCGACGGCGACGCCGTGGGCGTTCATGGTCACGTCGAGCGACCCCATGGAGGCGCCGTAGAAGAAGGCCAGCGCGCACAGCGCCGGCAGGCTCGGAGCCAGCGCGATGACGCCGCTGGCCAGGCACATGAGCGCGAAGGCCACGCGCGTGGCGCGGCGGCTGCCGATCCGCGCCGCGCGCCCGCCCGCCACCGGCATCGCGAGGATCGAGCCGATGGCGGCGCACGCCAGCACGATCCCCAGCTCGCCGTCGGAGAGGCCGACGCGATCGCGCACCGCGGGGATGCGCGCGGCCCACTCGCCGAAGACCAGGCCGTTGAGGAAGAAGATCGCGGCGACGGCGCCGCGCGCCTGGCGGGGCGTGCCGCTCACGCGCGCACGACCTCGATGCCGAGGTCGCGGTAGACCTGCAGCTCCTCGTCGGGCGCGTCGCTGACGAGCGTGTCGATGCGCTCGATCGCGGCCACCGGGTAGGGGCCGGTGCTGCCGAGCTTGCTCGCGGTGGTGAGGCTGACGACGCGCCCGGCGCCCTCGACCATGGCGCGGACGACGAGCGCCTCCTCGCGGTGGCGCAGCGTCATGCCGGCCTGCGGGTGCAGCGAGCAGGCGGTCAGCACGCACACGTCGGGGCGCACACGCCTCAGGGCGTCGACGGCCTCCGGGCCGGTGACCGTGCGCGCCGCCGGGTGCAGGCGGCCACCGACGAGGTCGACGGTCAGGCGCGGGTGGTCGGCAAGCGCCACCGCGATGTGCGGGTTGGTGGCGATGACGGTGGCCTCGAGATCCTCGGGCAGGCGGCGCGCGAACTCGAGCGTCGTGGTCCCACCGCTGAGCGAGACCACCTCGCCCGAGCGAATCAGGGGGATGGCGGCCTGCGCGACGGCGCCCTTCGCGGCCGTGTCGTCGGGCAGGCGCTCGACGAACGAGTCAGGCCCGGGCGAGCCCGGCGGCAGGGCGCCGCCGTGCACGCGCCGCAGCAGCCCGGCGTCGGCCAGCTCCTGCAGGTCCCGACGGACCGTGTCGAGCGAGACCCGGAGCCGCAGCGCGGCATCGGATGCACGAACCTTGCCGTCGGTCCCCAGCCAGCGCAGGATGAGCTCGCGGCGCTCTTCGCCGAGCAACTCGCGTCCCGTGTCGATGGCGGCCATGCACCGCAGAATAGCGCAAAAAGCCGCAAGAAGCCGCAGCGCGCAGACCAACCGGAGCGTCCAACGTCGGAATTCCCCCGTCTGGACGGGGCAGGACCGACGTTCGACGGCGCGGCGCAGGCTGCCTAGACCTGCAACGGCCTCAGCGCCGGGTACAGGGCGCGGAAGCGCTGACGGGCCTCGGCGTAGGGCTCGATCCACTCCGGCCGCGGCTCGATGGTGCGCGTGACCTCCACGCAGGTCGCCACGGCCTCGCGGGCGTCGCCCCACACGCCGGCGGCGACGCCGCCCAGCAGCGCGGCGCCATACGCGGCGCCCTCGTCGACGACGGTCGCCTCGAGCGGCATCTCGAGCACGGAGGCGACGATCTCCAGCCACAGCTCCGATCGCGCGCCGCCGCCCGAGATGCGCCCGACGCGCGGGCGCCCGCCGAGCTCCTCGACGAGGTCGAGCGCGTCGCGCAGCGCGAAGGCCACGCCCTCGAGCACCGCCCGCGCCAGGGCGCCGCGGTCGTGGCGCAGGCCGAGCCCCGCGAAGGCGCCGCGCGCTGCGGGGTCGGCGTGCGGCGTGCGCTCGCCGGCCAGGTAGGGCGCGAAGAGCAGGCCCTCCACGCCCGGATCCCACTCCGCCGCTCCGCCGAGCAGCTCGTCGTACGTGCCCCCCACCGTCTCGCGCAGCCACTGCAGCGATCCCGCCGCGCTGAGCATCACGCCCATGATGTGCCACGCCTGCGGCACGGCGTGGCAGAACGCGTGGACGCGCGCCTCGGGGTCGTGTGCGTAGCGGTCCAGGGCCGCGAAGACGACGCCGCTCGTGCCGAGCACGACGGAGGCCGGCCCGCCCTCGGCCACGACCCCGACGCCCAGCGCGCCGGCGGCCTGGTCGCCCGCGCCGGCGGCGACCGGGACGCCGCCGTGGGTGAGCCCGGTGACGGCCGGCGACTCGTAGACCTTCGGCAGCCACGCCGGGTCGACGTCGAGCGCCTTGACGACCTCGTCGCTCCAGCCGCGCGCGGCGACGTCGAAGAGCAGGGTGCCCGAGGCGTCGGCGACGTCGATCGCGTGCTCATCGGTGAGCTTGAGGCGCACGTAGTCCTTGGGCAGCAGGATGTGGGCGATGCGCCCGTAGACCTCGGGCTCGTGCTCGGCCAGCCACAGCAGCTTGGGCGCGGTGAAGCCGGCGAGCGCGCGGTTGCCAGTCAGGGCCACCAGGCGCTCGAAGCCGATGCGCTCCTCGATCTCGTCGCACTGCGCCTGCGTGCGTCCGTCGTTCCAGAGGATCGCCGGGCGCAGCGGGCGCGCCGCCGCGTCGAGCGCGACGAGGCCGTGCATCTGGCCCGACAGCCCGATGCCCGCCGCGCTGGAGGCGTCGAGCTCGTCGAGCACCTCCGCCGCCCCCCGCCACCAGTCCTCGGGGTCCTGCTCGCTCCAGCCGGGGCGCGGCGTCGAAAGCGGGTACCCGCGCTCGGCGACGGCCAGCACGGCGCCGTCGCCGTCGATCGCGATGCCCTTGACCGACGAGGTGCCGACGTCGAGTCCCAGCAGGCGCGTCATGGCCGCGTCGTGGCGCCCAGCGCGGCGTAGACGAGCTCGTAGGCCGCGACGGCGTCCTTGCGCTGCTGCGCCTCGCGCAGGGCATCGCCCTCGATGCGCTGTGCGACCTCGTCGATGAAATGCCATTGCTCGACCGACCGGCGCACCGCGGCCACCTGGTCCTCGGTGTAGGGGTACAGGTCGAAGCCCAGCCGCTCGCCGTTGGCGCCGTAGTCGGCGCGACGCAGCTCGAGCGCCAGCTCGACGGTCTCCATGAACGCGGTCGCGCCGACCATGTTGTCGTCGTCGAAGATGCCCCAGCCCGAGTTGGCGTGCTGGTGGCCGAGCAGCCCCTCGGCGGCCAGGAGGGCGGCGTACTCGGGCAGGTGCTCGCCGTTCATCAGCAGGTGCTGCCAGTCCATGTTGACCGACACGTTGTCGATCCCCTGGGCGCGCAGCTTGTGGATGACGTGCAGCGTCATCCCGATGTTGCGCATGAAGATCTTCATGGCCGGCTCGGAGTTCTTGTGCTCGAGGAAAAGCGTGCGGCCGTGACCGGCAAGCGCGGTCGCGGCCTGGCCGACGCCGTCGATGAACCGCGCCCACGAGGCGGCGTAGGGGGTCTGGAACGGGTAGTTGTAGCCCTCGATCCCCGGCCAGATGATGAAGTGCGCGCCGATCTCGCCCGCGAACTCGCAGGCGTCGAGCGTGACGCGCAGCGCCTCGTCGCGCACGGCGTCGTCGGGCGAGGAGAGCCCGCCCTTGCCGTTGCGCGGATCGAGGTGCAGCCCGCTGGCCAGGCAGTAGATCCCGTGGCCGTCGAGCGCGGCGCGGACCTCGTCGAGGTTGTCGCGGCTGAGCTCGTAGGGGTAGTGGAACTCGTAGTCGTCCATCAGGTCGCCGAGGCCGTCCACCGCGCGATGGACCTTCTCGGCCGTCGACTCCGAGCCATGCTCGGCCTGATAGCCGACGGGCACGAAGCGGGTGATCATGCCGCCCAGGGCCCAGATGCCGAGCGAGGTCTTCAGCCGATCGGGCATGGGGAGTTCCTTTCTGCGGAGGTGTAGAGGGCGGCGATCGTGCGCGCCTGGCCGAGGGCGTCGTCGCGGCCGAGCAGCGGCTGGCGCTCCCGCCGCACCGCGGCCTCGAAGTCGGCCAGCTCGAGCGCGTAGGAGTTGACGGGGCCGGTCTCGATGCGCTCCATGGAGCCGTCGCCGCGGCGCAGCTCGATGACCGCGTCGTTGCCGTGCCAGGGGTCGGTGAGGACGAACGAGCCGTGGGTACCGACGGCCTCGAGCAGGGAGCCGCCGGTGTAGGCCAGCCCGCAGTCGAAGTGGGCGAGCACGTCGCCGGGGAAATGCAGCGTGGCCGTGAGCGAAACGTCGACGCCGCCGTGGCCGCCGGCGACATAGTCGGCGAAGACGCTGTCGGCCTCGGCGCCGGCCAGGGTGCGACAGCCGCTGACGCAGTAGCAGCCGACATCCATCAGGCCACCGCCGTCGAGCGTGGCGTAAAGGCGGATGTCGTCGGGGTTGCCCTGCACGTAGGCGAAGGCGGCGCGGATCACGCGCAGGTCGCCGATCGCCCCGCTCTCCAGCAGCTCGCGGGCGCGCACCACCTGCGGATGGTGGCGCCACATGAAGGCCTCGGCCACCACGCAGTCCTCGCGCTTGGCCACGTCGAAGACGCGACCCACGTCCTCGGGGTAGCGCGTCAGCGGCTTCTCGCATAGGACGTGCTTGCCGGCCTCCAGCGCGCGGATCGACCACTCGACGTGCAGCGAGTTGGGCAGCGGGTTGTAGATCGCGTCGACGTCGGGGTCGGCCAGCAGCGCCTCGTAGGAGTCGTGGGCGCGCGCGATGCCCTTCTCGCGCGCGTAGGCCTCGGCGCGGGCGCCGTCGCGCGAGCCGACGGCGACGAACTCCTGGTCGGTGCCGCTGTCGAGCAGCTTGTCGGTGATGTTGGCGGTGGACAGGATGCCCCAGCGCAACGGCATCAGGTCCGGCCCTCCTTGCTCGCCAAGCGAGCCCCCTTTCGTGGTGGTGGGGTGAGGCCGGGCAGGCACCCGCGGAGAGCGGTGCGCGGGTGCCCGCCGGCCATCACGCTCTGCCCGAGGACGCGCGTCCCTTGCGTGCGACGGAGTCGACGGTGACCGCCAGCAGCAGCACGCCGGCGGTGATCACGAACTTCGTCCCGGCGCTGAGGCCGAGCAGGCCGAGGCCGTTGTCGATCGACGCGATGACGAGCGCGCCGAGCACGGCGGACTTGACGTTGCCGCGCCCGCCGAAAAGCGACGTGCCGCCGATCACGGGCGCCGCGATCGCGTACAGCAGGATCGAGCCGCCGCCCGCGCCGGTGTCGACGGAGCGCAGGCGCGAGGCCAGCACGATGCCGCCCAGGGCAGCCATCATCGAGCAGATCGCGAAGCAGGCGATCTTGATGTTGTCGACGTTGATGCCGGCGCGACGCGCGGCCTCGGTGTTCCCGCCGACGGCGTAGATGTGGCGCCCGAACCGCGTGCGGTTGAGCACGTAGGTCCAGAGGATGTACACGCCGGCCAGCATCAGCAGCACGTACGGGATGCCGCGGTCCTGGTTGCACACGTAGACGACCGCGAAGACCGCGATGGCCAGGCCCACCACACGGAGCAGCAGCACCGCGTCGGGTGCGGTGGCGAGGCCGTGGCGGACGCGCTGCGCGCGCTGCCAGAACAGCATGCCCGCGTACAGCGCGACGCCCGCGATGGCGAGGATCCACGCGGTGCCCGAGGGCAGGAAGTCGTTGGCGAAGCCGACGAAGAAGCTGTTCTGGATGATGACGGTGCCGCGATCGCCGATCAGCAGCAGGACGACCCCGTTCCAGCCCAGCAGGCCCGCCAGGGTGACCACGAACGAGGGGATCCCGACCTTGGTGATGAGCAGTCCGTGCAGAATGCCGATGGACACGCCGACCATGAGCACGATGACCATGGTGGGCGCCGCGGCGAACACGTGCGAGTTGTCGGGCAGCGTCAGGAGCGCCATCGTCACGCCTGCCACCGCGCTGACGAAGCCGACCGACAGGTCGATCTCCCCCAGCAGTAGGACGAACACGATCCCCATGCCGATCGTCGTGATCGCCGCCGCCTGCACGATGAGGTTGACGAAGTTCCCCGCGGTCAGGAAGTTCGAGTTCTGGCTCTGGAAGACGACTGCGATGATGATCAGGCCGACCACGATCGGCAGCGACCCGAGGTCGCCGGCCTTGACGCCCGCCCACCAGCGGTTGACGTAGACGCCGAGGCTCTCGCCCCCGGGGGCGGCGGCCGCGGGTGCGCCAGGGCCGCCTTCGACCGGTGCGGGTGCGGTAGCGCTCACGCGATCACCTCTTCGCTGACGCCGGGGACCTTGGACAGCTTGCCGGCGGTGATGGCCTCGACGACCTGCGTCTGGGTGACGTCCGCGCGCTTGTAGACCGCGACGTTCTGGCCCAGGCGCAGCACGGTGATCGAGTCGGCGACCTCGAAGATGTCATGCAGGTTGTGTGAGACGAGCACGACCGCGAGGCCCTGCTCGCCGAGGCGCTTGACCAGGTCGAGGACCTGACGGGTCTGCGCGACGCCGAGTGCTGCCGTCGGCTCGTCGAGGATCACCACCCGCGAGTTCCACATCACGGCCTTGGCGACCGCCACCGACTGGCGCTGGCCGCCCGACAGGCCGGCCACCGTCTGGCGGACCGAGCTGATGGTCGTCACCGACAGCGAGGCCAGGGTGTCGTTGGCGCGCTTCTCCATGGCCAGCTCGTCGAGCGAGCGCAGCAGCCCGCCGACCTCCTCGCGGCCGAGGAACATGTTCTGGACGACGTCGAGGTTGTCGGCCAGCGCGAGGTCCTGGTAGACGACCTCGATGCCGAGGCGCGCGGCGTCCTTGGGCCCGTGGATCGAGACGGGCTGGCCCTCGAAGACGACCTCGCCCGAGTCGACCGAGTAGATGCCGGCGACGCATTTGATGAGGGTGGACTTGCCGGCCCCGTTGTCGCCGACGAGGGCCATGACCTCGCCGGCGGACACGTGGAAGTCCACCTCGTAGAGAGCCTGCACGGCGCCGAAGCTCTTCGAGATGCCGCGCAGCTCCAGGATGGGTGTCTCACTCACGCTCTCAAACCCTCCTCCGGGTCCCCGTTGATGGAGGGGCGCCGCCGGAGCGGCGCCCCCACCATCCTTGCCTAGAGCCCTGCCTCCGTGCACAGCGAGGCGTACTTGCCCGTGCAGACGTCTTCCTTCTTGAGGAAGCCGTCGTCGAAGACCACCTTGATGTTGTCCTTGGTGATCGCCTGCGGCGTCAGCAGCACGGACGGGACGTCCTTGGCGCTGTCGTTGGTCTTGCCGTTGACCAAGCCGGCCTCGGGCTCCTTGCCCGTGGCGAGCGCGATCGCCAGCTTGGAGGCGGCGTCCGCCTCCTTCTTGACGGCCTTGTAGACCGTCATGCACTGGTCGCCGGAGAGGATGTTCTGGATCCCCTGCGGCGTCGCGTCCTGGCCGGTGACCGGGATCTGCTTGAGCTTGCGGGCCTTGAGTGCCGAGATGGCCGAGTTACCCAGGCCGTCGTTGGCGGCCAGCACGCCGTCGATCTTGTTGTTCGTCTTCTGAAGCATCTGCTCGAAGATCGTCAGCGCCTGCTGGTTGTCCCAGTCGGGCACCGACTGATCGGCGACCTTCTTGGCCTTGCCCGACGAGTACAGCGGCTTCAGAACCGAGTCATAGCCCTGCTTGAACAGCGTGGCGTTGTTGTCGGTCGGCGAGCCGTTGAGCTCGGCGATGTTGGGCGTGCCGGAATCGCCAAGGCAGTCGACGAGCCCCTGGCCCTGCAGCTCGCCCACCTTGACGTTGTCGAAGGACACGTAGTACGCCGCCGAGCCCTTGAGGGTCAGGCGGTCGTAGTCGATGACCTTCACGCCACGCGACTGGGCGTTGGCCTCGATGGCCGCGCCCGAGCCCGAGTCGAGGTTCACGAGCAGGAGCACCTTCGCCCCGTTCGTGATCAGCTGCTCGGCCTGCTGCTGCTGGGTGGACTTGTCGCCCTGGGCGTTCTCGATCGTCACCGGCACGCCGGCGGACTTGAACGCGGCCTCCAGCAACGGCCGGTCGAACGACTCCCAGCGGACCGACGACTTCGTGTCCGGCAGCAAGACGCCGACCTTCTGGGCCTTGTTGCCGCTTGTGGTGCTGCTGCCGCCGCCGCTGGTCGACGAGTTGTCATCGTCCGAGCCGCACGCGGCGACAGCGAACGTCAAAGCGCAGAGCGCCGCCCCGATGGCGAGCGCCCGGCGAGAGATCGGTGAGTGGATCACCGTGCTCCTCCTCCTCCTGTGGGATGGGACATGTGGGGTACGGGAACGGTCAGTGGGTCGTCGGACTCGTGGCCGGCGAGGGCGAGCGCGCCGAGCAGCTCGGCGCGGTCGCCGAGCGTGCCGGCGACGATCTCGACGTCCTCGGCGGCGGCCGGGATGGCGAAGCGCCGCACGGCCTCGCGCATCGGCTCGAGCAGGAGGTCGCCGGCGGCGCTGAGGTCGCCGCCCACGACCACGAGGTCCGGATTGAGGTAGTTGCACAGGTCGGCCACCGCGCGGCCGACGACGCGCCCGGCGTCGGCGATGACGCGCTGGCAGCCGGCGTCGCCGTCCTGGGCCAGCTGCAGGAGCTGGCGCACGGTCAGGGGGCCGTGCGAGCGGCGCAGGAGCTCGCACAGGGCAGGGCCGGCGACGAACGTCTCCAGGCAGCCGCGGTTGCCGCAACGGCAGATCGGGCCCTGGGGATCGACCAGAACGTGGCCGATCTCGCCCGCGATGCCGCGCGCGCCACGGAAGGGCCGGCCGTTGATCACGAGGCCGGCGCCGATGCCCGCCGAGAGGCGCAGATAGGCCATGACGAGGGTCCCGCGGCCGACGCCGAAGGTCGATTCGCCCAGTGCGCCGACGTTGGCGTCGTTGTCGAGGTGCACGGGCAGCCCGAGGCGCTCCTCCATCTCCGCCGCCGGGTCGAGCCCCACCCAGCCGGGCAGGATCGGCTGCGAGTGCACGAGGCCGCTCTCGCGGTCGATCGGACCGGGCAGCCCCATGCCCGCCGCGAGCACGCGGCCGCGCTCCACGCCCGCCTCCTCGACGAGCTCTGACACGAGCGTGGCAGCGGTGTCGAGGGCGTCTACGGCGGCGGTGTCGACCTCGAGCTCCGCGAAGGACTCGGCGAGGATCGCGTAGGAGAGGTCGGCGACCGCGACGCGCAGCGAGTCGTGGCCGAAGTCGATGCCCACGACGGCTCCGGCCGAGCGGTCGAGGGCCACCAGCACGGGCGGGCGGCCGCCCTGCGAGGCCGTGGCGGCGACGCCGCCGGTCGCGCGCTCGATGACCATGCCGGCGGCTTGGAGGTCGGCGACGAGGCTCGACACGGTCGAGCGACTGAGGCCCGTCTGACGGGCGATGTCGGCGCGGCTGATGGCCCCACGCGAGCGCAGCGCGTCGATGACGCGCAGACGGTTGCGCTCGCGGAGCGACTCCAGCGACCCGGTGCGGAGCTGACCCACTGCGCCGACCCTCTCCGATCGCCGGGGGGTTTGTCAAGAGTGCGCACGAACTCAGGGTCGTTTTCCCGCTTTTCGGTTCAGGTTTCGGCCGAACCTCGGTCCGACGGCGGTCGGCCTCCGTCGTCTGCGGCGCTTCGCAGCGAACTGCATCATCGAGGGGAAGGAGTCAGC
>Ga0307278_10000442_pt1 | contig 21010 bp, 12 predicted proteins | sample ER_DNA_117_FD_194482 | JGI IMG/M metagenome (GOLD analysis project Ga0307278, IMG submission 194482) | Bulk soil microbial communities from the East River watershed near Crested Butte, Colorado, United States - ER_DNA_117 | ecosystem: Environmental > Terrestrial > Soil > Floodplain | place...
CGACCGCTCGTCGCCGCGTATCTGGCACTGGCGCCCGATCGTTACCGCGAACAAGCGCACCGCACTCTCGCACGACTGATGCGACAAATGACTGCGTGGGCGCGCGGAGTCGCTATCAATGGCGTAATCACCGGCTTCTCCATAGGCGCTTTGCTTTGGCTGATCGGTGTGCAGCCGGCGCTCATTTTTGGCGTGTTCGCGTTTCTCGGCGAGTTTCTTCCGAACATTGGAGCATTTCTCGTTTCCATTCCCATCCTGCTGGTTGCGCTGAGCATGGGCGCAACGAAATTCTGGCTGGCGCTCGGCGTAATCGTGCTGGTTTACCAAATCGAACTAAATGTTCTTGTGCCGGGTGTGCTTGGCAAAGAGATGCGGTTGCATCCGGTCAACATCTTGTTCTTTACGCTCGCTACCGCGGCAATGTTCGGGTTGCTCGGGGTTTTTCTGGCAGTGCCTGCCGCTGCACTGGTTCAGATTGTCATCGACGAATTTTATTTGCGACCGCGCAACCCGGATTACTCTGCGCTCGATCGGGAAGCAGCCGCGCTGGTCGAAGGAAAAAAGTGACGCTAAAAAATCGCACTCTCCTTCACATTGGCGATCTTTGCCCTGACAGCGCGTGCGGAAAAGATCTCGTTGGTTAACGGACCGCTGATCAACCCGGGAACTTCGCAGCCTGTTCAGAACGCGACGATCGTAATTGATGGCGGGGCAAGCCACGCAAAAAGTCGAGCGAACGCAGTAGCTGCTGTGATCCAGGCAATATCAACTTACGATTCATGATTCGCGTCTCTCGATTCAGTATTCGCCAATCCGTTTACGGCACGCGAGCGCGATCAGTAGCGATCGCTCGCATCGCGGATTTTCTTAGGGGGCGCAGGTGTCGCTACCTCGTGTCATTCCGAGCGTAGTCGAGGAATCTCTTACTGTTTCCGAACAGATATATTGAGAGATGTCTCCACTTCGGTCGACATGACAGAGGACTATTTGCACCATTGATCAACCCAATCGTTCACAGTCTTGTACCACAGTCGCGAGTTCTGCGGTTTGAGCACCCAGTGGCCTTCGTCCGGGAAATACAACATCTTCGACGGCACCTTCAGTCGTTGCAGCGTGGTGAAAAGGTCGAAGCCCTGCGAAACATCGAGCCGGTAATCGTTCTGACCATGAATCACCAGAGTTGGCGTCTTGAATTTGTCGGCAAACAAATGCGGCGACCATTTCTTGTACAGTTCGCGGTTTTTCCATGGCGGACCTTTGAACTCCCTTTCCGGAAACCAGAGTTCTTCCGACGTTCCGTAGGCAGATTCCGTATTGAAAACGCCATCGTGCGAGACGATGCATTTGAAACGGTTCGTGTGGCCTAACAACCAATTCGCCATGTAACCGCCGTAGCTCGCGCCCAGCGCCGCCTCACGATTCTTGTCCATGAACGGGAATGTCTTCTCTACGTAATCGAGCCCTTTCATCAGATCGACATACGGCTTGCCGCCCCAGTCGCCGCTGATCGAGTCGGTAAACTTCTGCCCGTAACCGGTCGAGCCGTGGAAATTGATCATTACCACCACGTAATTTCCCGTCGCCGCGAACAACTCCGCGTTCCAGCGATACGTCCATGAATTTCCCCACGCCCCTTGCGGCCCGCCATGAATCAAAAACTTCAGCGGATACTTTTTATTCGGATCGAACCCCGGCGGCTTGACCAAAAATCCCTGCACTTCTTCGTCATTCGCGCCTTTGAAGATAAAAGATTCCAACGGCCACATGTCGACCTTCGCCAACAGGGCGTCGTTCATCGCCGTTAGCGCTGCCATCTTCACACCGCCGGGCTGTGCGTAGTTTTCCCGGACGCTGCCGTTCACTTGCCAAATCTCGCTAGGAAACGTGACGGTATTGGCTGTGAAGTACAATGTGTCGTGTGCGCCGTAAATGAGATCATCAAAGTGAAGTCGAAACCAGGGTCGTGTCGAAACAGGAGCGAACAGATCGGGCTCGTAAAAAAGCCTGCCCTCGGGCGCCGCAGCGCAGAGAAGCGATCCGCCGCAGTCTTCGACGGCGAAAAAGATCAGCGATGAATCGACCCTCCACGCGAAGCTGCCAACTGAGCGATCGAATTTCTCGGTCAGATCACGGATTTTCCCTGATTGTCGATCTTGCACGAGCAGCCGCCATTTATCGGCTTCGAACCCAGCCCGCGCTTGCGAACGCCAGGCGAGATATTTTCCGTGCGGCGAATAGAGCGGCGTCGTGTCGGCGCCTGGACTGGTGGAAATTTTCTTCGGCGCGCCACCGATCATCGGCACGACGAGAATTTCGTTGTTGGTGCTGGTCGCTTCGACTTCGTCGATGTTGCTCGTGTAAGCGATTTCCTGGCCGTCGGGCGAAATAGCGTACATGTCCTGCCCGCCGAGATTGAATGGCGGCACATCATGATCGCCGGGAGTCAGGTCCCGTGGCACAGGCATCTTGCCTGTGGGGCCAGCGGGCGTCTCGCCTGCTGCCGTCCCGGCGGGTGAGACACCCGCCTCTACACCGGCATTCGCCGGAATAACAAACAAATGACTTCGCTTAAATTCGGTGAACGCATTCCAATGCCGATAGAACAGGCGAGAAAAAATTTTCGCTTTCACTTTGCCCTTCTTCAGATCTTCATCGCGCTGCTTGTTGCACGCGTCATCTTTGCAATCCGGGTAAACGGACGAAACAAAGACGATGTTCTTTCCGTCCGGCGACCAGATCGCGCCATCGGCACCGGTCGAGATGTTCGTCACTTGATGCGGCTTGCCGACAAGCGCGCCGGTATTCGTGTCGAAATCGCACATCCAGATTTGCGTCGGATCAGTTGCCTTGGAGGTCCAGATCAACCGTTTTCCGTCCGGTGAAAATCGCGGTCGCTCCTCGTGATTCGGCGTTGGATTCAACCGGCGCGATTCACCGCCGCTCGCCGGGACGATCCACAAATGCGAAATCTTCGTGTTCGCCGCAAGATCGACATCTTCGCAGTCGAACGCGACCCACTTGCCATCCGGCGACGGTATCGGCGCGCCGACGCGCTTCAGCGCCATCATGTCCTCAAACGTGAATGGATGTTTCGCAGTTTCGTTTTGCGCCAACGCAGAAGTGGCAAGTAAAAGAATAGCCGCGAGAAAAATTTTCATGAGCCGCAAAGTTCTATCGAAGCAATGGGCGTGCAACTCCGGGATTGGGTAGCGCACGCGTCTCGCGTGTCTGGCGATTGCGTCTCGCAATCGCGAACTTTCTTTGATGTCTCAACAAACACAGCGCATCGAGGCAGAAGCGAAGTTCGTTTCGGTGCGACGCCGAAACCAGCACGCGAGACGCGTGCGCTACCCTTGTCATTCCGAGCGAAGTCGCCTGCCAAGCCGTAGCTTTATGCGAAGGTCTGGAGGAATCTCTTGCCGTATGAAACTCAGAATCGCGCTCGTCCTTGGATTTTCGATCTTTGCAATAGCGGCGCAGGCCGAAAAGATCGCGCTTGTCGGCGGAACCGTGATCAAGCCGGCCGACGGCAAGGTGATGCCGAACGCGACCGTGGTGATCAACGGCGATAAAATTGAAAACGTCACCATGGGCAAGCAGAGCGCGGCGGCGCTCGGGAAACAAATTGATTGCGCCGGCAAATTCATTTTGCCGGGTTACATCGACACACATATTCACTTCTTTCAGTCTGGAGACCTGTTCACGCGCCCGGACAGTGCCGATCTAAATAGTGTCCGCGCATACAAAGACGAAGTCGCGTGGGTGAAAAGTCACCTGAACGATGTCTTCGCGCGTTATCTGCGTAGCGGGATCACATCGGTCGTAGATGTGGGCGGGCCATTCTGGAATTTCGAGGTCCGAAAGGTCGCAAACGCGACTGCGAAAGCGCCGCGCGTTGCGGTTGCGGGACCGCTGATCTCCAGCGTGTCGCGTCCGAAACTCGACCTCGGCGATCCGCCGATCGTAAAGATCGACACTCCCGAGCAAGCGCGCGAATTCGTGCGCAAACTCGCCGCGCAAAATCCCGATCTGGTGAAGATCTGGTACATCGTCGATAAAGATCAACCGGTCGAAAGCTTCCGTCCGATTGTGCGCGCAACGGTTGAAGAAAGCCATGCCCACAAATTGCGCGTTGCCGTTCACGCGACCGAACTGGAAACGGCGCGCGCCGCAGTTGAAGAAGGCGCCGACGTGCTCGTCCACAGCGTGATCGATAAACCGGTCGATGACGCGTTCGTGAAGCTGTTGAAAGATCGACATACGATTTTGTGCCCGACCCTCGTGGTTTTCGAACGTTACAGCCGGACCTTTTCGCACCAGTTGAACCTGACGCCGGAGGAAAAGGCATGGGGCAATCCGGAAGTGATCGCGTCGCTCGACGTCACCAAAATTCCGCAGAACAAATTGCCCGATCGAATCAAAAACGCCCTGGCGAAACCGGACGAGGCACTGGATCGAATCAAGAAAACTTACGATGTCGCTCTGCCGAATTTGAAAACACTAGAAGACGCCGGCGTCACCATCGCAGCAGGCACTGACGCGGGAAACATCGGTACGATTCACGGCCCCGCGCTTTTCCGCGAATTTCAACTGATGAAGGAAGCAGGCCTGACGCCGATGCAGATTCTTCAATGCACTACCGCTAATGCTGCGAAACTTTTCGGCGGCGAGACCGGCGCGCATATCGGCAAGATTGAAAACGGCTATCTCGCCGATCTTGTCATTCTCAATTCGAATCCGCTGGACGACATCGCTCATGCTTCCGACATCGACAGGGTGATCAAAAATGGCGTTCTTTATCCGGCTAATTCTATTCTGCACTGATGGCGCGCTGGGAAATCATTTTCACCTCTATCGGACCGTTTGCGGTGTCCTGGGTAGCGCATCGCCTGCCCTGAGCGAGAGTCGAACAGGCATCTTGCGAAAACAGGCTTTCTTAGCGCGATGCTCCGGTTCGCGATAGGAAATCACAGAAAAAGTCTGCGACGGCGAGACGCCGTCGCCAGCACTCGGGACGAGTGCGCTACCCGGAACTCTAATCCGTCGCTGGCGAGATGGACATTGCTCGCAGGCGCATGGGGCGATGAAATTCTAAATTCTCTTGCCCGGTTGCTAGAGCAGCCTGAAGTTTTCCGCCTTATGGCTACGAACCCTACGCAATACGCGCATCCGGAGGCGCTGGTGGAAACTGATTGGCTGGAGAAACATCTCAACGACGAAGGAATCCGGATCGTCGAGTCCAATGAAGATATTTTGCTTTATGACACCGGACATATTCCGGGCGCGGTGCACATCGATTGGCGCGCCGACCTGCAAGACCCGGTGATTCGCGATTATATTTCGCCGGAAAAATTCGCCCGGCTTTGCAGCCGGCACGGCATCACACCCGATACGACCTGCATTTTTTACGGTGACAAGGCAAACTGGTGGGCGTGCTACGCGCTCTGGGCGTTTCGATTGTTCGGCCATGAGAAAGTGAAAATTCTCAACGGTGGCCGTGACAAATGGAAGGCAGAACACCGGACCATGACGCGCGAAGTCCCGAAATATCCAGAGACAAATTATCCGGTGCCGAAGAAACGCTTCGACAAGGAGATTCGCGCGTTTTTCGACGAAGCGCTGGCGCAAAGCAAGAGCGGCAAACCGCTAATCGATGTGCGTGCCCCGGGCGAATACAAGGGCGAGATCACGCACATGCCCGAGTATCCTCAGGAAGGCGTGTTGCGCGGCGGCCATATTCCCGGCGCAAAGAGCATGCCGTGGAAAACCGCGACCAATGACGACGCCACATTTAAACCCGCAGACGAGCTGGCCAAAATTTATCTCGATCAATGCGGGGTAAAATCCGGTACGGACACGGTCGTTTATTGCCGGATTGGTGAGCGCTCCAGTCACACCTGGTTTGTGCTCACCTATCTGCTCGGGCTCGACAACGTTCGTAATTACGATGGTTCGTGGACCGAATGGGGCAACAAAGTCGGCGCGCCAATTGAAAAGGGCGGAAGTTAGCCATCTTTGGCTGACTCGGCGGACAAGCTTCCAGCTTGTCGCTTCGAGGGACTCGGCAGCCTGGAAGGCCGCCGTCCGAGTCAGGCTGGAAGCCTAACCTCCGGTTCCAATCCGCGTAATCCGCGGTAAATTCTCATTCTCGATGTATCCGCCGAAGCTCAACAAGATTATCGATCTCTTCGAAATGCTGCCGGAAGATGAGCGGCGAGAGACGCTCGTGTCTTACGCCGACAACGCGAAGAAGCAGGAGCCGCGCGCAGGTGAGAAATTCGAGCTTGTCGATGTCCGGAAGGACGAGGAATGCATGGACACCGTGGGCGTTTATCTGCATGTCGATGAAAACGCCAAAGCACAGATTCGCATGACCCTTGGGCCAGAAGTGCAAACGCTTACCCGCTCCATGAGCGCGATTCTTTGCAAAGGCCTCGAAGGCTCGACGCCGCGGGAAATTCTCGATCTTCCGAGCGATTTCGTGACGCGGATCGTCGGTGCGGAACTGGTGCGCATCCGCAGCCAGACGATTTATTACGTGCTCACGCGCATCAAAAGCATCTGCAAAGTTTATTTGGATCGCCAAAGAATGGCGGCGGCGTAATGGAGGTTAGCCATCTTGGCTGACTCGGCCGGCATGCTTCCAGCCTGTCGTTTCGCCATTTCGGCAGCCTGGAAGGCCGCCGGCCGAGTCAGGCTGGAAGCCCAACCTCCGGAGTGTTCGGACGATTCGCGCGTGACGTTCGCTTGATTTCGTTTACTGTCCGCGCTGCGCAGATGCCGCGAAATAACGAGCTCAAGAAAATCCTGCTCATCGGGTCCGGTCCAATCGTGATCGGGCAAGGCTGCGAATTTGATTATTCCGGGGTGCAAGCCTGCAAGGCGCTGCGCGAAGAAGGTTATCAGGTTGTGCTGGTGAATTCGAACCCGGCCACGATCATGACCGACCCGGAGTTTGCCGATCGCACTTACATCGAACCGATCACCGCGGAAGTCATCGAGGCGATCATAGAACGGGAAAAGCCGGAAGCGATTTTGCCGACACTGGGCGGACAGACCGCGCTCAATGCGGCAATGGAGTTGAACCGCAACGGTGCGCTCGCGCGGCACAGCGTGAAGTTGATCGGCGCAAACGCGCAGGCGATCGCGAAAGGCGAAGATCGGCAATTATTCAAGGAAGCAATGCTGCGCATCGGGCTCGAGGTGCCGCGCTCAGGGGTGGCGCGTTCCCTGGCGGATGTCGATCGGATCGTCGGTGAAATCGGAACATTCCCCCTCATCATTCGCCCGGCGTTCACTCTGGGCGGGACTGGCGGCGGCATCGCTTATAACCGCGAAGAGCTCGATGCGATCGTCGCTCGCGGCCTCGATCTTTCGCCCGTCCATGAAGTGTTGATCGAAGAATCGCTCGTCGGCTGGAAGGAATTCGAGATGGAAGTGATGCGCGATCGGATGGACAACTGCGTGGTCGTATGTTCCATCGAAAACTTCGATCCCATGGGCGTGCACACCGGCGACTCGATCACCGTCGCACCAGCGCAAACGCTTACCGACAGAGAATATCAGATGATGCGTGACGCCGCGTTCGCCGTCATTCGCGAGATTGGCGTCGAGACTGGCGGCTCGAACATTCAATTTGCTGTTAATCCCGACAACGGTCGGATGATTGTGATCGAGATGAATCCGCGTGTGTCGCGTTCCAGCGCGCTGGCTTCGAAAGCAACAGGGTTTCCGATTGCGAAAATCGCCGCAAAACTCGCAGTGGGTTACACGCTCGATGAAATCAAGAATGATATTACGCGCGAGACGCCGGCATGCTTCGAGCCGACGATCGATTACTGCGTGGTGAAAGTGCCGCGGTTCACGTTTGAGAAATTTCCCCAGGCGGACGCGACGTTGACGACGCGGATGAAAAGCGTCGGCGAGGCGATGGCGATCGGGCGAACATTTAAGGAAGCGTTGCAAAAAGCACTGCGCAGTCTGGAGATTAAGCGATTCGGTTTGTGCGGCGACAGCGCGGATAAACACGTCGACCCAGAAACTCTGCGACTCAAACTCTCCATTCCCAACGCGGATCGCATTTTTTATCTCGCCCAGGCATTCCGGGACGGAATGTCGATCGACGAGGTCTTCGACCTGACAAAGATCGACAAATGGTTTTTGCGGAACGTGGAACAGATTGTAGCGGAAGCGCATCGGAGGTTAGGCTTCCAGCCTGACTCGGCGGGCGGGCTGCCAGCCTGCCCATCGATGCTCCAGCAGGTTGGAAGCCCGCCTTCCGAGTCAGCCAAGATGGCCGACGTCCGTTTTCACGGATTCGACGAATACGCGGCAATCAAAATGACCCGACGTCATTTGCCTCACTGGGAGCAGCCCGGCGCCGCTTATTTTGTTACGTTTCGCCTCGCTGACGCAATCGCAAGCGACGTGCTCGCCGAATGGCGAGAGGAACGCGCACTATGGTTAAAGCATCATCCGCATCCGTGGGACTGGAAAACGGCGCGCGAATATATGCGGCGATTCGAACAAGAACGCGAACAATGGTTGGATCATTGTCAAGGCTCCTGTTTGTTGCGGGATTCGCGTGCGCAGAAGATTGTCCGCGAGAGCCTCGAGCATTTCGATCGGGATCGATACGTGATCGATGCGTTCGTTGTCATGCCGAATCACGTTCACGTCATTGTGAAACCGTTGGGGACGAATTCCGTCAATGCGATCCTGCACTCGTGGAAGTCTTACACTAGCAACCAAATCAACCGGTTGATGAACCAGACCGGATCGCTGTGGATGGCGGAAACGTTCGATACGATTGTGCGCGACTGGACCCATCTTGCTGCCTGCCGCGATTACGTCGAACAAAATCCGGCGAAAGCCAGTTTGAGCGATGGCCAGTTTGTGGTGGAGCGGCGCGATGCTCTCATGCTGGACGATGGCCAGGGAGAAGCTGAGCAGGCTGGAAGCCTGCCCGCCGAGTCAGGCTGGAAGCCCAACATCCAGCGGGAGGCATTCCTGCGCGCGAAGAAGCTGGGCTTTTCGGATCGGCAGCTGGCGTTCGCCGCAGGGACAACCGAGAACGCAATCCGCGCACAACGCAAATCGGCAGGCATTCTTCCTACCTACCGCCTGGTCGATACCTGCGCGGCAGAGTTTGAAGCTTACACGCCATATTATTACTCCACGTACGGCGACGAGAACGAGCGGCGCGAGAGCGGCAAACCAAAGATCATGATCCTAGGCGGCGGGCCAAACCGCATCGGACAGGGTATCGAGTTCGACTACTGCTGCGTGCACGCGGCTTTCGCGCTGCGCGAGCTCGGATTTGAAACAATCATGGTCAATTCCAATCCGGAAACGGTTTCCACCGATTACGACACGAGCGACAAACTTTATTTCGAGCCGCTTACCCTTGAAGATGTGCTCAATATTTACGATCAGGAAAAACCGGACGGCGTGTTCGTGCAGTTCGGTGGTCAAACACCGCTGAATCTTGCGAGCGGGTTGACGGAGGCAGGCGTGCCGATTCTCGGGACTCAACCCGAAAGCATCGAGACGGCTGAAGATCGACAATTATTTGCCGCCATGCTGGACAAACTCGGCTTGCGCCAAACTCCAAATGGATCGGCAACAAGCGCCGAAGAGGCCGTCGCGATCGCCAACAAAATCGGCTACCCAGTGCTCGTCAGGCCAAGCTTCGTCCTAGGCGGTCGCGGGATGGAGCTGGCGTATAACGAGAGCGATTTACGGCGATATGTGGATGCGGCGAGCGGTGATCGTGGCACAGACATCTTGTCTGTGGGGCAGGCGGGCGTCTCGCCTGCCGAATCGCCGGACACAGTGCCCGCCGGCGAGCTGCCAGGGAAACGTCCCGTGCTCATCGACCGCTTCTTGGAAGACGCAATCGAGGTCGATGTCGATTGCATTTCCGATGGCGAAACGACTGTGATCGGCGCGATCATGGAACACATCGAGGAAGCTGGTATTCACAGTGGTGACAGCGCCTGCGTAATTCCGACATTCTCGTTGTCGAAGAAAATTCTCGACGAAATTTCGGCGGCAACCAAGGCAATGGCGCGTGAACTAAAAGTGCGCGGACTCATGAACGTGCAGTTCGCAGTGAAAGGAGACGACGTTTACGTTCTCGAAGTAAATCCGCGGGCATCGCGCACCGTTCCGTTTGTAAGCAAAGCGATCGGCTTTCCGCTGGCGAAGTTGGCCGCCAAAGTGATGGCTGGAAAATCATTGCGCGAACTTGGATTCACCAGGGAAATCGTGCCGAAACATTTCTCGGTGAAGGAAGCAGTTTTTCCGTTTCTGCGTTATGAGGGCGTAGATATTGCACTTGGTCCGGAAATGAAATCCACTGGTGAAGTCATGGGAATGGATGTCGATCTGGGCCTGGCCTATGCGAAATCGCAGATGGCTGCGCCACCGCCGTTGCCCAAGGGAGGAAACGTTTTTGTCAGCGTGAAAGACAGTGACAAGCAGGCAGTTGTGCCGGTGGTGCGTGAATTTGTGAAACTCGGGTTCGGGATTATCGCGACCTCCGGCACGTTTGAGGTTTTGAAGGCAGCAAAGATTCCGGTAGCAAAAGTTTTCAAAGTGCGAGAAGGCCGTCCGAACGTTCTCGACCGGGTAAAGAATGGCGATATCGATTTCATCATCAACACGCCGAGCGGGAAAATTCCGCGCGAGGACGAAGTGCGCATTCGCAATGCCTCGCTCGCGCAACGCATTCCGATCATGACTACGGTGCGCGCTGCCCTGGCCAGCGCGAACGGAATCCGCTCGTTGCAAAAGCACAAGGTGCGCGTGCGCAGTTTGCAGGAATATCACGCCGCCTTTGCCGCACCGAGCGGAGTAGCGATCATTTAAATGACGAGGCCTAAATGACGAATGGCAGAAGGCGTGGCGCAGTTTTTGTCATTCTGGCTTCGTCATTCCTTCGTCATTGGGCATTCGGGTTTCGTCATTTTTGACAACGCGGCGTGACAGCGGGCGGCGTCCGTGTCACTTGTCATTATGAAATTGCCGATCGTCCTAGCTCTGCTGTTGAGTTCCGCTGTGTTTGCCGCAGAAGAAAAGAAAGACGAGAAAACCTCTATGAACACATCCAACGAAGTCGCAGTAATTAAAACCAGCGAAGGCGAAATGGTCGTGCAGTTTTGGACCGACGCCGCACCGAACACAATTGAGAACTTTAAAAAGCTCGCCCGCTCGGGTTTTTACGACGGGACGATTTTTCATCGGATTGTCAAAGACTTCATGATTCAGGGTGGCGATCCGAATTCGAAGGATCCTGCCAAAGAGAACAGCTACGGACAGGGCGACCCGGGTTACAAAATCAAAGCCGAATTCAACGATCACTCACACGAGCGCGGCGTGATCTCGATGGCGCGTGGGCCCGACCCGGATTCCGCCGGGTCGCAATTCTTCATATGTCTCGCGCCCGTCCGGCGGCTCGATGGGCAATACACCACGTTCGGTAAGCTGATCAAGGGCGCCGACGTTCTCGAAAAAATCGGCGATATTCCGGTCACGAGAAACAGCGCAGGGGAGACGAGCAAGCCGACGAAACGAGTCGTGATCGAGAGCATCAAGATCGTGCCGGCGACTCCGTGAAATAGAAATACCATCCATTGTCATGTCGAGCGGAGTCGAGACATCTCTTACTGTTTAATAATGAGAGATTCCTCGACTCCGCTCGGAATGACGAAAATCGCGCTCATCCAGATGCGGTGTGGGTCGGAACCCGAGAAGAATTTCGCTCGCGCCATCGAATTCATTCGTGATGCGGCAAAAAAAGACGCGCAGATCGTTTGTCTGCCCGAACTTTTTCGATCGCAATATTTTTGCCAGACAGAAGATCACAAGAATTTCGAATTGGCTGAGGAAATACCCGGAAGATCGACATCTGCATTGGGAGATGTGTCGCGAGAGACCGGAGTAGTGATCGTCGCATCGCTCTTCGAGAAACGCGGCGCAGGCGTATTTCACAACACCGCCGCAGTCATTAACGCTGACGGAAAATTGCTGGGCAAATATCGCAAGATGCACATTCCCGACGATCCCCTTTATCACGAGAAATTTTATTTCGCGCCGGGCGACCTCGGATTTCAGGCGTGGCCAACCCAGCGGGGAAAAATTGGCGTCTGCGTTTGCTGGGACCAATGGTATCCGGAAGCGGCCCGGCTAACTGCATTGCGGGGAGCGGAGATTATTTTTTACCCAACTGCAATTGGCTGGCATCCGAGCGAAAAAAAGGAATTCGGTGCGGCTCAGTATTCGGCGTGGGAAACAATCCAGCGCAGTCACGCGATTGCTAATGGCTGTTACGTCGCCGCGGCGAACCGCGTTGGTCATGAAGCACCCGCCGGCGGTGACGGGATTGAATTTTGGGGGCAGAGTTTTATCTGCGGGCCCGATGGCGAGATCATCGCCAAGGGTTCGGTAGATCGAGAAGAGATTGTGCTCGCCGATGTGGAATGGGATCGCGTGAACGAGCATCGTACGCATTGGCCATTTCTGCGGGACCGCAGAATCGACGCCTACGCAGGCATCGATAAACGGATGGTGGATTGAGCTGCCTGGAGGTCAGGCATCCTTGCCTGACTCGGCCGGTAAGCTTCCAGCTTGCCGTACTGCACGACATGCTGGAAGCATGTCCGCCGAGACAGACTGGAAGTCTATCCTCCGAGAGCGCCGGTGGCGACTCGTGATAGATTGAAAACGAAAATGGATCTAATGACGCTCACGGAAATTCGCAGGGCGGTGTCCCGCGCAGGCGGGAGCGCGGTCGCGGCGCGGGTACATGTGCAGGTGGAAAGCGCGGCGCCTAAGTTGACCCGCGAACAACAGCCGTATTGCGAGCTCGTTCTTGCCGATGCTTGCGATCGCATGACGCTGCGCGTCTGGAGCGATCATCCCGCCTACAAAACGTGTAGCGCGCTCACGACCGAGAATTTCATCGAGCTCTCCGGTGAATTTCATCGGCACTCGCAATATGGACTGGAAGCGCGCAAATGGACCGTGCGTCCGCTCACCGAGCAGGAAAAAAACGAACTGCTGCAAGGCCCGGCGGATTTGCGAGCCAAGCAGGGTGCAGACTGGGAATTTATCGGGCAAACGATCCACACAATTGCCGATCCTCGTTTGCGCGCGCTATGCGATGCGTTTCTCAAAGAATGGGGCGACCGTTTCCGCCGTACCGCCGCTGCCCGCAATTATCATCATGCGCGCCGCGGCGGACTCGTCGAACACACCGCGCAGATGATGCGCGTGGCCTTGCAGATCGCTCCACTTTATCCAGAACTTAATGTCGACCTTTTGGTCGCCGGCATCTTATTTCACGATTGCGGAAAGCTCTGGGAAAATCAGTTGCCCGAGAATGGTTTCAACATGAGCTACGATGAGCGCGGGGAACTAATGGGCCATATTTCGATTGGCCTTGAGCTTGTCAATTCGCTCTGGCGAAAAGTCAGCGTCGAGAATGCGAGTGGGTGGAAGGGCCTGGTGCCCGCTTCGGAGGACGTTCGTCTGCATCTGCTTCACTTAATCGGCGCACACCATGGCGAGCCGGAATTTGGTTCGCCGGTCAGTCCGAAAACGCCCGAAGCGATGGCGCTTCATTACATCGACAATCTCGACGCGCGCTTGGAAATGTTCGCTGCCGGTTACACAACGGCCAAGCCTCTAGCCGCGCGCATTTTCGATCGCGTCCGCCCGTTGCCAGGAAATCTGGTGAAATCGCTGGAGAAATTTCAGCAGCCCTCGAGCGCTGCGAACGAAGAACGGCGGCTCCTGTGAGAACTCTTACTTTTCCAGCTCGCGGAACCAGCGTAAGGCAATGGAAGTTTGCGCGTCATTGACTTCATGACCGCCACGGAAAGTCCCAATTCGAACTCGGCTAAAGCCGGTTCGTTTGATGGAACCCACGACATCATATTGCTGCTCTAAGGTCGCGATTCTATCATCGTGTCCAGCACTAACGTAAATTGGCGCACTGAGAAAATCCGCGCCGGGCTGGGACCTCGCAAATCCTCCGCTTAGGTAGTCCTGGTTCACGCCGGTCAAGTAAATTCCAATGATGCGACAACCGCGTCTCGCAAGTAAAGGCACAATGGAGCCGGCGCCCTTCGCTCCTCCGGAGAAGCCGGCACAAGCCATCGGCCACTTCTCGGACCCGGCAAAGCTGCGACGAAGCGCGTCGATGGCAGCAAGTGTCATGGCAGCGCGCCATGCCGCCGTGTCGTTCCGCGCATGTTGCGGGCCATCCCCCGCCAGCAGCACCCAGCCTTCAGCAAGTCCGACCCTGCGATAAAAATCCACGAGGTCATCTCGATTCTGACGTTTGAAATCGCTCGTGGAACAGGGTACCAAAACGGGCCAGCTCTTTCTCGGATCAAAATTTGCAGGCGTTGCCAGCACGGCGACTGCGCTTTGCGGCACAGGGTTGCCGCCTTGCCCGGCGAGTGATTTTTCCTGCGCGTTCAGCGGGACATTAGCCCGGACAGTTGAACCTGGAGAAAAGGGAACGCCTCCGAACTTGAAAGAAGGCTCCGCTGCTTTCGCCGCGGACGTTGAGCAAACGTTCAGCCCGACGACTAGCTGGCCAACTAAAAGGAACCTGTTCAAATTAATTTTCATGGTAGCGCACTGCCTGCTTGCCGGTCGGAAAATCTGCCGTAGCGAACGCCGAGATTGTACGGCGGCGATGTGACCACAAGGTCGACATGTTCGCTCGGGAGCCGCGACATTCCTTTCACGCAATCTTCACGGTGGAGATAAAACTTGGTCACTGATGGGAATGTGGCGTGGTTAAATGCTTCGTACAACCAGAAAGTGGCGCGCGTTCCGCGTAGGGGAGCACAGGCTGCCAGCCTGTCCTTTTCGGCAGCCTGCCGAAAAGCTGTTCGAACCTTGCATATAAGGAGTTCTGGCAACACATGGGAGTCGTCGGCAAGCTGCCGACGACAACAGGCTGGCAGCCTGTGCTCCACGGACATGACCGAATTCGCCGGCGCTGATAAATTCGTCTATGTTTTCGCGATGGCGGACAAGCCTTCAAAACTGAAGATCGCCGATCGCGAATTCACCTCGCGCCTGCTCGTTGGGACGGGAAAATTCGCGTCGAACGAATTGATGCGCGACGCGCTCGTTGCCAGCGGAACGGAGCTTGTGACTGTGGCGCTTCGTCGCGCCGATCTCTCGGGCAAAGGCGATCCGTACGCGAACATTCTCGATTTCATCGATCCGAAACATTTTCTTCTCCTGCCGAACACGAGCGGCGCGCGCAACGCGGCTGAGGCCGTGCGTCTCGCGCGACTGGCTGCAAGCGCAGGTTTGCCGACGTGGATCAAACTCGAGATCCATCCGGACCCGCGCTATTTGCTGCCAGATCCGGTGGAGACACTGGCGGCCGCGGAAATTCTGGTGAAGGAAGGATTCACAGTGCTCCCCTACATCAATGCCGATCCGGTGCTGGCGAAACGCTTGCAGGACATCGGCACCGCGACGGTGATGCCGCTCGGTTCACCGATCGGCAGCAATCGCGGAATCGAAACGCGCCCACAGATCGAGATCATCATCGAGCAGGCCACGGTGCCGGTGGTCGTGGATGCCGGACTTGGCGCGCCAAGTCAGGCGGCGGAAGCAATGGAGATGGGCGCCGACGCAGTGCTAGTCAATACTGCGATCGCAATCGCTTCTGATCCTGTTCGCATGGCAAAAGCATTTAGAAAAGCAATTGAAGCAGGACGCGAAGCGCGCGAAATCGGGTTGGCAGAAAAATTGAGCTCGGCCGCGGCAACGAGCCCACTGACCGGCTTTCTGACGCAATAAATTCGTTGGAATAAGATAAATGGACGGACCGATCTTCCGAGCGCGCGCGGCGAAGTATTTCAGCTAAGCGTGGCGTGCGTCAGGCGATCACTCTTGTCATGTCGAGCGGAGTCGAGACATCTCTCATTGTTAGTTTAAGCGTATGCCTCGCGACTATGATTTCTGGATTTACATTGTCACGAATCGCAATCACTCGGTTCTTTATATCGGCGTGACAAACCGGCTATCGCGACGCGTCTGGGAGCACCGCGAAGGAATCGGAGCTGGATTCACCGCTGACTATCGATGCAAAAAGCTGATTTATTACGAGCATTATCGCGATATTCGCGACGCACTTGCGCGCGAGAGCCAACTTAAGAAATGGTCACGGGCAAAAAAAGTCGCACTAATCAATCGATTCAACCCAAGCTGGCTCGACTTAGGCATCGATGTTCTACAAGACAGATAACAGTAAGAGATTTCTCGACTTCGCTCGAAATGACAAGAAGCTGCTTATTTTATCCGTACTAACTTCGAGACCTTTTTTCTGGTCTTGGATGAACATACCAAGTTATCACTGATCCCCGCACTGAGTGAGTCGAGGAACTGTTCATGCCAACGCTAGATGCCACCGGATCCGCTAGTCCAACTGTCGCCGAAATTCTGACGAAGTTGGGAGTTGATCCCAAAACCGGCTTAAATCCCGCTGACGTCCAAGAACGTTTGACTAAGTATGGTCCGAACGCGCTGGCGGAAGAAAAGAAAAGCGCGCTGGCCGCCTTCATCGTTTATTTCTGGGGGCCGATTCCTTGGATGATCGAGGCCGCTGCCCTGATGGCCCTGATCGTAAAAGATTGGGGCGATTTCACGATCATCGCCTCACTCCTGTTGTTCAACGCCTTATTGGGGTTCTGGGAGGAACACGAGGCCTCCAACGCGCTCGCCGCATTGAAAGGCTCCCTCGCGCTCAAGGCCCGGACACTGCGCGGCGGAAAATGGGAACAAGTCGATGCGCCGACCTTAGTGCCCGGAGATATCGTTCGGCTATACCTGGGCGACGTCGTCCCTGCCGACTGTAAGCTCATCGGAGGCGACTACATCAGCATCGATCAATCCGCGCTGACCGGCGAATCCTTACCGGTGAGCAAGAAATCGGGTGAGGATGCGTACTCGGGTTCCATCGTGAAACAGGGAGAAATGACCGCGGTAGTCACTGCGACCGGTGGAAATACATTTTTCGGACGCACTGCGAAATTAGTGGCTGGTGCCGGAAACATCTCGCACTTCCAGAGAGCCGTGATGAAGATCGGCAACTTTTTGATTATCCTGGCACTGGTCTTGGTAGTGATTCTGGTGGCCAGTCGTCTTTTCGACATGCGCGGCCACTACGACCGGGCAGTCTTGTTAAGGCTGGCCGAGATTGTTCTTATCCTTCTGGTGGCATCAGTGCCAGTAGCAATGCCGGCAGTCCTTTCGGTGACCATGGCTCTAGGGGCCCGAAGACTTGCCAAAAGCAAGGCAATCGTCTCGCGACTGGAGGCGATCGAGGAATTGGCGGGCGTCGATGTGCTCTGTTCCGATAAGACTGGCACGTTGACCCAGAACAAGCTGACCCTAGGCGAAGCGCAACCCTGGGCCGGAACTGACGCGCAAACGTTGATTCTGATGGCGTCGCTAGCTTCCCGGGCAGCGGATAACGATCCGATCGATCTCGCGATAATGGCTGGCCTCAAGGACTCCTCGGTACTGAAGGGCTATCAACAGGAAAATTATGTCCCCTTCGATCCGGTGGACAAGCGGACGGAGGCCACGATCAAGGATGCCGCCGGTAAAGTCTTTCGGGTGACCAAAGGCGCGCCGCAAGTGATTCTCGGGCTGGCGAAGCTCTCCGCGGTTGATCTGGAGAAAGCACAACAGGCGGTGAACGGTTTCGCCGGTCGCGGCTATCGCACGATCGCTGTGGCTGCTGCCCAAGGCTATGGTCCTTGGGCGTTCCTGGGGATTCTCCCTCTGCTGGATCCGCCTCGAGTAGATTCCAAGAGCACTATCGCCCGGGCTCGTGAATACGGCGTCCAGGTAAAGATGGTCACCGGCGACAACGTAGCGATCGCCCGGCAGATTTCATTGGAGTTGGACATGGGCGCAAACATCCAGCCGGCGACGGAACTCTTTCCCGGCGATGTTACGAAAGGGCAAATCCCGTTGGATGCTGCCGAGAAAATCGATGCAGCCGATGGTTTCGCTCAGGTTTTCCCAGAACATAAGTACGCCATCGTAAAAATATTGCAGGAGAACGGCCATATCGTCGGGATGACCGGCGACGGCGTTAACGATGCTCCCGCCCTCAAACAAGCGGATGTGGGCATCGCAGTTTCCGGCGCGACCGAGGCAGCTCGAGCAGCGGCAGCTTTAATTCTGACCGCACCCGGTCTGTCGGTCATTATCGAAGGGATCGCCGAAGCGAGGCGCATCTTCGAGCGGATGACGAGTTACGTGTTGTATCGAATCGCCATGACCATCGCCATCATGGTGTTTGTGGTGCTGGCGTCGATCTACTACCATTTCTTTCCTCTCACCGCGATCATGCTGATCGCGCTCGCTCTCCTCGATGACGTGCCTATTATGACTATCGCCTTCGACAATGCGAGCGTGCCGCCTCAACCGGTGAAATGGGAGTTGGACAGGGTGCTGGTCCTTTCGTCGGTGCTAGGGTTACTCGCAGTAATCCAAAGTTTTGGTCTGCTCTACCTCGGCGACACGGTTCATCATCTCGACCATTCACACCTACAGACAATGATGTTCCTGCAGCTCGTTGCCGGCGGCCACCTCATGTTATTCGTGACTCGTACCCGGGGAGTCTTCTGGAAACCACCGTATCCGAGCTCGAAGCTTTTCTTCGCCATTGTCGCAACGCAAATCGTCGCGGTGCTGATGTGCAGCCAGGGCTGGCTGGTGCCATCACTTCCCTGGGGAATTATAGGCTTTGTCTGGGCCTATAACCTCGTGTGGATGGTAGTCCAGGACGTCGTGAAACTCGGGCTTTATGGAATTCTCGATCCCAGCCGTTCGTGGAAGAGATCCCTCTTCCAGCCGCTCCGAGTCTCCATCGCAAGCCCTCCAGGGGCTCTGCCGTAAACAGAAAACAGAGGAGAAACAATCATGTCCAATTACTGGAAAAAACTGATCGTTGATCCGGGGTCTAAGATCCGGCTTAAAGATTTCGACCCGGATTATCACGGTAAACATGAGTCGCGCAAAGGAGCGCTGCCGGAGATTGAGGAGAACCGGCAGAAAATGCAGGAACTGCAGTACCTGATGTATGCAGAGAATAAGCATTCCCTTCTCATTGTGTTGCAGGGACTCGACGCTGGGGGCAAAGACGGTGTGGTCCGCCACGTTTTGACCGGCATGAATCCATCGGGTTGCGTCTCAGTTAACTTCAAGCAACCGACGGCGGAAGATTTGGACTACGATTTTCTCTGGCGCGTCCACCCTCATGTGCCGGCTAAAGGCTCGGTGGCAATTTTCAATCGCTCCCACTATGAAGATGTGCTGGTGGCAAGAGTGCACGGCCTCGTGCCGGAAAAAGTCTGGTCGAAACGTTACGGTCAGATAAACGATTTTGAGCAGCTAATCTCTACCGAGAATAACACGACCATTCTCAAATTTTTCCTGCACATTTCCAAAGATGAACAGCTCGCCCGGTTCAAGAAGCGACTGGATGATCCGGCTCGCCAGTGGAAGATCAGTGAATCGGATTACAAGGAACGCGAGTATTGGGATAATTACATTGAGGCATTCGAGGACGTACTCACTAAGACGAGCACGAAGCATGCCCCCTGGTTCATTATTCCTTCGAACCACAAGTGGTTCCGCAATTTGTCTATTTCACAGGTCATTGCTCGCACGATGGAAGAAATGGATATGCAATTTCCAAAGCCGACCGTGAATTTAGGCGAAATTCGCCGCAAATATCATCAGGCGGCCGACGAAGAGAAATCGGGTGGCAAGAAGGACTAAAGCCAGCGTCCCGAATAAATGCGCCTGTTAAACAACCAAGAGCGACGCGAGGACGCGTGCGCACTCCGAAAGCTTCCGCCAAACAGAATAGGCATCTCGATGGATTTCGCACGAAGTGCTTTTGGAGTGCGATGCGTCTTCGCATCGCTTTGACTGCTGTTGCGCAATTATCTATGAGGCGGTGGATAGATTGATTGAAGTCACGCCATCGCAACGGCTGACGTTACTACTGGATGAGTCGCCGCTGAAAGCCATCCAGCGATGGCTTTGGGTGCTCTCGACTGGAGGTACGTTGCTTGATGGCTTCGCCATTTTTGCTCTCGGCGTGGCGATGCCGCTCATTATTGCTGAGTTTCATATCAGACCCGACGTCGTCGGTCTCATCGGCGCGGCCCTGGTGCTAGGCGCTGTTTTCGGGGCCGGACTCGGTGGCCCTGTGGCCGATCGTCTTGGGCGAAAGCGGCTGATGCTCGCCGATATGGTAATTATTGGCGCGGGCGCCGCGACGAGCGCGCTGGCGAACGGACCGATGATGCTCTTTGTTGGCCAACTCCTTGTTGGCGTAGGAGTCGGCATCGATTTCCCGGTCAGTAGCACTTACATCTCGGAAGTTTCGCCCAAACGCAGTCGAGCGCGAATAATGGTGGCAACGATTGCCTGCCAGTCAGTCGGCATGCTGCTCGCGGCGGCGATTACTCTGCTGTTATTGAACAATCTGGGGAGCGCTCAGAACTGGCGGCTTTTTTTGGCGACCGAAGGCATCATCGCTCTGCTCTTTTTCTTGTTACGTCTGTCGGAACCGGACAGCCCCCATTGGTTGATGACTCGACGCAAATTCGCCGAAGCGGCGCAGGCTTTCATTCGGCTCATGCCTGAACAGCGAGAGGCAGTGCTGCAATTTACCAGCAGCGCCGGAGAGAAGAGTCTCGCAGATTCCGTCGCGCCAGCGAAGGCGCCCGGACTCACCATTCTGTTCTCGCGCCCCTATCGGGCTCGGACTGTGCTGGTAGCGCTACCTTGGTTTTTGATGGATATCGCCACCTACGGCGTCGGGCTCTTTACCCCGATTATCCTGGGCGCGATTGATATCTCCGGACGAACACGCGGCCTCATCACGCACGACCTTGCCGCTGCCAGGGGAAGCGCCGCAATCGATTTGTTCCTGCTCTTCGGA
>Ga0307278_10000443_pt1 | contig 20991 bp, 15 predicted proteins | sample ER_DNA_117_FD_194482 | JGI IMG/M metagenome (GOLD analysis project Ga0307278, IMG submission 194482) | Bulk soil microbial communities from the East River watershed near Crested Butte, Colorado, United States - ER_DNA_117 | ecosystem: Environmental > Terrestrial > Soil > Floodplain | place...
GCGCAGGTTGTGGGCGTTTGTGGCCACCCGTCCGTCGGCCAGGACGATGCCGGAGCCCCGCCCAGGGCCCCGACCGATGCCGACCACCGCGCCGCCCGCCTGCTCGGCGACGCGGGAGATGGCCTGCTCCAGCTCTTCGAGCGCGCTCATGGATGGATGCTCCTCTCGTGAGCTCTTGCGTGAGCTACTATTGAATTGCAAGTTACTAGTGACAAGCGATTGATGCAACCGCCCGACCAGGAGCCCTAGGATCAGCAGATGCCCGTCACCGAGCCCTCGCCCCTGGCCGAAGCGGTCGCCCGTGTCGGCGACCGCTGGTCGCTGCTGATCGTCCAGGCCCTGCTCGGCGGGACCCGGCGCTTCAACGAGCTGCTCGACGAGCTGGGCGGGATCGCCCCCAACGTGCTCTCCCAGCGCCTCAAGCACCTGGAGCGGGAGGCTCTCGTGGTCAGCCGCCCCTATTCGCGGCGGCCGCCACGCTTCTCCTACGAGCTGAGCGCCGCGGGCCAGGAGCTGGCCGGCGCCCTGCGCCTGCTCGCCCAGTGGGGCGCCCAGCGCGCCGGCGGGGAGGCCCTGCGCCACGAGGAGTGCGGCACCCCGCTCGAGGCCCGCTGGTACTGCCCGACCTGCGCCCGCACGGTCGAGGACCACGAGGCCGGCGACCTCCACTACCTGTAGCGGCGGGCCGTCGCGGTTGTCGCCTCGCGCGCCCGGCGCCTACTGTACGGTCCTGCCAGCGGATGGACGTCAGGGGGGGACCGGTGGGCGCGATCACGAACGTCCTGCGCCGCAACCCGGCGCTCTTCCAGGAGCTGAAGAACGTCGCCTTCGTCGGCGTGGGCCTGGCCGGGGCGACCTGGCGCCTCGGCCGCGGAGACCGCGGGAACGGCTCCGGCCAGCTCAGGATCCTCATGTACCACCGGGTGAGCCCGCGGCGGGTGGACGGCTACACCACCTCGCCCGAGCGCCTGCGGAGGCACCTCCGCCTGGTCGCCGGCAGCTACCGGCCCGTCTCGCCGGCAACGGTGCTGCAGGCGATCGAGCAGCGCCTCCCCCTGCCCGATCGGGCGGTCCTGCTGACCTTCGATGACGGCTACCTGGAGCACTACGAGCACGCCTACCCGCTGCTGCGCTCCGAGGACCTGGAGGCCCTGCTGTTCGTGCCGACCGACCACATCCGTGACCGTGGCGGCGACACCGCCCCGGTTCCCGACGCGACGCTCGACTGGACGCACCTGGCCGAGATGCGCGACGTCTTCACCATCGGCTCCCACGGCATGAGCCACCAGAAGCTGACGGAGCTTCCCCGCGCCACCGCCGAGCTGGAGATCACCCGTTCCAAGCGGATCATCGAGGACCGGCTCGGCACGGCCGTCTCGTTCTTCTGCTACCCGTACGGCACGCCGAGCGCCTTCGACCCCGGGCTCGAGGCCACGGTCCGGGCGGCCGGCTACAGGGCCTCCTTCGTCACGATCCCGGGTCCCAACCCCGACCAGCACGTCTGGGCGGGGGGCGCGCTGCACCGGCATGGCGTGGAGCCGCTGTCGAGCTTCGCCCTCGCGCGCGTCCTGGACGGCTCGACCGACTGGTGGCGGGGACGCTCCGCCCGCGACGGCGACGTCAGCGCCTCGGTGTGATCCGCGGCGCGCCGCCGGCTACTGCTCGCAGGCGGCCGGCTGGGTGGTGTTGCCGGTGAAGGTGATGGTGCGGGTGGCGAGGTCGGCGCCGTTGTCGGCGACCACGCCGGTGGGGTGCTCCCCGCGGGTGGCGCAGATCACGTTGTCGCGCACGGTCAGGTCGTCCAGCAGGCCGGCTGGTGGCGTGGCGTCGGGCCGGTCCTGCTGGATGCCGGTGACGCCGTTGTAGTTGCCCGACAGCCGGTTGCCGTAGACCTCGACGTTGGCGCTGCCGGCGATGGTGATCCCGCCGTTCCAGTACCAGGTGTGGCGGTTGCCGAGCCCGTTGCGGTAGATGCGGTTGTGGCGGACGACCGCGTCGTTGCTGATCTCGATGTAGACGCCCTCGGCGTTGTTGTCCTCGATGCGGTTGTGCTCGACCAGGCCGGTGCCGTTGCCGTCGGCCCACAGCCCCTTGCAGTCGTTGTCGTGCACGTGCGCGTTCCGGATGGTCACCCGGCCCTTGTCCCACTTCATCCCGCCGGCCTCGAAGCCGCAGTCGGCGTGCCGGGTGTGGTTGCGGGCCAGCTCGGGGCCGTCGAGCGTGGCCGGGTCGTTGTCGAGGCCGTCCAGCACGATCCCGGTGGCGGCGTTGCCGCTGATGCCGAGCTGGTCGTTGTCGGTGTAGTGGCCGCCGAGGATGCGCATGCCGTCGGCGGCCAGCAGCCCGGCCCAGTAGTTGCGGACCGCGGCGACGTTGCGGACCGTCCAGCCGCTGGCGTGCTGGTCGGGCTCGATCGCGCCGCTCTGCTCGCCGCCGTGGTAGCGCCGCACGGTCACCGAGTCGATCGTCACGTTGCGTGCGGCACCCGAGAAGGCGGCCGCCAGGCGGCCGCCGCCGTCCAGGACCGCGCCGGTCTGGCCGCAGAAGCGGTCGCCGGCCTTGGGCTCCACGGCGAAGTTGCCGCGGTGGACCCCGGCGGTCACCAGATAGGTCGTCCCGGCGGCGTGGGCGTCGACCACGCGCTGGGCGTCGTCCCCGGTGCCGATCGGCACGCCGCCGCCGGCCGCGCACGCCGAGACGATCGGCGGCGCCTTGGCGGCGTCCTCCCGCTGGCCCAGCGTCTTGACCGCGAGGAGGAGCCCGCCGGCCGCCGCGAGCAGCAGGCCGACGGCGACCAGGGTCCGGGAGCGCCACGGCTTCCCGTAGGTGGAGCGCAGAGGCATCTGGAGCGGAGACAGGTCGGGGTCCGGGCCGACAGGACCTATCAGGTCCGTGCCAGTCGGTCAACCGGTCCCGAACCCATTCGACTCGTGCAACCGTGATGAAATATGGCACTCGATCGCACGCCGGCTTTCTGGGGAAACGAGGCGACAGTCGCCAATCGGCGAAGAGAGGTTTTGCCGGGTGAAATGCCGCCGCGAATGCCAGACCTGCATCGATGGTGCAAGGCAAGCCAAGGCCGCCAGGTGCCGCCGATCCCACCAGAGCCACGCCGCCAGGCCCGCCGGATCACGCAAGAGGACCAGCCGGTTACGCATATCGCACTCCACCTGTTCGGCTGTGGGCCGGTAAACTCCATTCGGGTTCGTTGAACGGACGTGCTGGCGCGGTGCCTGCCGTCCTCTTCGGCTTGAGGGGGGCGTTCGCGTGGATCGGCTGCCGGTTGGCTGGGACGAGGGTCCTGGGCTGGTGGCGTCGGTGTGGCGGTATCGGTGGCTGGTGGCTGCCGTGGCGTTGGCCGGCGCGCTGGCCGGGGTGGGCTTCTCGTTGGTGCAGCCGGTGGCGTACGAGGCCAGTAGCCGGGTGTTGTTGACGGTGCCGTCGTCGGGGGAGGGCGGCGGGCAGGTCGATCCTGGCCGGTTCGTACGCAACGAGTCGGAGTTCATGGTCTCGCCGCCGGTGCTGGACCGGGCGGTGCGGATGGTCAAGGGCCGGGTGACGGTCAAGCAGTTGCGTCAGCGGCTGGTGGCCGAGCCGTCGGCGGAGGCGGACCTGGTGACGCTGCGGGTGCGGGATGCGACCGCGCAGGGGGCGGCGGAGCTGGTCGATGCGGTGGGGCATGCCTATGAGGCGACCGCGGTGGAGCAGGCGCAGGCGGGGGTGACGCAGGCGCTGCAGGAGGTGCAGGAGACGCAGCGGACGTTGCGTGGGCGGTTGGAGGGGTTGGACGCCAAGCTGCGGGCGGCGCCGGGGGATCGGACGTTGCGGTCGCAGCGTGAGGCGGTCGTGGGGTTGTTGGATCAGGCGGTGCGGCGCGAGCAGGAGTTGCAGCTGCAGGGTCCTGCGGCTGATCCGGTGGCGTTGCTGGAGCGGGCGGAGGTGCCGGAGTCGCCGGCGCAGCCCAAGCCGTTGCGGTTGCTGGCGTTGGGTGGGCTGCTGGGGTTGGTGCTGGCCGCCGGGCTGGCCTGGTGGCTCGCCGGACGCCGCCAGGCGGCTGCCCTCGCCGCCGCGGCACGACCCACCTTGCCGCAGCTCCCACGCGCCCGGCCAGCGGGCGTCGGCGCCCGGCTCGGGACGCTGCGGTCGCGACTGCCGAGCCGCAGGAGGGCGGCGCCGGACGTCACCACCCCGGCGAGCGCGCGCGCCGCGCACGCCCGAGAGCGGCTGCGGGCCAGGCTGACGTCGGAGCGGCGCCTCGAGGACCGGCCTGGCGCGACCGTCGCGCTGAGCGATGAGTCCGACACCCGCAACGGCCACCACCCGAACGGCAACGGCTCCGGCAAGCTCCGCGGAGACCTCGGCGCCGAGGCGTCGACCATGGTCACACCCAGACCTGACGAGGCGAACGGCGAGGCACCTCCGCCGTGAACGCCCGCCAGGCCCAGCGGCTGGCTCCGCCCTGGGCTCCGCTCGTGGCCGTTGCGGCCGCGCTGCTCACCGGCACGATCGCCGGGCTGGTGTGGCACTCGCACCGGCTGCCTTCGCTGGACGCCTGGGCGTCGCGAGAGCTCGAGGCCCGCAACGACTGGGTGTTCTGGACCGCCAGGGGAATCTCCGTCGCCCTGACGGCGCTGGCGATCGGCGCGGCTCTGAGCGTCGCCGTCTCCGCGTGGGCGGTCCTGCGCTGGCGCAACGCCGCCCTGCTGTCGTTGCTGGCGCCGGCGCTCGCCCTCACCGCGGAGAAGCTGCTCAAGCAACTGGTGGCACGCCGGGCGCCAGGGTCCACCCAGTTCCACTTCCCGTCGGGCCACCTCGCCGTCATGACGGCGGCGGCGTTCAGCTTCGTACTGGTCGTGCGCTCGACCCGGCCGGAGCGCGGCACCAGGCCGGTGGCGATCTTCGCGAGCCTGTGCGTGGCCGCGCTGGCGCTCGCCCGCCAGGTCGACAAGGCCCACCTGCTGTCCGACGTCGTCGGCGGGGTGTCGACCGGGGTGGCCGCGACCCTGGCGGTCGCCATCCTGCTCGACCGCCGCCTCCCGAACCCGATGCCCTACGAGGAGACGAACCGATGACGACTGCACGCACCGTTGTCATGTGGGCGTTCATCTGCCGCCCGCAGCACGGCTCGGAGGGCGGTCTGGGATTGAGCTGGGCGGACGCACTCGCGCGACGCGGCCACGACGTGCACCTCGTCACCATGCCGACGTTCAGGAGGGAGATCGAGGAGCACCTCGCCTCCCAGGCGGGCGAGGGCCGCGTCACGGTGCACTTCACCAAGGCCAACGACGACGCGTTCCAGCGCGGTCACAAGGGACGCCTCCGCTTCAAGCTCGACTACCGGCAGTGGCAGAAGGAGGCGCTGCGCTCCTCCCGCCGGGCGGGCCTCGACGCCGCCGACGTCGGCCACCACGTCTCGTGGGGCGCGATCCTTATGGGTTCGCGGCTCGGCGAGCTGGGCCCGCCGTTCATCTTCGGCCCGGCCGGGGGAGGACAGCTCTCAGGGCGTGAGCTGTGGGAGCATCTCGGGCGGTCCTACCGCGACGACCTCCGGACGATCCTGGTCAAGTACCTCGCCAGGAGGCTTCCCGCACTTCGGCGGACCGCCACCAAGGCGGACCTGCTGCTGGCCGCGAACCCGGCCACGGAGGTGCTCGCGCGGCAGCTTGGAGCACGGCGCGTGGTGCACATGCTCCCGGAGGGGATCGACGAGTCGCTGCTGGCGCCGACGGTCAAGCGCTCGCGCCGCGGCCAGGAGCAGGTCGCGCTCTGGGTCGGCCGCTTCCTGCCGCACCGGGGCGCGCCCCTGGCGGTGGAGGCCTTCGAGCACGTCCGGCGGGCCCTCCCGCGCGCGAGGCTGGTGATGATCGGCGAAGGAGCGACCCAGGAGGAGACGCAACGCCGCGCCGGCGAGCTCGGCCTGGGCGACGCGGTGGAGTTCACCGGCAAGCTCGACTGGCCCAGCGTGCTGCGGTGGTACGACGAGGCGGACGTGTTCCTGTACACCGGCATCCGGGACACGTCCTGCGCGACCGGGCTGGAGGCCGCCGCGCGCGGTCTCCCGATCGTCGGGCTGAGCCACTCCGGTGGCGGCGGCTGCAGCGAGTACCCGGACGTCGGCGCGACCAAGGTGACCGCGATGCCCACCGCGAGCCTCGCCTCGCGTTTCGGGCAGGCGGTGACGGAGGTGCTCGAGGACGACGACTACGAGCAGCGCTCCAAGGTGATCCTCGACTTCGCCGCCGAGCACACCTGGGACGCGAAGGCCGCGACGATGAGCCGCTGGTACGCGGAGCTGGGGAGAACGCGGGCTACGTGCTAGACACCACCCCCCCGTGGGCGCGCCCCGGCGCGGGCGCCGCGCCTGCTCGCGCGCGGCGGGCCGGCGGCGTCCCGGGCAGGCCCGAGCCGCTCCCCAGGCCGCGGTACTTCGTCTGGTTCACCCCGGCGCTGGGCCTGCTGCTGGGGGGCTACCTCTTCTTCAGCAAGTCGTTCGCGTACCTGCACGTCCCCGGCACCCCGGTGTTCGTGGGCGAGATCGTGCTCGCGATCGGCCTCGCCGAGGCCCTGCGCATCCCGTCGCCGTGGCGGCACCTCCTCAACAGGGCGCCGGCCCTGCGGGTGGTCCTGGCCCTGTTCGCGGTCTGCCTCGTCAGGCTCTCCAGCGACTACCCGGCGTACGGGCTCGATGCGATCCGCGACGCCTCCATCGCGTACTACGGGCTGTTCGCCCTCCTGGCCGCGGCCGCGGTGGTCTGCGAGCCCACCTTCGTGCCCAGGCTGCTCGGCTGGTACCGGCGGGTGCTGCCCGCCTTCCTGCTCTGGGCGCCGGTCGCCGTCCTGATGGCGAACGTGGGGGCGCTCTCCGGCGTCACGGTGCCGGGCACCGACACGGCGATCAACTCGTTCAAGACGGGGGACTTCGGGGTCCAGATCGCCGCCGCGGTCGCCTTCCTGTGGCTCGAGCGGCCCCGGACCGAGGGTGGGCGTTCGGGGAGCCTCTCCACGACGGTCGCGCTCTCCCTGGTCGGTCTCCTCGGTCTGTTCACCTGCTTCACGCAGAGCCGAGGCGGCTTCCTCGCCGGCGGAGCCACGCTGCTGGTGGTGGCGGCCTCCCTCTCGCCAGGACGGCGCGGGCGCCTCGCCGTGCCCATCGCGGCCGGCCTGGCGACGATCGCGCTGCTGGCCCTGCTGTTCGACGTCCGCTTCACGACCAGCAATCGGGAGGTCTCGCTGCAGCAGGTGGTGGCGAACACCCTGAGCATCTTCCACAGCGGCAACTCGAGCAGCGAGAACCTGAGCGGGACGGTCGAATGGCGGGAGCAGTTCTGGCGGCGCATCCGCATCGAGATGCTGACCACCGGGGCATGGCGGACCGGGCTCGGCTTCGGGCCGGTGCTGGGGGTCCGGTTCGGCGACGACCGCCTCACCGACGCCGCGCCGCTGCGCAGCGCGCACAACAGCCACCTCACGATCTTCGCCCGGACCGGGGTGATGGGCCTGGGCATCTGGGCGCTGCTGTGGCTCGTCTGGTGCGCTCGCCTGCATCGCTGGATCCGCCGGCGACGTGGCGGCGTGCGCGACCCGGACGGCGCCATCGCCGGATGGCTCCTGGCCGCGGCCGTCGGAATGCTGGTCAACGCCTACTTCGACCCGTCGCTGGAGGGTCCGCAGGCCTGCATCTGGCTCTACGTGATCGTCGGGGTCGGCGCGGCGCTCACCAGGAGCCAGCGCCCGCTGTCCGCTCCCGGCCTCCGGGGTGGGATCGAGTCGCGCATGGTCGACCCCGGTCCGGTCCACTGGAAGAGGACCGCGGAGCGGGCGAACGGACGGCCCGATCGCCGCGCCGCTTCGCCGTCGCCCCCGGCGGGGGCGAGCCGGTGGAGCCTCGGGCGAGCGACCGGGCTGGCCCGGCGGTTGCAGGGGGTCGCGGTCCGGCTCGGCTGGGCGGTAGCGGACCAGGGCATCACCAGCCTCACCAACTTCCTGGTCGGCGTGTTCGTCGCGCGGTCCCTGGGACCGACCGAGTTCGGCGCCTTCAGTGTCGCGTTCGCGACCTACCAGATCGGGCTCAACGCGTCGCGCGGGCTGGCGACCGACCCGTTGCTGGTGCGCTACAGCGACGCCAAGCTCGCCGACTGGCGTCGCGCGGTCGCCGGCAGCACCGGGATGGCCATCGCCGTGGGCATCGTCGGGGGCGCCGCCTGCGCCGGGCTCGGGATCGTCATGTCGGGCCCGACCGGCCTCGCCTTCGTCGCCCTCGGCATCACGCTGCCGAGCCTGCTGCTGCAGGACAGCTGGCGGTTTGCGTTCTTCTCCGCCGGCAAGGCCGGGCACGCCTTCGCCAACGACGTCCTGCGGGCGGTGGTGCTGCTCGCGCTCCTCGGCCTGGTCGTCGCCTCCGGGCGGTCGAGCGAGTTCTGGTTCATGCTCGCGTGGGGCGCCTCGGCCACGGCCGCCTGTGTGGCCGGCGCCGCGCAGGCACGGCTGCTGCCCCGGGTGCGGCTCGCCGCCGAGTGGCTGCGGCGCCACCGCGACCTGTGCAGCCGCTACCTCGCCGAGAACCTGACGATCACCGGCGGCACCCAGCTGAAGTTCTACGGCGCCGCGGCGGTCGCCGGTCTCGCCGTCGTCGGCGCGCTCAGGGCGGCGGAGCTCCTGTTCGGGGCCGTCTACGTGGTCACCCAGGGACTCGGCCTGATGGCGGTGCCGGAGGCGGTGCGGCTGCTGCGCCGGTCGACCTCGAAGCTGCGGCAGTTCAGCCTGCTCATCTCGGCGCTGGCGGGGGGTGGCGCGATCGCCTGTGGCGCGGTGCTGCTGGTGGTCCCCGACAGCCTCGGCGAGCGTGTCCTGCACGACTCGTGGGCGCCCGCCGCCAACCTGATCGTGCCCACCACGGTGTTCGTCGCCGCGTTCGGGGTGCAGATGGGGGCCTGGGCCGGCCTGCGGGCGCTGGCCGCGGCGTCCAGGAGCCTGACCTCCCAGGGCGTCGGCTCGGTGATCTCCCTGGTGGGCGTGCTCATCGGCGCCGCCGCGGCGGGGACCACCGGAGCGGCCTGGGGCATCGCGGTGGCCGCGGTCCTGAGCACGACGTTCTGGTGGTGGCAGTTCCGCCTCGGGCTGCGCGCCTTCCAGGCGCAGGACCGGCCGGAGGAGGCCGCTCAGACGTCGAGCGCGTGAGGCGGGCGGCGACCGGGGGCTACGGCACCCGCTCCAGCCAGATCTCCCGCCAGTACGGGTAGATCGCGCGCGGGCAAAGCCGGTGGTAGTCGCTGGTGCAGATCACGTCCTCGAGGATGATGCAGGGGTTGCCGAACTCCATCATCTTGCCGGTCCGCTCGTCGACGATGCGGTTCACCCGGCGCAGCACCCTGGCCTGCCGTCCGCAGTACTTCAGCATCTCGGCGTCGAACTTCAAGCCGCGGTTCCGGTTCCCCACGTCGAGCGTGGCGACGATCTCCTCCTTGCTCTTGACGCGCACGAGCTCGCCGGCCTGGAGGTCGAGGGCCGCCTGGGGCGTCTTCTGCAGGCGCCCGTCGATGAACGGGAAGCGCCCGCCGCCGTGGATCCGCAGCCAGCGCGGCAGGAACCTGCGGCTGAAGTCCTGGTACTCGTTGAACACGCCGACGGCGACAGCCCGGATGGTGGCGAACAGGCCCGCGTTGCCGGTGGCGACGTCCTGCACGTACTGCCTGACGTCCCAGGACGGGATGCGCGTCGGCGCCGCTCGCAGGAGCTCCGTCGCCTGGCAGGAATAGCGCTCGTCGTCCTTGCGGGTCGCCGCCATCAGCGTCGCCAGGGTGCAGCCCGTGGATGTGACCGCCTCGCCGGCGACCTCCCCGGCGGCGGCATCGCCGGGCTCCTGCCCGTTCACCGGGGGACTACCGCTCGGCTCTGCGTGGCCACCCGCCACCGTTGTTCCGGCCTCGATCTTGAGCCCCCCGGACCCCCCGTTGTCGGGCACCCGCTTGAGCCAGGCCTCCTTCCAGTAGACCAGGCACCCTGCCTGGCAGCCGCCGTGCGCCTGGCCGTCGCAGCGGACACCTACGAGGTGCACCGCGTTCTCCATGCGGCGCAGCCCGGTCGAGCCGATCGTGTCGCACGTCTTGTAGGCCCGCTTGTACACCCTGAGCCGGCGGCCACAGAACTGCCGCATCTCGGGCATGAACGGCAACGAGTCCAGCTCGCCACGCTCGTCGAGCGTGGCGAGGATCTCGCCTTCGCTGCGGACCTCGACGAGCTCGCCAACCCGGAGGTCGAGCACGTCCTGTCGCGTCGTGTCCATGGTCGTCATCGCTGTACTACCTCTCGGGTGCGGCAGGCTGATGATTGAGTGGCGAGCGTCAGTTCCGCCCGCGCGGCCGCGCCGTGGCCGCCGCGAACGCGGCGCGCACGGGCAGCCACTTCGGCGAGGTACCGAGGTCGCGGACCTCCGGCAGGTCGAACAGCCGCATGACCTCGCGGGCCTCCGCGCGGTGCCTGGCGCGCAGGCGCCGGTAGACGCCGGCGAGGATGAACTGGTGGAAGAAGTCGGCCTGCCAGCGCCGGATCGACGGCTCGGGCGCGGCTCCCAGGGCGACGGCGCGGTCGAAGATCTCGCGCAGCACCCGGATCGTGCCCGGGTGCCACTTGCTGCTGGTCGCCGATGCTTCGTGGATCGTGTAGGCGCAGGTCACCGCCGGCAGCAGGCGCACGCCGTGGCGCGAGAACAGCCGCACCCACATGTCGGTGTCGCAGGACCCGCCGACGGTCGCGTCGAAGGCGCCCACCCGCTCCCAGGCGGCGCGGCGCACCAGGATGGCCGGCTGCCGCACGAACGACGAGTTGCGCAGCAGGCGCCGCAGCGCCTCGCCGGGCCCCAGGTAGCGGTCACGGCGGTAGGTCTGCTTCTTGAACGTGCGGCCGTGCCCGTCGACGATCTCGACGCCGAACAGCAGGGCCTGCTCAGCCACCGCGGCGCTGTCGAGGGCGTCGAGCATCGCCGTCCCCGCGCCCGGCAGCAGGAAATCGTCGTCGTGGAGCTGCAGGACCCACTCGCCGGTGCCGAGGGCGACGGCGCGGTTCATGTTCTCGATCATGGGCAGCGCCGGCCGGTTCCAGACGTACCGGTGCCTGCCCGGCCAGTTGGCCAGGAACCGCTCCACCACCCGCCCGCTGGCGTCGTCGTCGGACCCGTCCGAGACGGTCACCTCGATGTGCTCGGCCACCGGCCCGGTCGCGCGCAGCACCGAGTCGAGCGCGCGCCCGAGCAGCTCCGGGCGGTTGCGCGTCGGCACCGCGATCGACAGCGGTGACGCCGCAGGCTGGTTCTCCCCGGGCTGTGCGGCTCCCGAGGCTCCGCTCCCGCTCACACCAGGCTCCCCCCCTGAAGACACCCTGGTCATGTGGTGTTCGCCACCTTGGACCCGACCACCTCACGGCGCAACATCCGATTGCGGTAGTGCCAACCACCACGCCGCCACCAGTGGGCCGCTGAGCAGGGCGACCATCCGCCTATCCGGACGTTTCCGTATTCCAGGCCGTACCCGCACCCTGCGTATTACTACGTATTTCTCAACCCATGGGTGGTCAGTACGGTTTTGACGAACCGCTGTCCGGCAAGGTCCGGGCCGTGGGGGGGCGCCCGGTCGCTGGTCTGCCACCGCAAGGAGGCAGCCGGCGGGCCGTGGCTCAGTGCTGGTAGCGGTCGACCGCCGGTCCGCGGTCTGGGGGGGAGTTCGCTCACGATGCTCGACACACGCTGTCGTGTGCTGCGCCACGTCCAACGTCGGCGTCCGGCGCCGAGCTGCACCACCCTGGTTCGCTTGCCAGCCCGCCCCGACGGACACGCTCATGGAGTCGCTGGGGGGGATGGCGAGGATGCATGACGCCACGGGGCACGGGCAGGCCTACAGCACCACGAGGGAGCGAACCGGCCCCAGGCCGGCCCACCTCGTGCTGCGGGTCCCCGAGGCCGAGCCGCGCCCGCGCCCGGAACGCGGCGAGGCGGTGCGCCGCTACCGCGGCATCGCCCTAGGGCTGGCCTTCTCGGACGCCGCCTGCGTGGTCGTCGCCCTGGCGGTGTCGTACTTCGTCCGCTACGGCTCGCGGCCGATGGCGCCGCTGGAGGCGGCGGCCATCCTGGCCGCCCCGCTGCTCTGGGTGGCGGTGTTCCACGCCTTCAGCCTCTACACCCCGCAGCACCTCTCGCCCTCGGAGGAGTTCCGCCGCGTCATCGGCGCCACCGGCGTCGGGATGGTGCTGCTGGTGATGTTCAGCTTCTGGTCCAACTCCTCGTTCTCGCGCGGCTGGATCGGGCTCACCTGGCTGCTCACCCTGTTCACCGAGCTGGCGGCGCGGCGGGCGTGGCGCTGGCACATGCACCGCATGCGCACGGCCGGGCGGCTCGCCTACCGCACCCTGGTGGTCGGCACCACCGCCGAGGCGGACCGGCTCTGCTACATCCTCGCCCAGGAGGGATCCGGCTTCCTCCCGCTCGGCTACGTGCGCCCCAGCGGCCAGGTGGTGGACGCCAACACGCTGCCGGTCCTCGGCGAGCTGGAGCACCTCCGGGAGCTGATCCGTGAGTACGCCGCCGACTGCCTGTTCGTGGCGTCCACGGCGGTCGGGGTGGAGGAGACGGCCGTGGTGGCCCAGGCGGGCCGCCTCGAGGGCACCGAGATCCGCGTCTCGGCGAACCTGCCGCAGGTGCTGACGTCGCGGCTGTCGTTCCAGAAGATCGGGCCGGCGATCGCCCTGACGCTGCGGCCGGCGCGCCTGTCCGCCACGCAGGCGGCCGCCAAGCGCGCCTTCGACCTGGCACTGGCCAGCGCCGTCCTGCTGGCGACCCTGCCGCTCTGGGCCGCGACCGCGCTGGCCATCCGCCTCACCTCCCGGGGGCCGGTCTTCTTCCACCAGGAGCGGGTGACCAAGGGCGGCAAGGTCTTCCGGATGCACAAGTTCCGCACCATGCGGCCGGCGGACAGCACCATCCACCTGGACACCACGGTGCCGTTCTTCAAGATGGAGTCCGACCCGCGGCTGACCCGCGTCGGCAAGCTGATCCGCCGCCTCAGCATCGACGAGCTGCCGCAGCTCCTGAACGTCCTGATGGGCGAGATGAGCATCGTCGGCCCGCGGCCGCTGCCGGCCAACCAGGTGGCGGCCAACGCCGAGCTGCTCAGCCCGCGGCACGAGGTCCCCGCCGGGCTCACCGGCTGGTGGCAGATCAACGGCCGCAGCAAGGTGACCGCCGAGGAGGCGCTGCGGCTCGACCTGTTCTACATCGAGAACTGGTCGCTCTCGCTCGATCTCTACATCATGATGAAGACGTTCGGGGCGGTCGCCCTCAGCCGGGGTGCGTACTGAGCGTTCCCGGCCGCCCGGAGCCACCCGCCGCTCGTTCGAGGGAGGGTACCGCGACGTGATCTTCACGGAGACGCGGCTTGCGAACGCGTTCGTGATCGACCCGGAGCCGTACGCCGACGAGCGGGGCCTGTTCGCGCGCACCTTCTGCGCCAGGGAGTTCGCCGAGCACGGCCTCGACACCACCCCGGTGCAGTGCAACGTGTCGCTGAACCGGGGCAGGGGCACCATGCGGGGCATGCACTGGCAGGCGGCGCCGCACGAGGAGGCCAAGCTGGTCCGCTGCACCCACGGGGCGATCCACGACGTGATCGTCGACCTGCGCCCGGACTCGGCCACCTTCGGCGAGCACGTCGGCGTCGAGCTGACCGCCGGCAACCGCCGCATGCTGTACGTTCCCGAGGGCTTCGCGCACGGCTTCCTCACCCTCGAGGACGACACCGAGGTCTTCTACCAGATGTCGGCGTTCTACGAGCCGGACGCGGCCAGGGGTCTGCGCTACGACGACCCGGCGCTCGGGATCCGCTGGCCCGCCGAGGTGCGCGTGGTGTCCGAGCGCGACCGGAGCTGGCCGGACTGGAAGGACGCCGAGGTCGTCCGCAGGGCTTCGTGAGGGGCGCGACAGGGGGGATCCGGTAGGTGACCATCAAGGACGTGATCGCCTCGGCGGACCCGGCCGAGGCCGGCAGCGCCATGCACGAGCTCATGGCCGAGCTGTACCCGGTGTGCCGCAGCATCACCGGCGACGGCTTCCGGACCACCCTGGCGACGCTGGCCAAGCACGTCGACCTCGAGACGTACGAGGTGCCGAGCGGGACCCAGGTGTTCGACTGGACCGTGCCGCGGGAGTGGAACATCCGCGACGCCTACGTGGCCAACTCCCGTGGCGAGCGGGTGATCGACTTCCGCGAGTCCAACCTGCACGTGATGAGCTACAGCGTCCCGGTCGACGCCCGGATGCCGCTCGCCGAGCTGCGCGGGCACCTGCACAGCATGCCGGAGCAGCCGGACTGGATCCCGTACCGCACCTCCTACTACGCCGAGAACTGGGGCTTCTGCCTGGCCCACCGGCAGCTCGAGGCGCTGCCGGAGGACGACTACCGCGTGGTGATCGACTCGACGCTCGCCGACGGGTACCTCACCTGGGGCGAGTGCCTGGTCGAGGGTGAGTCCGGCGACGAGGTGCTGATCTCCTGCCACGCCTGCCACCCGTCGCTGTGCAACGACAACCTGTCCGGCGTGGTGCTGGCCACCTTCCTGGCCAAGGCCCTCGCCGGCGCCTCGGCGCTGCGCCACAGCTACCGCTTCCTGTTCATCCCGGGCACCATCGGCGCGATCACCTGGCTGGCCCAGAACGAGGACATCGTGGACCGGATCAAGGCCGGGCTCGTGCTCACCTGCGTCGGCGACGGCGGCGGCTTCACCTACAAGCGCAGCCGCCGGGGCGACGCCCTGGTCGACCGCGCCATGGCCTACGCCCTGGCGGCCTCCGGCCAGCCGTACGAGGTGCAGGACTTCTCCCCGTACGGGTACGACGAGCGCCAGTTCTGCTCGCCCGGCTTCAACCTGCCGGTCGGCAGCCTCAACCGCACCCCGTACGCGCGCTTCCCCGAGTACCACACCTCCGCCGACGACCTCGACTTCGTGCGGCCGGAGCACCTCGCCGGCTCGTACTCGCTCACCCTGGCCGCGCTGCGGGTCCTCGAGGGCGACGAGGCCTTCGTCAACCTCAACCCCAAGTGCGAGCCGCAGCTCGGCAAGCGCGGCCTGTACGGCAGCCTCGGCGGCGGCAAGGGCACCGCGGAGTCGCAGCTGGCCATGCTGTGGGTGCTGAACCTCTCCGACGGCGAGCACAGCCTGCTCGACGTCGCCGAGCGCTCGGGCATGCCGTTCGAGCTGCTGGTCGACGCGGCCGATGCGCTGCTCGGCGCCGGCCTGCTGGCGCGCCGCTGATCCTCGGCGTCCCGTCCGTCTGGTTTAGGCTGATACTGCGGACCGAGTCGAACGCGCCGTAAGAGTGCGTTCAGCAAGTCATGCATTTGGACGATGACCGCTTGCCTTGCCTGGGTGAGGGTGTGCCTTGCGCATCTGCCCGTCGCGCAAGGGGGGGATCCATGACGCGGATCCTAGGGGGCTCCGGTCGCAGCGAGCGCGGTCTCAGGATGGCCGCCGTGCTGGTCGTCATCGCGGCGCTGCTGGTCGTCATGCTGCCGCACGCCGGCGAGGGCGCGCCGGCCACGCCGCAGTTCGTGCAGGCCCGGGCCAAGGAGGTCACCTCTGGGACGGCGAACAGCCTGGCGTTCTCGAGCGCCAACACCGCCGGCAACCTGATCGTCGCGTACGTGATCTGGGGCAACAGCAACTCGGTCTCGCTGTCCGACAGCCGCGGCAACGCCTACGCCAGCGCGATCGCCCGCACCACCTGGAACGGCACCTGGAGCGCCCAGGTCTTCTACGCCAAGAACGTGGCCGGCGGGAGCAACACGGTCACCGCCACGTTCGCGACGGCGATCACCTCGTTCGCGGTGATCTACATCCACGAGTACGCGGGCATCGACAAGGTCAACCCGCTGGACGTCTCCAAGGGCGCCATCGGCACCGCCAGGGCGATGAGCAGCGGCTCGGTGACCACCACGAACGCCAACGACCTGCTGTTCGGCGCCGGCGCCTCCAAGAGCAGCGTGACCAAGGGCGGCACGGGCTACACCGTCCGCTCCAGCGCGTCCGGCAACCTCACCGAGGACCGCAACGTCATCAGCACCGGCTCGTACGCCGCCACCGCCACGCAGAACAGCAACGCCTGGGTGATGCAGCTGGTCGCGTTCAGGGCCGATCCGGGCGAGACCACGCCGCCGGCCGTCTCGATCACCGCTCCCGCCAACAACGCGCAGGTGAGCGACATCGTCATGGTCACCGCCGACGCCTCGGACAACGTCGGCGTCGCGGGCGTGCAGTTCCTGGTCGACGGCGTGGCCACCGGTCTCGAGGACACCATCGCGCCGTACGGCCTGTCGTGGGACACGCGCACGGTCGCCAACGGCGCGCACACCCTCACGGCGAGGGCGCGCGACACCTCCGGCAACACCGCGCTGTCGGCGCCGGTCACGGTCAACGTCGCCAACGCCAACCACTTCCAGAACGAGATCCTCGCCACCGGGTTCGACCTTCCGACCAGCATCGAGTTCCTCCCCGACGGCCGCATGCTCGTGGTCGAGCTGCAGGGGAAGATCAAGGTGCTGCCGCCGCCCTACACCCAGCCGGACCCGGCGCTGTTCCTGCAGATCACCAACATCGGGTCCGCCGGCGTGCAGCAGGGCATCTTCGACATCGTCCTGGACCCGGCGTTCGCCACCAACCACTTCTACTACGTCTTCTACACGGCGGCCTCGCCCAACCGGGACCGGCTGTCGCGGTTCACCGCCAACGCCACCAACACCGGCACGATCGCCGGCAGCGAGCTGGTGCTCTACCAGGACTCGCTGGTCGCCGAGAACGAGCACCACGGCGGCGCCCTGAACTTCGGCAACGACGGCAAGCTGTACTTCACCACCGGCGAGCAGTTCATGTCCGAGAGTGCCCAGGACCTCACCAGCCCGCGCGGCAAGATCCACCGGATCAACCCCGACGGCACCGTCCCCGGCGACAACCCGTTCTTCGACGGGACGGGACCGAACTGGGACTCGGTCTGGGCGCTCGGGCTGCGCAACCCCTTCCGCGCCTACTACGACGCGCCGACCGGCAGGTTCTACGTCGGTGACGTCGGCGGCAACGACTACTCGGTCGCCAAGGAGGAGGTGAACCTCGGCGTCCGCGGCGCCAACTACGGCTGGCCCGACTCCGAGGGGCCCTGCTCGGCGCCCTGCGCGAGCCCGCTGTACTCCTACCCGCACAACAGCCGCGACGCCTCCGTCACCGGCGGGTTCGTCTACCACGGCAGCCAGTTCCCCAGCTCCTACCAGGGCAGTTACTTCTTCGCCGACTACACCCAGAACTGGATCCGGCGCCTCACCTTCGACGCCGGCGGGAACGTCAACGGCGTGTTCAACTTCGAGCCGGCCGACGGGACGGTCGACGGCCCCTACGGCGACATCGTCTACCTCGCCGAGGGACCGGACGGGGCGCTCTACTACGTGGACCTGGGCTACTCGGACATCGGTGGCACCTTCGGCGTCAGCAAGATCCGCAGGATCCGCTACCTGCAGTCCGACCAGGCACCGGTCGCGGTCGCCTCGGCGAGCCCCACCTCGGGTCCCGCGCCGCTGGCGGTGAGCTTCTCCAGCGCGGGTCGTCGGACCCGGAGGGCCAGCCGCTCACCTACGCCTGGACGTTCGGCGACGGCGCCACCTCGACCGCGGCCAACCCGGCGCACACCTACACCGCGGCCGGCCAGTACACGGCGCGGCTGTCCGTCTCCGACGGCACCAACACCACCCTGGCGGCACCGCTCACCATCGACGTGGGCAACCCGCCTGCGGCCAACCTCCTCTCGCCCACCGACGGCGCCATCTTCCAGGCGGGCGACGTGATCTCCTTCAGCGGGGACGCCACCGACCCCGAGGACGGCACGCTGCCGGCGAGCGCCTTCACCTGGAACATCGACTTCCTCCACGAGGGCCACGTCCACCCGGGGCTGCCCATCACCGGCACCAAGAGCGGCACCTTCACCATCCCGACGAGCGGCCACGACTTCAGCGGCAACACGCGCTACCGGATCACGCTCACGGTGACCGACTCCAACGGCCTGACCGACTCGAAGTCGGTCACGATCTTCCCGCGCAAGGTCAACCTGACGTTCGACACGGTGCCGAGCGGCCGCACGCTCTACCTCGACGGCATCGCCAAGACGACGCCGTTCGTCCACGACACCCTGATCGGCTTCAACCACTCCATCGAGGCGCGCAACCAGACCTCGGGGGCCAACACCTACACCTTCCAGTCGTGGTCGGACGGTGGCGCCCAGACGCACACGATCGTGGTGCCGGGCACGGCGCAGTCCTACACGGCGACCTACTCGGTGACCTCGACGCCAACGCCGATCGCGTTCGTCCAGGTGAACGGCGCCGTGCCCCAGAGCCCGCAGAGCGTCGTCACCGTCCCCTTCAGCCAGGCGCAGACCGCGGGGAACCTCAACGTCGTCGTGGTCGGCTGGAACGAGTCGACCGGCAACATCACCTCGGTCACCGACAGCGCGGGCAACGCCTACCAGGTGGCCGCCGCGACCTTCCGCGGCAGCGGCCTGAGCCAGGCCATCTACTACGCCAGGAACGTCGCGGCCGCCGGCCCGGGAGGCAACACCGTCACGGCCCGGTTCAACAAGGCCGTCACCTTCGCCGACGTCCGCGTCGCCGAGTACAGCGGCCTGGACCAGACCAGCCCGTTCGACGTGAGCCGCTCGGCCACCGGGAGCACCTCGCAGGCCAGCAGCGGCGCGGCCACCACCAGCTTCGCGCGTGAGCTGGTGCTCGGCGCCGGCATCACCGGCGGCGGCTTCACCGGGGCCGGCTCCGGCTTCACCCTGCGCGTCATCACCAACCCCGACGGCGACATCGTGGAGGACCGCACCGTCACCACCGCCGGCAGCTACAGCGCGGTCGCTCCGCAGAGCGGCACCTGGATCATGCAGACGGCGACGTTCAAGGGCGCCGGGCAGTAGCCGGCCGGTCGGGCCGGGAGCGGGCCGGCGGCGCTACCCGGCGATCCCGGCGGGGTGCCGCTCGGGCGGCAGCGGCTCGCCGGCGCCCGGCTCGCCGTTGCCCGCGTGGCGCTCCCGCCGCTGGCCGGCCGCCGACTCGGCCGGGGTGACCCGCAGCACCTCCTCGAGGGTGGTGATCCCGGCCAGTGCCTTGGCCAGCCCGTCGGCGCGCATGCTGCGCATGCCCGACCCCACCGCCTCGTCGCGCAGCGCGCCCTCCGGGGCGCGCTCGACCACCAGCTCGCGCAGGTGCCTGGTGACCGTCAGGACCTGGAACAGCCCGATACGCCCCTGGTAGCCGGTCTGCGAGCAGTTCCCGCAGCCAGGCCCGCGGACCAGCCTGCTGGTGTCGACCACGGCAGGGTCGATGCCGAGCAGCTCGAGGGTGGCCGGGTCGGCCTCCACCGGCTCGGCGCAGCGCTGGCACGGCACCCTGGCCAGGCGCTGGGCCACCACCAGGGTGAGCGAGGAGGTGATCAGATAGGGCTCGACGCCCATGTCGATCAGCCGCCCGACCGCCGCGGGCGCGTCGTTGGTGTGCAGGGTGGACATGACCAGGTGGCCGGTCATCGAGGCCTGCATGGCGATCGAGGCGGTCTCCGGGTCGCGGATCTCGCCGACCATCACCACGTCGGGGTCCTGGCGCAGGATGGTGCGCAGCCCGCCCGCGAAGGTCAGCCCGGCACGCTCGTTGATCTGGGTCTGGTTGACCCCGCCCATCTCGCCCTCGACCGGGTCCTCCAAGGTGACCACGTTGATGGCCGGGTCGATGCGGAGGCCGAGGGCGGCGTACAGGGTCGAGGTCTTGCCCGACCCGGTCGGCCCGGTGATCAGCACCAGGCCCTGCGGCTCGCTGATGGCCTCCTCGAGCTTGACCCGGTCGGTGGCGTCCAGGCCGATCTCGGCCAGCGACTTGGCCTTCTCGCCCTCCTTGCGGAGCAGCCGGATGACCACCGTCTCGCCGTGCATGGTCGGCATGGACGACACCCGGGTGTCGGCCTCCTGCCCCTCGTGGCGGATCTTGCCGCGGCCGTCCTGGGGCTTGCGGCGCTCGGCGATGTCCATCCCCGAGAGGATCTTGACGCGCGAGATCAGCGCGCCCTGGATCGCCTTGGGCACCACCGTGACCTCCCGCAGCAGCCCGTCGATGCGGAAGCGGACGCCGACGTCCTTGGGGCGGGGCTCGATGTGGATGTCGGAGGCGCGGCTGTAGAGCGCCTCGCCCATGATCGCGTTGACCAGCCGGACCACGGGCGCGTCCTCGACCCCGACGCCGCCGTCGCCGTCCTCGTCGCCGAGGTCCTCGAGGACCTCGATCCCCTGGACCTCCTTGAGGGCGCCGATCGCGCTGGCCGCCGCCTCGCCGGCCGCGCCCGACCCGCCGTAGTGCCGGTTGACCGCCTCGTGCAGGTCGGAGGCTGTTGCCACGGTCGCCCGGATCTGTCCGATGCCGGTCGCCATGCGGATGTCGTCCATGGCGAGCACGTTGGTCGGGTCGCTCATCGCCACGGTAAGCACGTCGTGCGCCAGCGCGACCGGCACCACCTGCAGGCGCACCGCCACGTGCCGTGGCAGCGCCCGGATGGCCACCTCGGACGCGGACATGCTGGCCAGGTCGACGAAGGGCAGCCGCAGCTGGTCGGAGAGGGCGCGGGCGATCTGGATCTCGTCGGCGAAGCCCAGCTCGGTGATGACCTCGCCGAGCCGGCGCCGTTCGCCGCCCAGGTCCTCCCGTTGCGCCGACAGCGCCCGCTCGAGCTGGTCGCGGCTGATCACGCCGCCGTCGACCAGCACCTCGCCAAGCCGGCGCCGGGCCGGAGCGCCCGCCGCTGGGCCGCCGTCCGGGCGTTCGCCCGCCCAGCGTTGCGCCGCGATCGCCACCGCCTCCCTTTTCGTGACTACGGGCTTGTATCGGCAGTTGGCGCCGCATGTTGACCCAGGACCGCACCGGCGCCAGG
>Ga0307278_10000445_pt1 | contig 20959 bp, 18 predicted proteins | sample ER_DNA_117_FD_194482 | JGI IMG/M metagenome (GOLD analysis project Ga0307278, IMG submission 194482) | Bulk soil microbial communities from the East River watershed near Crested Butte, Colorado, United States - ER_DNA_117 | ecosystem: Environmental > Terrestrial > Soil > Floodplain | place...
ACGGTCGCGGGAGCGCCCGACCCGCCCCCGCAGCTGGTAGAGCTGGGCCAGGCCGAGGGTGTCGGCCCGGTCGACGATCAGGGTGTTGGCGGTGGGGATGTCGATGCCGGACTCGATGATGGTGGTGCAGACCAGCACGTCGAACTCCTTGTCCCAGAAGTCGACCATGACCCGCTCGAGCTGGTCCTCGGGCATCTGGCCGTGGGCGACCGCCACCCTGGCCTCGGGGACGGCCTGGCGGACCTGGTAGGCGACCCGGTCGATCGAGTCGACCCGGTTGTGGACGAAGAAGGTCTGGCCCTCGCGCAGCATCTCGCGGCGGATGGCGTTGGCCACCGTGCCGTCGTCGTAGGCGCCGACGAAGGTCAGCACCGGGTGGCGCTCCTCGGGCGGGGTCTCCATCACCGACAGGTCGCGGATGCCGGAGATGGCCATCTCCATGGTCCGCGGGATCGGGGTGGCGGTGAGGGTGAGCACGTCGACCTCGGTGCGCAGCTGCTTGAGGTGCTCCTTGTGGCCGACGCCGAAGCGGTGCTCCTCGTCGACCACGACCAGGCCCAGGTCGGACCACTTGGCGTCGGCCGACAGCAGCCGGTGGGTGCCGATGACCACGTCGACCGTGCCGTCGGCCATGCCGGCGACCACCTCGTCCTGCTCCTTCTGGGACTGGAAGCGCGACAGGGTGGCCACCTTGACCGGGAAGGGGGCGAAGCGCTCGGAGAAGACGACCATGTGCTGCTGGGCCAGCAGGGTGGTGGGCACCAGCACGCCGACCTGCTTGCCGTCCATGACCGCCTTGAAGGCGGCCCGGACCGCGACCTCGGTCTTGCCGTAGCCGACGTCGCCGCACAGCAGCCGGTCCATCGGCACCGGCGCCTCCATGTCGGCCTTGATCTCCTCGATGGCGGTGAGCTGGTCGGGGGTCTCGGTGAACGGGAAGGCGTCCTCCAGCTCGCGCTGCCAGGGGGTGTCGGGGCCGAAGGCGTGGCCGGGCGAGGCCATCCGGGCCGAGTACAGCCGGACCAGCTCGGCCGCCATCTCCCGGACCTTCTTGCGGACCCTGGCCTTCTGGCGGTCCCAGTCGCGGCTGCCCAGGCGCGACAGCTTGGGGTGCTCGCCGCCGACGTAGCGGCTGATCAGCTCGACCTGCTCGCTGGGGAGGTACAGCTTGTCGCCCTGGTCGTAGGCGAGCACCAGGTAGTCGCGCTCGGCCCCGCCGACGCTGCGGTGCTCCATGCCGACATAGCGGCCGATGCCGTGGACGGCGTGGACCACGACGTCGCCGGGCTGCAGCTCCTCGAGGGCGAGCTGGCCGCCGGTGTGCCTGGCCCGGCGGCGGCTGGAGGGCATGCGGGCCTGCTCGCGGGTCTGGCGGCGGGTGCCGTAGAGGTCGCCCTCGGCCACCACGGCCAGGCGCAGCGTCGGCAGCCGGAACCCGGTCAGCAGCGGCGCGGTGCCGACCAGCACCCCGGGGCCCACCTCGGCCGGGAGCTCGGTGGCCAGGTCGGGGACGGTCAGGCCCTCCTCGCGCAGGACCTCGACCAGGCGCTGGGCCGGGCCGGCGCCCTCGGTGCAGCACAGCACGGTGGCGCCGGCGGCGACCAGCTCGCGGGCGTCGGCCGCGACCCGGGTGACGTTCGCCCGGTAGGGCTCGACGGCGTGGGCGTCGATCCGCACGGCGCCGGCCAGGCCGGAGTCGAACGGCCCCAGCCGCGCCAGGGCCCGCCGGGCTCCCTCGAGCACCTCTTCCAGGGGCCGGTAGGCGACCCCCTCGACCGGGGCGGCGCCGCCCTCGGCGGCGCCGGCCCAGGAGGCCTGGGCGGCCTCGTCGGCCTGGCGGCGGACCTCCTCGGCCCGGTCGAGGGTCCGCTTGGGGTCGACCAGGACCAGCACGGCGTCGCCGGGCAGGTAGGCGGACAACGGCCGCAGCTCGTCGAACAGCAGCGGCAGCAGCGACTCGACCCCCTCGACGTCCAGGCCCTCGGCGACCTGGGCGAGCAGGTCGCCGGCGACCGGGACCTCGGCGGCCAGCTGGCGGGCGCGGCCGCGCTCGGCCTCGCCCAGGCGTACCTCGCGGCACGGCCAGGCCTCGACGACCAATAGCTCGGTCAGCGAGCGCTGGCTGGACACGGCGAAGGCGCGGATGCTCTCGACCTCGTCGCCCCAGAGCTCGACCCGGACCGGGTGGTCCTCACCGGGCGGGAAGAAGTCGACCAGGCCGCCCCGGACCGCCACCTCGCCCCGGCGCTCGACCATGTCGGTGCGGGTGTAGCCGGAGGCGACCAGCCGTTCCAGCAACTCCTCCAGCTCGACCCGGTCGCCGGCGGCCACCCTGACCGGGTCGACGGCGTCCAGGCCGGGGGCGAGCGGCTGCATCATGGCCCGGGCCGGCACCGTCAGCACCCGCAGGCCGCCGGCGCCGGGGAGGCCGAGCCGGTGGAGCAGGCGCAGGCGGGCGGCGACGGTCTCGGAGCGGGGCGAGAGGCGCTCGTGGGGCAGGGTCTCCCAGGCCGGGAAGGTGGCGGCCGCATCCGGGCCCAGGAAGGCGGTGACGTCGGCGGCCAGGGCCTCGGCGTCGGCGGTGGTGGCGGTGGCCACGACCACCAGCCGCCCGGCGGCGCGGGCGATCCCGGCGAGCAGGAAGGCCCTGGCCACGTCGGGCACGACCACCTCGGCCCGCGGCGCGGCCCCGCCGCCGGCGAGGCCGGCGAGCAGGTCGGCGAAGGCGGGGTCGTCGTTCCAGCGGTCGAGCAGGGAGTCCAGGCGCACGCGTGCAGTCAGCCTTTTGGAAGAGCGATCGGTCGGGGTCGGGGCAGCACCAAGGCGCCCCACAGGTACCAACCGGGGGGCGTCGCGGCGTGTTCCAAGCCTACTCCCCACCCGTGACGACGGGGCGGGGCCGACCGGGTCAGCCGAACAGGGCCAGATGGCGGTTGGCGTTCCCGTTGACCTGGGTGAAGTCGCCGCCGGCGGCCAGCGACCCGCCGGGCCCCTGGGTGAGAGCGAACACCCCGAGGGCGCTGTTGGCCGAGGGGTTCCAGGCGGTCGGGCGGCCGCTGGCCCCGTCGACGGCGAGCAGCTTGCGCCGGCTGGTCCCGGCGCCGCTGCAGACCGAGCGGCCGGCGGCGTCCTGGTGGACCCCGCCGGGGCAGATGTTGTCGAAGTGGCCGCCCAGGTAGACCTCGGACCCGATGGCGGCGATGGCCTGGCCGCCGCCGTCGATCGCCAGGGTCGGGAACTTGGCCGCCCCGGCCGTGGTCCAGCCGGCCAGCTGGCCGCCGAGGCCGTCGCCGGCGCCGTACACCGAGGTGGCGGTGGAGGTCAGGGCGTGGACGGGGAAGCCGACCCTGGCCGCGAAACCGGGGTCGATGGCGCCGCTGGCGGCGTCGACGGCGCCGGCGTAGCCGTGGCCGGGGTCGCCGTCGAGCCGGGTGAACAGCCCGGCCACGTACACCCGGGTGCCCGACAGCCCGACCCGCAGCGAGTGCACCGCCCCGTCGGCGGCCGGCCGCCAGGCGCCGTCGAGGCCGCCGCCGGCCAGCGAGAACGCGGCCAGCCGGGAGCGGGTCGTCCCGCCGACCCGGGTGAAGTCGCCGCCCAGGTACACGGTGGCGCCGGAGACGGCGATGGCATACACGGTCCGGTCGGCGCCCGGGTTCCAGGCCAGCAGGGCGCCGCTGGTACGTCGATCGCGGCCAGCCGGTTGCGGGTCACCACCCGGCCGTCGACGTCGGTGGCCCGGGTGAAGCTGCCGCCGAGGTAGATGGTGTTGCCGGCGGCCACCGCGGCGCGGATGCGGCCGTCGAACCCGGCCGCCCGCCGCGGCACGGCCGGCACCGACGCCCCGGCGCCCTGGCCGGCCAGCACCAGCCCGGCGGCCAGCAGCACCGCGGCCACCACCAGCACACGACGAGGCAACGGACCTCCCCCCTGCGGTCGCTCGAAGCAGACGTCCAGGGCACACTGCCCGAGCCGGGCCGTGGGCGCATCCCGCAGCCGCCGTAGCCCGGGGCGGTCGCCGCCCCGTCAATCCCCCCTAGGCAGCTGGGGGACGACCACGCCGAGGTCGACGTTGCCGCCGGTGAGGACGGTGCCGACCCGGCGGCCGTGCAGGTCGCCGGCCTTGCCGGCCAGCAGGGCGGCCACCGTGGCCGCCCCCGCCGGCTCGACCACCACCTTCATCCGCTCCATCACGAACCGGACCCCGGCCAGGATCTCGGCCTCGGTCAGCAGCACGACCTCGTCGACCAGGTCGCGCAGCACCGGGAAGGTGAGCGGCCCGGCGAACGGGGCGCAGAGCCCGTCGGCGACCGAGCGGGCCACGATCGGCACCGGCCGGCCGGCGGCCATGGCCGCGCTCAGAGCGGCGGCGCCCTCGGGCTCGACCGCCACGACCCGGCAGGCGGGGTTGGCGTCGCGCACGGCGATGGCGGAACCGGTGCAGAGCCCGCCGCCGCCGACGCTCACCACCCAGACGTCGACCGGCCCGGCGTCCTCGGTCAGCTCAAGGCCGACGGTGCCCTGGCCGGCGACGATCTCGGGGTCGTCGAAGGGGTGGACGAAGCTGAGCCCGCGCTCGCGCTGGAGCCGCTCGCACTCGGCGAAGGCCTCGGTGGTGGTGTCGCCGTGCAGGACCACCTCGGCGCCATAGCTCCAGCAGGCGGCCACCTTGGCGGCCGGGCTGTAGGTGGGCATGACCACGGTCGCCTTGGCCCCGACCTGGGCCGCCGCCCAGGCCACGGCCGCCCCATGGTTGCCGGCGGTGACGCACACCAGCCCCCGCTCGCGTTCCTCGTCGGGCAGGGTGAGCAGCCGGTTGAGCGCGCCCCTGGCCTTGAAGGAGCCGGTCTTCTGGATCGCCTCGTCCTTGACCAGGACCCGGGCGCCGGTCCGGTCGTCGAGGGTGGCCGAGGTACGCACCGGGGTGCGGTGCACCCGGCCCGCGATCCGCGCCGCTGCGGACCGCACCGCCGCTGGGTTCACGTCAGCTCCTTCCCTGCTGCCGCTCGGGATGGCGGGGGACGGAGCCAAGGATAGACCGGCTAGGATGCCGTCGGTTCCGCTCGGCAAGGGAGGAAGCATGGACGCAGAGATGCGCCTCGAGGTCGTCCCCATCCCGGTCAGCGACGTCGACGCCGCCAAGGCCTTCTACACCGAACGGGTCGGGTTCCGCCTCGACCACGACATCCGGCCCAACGAGGGGATGCGGGTGGTGCAGCTGACCCCGCCCGGCTCGGCCTGCTCGGTGGTGCTCGGCGAGGGCCTGCCGCTTGGCGAGCCCGGGTCGGTCAAGGGCGTCCAGCTGGTGGTGGAGGACGTCGACGCCGTCCGCGAGACCCTGGCCGGCCGCGGCGTCCCGGTCGGCGACGTCCAGCAGATGGGCCCCGAGGGCACTCCCGGGTCGCGCTACGTCTTCTTCGAGGACCCCGACGGCAACCTCTGGGCCGTCCAGGAGTACAAGCGCACCTAGCCCTGGCGGAGCCGCCGGAAGAACGCCCGCACGTCGCCGACGAGCAGGTCGGGGGCTTCCATGGCCGCGAAGTGGCCGCCGCGGTCGAACTCGCTCCAGTGGGTGATGTTGTTGCCCCGCTCGGCGTAGCGGCGGATGGCGACGTCCTGGGCGAACACCGCCACCCCGGTCGGGGTGGGGCTGGGCTCCTTGCCCCAGGAACCGGCGTGCAGGTTCTCGTAGTAGGTCCGGGCCGAGGAGCCGGCGGTGCCGGTGAGCCAGTAGAGCATGACGTTGGTGAGCAGGTGGTCGCGGTCGACGGCGTCGGTGGGCAGCTCGGCCGAGGCGTCGGTCCACTCCTTGAACTTCTCCACGATCCAGGCCAGCTGCCCGACCGGCGAGTCGGTGAGCCCGTAGGCCAGGGTCTGGGGCCGGGTGGCCTGGACCTGGAAGTAGCCGTTCTGGTCGCTCAGGAACCGGTTGAGCCGCTCCAGCCGCGCCTTCTCGGCGTCGCTGAAGGTGGCCAGCTCCTGGTCGTCCACGGGCCCGAACGGGATGAAGCCGACGCTGGCCGCGTTGACGTGCACGCCGACGACGTGGTCGGGGTCGATCCGGCCCAGCTCGGGGGAGACGAACGCGCCCCAGTCGCCGCCCTGGGCACCGTAGCGCCGGTAGCCGAGGCGGGCCATCAGCTCGGCCCAGGCACCGGCGGCGCGGTCGGTGGTCCAGCCGGGCTCGCGGGTCGGGCCGGAGAAGCCGTAGCCGGGAAGGGAGGGGATGACCAGGTGGAAGGCGTCGGCTGGGTCGCCACCGTGGGCCCGCGGGTCGGCCAGCGGGCCGATGACGTCCAGGAACTCCACGATCGAGCCGGGCCAGCCGTGGGTGAGGACCAGGGGCAGGGCCTCCGGCTCCGGGGAGCGGACGTGGAGGAAGTGGATCGGCTGGCCGTCGACGGTGGTGGTGAACTGCGGCAGGTCGTTCAGCCGGGCCTCGTGCTTGCGCCAGTCGTAGCCGTCACGCCAGTAGCCGGCCAGCTCCTTGAGGAAGCCGAGGGGCACGCCGCGGCTCCAGCCCACGCCGGGCAGCTCGTCGGGCCAGCGGGTGCGGGCCAGCCGGTCCCGCAGGTCGTCGAGGTCGGCCTGGGGGATGTCGATCCGGAACGGTCGGATCCCGGTGTCGGCGGGGTCGGTGCTGGGCATGGCGGCGCTTCCTCTCCTGGCTCGGGGTTGCGGCTCTCGGTCCCAATATGACAACTTGTTGTCATGGACCCGACCGTATCAGGACGACAACATGTTGTCAATGAGGGGCTCCCGGCACGCACCCCGGCCGGGGACGCCCTGACCGATCTGGTCATGCAGGTCGTCCGGCTCATCCGGGACTTCACCGCCGCCGGGGAGGCGCTGGCCAAGCCGGCGGGCCAGACGCTCGCCCGCTGGCTGGTCCTCGAGGCGGTCCAGGACGGGCCCGCCTCCGTGGCCCAGATCGCGCGCGAGCTGCACCTCGCCCGCCAGGGCGTGCAGCGCCTGGCCGACGTCCTGGTCCGCGACGGCCTGGCCGTCTACGAGCCCAATCCCGCGCACCGGCGGGCCAAGCTCCTGCGGCTCACCCCCAAGGGCCGCTCGGCCCTGCGCACCGTCCAGGCGGCCCAGCGGACCTGGGCCGACGCGCTCGGCGCGGAGCTCGGCGAGGCCGACCTCCGGCAGGCCGGCGCCGTCCTCGAACGGGTGCTCGACGCCGTCCGGAAACCGGAGCTGTCGCCCTAGGGCCGTCAGCGGTTGTGGCGGTCCTGGGCCCGTTCCAGGGGGAGGTGGACCAGGTCCATGGCGGCGTCGGCGGCCCGCTCGACGAGCACGGCGAAGTCCTCGGCGTCGCGCTTGGCGATCGGTTCCAGCACGAAGTCGGCCGGGTCCTTGCGGCCGGGGGGGCGGCCGACGCCGATGCGGACCCGCAGGAAGTCGGGGGAGCCGAGGGCCTTGGCGACGTCCTTGAGACCGTTGTGGCCGGCGGTGCCGCCGTCGAGGCGCAGCTGCAGCTTGCCGTGGGCCAGGTCGATCTCGTCGTGGACGACGATGATCCGCTCCACCGGGGTCTTGTACCAGCGGGCCAGCAGCGACGCCGGGCCGCCGGACTCGTTGACGTAGCTGTTGGGCCGGGCCAGCACGACCCGGGCGTCGCCGTCGCGGATCTCGGCCACCTGGGCGCGGTTGCGGCTGCGCCTGAGGGTCGCCCCGGCCCGCTCGGCCAGCCTGGCGACCACCATCGCCCCGGCGTTGTGGCGGGTGTTGGCGTAGCCCTCGTCGTCGGGGTTGCCGAGCCCGAGCACGATCCAGGGGCCGCCGTCGGTGGCGGCGCCGGCCATGGCCGCCCGCCGCCGCAGCTGGAGGGGCACCGGCCGCTAGGCCTCGGGCCGGTCCTCGCCCTCGCCGGCCTCGGCGCCCTCGGCGGCCTCCTCGCCCTCGACGGCCTCCTCGCCCTCGACGGCCTCCTCGGCCTCGGGCTCGGGCTCGACCGTCGGCGCGACCACCGACACGACCGAGGACTCGGGGTCGTCGAGGATCACGGCGCCCGCGGGGGCCTTGAGGTCGGCGACCCGCAGCACGTCGCCGATGCCCAGCCCGGACACGTCGGCCTCGACGGCCTCGGGCACGGCGGTGACCTCGGCCTCGACGTTCAGCTGGTAGAGGTCCTGGTCGGCGATGCCGCCCTCGCGGACCCCCGGGGCCTCCCCGACCAGGTGCACCGGCACCTGCACGTGGACCTTCTCGCCCCGGCGGACCTGGATGAAGTCGACGTGGATGAGGTTGCCCCGGACCGGGTGGCGCTGGATCTCCTTGGCCAGCGCCAGGTGGCGGGTGCGGCCGACCTCCAGCTCGATCAGCACGTTGACGCCGGCGTCGGTGCGCAGGGCCTGGCCGAACTGGCGGGCGTCGACGCTCAGGTGCTCGGGCTTGCTGCCGTGGCCGTAGAGGACGGCCGGGACCCGGCCGGAGGCCCGCAGGCGCCTGGCGGCCCCTTTCCCGGCGTCCGAGCGGTGCTCGGCGGCCAGCTTGTACTCGGACATGGGGGGTGGGCCTCCTCAGGCGCAGAACAAATAGGACCCAGCAAGGCCGGGAGGTCCCGAGGGTAGCAGCGCCCGCAGCGCCGGCTCAACCTGCCCGCTGGGCGTTTGCCGGCTCAACCCGCCCGCTGGGCGATCGTGGGGCCCAGGGCGAGGGCGGGGCCGTGCTTGTCCTCGATCAGGTCGAGCACGGCCTCCTCGATCGCCCCCTGGTGGGCCGGCTCGCCCAGCTCCCCGACCTCGCCGAGCCGGGTGAGGGCGGCGGCGACGGTCAGGCCGGAGCGGTAGCGGTCGAAGATCCGGGGGTCGATGTAGGAGGCGCGGCAGACCGCCGGGGTGTTGCCCATGTAGTGGGCGACCTCCTTGACCGCCCGGCTGATCGCCCTGGTCCTGGCCGTCCGGGAGCGGGCCTGGGGGAACGAGCTGGCCATGGCCACGGCGGCCAGCACCGTCGCCGACCAGGTGCGGAAGTCCTTGGCGGTGAAGTCGCCGCCGGTCTGCTCCTTGATGTAGTCGTTGATGTCCTCGGAGCGGACGTCCACCCAGGACCGGCCGCGCTTGTAGGCCAGCAGCTCGGGGCCGCCGCCGCGGCGGCGCTTGAGCTGGGCCACGACCTCGCTGGAGGCCGGGTCGAGCACCGAGGCCAGGCGCCGCTTGCCGCTCTTGGCCACGTAGTCGAAGGAAATCAGGTCGCCGTCCAGGCGCACGTGGCGCTTCCGCATGGTGGCCAGGCCGTAGGTCTGGTTCTGCTCGGCGTAGCCCTCGGTGCCCATGCGGAAGAAGCCGCGGTCCAGCAGCCGGGTCGCGCAGGCCAGGACCCGCTCGCGGGTCAGGCCCTCCTGGGCGAGGTGCTCGGCCGCCCGCTCCCGCAGCCCCGGGAGGGCGTGGGCGAACTCCAGCATGTGGTCGAACTTGGCCGCCTCGCGCCGGGTCCGCCAGGCCTCGTGGTACAGGTACTGGCGGCGGCCGGCGGCGTCGGTCCCGACCGCCTGCAGGTGGCCGGTGGGGATGGGGCAGATCCACACGTCCTTCCAGGCCGGCGGGATCCCCAGGCCCCGGATGCGGGCCAGCACCTCCGGGTCGTCGACCGGCCGTCCGGCCGGGTCCTCGTAGCTGAACGACCGACCCCGGCGCCGCCGCCGGATCCCCGGGCCCGAGCAGTCGACCCGCCTGATCCTGGCCATCGCCCGCTCTAGGGGGTGGTGCGCCCGTCGGACAGGTCGGCCTCGGCCGGGGTGAGCCAGCGGGCGGTGCCGATGCGCCCGGCGGCGTCCAAGGCCAGCTCGACCACGTAGCGGCCGGCGGCGCCGTCCACCTCCAGGCGGCCGGCGTCGATGCCCTGCCCGGCCGGGGTGGCGGTCACCCGGCCGCGGCCCAGCAGGTCCTCGTGCCAGCCGGCGATCCCGGGCCGCCCCGAGATGCGCTCGTCCGCGCTGGCCAGCAGGCCGTTCTCGGCGTACAGGTCGGCCGCCAGCCCGGCGTCGCCCCCCTCCAGGGCCGAGGCGTAGGCGGCCACCGCCGCCGCCTCCGGGTCCCGACCGCCGCTGTCACCCATGTCCCGCCCTCCGCTCGCGCCGCCGCCGCCTGGCCAGTGGTTTCCCCCCTCGCTCCCCCCGAATCAGCCCGCGCTCGGGTCGCGGCCGGCCAGGACGTCGGCCAGGTCGAACTCGATCGGCCGCTCCAGCTGCTCGTAGGTGCAGGAAGCGGGGTCGCGGTCGTGGCGCCAGCGCCGGAACTGGGCGGTGTGGCGGAAGCGGTGGCCCTCCATGTGGTCGTAGGCCACCTCGACCACCAGCTTGGGGTCGAGCAGCTCGAAGGCCAGGTCCTTCTTGGCGTTCCAGCGCGACACCATGGCGCCAGGGGTCCGCTCGGGGGTGGAGTAGCCGGTCCAGGGGTGCTCGGCGCCCGGCTCCAGCCGGTAGGGGGCCAGCTCGTCCAGCAGCTCGCGGCGCCGCTCCATCGAGAACGAGGCCGACACCCCGACGTGCTGGAGCTTGCCGTGCTCGTCGTGCAGGCCCAGCAGCAGCGAGCCGACCACCGGGCCCTTCTTGTGCCAGCGGAACCCGGCGACCACGCAGTCGGCGGTGCGCTCGTGCTTGACCTTGAACATCACCCGCTGGTCCTCGAGGTACGGCAGCTCGGGCGGCTTGGCGACCACGCCGTCCAGCCCGGCCCCCTCGAACAGCCGGAACCAGCGCTCGGCCTGGCGCTGGTCGTCGGTGATCAGGGTGCGGTGGACCGGGGCGGCGGCCCCGGCCAGGGCGTCGTCGAGGGCGGCCCGGCGCTCGGCCAGGGGCCGCTCCATGAGCGACTCGTCGTCCAGGGCGAGCAGGTCGAAGGCGATCAGCATGGCCGGGGTCTCGTGGGCGAGCAGGTCGACCCTGGAGGCGGCCGGGTGGATGCGCTGGAGCAGGGCCTCGAAGTCGAGGCCGGGGCCGCTGGCGATCACCATCTCCCCGTCGACCACGCAGCGCGGCGGGAGCTGGTCGCGGGCCGCCTGGACGATCTCGGGGAAGTAGCGGGTCAGGGGCCGCTCCTTGCGGCTGCCCAGCTCGACCTCGTCGCCGTCGCGGAACACCACGCAGCGGAACCCGTCCCACTTGGGCTCGTACAGCATCCCCTCGGGCAGGATCGACACCGATTTGGCCAGCATCGGGCGGATCGGGGGCATGACAGGCAGGTCCATGCCCCCGATGGTGCCACGAACCGGCCGTCAGCTCTGCGCGGGCCCCTCGGAGATGGCCTGGATCAGGTCGCCCTTGGAGTCGTCGTCGCTCAGCTCGCGGGCGATGTCGGCCACCGCGATGATGCCGACCAGGTCGTGGCCGTCGATCACCGGCAGGCGGCGGACCTTGTACTGGGCCATCGTCTTGAGGGCCTCCTGGATGGAGTCGTCGGCCCCGACGGTCACCGGCTTGCCCTGGCCCAGCTCGCCGGCTCGGGTCGAGCCCGGGTCCTTGCCCTTGGCCAGCGCCTTCACCACGATGTCGCGGTCGGTGAGCATGCCCTTGAGGCGGTTGTCCTCGCCGCAGATGGGCATGGCCCCGTAGCCGCCGCCGGCCATCTTCCTGGCCGCGTCCAGCAGGGTCTCGTTCTCCCCCACGCACTGGGCGTCGGGGGTCATGACGTCGCGGGCCGTCTTCGGCATGGCGTCGCACCCTCCTCCGGTGTGAGTACCTGGCTGGGGGGCTAGCCGGCGATCCGGGGGGGCAAACCTAGGCAAGCGCCGTCTGGTCGAGCCGCTCGCACAGCTCGCCGAGCGACTCGAACACCGACTCGGCGCCGGCCTTGCGCAGCTCCTGGTCGGAGAAGCCGCCGGTGAGGATGGCCACGGCCGGGACCTCGGCCCGGACGGCGGCCTCGCAGTCGAAGGTCGAGTCGCCGACCAGCACCGCCTCGCCGCCCCCGACCTTGGCGATGGCGGTCACCACCAGGTCCGGGTCGGGCTTGGTCCGGTCGACGTCGGCCGAGGTCGTCCAGGCCTCGATCAGGTCGCGGGCGCCCAGCAGGTCCAGGTAGTGGTCGACCTCGTCGCGCTTGCCGGAGCTGGCCAGCACCAGCCGGTGCCCGCGCCCGCCGAGCAGCTCCAGCAGCCGGCGGGCGTCGGCGAAGGGCTGGACCTCGCCGATGAGGTCGGCGTACAGGGCGGTCTCGGCCGCCCGGATGCTCTCGCCCTGGCGGTCCTCGACCCGCTTGCCGGCCACGGCGGCGACCAGCTGGTCGCCGCCCATGCCGATGTGGCGGTGGATCCGCCACACCGGCAGGGTCAGCCCGTGCTCGCGGAAGGCGCGGTACCACGCGATCGCGTGCTGGTAGTTGGTGTCGACCAGGGTGCCGTCGACGTCCAGCACCGCGATCGGTGGCGCCATCGCCGTCCCGCCTCAGGCCGAGGCTGTCGCCTGGGTCTGCTCACCGTGGACGCCCTCGGCGAGCTCCTCGACCAACTTGGCGTTGAAGGCCGGCAGGTCGGCGGGCTTGCGGCTGGTGACCAGGCCGCGGTCGGTGTGGACCTCCTCGTCGACCCAGGTCCCGCCGGCGTTCTCGATGTCGGTCCTGATGCTCGGCCAGGACGTCAGGGTGCGGCCCTTGACCACGCCGGCCTCGACCAGCGTCCAGGCGCCGTGGCAGATCGAGGCCACCGGCTTGCCGGCCTCGAAGAAGGCGCGCACGAAGCCGACGGCGCCGGCGTCGGTGCGGAGGCGGTCGGGGTTGGCGACCCCGCCGGGCAGCACCAGGCCGTCGTAGTCGTCGGCGCTGGCCTCGCCCACGGCCTTGTCGACCGGGAACCGGTCGCCCTTGTCGTCGTGGTTGAACCCCTGGATCTCGCCCGGCTTCGGCGCCAGCAGGTGGGCGGTGCCGCCGGCCTGCTCGACCGCCTTGCGCGGCTCGGTGTACTCGACCTGCTCGACTCCGTCGGTGGCCAGGAACGCGATGGTCTTGCCCTGTAGCTCGCCCGCCACGTTGCTCCTCCTCTTCGGGGGCGGAGATGCGTCACCGTCTAGCATTGACGCCCCGCGGGAGCCGCAAACGGCCGGGAGTCAGAACTGGTTCTGGTCGTTGAAGATCTCCGACACGCTGGCGTCCTCGAACACCGCCCGGATGGCGTCGGCCACAATGCCGGCGACCGACAGCACCCGGATCTTGTCGAGCCTCTGGTCGGGGGCCAGGGGCAGGGTGTTGGTGACCACGACCTCGGCGATGGGGGCGTTCTTGAGCCGGTCGATCGCCGGGCCGGAGAAGATCCCGTGGGTGGCGGCGGCCGTGACCCGCTCGGCCCCGTTGGCCAGCAGCACCTCGGCGCCCTGGACGATGGTGCTGCCGGTGTCGATCATGTCGTCGATCAGCACGCACTGGAGGCCGTCGACCTCGCCGACCACCTCGCGGACCTCGACCTTGTGGGCCTCGGTGCGGCTGCGGCGCTTGTGCAGGAAGGCCAGGGGGGCGCCGAGCACCCCGGCCATCTTCTCGGCCGTCTTGACCCGGCCGGCGTCAGGGGCGACCACCACCAGGTCGCGGCCCTCGCAGGTGCCGCGGATGTGGTCGGCCAGCACCGGCATGGCGGTCAGGTGGTCCACCGGGCCGTCGAAGAACCCCTGGATCTGGCCGGAGTGCAGGTCCATGGTGATCAGCCGGTCGGCCCCGGCGACCCCGAGCATGTCGGCGACCAGCTTGGCCGAGATCGGCTCGCGGCCGCGGCCCTTCTTGTCCTGGCGCGAGTAGCCGTAGTAGGGGATGACGGCGCTGATGCGCTTGGCCGACGCCCGCTTGAGGGCGTCGATCATGATCAGCTGCTCCATGATCCGCTCGTTGACCGGGGCGCTGTGGGTCTGGATCACGAACGCGTCGGTGCCGCGCACGCTCTCCCCGAACCGGGCGTAGATCTCGCCGTTCGCGAAGTCGCGGATATCGACCGAGCCGCACTCGATCCCCAGGTGCCTGGCCACCTCGCTGGCCAGCTCGCGGCTGGCCCGCCCCGCGAACAACATCAGGTGCCTGCGCCCAAGCGCCTCCACCTGCTTGGGCGTCACACCGTTGCTCACCGTCGCCTCCCCGTCACTCCCTGTTCTTCCGTCGGCGGCGTCTGGCCGCCCAGCCCTCGATCGTCCGCTGGTCGGAGCGTTCGATGGCGAGGGCGTCGGGCGGCACGTCCTTGGTAATGGTTGATCCGGCGGCGGTCTGGGCCCCGCTCCCGACTGTCACGGGGGCTACCAGCATGGTATCGGATCCGATGAAGGCGCCGTCGCCGACCGTGGTGCGGTGCTTGCTCACCCCGTCGTAGTTGACGAACACGGTGCCGGCGCCGACATTCGCCCCGGCGCCGATGTCGGCGTCGCCGACGTAGCTGAGGTGCGGCACCTTGGAGCCGGGGCCGACGGCCGAGTTCTTGACCTCCACGAAGGTGCCGGCCTTGCTGGCCTCGCCGAGGTCGGTGCCGGGGCGCAGGGACGCGAACGGGCCGACCACGGCCCGCGGGCCGATGCTGGCCTGGACGGCCACGGCCTGGGTGACGGTGGCGTCGTCGCCGACGGTGCAGCCGACCAGGCGCACGTTGGGCCCGAGCCGGCAGCGGGACCCGACCCGGGTCCCGGCCTCCAGGAAGGTCAGGGGGGCGAGCACGGTGTCCTGGCCGACCTCGACGTCGGCGTCCACGTAGGTGGTCGCCGGGTCGGTGACCGTGACCCCGCCCAGCATCAGCCGTTCCAGCAGCCGCCGGCGCAGCACCGCCTCGGCCGCGGCCAGCTCGATCCGGTCGTTGACCCCCCGGGCCTCCTCCTCGGGCACCTCGGCGGTGGCCACCCGGTCCCCGCCGGCCAGCACCAGCGGCACCAGGTCGGGCAGGTAGTACTCGCCCTGGTGGTTGTCGGGGCGCAGCCGGGCCAGGCCGTCGAGGGTGGCCCGGCGGAACACGTACAGGCCTGCGCTGACCTCGCGCAGGGCCCGCTGGGAGCCGCTGGCGTCGCGCTCCTCGACCACCCCGGTGAGGTTCCCGTCGCGGTCGCGCAGCACCCGGCCGTAGCCGGTCGGGTCCTCGAGAACGCAGGTCGCCAGGGTGGCCGCCGCCCGGGCCGAGCGGTGGGCCTCCAGCAGCCGCTCCAGCAGCCCGGTCGAGACCAGCGGGGTGTCGCCGGACAGGACCAGCACGTCGCCGCCCCCCTCCAGCAGCGGCAGGGCGGCGGCCAGGGCGTCGCCGGTGCCGCGCTGGCTGGCCTGGACGGCGAGCTCGACGGGTCCCAGGTCGAAGCCCTCGACGGCGGCCGCGACCCGGTCGGCGCCGCTGCCGACGACCACCACCGTCCGGTCGGCCTTGAGCGGGCCGGCGGCGGCCAGCACGTGCCACAGCAGGGGCCGGCCGGCGACCGGGTGCAGCGGCTTGGGGATGGCCGAGCGGAACCGCTTGCCCTCCCCGGCGGCGAGCACGACAACGCTCAGGCCCTGGCCCATCGGTCCCCCGTTCCCTCGTTCGGAGCTGGCGGGCAAGGATTCGAACCTTGACCTGACGGCTCCAAAGGCCGCCGTGCTGCCATTACACCACCCGCCATTTGCGGGGGGCTTCACCCCCCTGCATTCCCCCCGAGACCCATGCTCAAGGGTATCGGAGGGTCTGGCAAGGCTACCCGAAGGTGACGCCGGGTACGGGGCCGCGGGCGACGTCGACGCGGGCGAAGCCGGAGCGGACGGTCCGGGCTATCGAGGTGGCGTGGTCCTCGTCGCGGCAGAGGCCGAGCATGGTGGGGCCGCTGCCGCTCATGATGGCGCCGAGGGCGCCGGCCTCCAGGAACCGCTGCTTGGACTTGGCCAGGGCGGGGAGCAGGTCGAAGGCGGCCGGCTCCAGGTCGTTGTGGAGCGCGGCGGCCAGCCGTTCGGGGTCGCCGGCGGCCAGGGCGGCGAGCAGCTCGTCGGGCCAGCGGCCCTCCAGGGGGGCGGCCAGGCCGAGCTCGTCGAAGTGGTCGTAGACGTCCTGGGTGGCCAGGCGCTCGTGGTCGATGCCGACCACCCACCAGGTGCTGCTCTTGCTCGGCACCTCGCGGACCTTGTCGCCCCGCCCGGTGGCCACCCCGGCCCCGCCGCCGATGCAGAACGGCACGTCGGAGCCGACCTCGGCGGCCATGGCGTGGAGGTTGACCGCCGGCAGGTGCAGCCCCCAGAGCCGGTCGAGGGCGATCAGGGCGGCCGCTCCGTCGGCGCTGCCGCCGCCGAGGCCGGCCGAGACGGGGATGCCCTTGCGCAGCCGGAAGCGGGCGCCGGGCAGGTCGCGGGAGCGGCGGGCCAGCTCGCGGGCCGCGACCAGGACCAGGTTGGTCTCGGCCGGGGGCAGGCCGCCGCCCTCGACCTCAAGGCCGAGGCCCTCGGGCACGACCTCGACCTCCAGCTCGTCCCAGATGGCGATCGACTGGAGCACCGAGACGACCTCGTGGTAGCGGCCGTCGTCCCGCAGCCCCCCCACGTACAGACCGAGGTTGACCTTGGCCGCGGCTCGGGCCCGCAGGCTCGTCGGGGGCGCGTGGTCGGCTGGCTGGCGTTGCTGACTGGCCACGAGCGTCCCTCCCCGACGTCGATGCCCGGGCATGGTAGCTGCGGCCGGCGATCGGTTCAAAATGGACTTCGAAATCTGACGAGTGAGAGCGGCGAAGGCGGCCACGTCGAGCTGCTCGGCCCGCAGGCCCAGGTCGACCCCGGCGGCCCGGCCGAGGGCCTCGACCCCGGCGGCGTCCAGCCCGAGCCCGCGCAGGGCGTTGCGGAGAGTCTTGCGCCGCTGGCCGAAGGCGGCGTCGATCACCTGGCCGAGCTCGGCCACGGCCAGCCCGGCGGCCGCCGGATGGGGGCGCCGGGTCACCCCCAGCAGCACCGAGTCGACGTGCGGCTCGGGCACGAACACGCGCCGGCTCACCGGGGCCAGGACCCTCGCCGTGGCCTGGGCGGCCAGCTTGGCGCTGGGGGCGCCGTAGGCGGCCGACCCGGGGGCCGCGGCCAGCCGCTCGCCGACCTCCCGCTGCACCATCACCACCAGCCGCTCGATCGCCGGGGCCTCGGCCAGCACCTTGAGGACCAGGCCGGCGGCGATGCTGTAGGGCAGGTTGGCGACCAGCCGCCGGGCGGTGGGGGCGAGCGCGGCCAGGTCGGCCTTGAGGGCGTCGGCCAGCTCGACCCGGACCCCCGGGTCGTCGCCGAGGACCTCGGCCAGGGCGGGCAGCAGCCGGGCGTCGGCCTCCACGGCCACCACCTCGGCCCCGGCCTCGCGCAGAGCCAGGGTGAGGCTGCCGAGGCCGGGACCGACCTCCAGCACCGTCTCCCCCGGCCCGGCCCCGCCCAGGCGGGCCACCTTGCGGGCGGTGTTGGGGTCGGCCAGATAGTGCTGGCCGAGCGCCTTGCGGGGCCGCAGCTCGTGGGCGGCCAGCAGCTCCCGCACCCGGCCCGGGGTCAGCAGCGCCCGCGGCGGCGGCTCAGGCACGGCCGTCAAGGGGCAGGAGGAACGCCGCGGCCGCCGTGGCCGTGGTGGCCGCCGCGACCTGGTCGACGCCGACGCCGTGGACCTCGGCGACGGTCCGGGCGGTGACGGCGACCCGGCCGGGGTGGTTGGGGCGGCCCCGGTAGGGGTGGGGGGAGAGGAACGGGCTGTCGGTCTCCAGCACCATCCGGTCCAGGGGCACGACCGCGCAGGCTGCCCGCAGCCCAGGGGCGTTGCGGAAGGTGACCGTGCCCGCGAACGACACGTACCAGCCGGACCCGACCACCCGGGCCGCGTCCCGCTCGTCGCCGGCGAAGCAGTGGAACACCACCCGCGGCGGCGCGCCCTCGCCGTCCAGGATCGCCAGCACGTCGGCCATGGCCTCGCGGCAGTGGACCACCAGGGCCTTGTCGAGCTCGCGGGCCAGGCCGACGTGGGCGGCGAAGGCGGCCCGCTGGAGGTGGCGGGGCGAGTTGTCGTAGTGGTAGTCGAGCCCGGTCTCCCCCACCCCGACGACCCGCTCGTCGGCCAGCAGCCGCCGCAGCTCGGCCAGGGCGGCCCCGGTCACGGTGTCGGCGTCGTGCGGGTGGATCCCGGCGGTGGCCGACACCTGGGGCAGCCGGGCCGCGTTGGCCGCCGCCTGGCGGCTGGAGTCCAGGTCGACCCCGACGTCGACCAGGTGCCCGACCCCCTCGGCCAGCGCCCCGGCCACCACCTCCTCGGCCGGTTGCTCCAGGAGGTGCAGGTGGCAGTGGGTGTCGACCAGCATGGGCCCGAGCATGCCACAGCCCCGGGGCCTCCGTAGGTGGCGGTACGGCGAATATGCGATGTGTCTGCGCCGGTTGCCCAGTTAGCGTAGCTCCGCCGGTGGCCCCGCCGGGAGCCACCAACGGGGGACGTTCGTAGGGGGTTCGCCATGCATCTGCGTCGGCCGGGACCTATCCACTTGCTTGTATTGCTGGTGCTGGCGCTGTCGGCGCTGGCGGCCGTCCCGGCGTCGGCAGCGCCGCCGCCGGAGCGGCACGGCGAGGTCCTGGGCCCGGCCACGCGGTCGTCGGCGCCGACCTCGCCGGCGGTCACCGCCGCGGTGCCGAGCGGGTTCTCCGACACCGTGGTGTTCAGCGGGCTGAGCCTGCCGACGGCGATCGCCTTCGCCCCCGGCGGCAAGGTCTTCGTGGGCGAGAAGGGCGGGATCGTGAAGGTGTTCGACTCGCTGTCGGACTCCAGCCCCACCCAGGTCGTCGACCTCCACCCACAGGTCCAGGACTACTGGGACCGGGGCCTGCTGGGCCTGGCCGTCGACCCCGGGTTCGGCAGCGCCGGCCGCAACTTCATCTACGTGCTCTACACCCACGACCACAACCCGGAGGGCAGCCCGGCCGCCTGGGGCGACAACTGCCCCACCCCGCCGGGGCCCAACGACGACGGCTGCCCGGTCACCGGCAACCTGTCCCGCATCCCGGTCGACCCCACCACCGGCGTGGCCACCGGCGGCGAGCAGCCGCTGATCACCGACCAGTGGTGCCAGCAGTTCCCCTCCCACTCCATCGGGCACCTGGCCTTCGGTCCAGACGGCAACCTGTATGTCACCGGTGGCGACGGGGCCAGCTTCACCAACCCCGACTGGGGCCAGTACGGCGGCAGCCTCGCCAACACGCCCACCCCCGCCAACCCCTGCGGCGACCCGCCTAGCCCGGTGGGGACCGCGCTCAGCCCGCCGAGCGCCGAGGGCGGCGCGCTGCGCTCCCAGAGCCCCCGCCGGGTCGCCGGGCACCCCATCCTGCTCGGCGGCGCCGTGCTGCGGGTCGACCCGGCCACCGGCAACGGGGTCGCGGGCAACCCGATGTTCAACTCCCAAGCCCCCTCGTCCAACGCCTCGCGCATCATCGGCTACGGGCTGCGCAACCCGTTCCGCTTCACCTTCCGCCCCGCCACCTCCGAGCTGTGGGTGGGCGACGTCGGCTGGAACACCTGGGAAGAGGTCAACCGGATGCCCTCGCCCACGCCGTCAACGGCAATGAACTTCGGCTGGCCCTGCTACGAGGGCACCGGCCACATGCTGAGCTACGACACGCCCAACCTCAGCATCTGCGAGAACCTCTACACCGCCGGCAGCGCGACCGGCCCCTACTACGCCTACAACCACGGGGCGTCGGTGGTCTCCGGCGACGGCTGCTCGACGGGCAGCGGCTCGGTGATCTCGGCCATCAGCTTCTACTCCGGGAACAGCTATCCCGGGACCTACAAGGGCGCCCTGTTCTTCGGTGACCACTCGCGCAACTGCATCTGGGCGATGCTGCCGGGCGGCAACGGCCTGCCGAATGTCAACAACATCCAGGCGTTCGTGGTCGACCCGAACTCCCATCCCGTCGACCTGGAGGCCGACCCCGCCAGCGGCGACCTGCTCTACGCCAACTTCGACGGCGGGCAGGTCCGACGCATCCAGTACCTCGGCGGCAACAACCCGCCCACCGCGGTGGCCACCGCCAACCCGACCAGCGGCCCGGCGCCGCTCACCGTGCAGTTCAACGGCAGCGGCTCCTCCGACCCCGACGGCGACGCGCTCAGCTACGCATGGGACCTGGACGGCGACGCCAGCTACGACGACTCGACCGCCGCCAACCCCGGCTTCACCTACCCCACCGCGGGGACCTACACGGTCAGGCTGCGGGTCACCGACAACCGCGGCGCCTCCGCGGTGAGCGCCCCGATCACCATCACCGTCGGTGCCGGCAACACCCCGCCGACCCCGGTGATCGACACGCCGTCCCCCAGCCTCACCTGGGCGGTGGGCGACACCATCAACTTCTCCGGCCACGCCACCGACGCCCAGGATGGCACCCTGCCGGCCTCTGCCCTCACCTGGACGGTCATCCTCCACCACTGCACCACCGGCTGCCACACCCACCCGCTGCAGGACTTCACCGGGGTCGCCTCGGGGTCGTTCACCGCCATCAACCACGACTACCCGTCGTACCTGGAGATCCAGTTGACGGCGACAGACTCCGGGGGCATGACCGCCACCACCAGCGTGACCCTCCAGCCCAAGACGGTGAACCTCACCTTCCAGTCCAACCCCACCGGCCTGCAGCTCACCGCCGGCCCGACGACCGCCAAGGCGCCCTTCACGATCACCGCGATCCAGAAGGCGACCATCAGCGTGACCGCCCCAGACCAGAAGTACCGCGGCAAGACCTACGTGTTCGTATCCTGGTCCGATGGCGGCGGCCGGAGCCACACGATCACGGCCCCGTCCACGGCCACCACCTACACCGCGACCTTCCAGCGAACAAAATAGGTCAAGGGTCGGGAGGGCATCGAAGGATCGTTGGCCGCTGCGCGATCTGCTCGGCCTCGAGCCGGTCGATCGCGTCGCGGCACACCGCCACGAAGGTCCAGAACAGCTGGGCGGTGGTGTGCTTGCGCCGTGGGCGGCTGTTCTCGGTGAACATCGCGTCGCGCAGCGGCGTGCTGAGCTCGAGCTGCGCGCCCATGCCGAGCATGG
>Ga0307278_10000446_pt1 | contig 20930 bp, 20 predicted proteins | sample ER_DNA_117_FD_194482 | JGI IMG/M metagenome (GOLD analysis project Ga0307278, IMG submission 194482) | Bulk soil microbial communities from the East River watershed near Crested Butte, Colorado, United States - ER_DNA_117 | ecosystem: Environmental > Terrestrial > Soil > Floodplain | place...
CGGCGGGCAGGTGCCGCGCCTCACCAGGCGGCGCGTGGCCGGCGGCCTGCTGGCCGCCGCGCTCGGGCTGCCCCTGCTCACGGCGGCCCTGGCCAGCCTCCGCGAGCACGTCGACCTGCCCGGCGTGCTGCTGCTGTACCTGCTGCTCGTCGTGGCCGTGGCGACCATCGGCGGGTTCGGGCCGGCGGCCGCAACCGCGGTCGGCGCCTTCCTGCTCGCCAACTGGTACTTCACGCCGCCCTTGTACCGCTTCACGATCGCCAAGCGGACCGACGTGCTCGCCCTGCTGGTCTTCATGGCCGTGGCCGCGGTGGTCAGCGCGCTGGTCGACCTGGCCGCGCGGCGGGAGGCCGAGGCGGCTCGGGCGCGGGCCGAGGCCGAGGCGCTCGCTCGCCTTGGCGGCACCCTCCTGCACGGCCACGACCCCCTCCCGGAGCTCGTCGAGCAGCTCCGCGCGACCTTCGCGCTGGACGCGGCGGCCGTGCTGCGACGCGACCGCCAGGGCTGGCGCGTGGAGGCGGTGGCCGGCGCCTCGGCTCCGATCCGGCCCGAGTACGCCACCGACGCGGTCGAGCTGGACGAGCAGACGGCGCTCACGCTGACCGGTCGACGCCTCGCCGCCGAGGATCGGCGCGTCCTGCGGGCCTTCACCGATCAGCTCGCCGTCGCCCTCGAGAGCCGGAGGCTGGCCCGGGCCGCCGCCGACGCGGCACTGCTGGCGGATGCCAGCGAGCTGCGCACCGCGCTGCTGGCCGCGGTCTCCCACGACCTGCGCACCCCGCTTGCGACGATCAAGACCGCGGTCACCAGCCTCCTCCAAGACGACGTGGCCTTGCCGCCCGAGGCCACCGCCGAGCTGCTGGGGACCATCGACGAGCAGACTGACCGGCTCGATGCGCTGGTCGGCAACCTGCTCGACATGAGCCGCCTGCAGACCGGCGCGCTCAGCATCCTGGCCCGGCTGATCGGGCTCGACGAGATCGTGCCGGCCGCCCTCGCCGGCCTGGCCGACCACGGCCGCCGCATCGAGGTCGAGGTGCCTGAGACGCTCCCAAGGGTCCATGCCGACCCGGCCCTGCTCGAGCGTGCGGTCGCCAACGTGGTCGCCAACGCGCTTGCCTGGTCGCCGGCCGACCGCCCGGTGCGGATCGAGGCGTGCGAGCGCGGCGGCCGTGTCGAGCTGCGCATCATCGACCGTGGTCCCGGGGTCCCGGTCGACGAGCGGGACCGCATGTTCCAGCCGTTCCAGCGCCTGGGCGACTCCGGAGGGGGTGGAGTGGGCCTCGGGCTGGCCGTGGCTCGTGGCTTCGTCACCGCCATGGGCGGCGAGATCACCCCGCACGACACCCCGGGCGGCGGTCTCACCATGCTGCTGAGCCTGCCGGTGGCGGGACCCGCTCCAGCCCAGCGCGTCGCCAGCGGCGACCCAGGAGCACGGCAGTGAGCCGGGTCCTGGTGGTCGACGACGAGCCGCAGATCCGCCGCGCGCTCGCCATCAACCTGCGCATCCGCGGCTACCAGGTCGACCTTGCGCCCACCGGTGAGGAGGCCCTCGAGCAGGCCGCCGAGCACCACCCGGACGTGGTCATCCTGGACCTCGGGCTCCCGGGAATCGACGGCATCCAGGTGATCCAGGGGCTCCGGGGTTGGAGCCGAGTCCCGATCATCGTGCTCAGCGTCCGCGAGCAGGAGGCCGACAAGGTCGCGGCGCTCGACGCCGGTGCCGACGACTACGTGACCAAGCCGTTCGGCATCAACGAACTGCTGGCCCGCTTGCGGGCGGCCGTCCGGCGAGCCACACCGACCGACGACAAGACCGCGATCGTGCAGACCGCCGACTTCCGGGTCGACCTGGCCGCCAAGCGCGTGACGACCAGCCGGGGTGAGGTCCGCCTGACGCCGACCGAGTGGCATCTGGTCGAGGTGCTGGTGCGCAACCGCGGCAAGCTGGTCGGCCAGCGCCAGCTCCTGCAGGAGGTGTGGGGGCCGCAGTACGGCGAGGAGACCAACTACCTGCGGGTGTTCATGGCCCGGGTCCGCCGCAAGCTGGAGCCCTACCCGGCCGTGCCCCGCTACTTCCTCACCGAGCCGGGCATGGGCTATCGGTTCGAGGCCGCCCAGCTCGAGGACCCGCCGGCCCCCGGCTGAGCTGCGCGCAGGCCAGGGACCTGGGCCTGGCCAGGGGTCTGGGCCTGGCCAGGGGTCTGGGCCTGGCCAGGGGTCTGGGCCTGGCCAGGGTCTGGGCCTGGCCAGGGTTGCCGAGCCCTTGCCTGCCGTGCAGTCTCGGAACGACAAGGCTGGGATCACTGCGGCTCGGAAGGTGGCGAGCGGAATGGACGTTCGCAAGGTGGCGAGCGGGGTGGACGTTCGCTTGGTATCCGAGAAGGGCGTTGAGCGCCGTCCCGTCGAGGGGCTCGAGGCGCTGCTCCACCGCGAGGACGGGCTCGTCTGGGTGGACATCCCTCACTGTGACGAGGAAGCCGTCCGGGTGCTGTCAGAGGTGTTCGGCTTCCACCCGCTCGCCATCCGGGACTGTGTCGAGCGCAACCACGTCCCCAAGGTCCACCCCTACGCCGACCACGTGTTCGTCGTCCTCCACGCGTCCGAGCCCGGGAAGGGCGGCCATGTCCACCTCCTTGAGCTCGACCAGTTCGTCGGGCCGAACTACCTCGTCACCATCCACGGGCCCGTCAACCCGGCGGCCCCGGCCGACGCCGCCCTCCGCGAGACCCGCGCGGTGCTCAAGCGGATCGAGACGGGCCGCCTGGATGCCCGCTCCTCGTTCGAGCTGTCCTACGCGATCGTGTCGGCCCTGACGCGCCACCAGGAGGCGTTCGTGGCAACCCTTGCCCGTGAGGCCGGGCTGCTCGAGCAGCAGGTGATGAGCGGCGACATCGGCGACCCCGAGCAGTTCCTCGAGGAGCTCTTCCGCGCCCGGCACCAACTGCTCACGGTCCGCACCATGGCCGCGCAGAGCCGCGAGATCTACGGGCGGATGGCCACCCTCAGCCGCCTCGTTCCCCTTGAAGCACGGCCGCTGGTGGAGGATCTCGTCGACCAGTTCGGCCGGGTCCGCAGCGTTGCTGACGGCGAGAAGGAGTTCCTCCAGGGAGTGATCGAGTTCTACCAGACACGAACCGAGACCAAGATGACCATCGCCGCGGAGCGACTGGCCGTGATCGCGGCGGTCACGCTGCCGATCACGGCGTTGTCGTCCATTTACGGGATGAACGTGATCGTGAACGAGCAGACCCATCTTGTGCAGCTCATCGTGGTGCTGGCGGTGATGGCGGTGATGTCGGCAGCCCTGCTGCGATGGACCAAGCGGCAGGGATGGTGGTAGCCCGCCCGCCGGGCCATGAGTGACTGACCACGAGGTGGTCCAGGCTTACGGACCCGCTCCGATGGAGCCAACCTGCTCGGCGATCGGCGCCAGCTCGACAGTGACCAGCCGTTGGGGTGCTTCGTGGAGGACCAGGTCGGCAACGCGGCCAGCCGCGCGCAGATCAGCCTCTGCCATCCGCAGCGCCGCCAGGTGGTCGCCGACGTCCGCCACTGTGAGCCGGGCCACCTTGGTGCGCAGCGACCGCTTCTCCGTCGACTTCGCCTTGCGCACCTCGGCGAGGACCTCCGCGGCGACGTCCAGGACGGCCGGGTCGGTTCCGCCCGCCCCAGTGCGCAGCTCCTCGCTCCTTGGCCAAGGTGCTCGGTGGACCGAACCGGGCTGCCACCACGACCACACCTCCTCGGTGACGAACGGAAGGAACGGCGCGAACAAGGGGAGCAGGGTTGACAGGGCCATCGACAACGCCGCCCGAGCCGAGCGGGCAGGCGCGCCGCTGCCGTACGAGCGGTCCTTCACCAGCTCGACATAGTCGTCACAGAAATGCCAGAAGAACGTCTCGCTCCGCTCGAGCGCCCGGTGGTACTGGTACACCTCAAACGACGCAGTGGCGTCATCCACCACCGCCGCAAGCTGCGCCAGCATGGCCCGGTCAACGTCCTCGGTGACCGTCGACGCTGGACCGCCCTCGAAACTCAGTCCCAACACGAACTTCGACGCGTTGAGTAGCTTGACGGCGAGGCGCCGCCCGGTCTTCATCTGCCCTCGGTCGATCGCCGTGTCAGTTCCCGGCCCGCCCCGGCACGCCCAGTAGCGCAGCCCGTCGGCGCCGTACTCCTCGGCGAATGGCATCGGCGTGACCACGTTGCCCCTCGACTTCGACATCTTCTTGCGATCGGGGTCGAGGACCCAACCATTGATGAAGGTGTGCGACCAGGGCAGGGTCTCGTGCTCGAGGTGGGAACGCAGCACGGTCGAGAAAAGCCAGGTCCGGATGATCTCCGGGCCCTGAGGCCGCAGGTCCATGGGGAAGGTACGGGCGAACAGGTCGGGATCGTCCTCCCAGCCGCAGGCGATCTGTGGCGTGAGCGACGATGTGGCCCAGGTGTCCATGACGTCCGGGTCTCCGACGAAGCCGCCCGGCTTGCCGCGCCGGCTCTCCTCGTACCCCGGAGGCGGCTCGCTCTGTGGATCCACCGGCAGCGCCGCCTCGTCGCACAGGATCGGCTCGTCGCGCAACGGCTCGCCGTCGCTGCCCGTTGGGTACCAGACTGGGAATGGCACGCCGAAGAAGCGCTGGCGACTGATCAGCCAGTCGCTGTTGAGGCCCTCCACCCAATGTTCGTACCGGACCCGCATGAGGTCGGGGTGCCAGGCCAGGGCGCGGCCTCGCTCGAGCAGCGCCATGCGCACCTGCGAGTCCCGGCCGCCGTTGCGGATGTACCACTGACGGCTGGTCACGATCTCCAGCGGCCGCTCGCCCTTCTCGTAGTACTTGACCTGATGCGTGATGGGCAGGGGCTCGCCCACCAGGTCGCCCGACTCGCGCAGCAGCTCCACCACGCGGGCCCGCGCCTGCCTGGAGCTCCTACCCGCCAGCTCGGCCCAGGCGGCCTCGGCCTCGTTGCCGGCCAGCCACTCGGGCGTCGCGTGTTGGAACCGCCCGTCACGCTGCATGACCACTCTCAGTGGCAGGTCGAGCTCCTGCCACCAGACCACGTCGGTCGTGTCGCCGAAGGTGCAGACCATTGCGATGCCAGAACCCTTGTCCGGCTCGGCAAGGGGATGGGCGACCACCGGCACCCGCACGCCGAACAGCGGCGTGACCACCTCCGCGCCAAAGAGCGGACGGTGTCGGTCGTCATCCGGGTGGGCCACCAGAGCAACGCACGACGGCAGCAGCTCCGGACGGGTCGTCTCGACGTGCACCGGCTCGTCGCCGTCGGCTCGGGCGAAGGTCACGCGGTGCAGAGCGCCCTGCGACTCCCGCTCCTCGAGTTCGGCCTGGGCCACGGCGGTCTGGAAATCGACGTCCCACAGCGTGGGCGCCTCCCTCGCGTACGCCTCACCCCGGCGCAGGTTCCGCAGGAACGCCTGTTGGGCGATCCGGCGCGACCGGTTGTCGACGGTGGCGTAGGTGAGCGTCCAGTCGACCGAGAGGCCGAGGGTGCGCCACACCCGCTCGAAGACCTGCTCGTCCTTCTCCGTGAGGCGGTGGCACAGTTCGACGAAGTTGCGCCGCGAGATGGGGCGCTGGGCGCTGTCGCCCCCCGGCAGGATGCCGGTCGGGTCGTAGGGGATCGACGGGTCACACCGAACGCCGTAGTAGTTCTGCACTCGGCGCTCGGTGGGCAGGCCGTTGTCGTCCCAGCCCATCGGGTAGAAGACCTCGCGGCCCTGCATGCGTTGGAACCGGGCGATGGCGTCGGTCTGGATGTAGCCGAAGGCCGAGCCAAGGTGGAGCGAGCCACTCACCGTTGGTGGCGGCGTGTCGACGGCGTAGACGGCTTCGCGGCCCTTGGACCGGTCGAACCGGTAGGTGCCCTGCTCCTGCCAGAAGGCGTCCCACTTCGCCTCCAGGCCATCGAGCGACGGCTTCTCGGGAATGGCAGTCATGGTGCCAAGGTACCCGGATCGGCAAGACTGCGGGGTGCCGTTGGCGAGTCCAGCGTCGTCACGGACTGGGTGTTGCCGCGGCCGAAACAGTGGCATTCCCAAACGTCCGGTGACACGTCCGGTCGGCCAGCAGGCTCACCGGACCCATCAAGGAGTCCGCCCATGAAGGGGATCGTGTTCATGGCCGTCGCGCTGGCGCTCCTGTCGGCTGCGGCGCTGGCCCAGGAGACCGAGCTCGGCGGCAAGGTGCGCAGCGGCCAGGAGGTGACGGTGCCCGCGGGAGAAACCGTTCGGGGCGACCTGTACGCCTCCGCTGGGACGGTGCGGGTCGACGGCCGGGTCGAGGGCGACCTGGTGGCCACCGGAGGAGAGGTCACTGTCTCCGGCACGGTCACCGGCGACGTGCTGGCGGCCGCCGGGACCACCACGATCTCGGGGCAGGTCGACGGCGACGTGCGGGTCGGCGCCGGCCAGGCGAGAGTGGAAGGACGGGTGGGAGAGGACCTGCTGGTCGGAGCCGGTCAGGCAACCGTCGCCCCAGGGGCCGAGGTGGGCGGGGACCTGATCTTCGGCACGGGGCAGATGCGCATGGATGGCGCCGTCGCCGGCAGCGTGCTGGGTGCCACCGGCAGCTACACGCGGAGCGGTTCGGTGGCCGGCAGCGAGCGGGTCAGCGTCCGGCAGCCCGAGGAACAGCCGCCCACGCTGGCGGAGCGCGCGCTTGACCGCCTGCGGCGGTACCTCAGCATCCTTGTCGTGGGCGCGCTGTTGCTGTGGCTGGCGCCACGGATGCTGCAGGGCGCCGCCGAGTCGGTACGGCGACGTCCGCTAGCCAGCTTCGGGACCGGGATCCTGGCGGTCGTCGGCGTGGTGGTCGTGCTGCTCGTGCTCGTCCTGGTGACGGTCCTGGTGGCAGTCGTGCTGGGCCTGCTCGGACTGGGGTCGCTGACGGGCGCGACCGCGTTCGGCGGGACCCTGGCCGCGGGCATCATCGCCTTCCTGTTCTTCCTGGCGGTGGCCTTCGGGGCCCAGACGGCGGTTGGGCTTGCCCTGGGGCGGCTGCTGTTCGGCGAGGATGCCCGGTCGTTTGTCCGAGGGTTCGGTGGACTGGCGCTCGGGGTGCTGGTGGTGGTGCTGCTCTCGGCGATCCCCGTGGTGGGCGGATGGCTGGAGGCGCTGCTGGTGCTGCTGGGGCTGGGCGCGCTGGTGCTCGCGCTCCCTCGCCGCCGGCGCCGGCTCGCCGAGCGGGCACGATGACCGGCCGGGTTCATCTGGATGCTCCCCCTCGCCAGGACGTTCCTGAGCTTCTCGGCGGAGGCGCAAGACGGCGCAGCTCATGGGTGGGTTTGGCTGGTGGCACGTCGGACACCCGACCATTGGCGACCCACTGACGGCAGGCGTCACCATGGCCTGCGTCAGTGAGCCCAGGAGCCTACGTCAGTGAAGCCCTACAGCAGGAGCCTGCGTCAGTGAAGCCCTCCAGGAAGGTTCCGCGATGACCGTGCAAGTTCGACGCGACAACGAGATCTACGCCACCGACGGCGGATGGTTCCAGGCCCGCTGGCACTTCTCATTCGACCACTACCGCGACCCGCGGCACATGGGTGTGGGCGCGCTGCGGGTGTTCAACGACGACCGGCTGCAGCCGGGCGCGGTGTGGCCGATGCATCCCCACCGTGACATCGAGAGCTGCACCTACGTCGTGGAAGGCTTGTTCGCGCACGAGGACTCGCTGGGCAATGACGGGCTGCTGGAGGCTGGCGCGGCGCAGGTGATGCGGTTCTCCAGCCGCGGGGCGCTGCACTCCGAACGCAACGGCTCCAGGACCGAGCCGATGCGGTTCATCCAGTTCTGGATCCTCCCGAGCGTCCCTGCTCTGGAGTCGTCGGTGCAGCAGCGGCAGTACACCGTCGAGGATCGCACGGGCCGGCTGCTGCAGATCATGGGTCCCGTCGGTGAGGACGGGTTGGACCTGGCCCAAGACGCACGCGTGTTCGTCGCCCGGCTGCCACAGGGCAACCGGGTGCGCCACGACCTCGGTGGCGGCCGGGGCGGCTACCTGTACGTCCTGGACGGCGAGCTGGAGACCGCCGGCGACAAGCTCGGCACTGGCGACGCGGCCAAGCTCGCCGGCCCCGAAGCCGTCGAGCTCGTTGGCGTCGGGAACGCCGAGCTGATCCTCATCGACGTTCCCCTGGAGTTCCGGGCCGTCGGCGTATGGGCGGGAGGTCTGGGGTAGCCGCGCCGGCCAGGCCCACGACCAGTCCGCAACCGTCGTCGTCACGCCCATGGCAGACAGCGGCCATTCCGGTGGGAGATGGGCCGGTCCGGCCGAGGGTCAGGGAGGGCGGCCCGCAGGTCGAGTTCGCCGTAGCCCGGCTGGGCGGTCAGCCGGTCCAGTTCGGCTGCGACGTCGGCTGGGAGGCCGGCCAGGGTCCCGCCAGGATGAACGACCAGGACCTCGCTTCCGTTGAAGTACAGCGCCCAGGTCCCTCGCGGTGTGCGGGCCGACGTCGTGGGCACGCCGAGCGGGGCGTCGGCGCTGCCAGACGGCGACGACGGGGAGGTGGCGGCGAGCACGTCGGTGCTCGCGGCGGGCCGGTCGCTGGTGCGCCGGAGCTGCTGGGGCGGGTGGTGGACGACCATGCTCGGCCTGCGCGTCCCTCAGGCAGCAGCGCTGACGGCGACGCCGATCTTCCCGGCGTCAACGCTCGGCTCCCACTCCAGCTCTTCCTCGACATCACGCCGCAGCTCGCTGTCGGTCTTCATCGCTGTGCCTCCGGTCAGTCGGCATGATCCCCGACTGGGTTGCCCCGGCAAGGCGGAATATGCGACCGTCACGGTAGGCGTAAGGGCGTTGCGACGACCCGGGCTCGCTCAGGGGGCGTGGCGAAGTCGCCAAGGAACTCCCGCGCGGTCGCGGTACGGTGCCGGCGCGCCGCACCGCCCGGGCCTCGGAGTGGGCCCAGCTTACCCGGTCCCATACCGGGCAAACTCGGGATTCCCGCCGGAGGGTTGAGGCTCAGTAGAAATGCGCAGCTGCTCGGCAGCTTGAGCAAAATGCAGGGAGCGGCGATGCCCGGCCGAGGCGTCGCCGCTCTCCCTGCGTTTGCCTGGTCTATTTAGAGATCGAATTCCCCGTCACGCACTCCGCTGACGAAGGCTTGCCATTCGAAGGGAGTGAACACGAGCATCTGGCTGCCCGGGTCCTTCGAGTCGCGGACCGCGATGTGACCGTCGACGAATGCGACCTCGACGCAGCCGTTCGTGTGGCTGCGCGTGCTCTTCCGCCATACAGCGCGGGACAGATCGACCATCCCACATCCCCTTCCTGGGATTCGAGAGAGCTGCTCGGCAGCGCGGTCAACGGGGGAGCTTGACCGGCGGCGGGAGCATAACTCGCCCTTGTCCAAAGGGTGAGCAAGAATCGTCCGGTTCAGCTCGTCAGCGGTCAACTACGCTTCTCGACGCTTCGGCGTGTTCATCTGGGAGCTCGCTCTTGCCCAGCTCGGCGCGAGGCCAGCTGCCTTTCCAGCAGGTCGGCGGGATCTCGCGACTGCTTCACCCGGCGGGAGGTGGCCCGCCCCTCGACTCGTCGTGAAGGTATTCGTCCGGCAGCCAGACCAGGCAGTCGATGTGCTGGTGGAGGGCCCGGACGGCCCTGCGATAGACGCGGCGGGAGAGCTTCGTTCGGTCCGGGCCGAAAACGAGCAATCCCGGCTTCCGTTCGTCCACCAGTTCCACGAGGGCCTCGATCGGGTGAAGGCTCTTCACCCGGAGGCGTTCGACCCGGACGCCCAGCGAACGGGCCAGCTCCGCTGGCTCGCGCAGGGCCCGAGCCAGCTCGGGCGTGTAGTCGAGCTGGTCATAGCCCATCATCACGGACAGGGGCAAGGGTGGGAGCACCACCATATTGGCCACGATCAGCAGCTGCCCGGACTCCACCGCGGCGTCCACGGCGACGACCCAGGCCTGCTCTTCGAACGGGACGTCCAGCGTGGCCAGCAGCACCGGCCGCCCCCCCGACTCGACCGGCGCGGCGGGGACCCTCGACCTCGGGCGGCTATGGGTCGACATCCTTCTCCGGGCGGAGCTGCCACCTTGGGAGGTTCCGGGCCCGGCGCCGGACCTTCCGGCGCCACAGCGGCATGTACCAGAGGAACCAGAATCCCAGGACGATCGGCATCAGGAGAAGGAACCGCCCACCGGCGAAGGCCCCGAGCAGCGCGAACACGGCCACGATGGCGAGGGCCGTCCCCATCACCGAGAGCCGGTACCGGCGCATCTCCCGCATGATGCCCCAGTACGCCTCGGCCGGGATCTGCGCGGTGTTCCAGCGACGGCCACACTGCTCGCACGTCCATCGCTCCCCGTAGGGGACGTACCGGACGTCGCCGCAGTCGCAGCGGACGGTGATGGGCGCGCCGCGCACCCTAGAACCCCGCGGGCCGAGGGGCGGCCACGGTACGAGACTGCCAGACCCGCAGTTGGGTGCACCGCCCTTGCATTGCCTCTCGCCCTCGCCGACAATGAGCCGCATTATAGAACGGTATCTACGGTATCTGCGGGATCGTCACGGCTCGAAGGCCTGTGGCACGGCCCAAGGGCTCGTGGCACGGCACAGGGAGTGACGATGGCTGAGGCGGTCATCGAGGAGCGCCAGCTTCTCAAGACTCTTCGCTGGTACGACGGGTTCGTCATCGCGTTATGTAACCCCGGGTTCCTGATCGCGTCGCTCGGGTTCACGTTCGACAGCGTCGGCGTGCTCGGCTCGGTGATCCTCTGGGGCATCTCCGCCACCATCGGGCTCCTGCAGAACTGGATCTACTCCGAGACGGCGGCCATGTTCCCCGACAAGCCCGGCGGCATCTCCCTGTACGCCTACGAGGGATGGCGGCGGTATTTCTCGCTGTTCGGCCCGATTGCGGCGTTCGGATACTGGATCGGGTGGTCGGTGGTGCTCTCCATCTTCGGCAACCTGATCGGAGGCCTGATCACCGCCGAATGGTTCCCGAACGCCAAGCTGGGGGGAACGTCGCCCGGGTACTTCAGCACGGGACCCGTCAACATCGGCCTGCCGCAGCTGATCGGCGTCGGGCTCATCGTCGTGGTCTGGCTGTTCAATATCCTCGGCGTGAGGCCGTCGCTGGCGGTCGCCTACGTGACCGGGGTCTTGCTGATGATCCCGCTCGCCGTGTTCATGATCGTGCCGTACCTGACGGGAGACTGGCACAGCTCCAACATTCACTACGCGGCCGTGCCGGGGTACAGCCGCTTCACGGTCGCCATGGTGTGGCTGTTCATCATGTGCTGGTCGGCCTATGGCATCGAGGTCTGCGCCAGCTTCGCGCCCGAGTACCACGACACGAAGCGGGACACCGCCTTGGCGCTTCGCACGGCGGCGTCGTTCTCGCTGGTGGTCTACGTGTTCCTCCCGCTCGGGCTGGGGGGAGTGACCGGCGCGCCGGATCCCACGACCGCCTATGGCCCCTTCTACGTCGAGGCGTTCAGGAACATCGTCGGATCCGGCTTCGGCGGCGTCGCACTCGTGCTCTTGATCGCCAGCCTCATCCTGTCGATGAACTCCGCCACGGCGGATGGCGGCCGGGCGCTGTACGGGATCGCCAGGGACGGGATGACGGTCAAGCAGCTCTACCACCTGAACAGGTTCCACGTGCCGGCCCGGGCCATGACCGTGGACATGGTGGTCAACGTCGCCCTGATCCTGTTCGTCGCCAACAACCTGGCGATCCTGTACATGTCGAACATCGGCTACGTGCTCTCGCACGTGCTGGCGCTCTCGGCCTTCCTGCTGCTGCGGAAGGACCGGCCGAGATGGCCGCGCCCCATCAAGGTCGGGCCGGTGTGGGTGGCGCTGGCCGGCGTCTTCTTCGTCCTGAACCTCATGTTCGTGATCTTCGGCGTGACCCAGCAGAAGCTGGCTGCGCTGCTCGGCGGCTACAAGTTCGGCGGGTACCCCTTCTACCTGGGCGTCGGCGTCCTGGTGCTGTCGGTGCTGCTGTACTTCTACCGGAGGGTGGTGCAGGACCAGAAGCCGATCACGTTCCGCGACAAGGACGCACCCACGATGCCGAACGCCGAGCAGATGGCGCTTCTCCAGGCCGAGGAGGTCACACCCTAAGCGCCTGCCGCAACGTTACGTTGGTCGCCGGGGGGACTACCCGATGACGCCGGTGTGATCGTGATGGGCTCGCGCGGCAGGACCGATCTTGCGGCCCTGGTGCTCGGCAGCGTCGCGCACAAGGTGCTCCATCTCAGTGACCGGCCGGTGCTGATCGCCCGCTGAGACCGCGGCAGGATCAACGAGGAGCATGAGCTCGTCCTCGCGTAACTGCACTACCAGGCTAATCGTGGGCTACCTTTCAGCAGGTCGGTCAGGAACGCGGCCGAGGCGTCCGGCCGGAGCGCCGCGTCGCGCAGGCCGCGAAATGCCAGCGCATACCGGGTGATCTCCTCGGGGCGCTCCAGGTAGAGGTCCCCCATCGTGTGCTCGAGGTGCACGACGTCGGGGTCGGTCGGCGTGGAGAAGCCGAGGATGGTGAAGGGGCCGTCCACGCCGGTGTGCGCGCCCACCGTGAAGGGCAGCACCTGGATCGTCACCTTGGGCCGTCCGGCCATCCCGACAAGGTGACGGAACTGCTCCACCATGATCGTTGGCCCGCCGACCGGGCGCCGCAGCACGGCCTCGTCCAGGATCGTCCAGAGCTCGGGCGGGTCGTCCCCGTCGAGGATGGACTGCCGGGCGACCCGGAGCTCGACCCGGCGCTCGATCTGCTCGGCGGGCAGGTCGGGGTGGACGGCACGCTGGACGGCCGCCGCGTACTGCCTGGTCTGCAGCAGCCCGGGGACGAGCAGCGCCCCGTACACGTTGATTGTTGCCGCCGCGACCTCCAAGCCGATGTAGGGGGGTACGACCGGCACGTCACCGTACGCGTGCCACCAGCCTCGCAGCCGCGCTTCGCGCGCGATCTGGATCAGGGCGTCCCGCTGCTCGCCGCCGACCCCGTACAGCTCCAGCATGTCGCGGACGTCGCGGGGCATCGCCCCGACCTGCCCGGTCTCGATGCGGGAGACCTTCGAGTCCGAGCACTCGAGCTTCTTCGCGACCTGTTCGATGGTCAGCCCGGCCTCTTCGCGCAGCCGGCGCAGCTCGACTCCGAGGCGCCGGCGTCGCACGGTAGGGCTGAGTCGGGCTGTCACGATGCCCTCCACCCCCCTTGGGTCGCGGGTCGTCCCCGCATCATCCAGCATGGTTCCGAGCGAGTGCTACCTGCAAACCTGTGAGACGGAGACTTGCAGAATGCAGACTTGCGCATCCATCGAGCCTCCCGCACACTCTCCTCGAGAGAGACCGTTATCTCTAGGATCGACCCGAGGAGTCTCCGACGATGACGCCTGGCAAGCCCCGCGACAGGATCCTCGACACGGCGACGAAGCTGTTCTACCAGGATGGCATCCAGGTCGTCGGCGTCAACCAGGTCATCGACGAAGCCGGCGTGGCGCCGATGACCCTCTACCGGCAGTTCGGCGGCAAGGACCAGCTCGTGGCCGCGTCGCTCGAACGGTGGAGTGACCGCTGGCTGCACTGGCTCACCGACGAGCTCGACCGGGGCGGCGACGACCCCGAGGCACGGTTCGGGCGGCTGTGGGACGCGCTCGAGGAGTGGTTCGCCACCGAGGAGTTCCACGGCTCGTTCGTTGCCAACGCCGCGACCGAGCTCCGCAGCAAGCCCGAGCACCCGGCCCAGCGCGTGATCGCCGCGCACCGGATGGCAACGCATCAGCTCCTCGAGGATCTGGCCGAGACGGCGGGCGCGCATGACCCCGCGGATCTGGCCGATCGGCTGCAGGTCCTGGTCGACGGGACCGTGGCGGTCGCCGCGGTCGACCACCGGCCGACCGTCGCCGTCGGGGTCCGCGCCCTCGCAGGTGCCGCCCTCGCCGACAGCTCGGCCTGAGCAGCAGCTCAGAAGTCCTGCACGTAGCTCGACGCGGTGGCCAGGGACGCGGTGGCCAGGGACGCCGTAGCCAGGAAGTACTTGCCCTCCCTCCCTGCCGAGGCGGCACCGGGCGCTAGACTCCCACCCGCCGACAGGCCGTTCCCGAGGAGGACCTCCATGGCGCGCAAGTCCGGCAAGACCGATGTCGACCTCGTGCCCGAGCACAGCCACAAGTTCGAGCACCAGCACAAGAAGGGTAGGAGGAGGCGGCTCATGCTGCTCCTCACCCTGGCCGGCAGCGTCGCCTTCTTCCTGCGGCGCAGGAAGCAGCGGGCCGAGCTCGACGAGGGTGTCTGGCACGAGGCGCCACCCGCATAACGCCCCTGGGGCGCGCCCGGCACGGCCGGGGCTGGCCGTCCACCAGCAGCTCACGAGCTGCTCGTCGACGCCGGTCGGCGAGCGGGAGGCTCCTGCGAGCCGGTCAGGTAGCTGGATCAGGCCGGTTGTGCTCCTGCCGCGTACAGAGGACGCGCGCAGGTGACGTGGACGGTCAAGCCTTCGCGCGGTTCTTGGCGTCGAGGATCATCCCAATCACCGTCTGCGTGCTCAGGCCGAGCTTCCTCGCGATCTCGTCCGGACGCATCCCTCTCGCGTTGTAGATGCGTGCAAGATCCTGCTGCGACTCGCTCCACGAACGTCCAGGGTTCTTGGACTGAAACTTGCTACGGTAGGGTCGAGCGGGGCGGGCAGGTCTTCCTTCGCCCCCCACGCTCCCGAAGGAGGCTCGTCGCTCGTCCCGGTAGGCGCGACTGGCCGTCTCCGTCCGCGTGCGCCCGTCCAGCACCTCATACTGGTCCGCGGCCTTGTTCACGCCCACAGCCAGGATCGTCAGTCCCTTGGCATTCTGCTCTTGGCACTCACGCTTGGTGCAGTAGTCGTACTTCTCTGCTCGCTCGGGATGCAACTCGCTCCCGCACGTGACACACGTCGCCATCGTCCTCCTCGGAAATCAGCATCGCGCAAAGGGCTCCCCGCTCGATACCTTTGTGCAGGCTCGATTCGTCTGGCCTGGGCAGGCTCCTTCTGGAATGCCAGTGTTGTAGAGCGGCGAGCCCAAAGCCTCGGCAGGACTGCCCCGTCAGCTGCAACAGCGGCCGAGCGCATGGTGTTCCCTGCGCTCGGGTCCGGCGGCCGAGCGGCGCGGCACGCCCCCGGCCCCCGGCCTTCGCCGAGGGCCGGGAACAGGGCCGCGAGGCTGACGTGTCAAGTGTGTCAGGCGTCCGTGCCCGGCAGCAGGGCGGTGGCGTCTACATCCGAGGCTCTGGCGCGGATCACGACCACGGACACCACCAGCGCGAGCACCGCGAAGACCACCGCGAGCTCGAAGGCGGTCGAAATGCCGTGGGCCAGCACGTTGTCGGCGTACGCGGCTGGTAGCTGACCGGTCTGCTGGAACTGGGCGCGGGCCTGCGATGTGGCGGTGGCGAGGAACTGTGCAACCTGGTTCTGAGCCTCGTTCCGGCTCGCGGTGCCGAACACCGTGACCAGGATCGACAGACCCAGGGAGCCGCCGACCTGCTGCATGACGTTGAGCAGGCTGGACGCCGCGCCCGACTCGTGCGGTTCCACGCCCGAGACCGCCACGATCGTCAGCGGCACGAACAGCAACCCCATGCCCAGGCCGAACAGCAGCATCGGGCCGAGGATCCCGTCGAGGTAGCCGCTGCTGACCGAGACCTGCGACTGCCAGGCGAGCCCCGCGACCGCCAGCACGGCGCCGGCCACCATGAGGGGCTTCGGCCCCAGCCTGGGCAGCGACCGCGCGGCGACCTGTGAGGTCACGATGATCGCCGCGGTGATGGGCAGGAACGCGAAGCCGGCCTTCAGCGGGCTGTAGCCGAGGACGCCCTGCACGAACAGGGTGAGGAAGAAGAACATGCCGAACAGCGCCGCCGCGAGGGCGAGCATGACGCCGTAGATGCCCGCCCGGTTGCGGTCGCGGAACATGTGCAGCGGCGTGATCGGCTGCCTGGTCCTCGTCTCGATGAAGAAGAAGACCGCGAGGAGGACTACGGCGGCGACGAAGGAGCCGATCGTCCCGGGGTCGCTCCACCCCTCCTGCGCCGCGCGGATGAACCCGTAGACCAGCGCCGCCATCCCTGCCGTCGAGGTGAGGGCCCCGCCGAGGTCGAACCTGCCGGGCTGCCGCTCCGACTCGGTGATGTAGCGCGGCGCGAGGAAGGCGAGCAGGAGGCCGATCGGCACGTTGACGAACAGCACCCACCGCCACGACAGCCACGAGGTGAGCATGCCGCCGGCGAGCAGGCCGATGGCCGCGCCGGACACGGACACGGCCGCGAACACGCCGAACGCGCGGTTGCGCTCGCGTCCCTCCGCGAAGTTGGTGGTGATCAGCGCCAGCGCGGTCGGTGCGGCGATGGCGCCACCGACGCCCTGCAGGGCGCGCGCGGCCAGCAGCCAGCCCGACGACGTGGCCAGGCCGCCGAGGAACGAGGCGACGGTGAACACGAGGATGCCGGCGACGAACACGCGGCGACGACCGAGGATGTCGCCGGCGCGGCCGCCGAGCAGCAGCAGCCCGCCGAAGGTGAGGGTGTAGGCGTTGAGCACCCACGACAGGCTGGTGGTGGAGAAGTGCAGGGCCTGCTGGATCTGGGGCAGCGCGATGTTGACGATCGTCGCGTCCAGCACGACCATGAGCTGCGATGCCGCGATGATGGTGAGCGTCAGTCCAGGGTGAGCACCCCGTCGGGCCGTGCCCGGAGGTGGCGACGTCAGCGGTTGTGAGACCGTCATAGGCTGTCTCCGTCCCCTTAACTAGTGTACGATCCCGTTCACTAGTGGGCGACGGTACACTGCTGGTGTAAGGAACGCAAGCGTTCACTACCTGTCCAGCTGGAGGTTCACCGATGGCCGCTCAGGCGGACCCCACGGCGACACCGTCCTGCACGCCGTGCTCCCCCACGCGGCGCCGCGGCGAGACCCTCGAGCACGCGATCTTCGACGCCGTCCTGGACCAGCTCCAGACGGTCGGCTACGCAGGCCTGACGATGGAAGGGGTCGCCGCGTGCGCCCACACCGGCAAGGCGGCGCTGTACCGCCGCTGGCCGTGCAAGGAGGACCTGGTCGTCGACGCCCTCCACCACACCCTGCCGTCCCTGGCCGACCTGCCCGACCACGGCAACGTGCGCGACGACCTCCTCGACCTGCTCTGCCGGGTGGCGGCCTTGGTCAACTCCCCGACCGGCTGCGCCCTCCAGAGCCTCATGGCCGAGATCGACCAGGACCGCCCGTTCGCTCGTATCCTGCACGACCGGGTCCTCGAGCCGCGCAAGCGGATGTTCCTCGACGTGCTGGAGCGAGGCGCCCGCCGCGGAGAGGTCCGGCCCGACGCCGTCAGCCAACTCGTCGCGGAGGTCGGCCCGGCCATGCTGGTGCAGCGGTTCTTCGTGGATGGCGCCCCGGTACCCGACGCCTACGTCGTGTCGGTCCTCGACGACCTCGTCATGCCGCTGCTCCGGCCGTGGACCGAGGCGGCCTCTACGGCAGCACGACGGCCAGATCCTTCGGCACGCTCGATTTGATGTCTTCCCACTCCCCCTCGGTGACGTAGTGCCGGAGAGCCCGCAGGACCGTTTGGACCAATGGTTCCATGCCGCCCTCGACCTCGTAGGGGAACTCTCGCCGGACCCGCTCCAGAAACTCTTCCCGGTGCATCTTCACCGGCACGTCGGTTGGGTCCCAGCCTTGGAAGTAGATGCCGCGGATCAACATCGGCAGCTGAGCAGAGAGCTGAGCCGCTTCCTCGACCGTCAGTCGATCACGCAGCGCGTGCAGGACTGCCCTCAGGGCAGCGTAGGACTGGTTCCGGCGCTCCTTCGGCCAGCCATAGGCCTGCTCGATCTCCTTGAGAACTCGATTCGTCTTGTCGACAGTAGTGCTGAACGAAGCGAATCCCGTGTCAGCCATCTGCTCCGGCCCTCCTGGACTTGGCGTGGCTCACGACAAAGGGCACGTCCAAGAGCCTGCCACCCGACCCCGTGGACCCGAGCGGTCACTCGCGGCGCGGCGCCGACGTCAGGTGACGGGCGAACCAGTCGCGGGCCAGGCTGGCCACCCGTTCCAGCGCCCCTGGTTCCTCGAACAGGTGGGACGCGCCCGGGACGATCTCAAGGCGGGTCTCGCCGCCCAGCTGCTGCATCGCCTTGCGGTTGAGCTCGATGACGGCCGGGTCGCGCTCCCCGACGATCAGCAGCACGGGCTGGCGCACCTGGGGGAGGTACTCGCCGGCCAGGTCGGGCCGGCCCCCGCGGGAGACGACTGCCTGCACGGCGGCAGGCCGCGTGGCGGCAGCGACCAGCGCGGCCGCCGCGCCGGTGCTGGCGCCGAAGAGCCCGACGCCGAGGCCCTGGGTGGGCTCATACTCGACCAACCAGTCGGTCAACGCCGCCACCCGCACCGCGAGCAGGTCGATGTCGAACCGGAGGGCAGCGGTCCGGGCGTCGACCCGCTCCTCCTCTGGGGTGAGCAAGTCGGCCAGCACCGTGGCCAAGCCGGCGCTCTGCAGCTCGCCGGCCACGTAGCGGTTGCGGGGGCTGTGACGGCTGCTGCCGCTCCCGTGGGCGAACAGCACCACCCCCCGCGCCGTCTCCGGCACCACGATGTCGGCGTCCAGCACGACGCCCCCGGCGGGGATCTCCAGGCTCTGTTGGACGGCGTTCACAGCGTCTCCCTCGGGCGTCACACGGCGAACGGATAGGTCTCGGGCACCTCGCCCTTCTCCCAGCCTGCCGTTCTCTCGAGCGGCTCGACCGCCCGCGTCTCGTCGATGTGGATCACGGCGTCGACCTGGTCGGCCACCCGGGCCCGGAAGTAGTGGCTCTGCCGCTCGGTCTCCGGGCGGTAGACCACGCCGATCGCCCGCTCGAGGCGCGCCGAGCGCAGCAGTTCGGCCGTGCTTGGCGCGATGCCGAACGAGACCAGGAACGCCTTCTCGCCGACCTCGTGGAACAGCTCCTCGACGCTGTCGGCAAGCGCCGGCCGCACCCACTTGCGCTCGGCCGGCCCGCCCCAGTCGTCGGCGGCGGTCACCGTGCCCGTGTAGGTGGTGAAGCCGACCAGCCGGCAGTCGCCGGGGTGCCGCTCGCGCACCAGCTGGCCGACGTTGAGCTCGCCGTGGGCCGCGACCTCGGTCGCCCGGGCGTCGCCGACGTGGGAGTTGTGGGCCCACACCACGATCCTGGCCGGCTCGCCCCGCTGGCGGCTGAGGTGGTTGGCGAGGGCGTCCAGGGTGTCGACCATATGGCGGTCGCGCAGGTTCCAGGACGAGACCCGGCCACTGAACATCGAGCGGTAGTACTCCGCCGCTGCCTTCACCGTGCGCGCGTTCTGCTCCGCGTAGAAGCGCTCGTCCTCGGCGATCAGCCCGTCCCGCCGCGCGTACTCCAGCGCGTGGCGCTGCAGGTCGACGAGTTGCTCGACCACCTCCCGCTCGCATGACTCGCCCCCTCCGAAGGCGGCTGCAAAGCCGTAGGCCTGGCCGTCGTCGCCGGCGTAGTGGTCGAAGCAGGCGTGGCGCTCACGGGCGCGCGCCGCAGCGGCCGGGTCGACACGTTCGAGGTAGGCGATGACCTCGTGCATCGACCGGTAGAGGCTGTAGAGGTCGAGCCCGTAGAATCCCGTCTTGGCCCGCTCGTCGGGGGCGAAGCGGTCGTTTCGCTCGCGCAGCCACCCCGCGAAGTCGAGCACCACCGCGTTCCGCCACATCCAGGTGGGGAAGCGCTCGAAGCCACGCAAGGCCTCTTCGGCGGTCGCGTCGTCGCTGCGGCCACGAACGTACCGGTTCACCCGGTAGGCGTCGGGCCAGTCCGCCTCGACCGCCACGGCGCAGAAGCCCTTCTCCTCGATGAGTCGCCGGGTCATGGCGGCACGCGCCGCGTAGAACTCGTGGGTGCCGTGGGAGGCCTCGCCGACCAGCACCAGCCGCGCATCGCCGACCAGGTCGAACAGCACCTCGTCGGGCGGTACGCCATCCTCGACCAGCGCAGCCTCGGAGCGGACGACGGCCACGCCCGTCGCCCCCCGGGTGCCTGCCGCGGCCGGCCGCGCCGCCGACGCGGCGCGAAGCAGGTCCCGCACCTCCTCGTCGGTGGTCTGCGTAAAGTCCCAGTAGGAGGCCCCGACCGCGTAGAACGGCGACGGCGTGGTCGCGCAGACCACCTCGTCGACCAGGGCAGCGAGTTCCCGGCAGGTCGACTCGGGCGCGGCCGGTACCGCGACCACGATCCTGGCGGGCCGGAGCTGGCGGAGGGCGTGGATGGCGGCGCGCATGCTCGCGCCCGTGGCAAGGCCGTCGTCGACGACGATGACGGTCTGGCCCGCGACGTCGGGCGCGGGCCGGCCCTCCCGGTAGGCCTGCTCCCGGCGCAGCAGCTCGCGGCCCTCCTGCTCGGCCACCTGCTGGACGACCTCAGGCGGAACGCCCAGGCCGCGGACGACGTCGTCGTTGAGGACGATCACCCCACCACTGGCGATCGCCCCCATGGCCACCTCCTCGCGGCCGGGGACGCCCAGCTTGCGCACCACAAACACATCCAGGGGCGCGCCCAGGGCCGTGGCGACCTCGTAGGCCACTGGCACGCCACCCCGGGGCAGCCCCAGCACGATGACGTCGGAGCGACCCCGATAGTGCTCGAGGAGGCCGGCCAGGACTCGACCGGCATCCCTCCGGTCGCGGAAAAGACGGTCCGCCATTCCAGCCCCCTTTGTCCATTTCGAAGAGGACCCGGGCACCCCTCGAAGAGGACCCGGGCACCCCTCGAAGAGGACCCGGGTACCCCTTGAAGAGGACCTGGGTACCCCTTGAAGAGGACCTGGGACCCCTCGAAGGGGACCTGGGTACCTCATTGCGAGCCGGACAGACCACGCACTTCCAGGGCTTGGGGGTTGAGGTGACACCTCTCCCTGCCCTGGATGCCTTGACCTCCAAG
>Ga0307278_10000447_pt1 | contig 20886 bp, 21 predicted proteins | sample ER_DNA_117_FD_194482 | JGI IMG/M metagenome (GOLD analysis project Ga0307278, IMG submission 194482) | Bulk soil microbial communities from the East River watershed near Crested Butte, Colorado, United States - ER_DNA_117 | ecosystem: Environmental > Terrestrial > Soil > Floodplain | place...
GCAGGGCGCGGTCGGCGGGTTCCAGCCTGGGTCGTGGGAGCTGGCGTCGGAGGACGGTGAGCTGGTGGCGCAGGACCAGGATCTCCAGGTCCTTGGCGGCGTCGCCGCGGGCGAGCAGGGCGAGGAGCTGGATGGAGCGGGACAGCGTGAGGTAGGCGAGTCTGGGCAGCACGCGAGATCGTCTCCAAGTGGCGTTGAGGATCCGGCGCACGATACCCGCGCTGGCATGGGAATGGGCAGCTCAGAGGCCATGCCCTGGATTTGCGCACCCTACGGCCGGGACTGCAGCGACCCGGCCGCCGGGCCGATCAGTCGGCGCAGGAGCCAGTAGATGAGAGCGCAAAGCATGAATCGAGCCTCCTTCTGGACCAGGCTCGATCCTACGAACGCGCTTGTCGTGCGCTGATCGATGGTTTACGTGCCCCTCAGGGCCTCAAGACCAACCTGCCCATCCGAAGCAATCACCCAGCGAGGCCAGCCTCGGACCGCCGAGCATCCGGGCTGAGCTTTGTGAGGTGCGTCGGGGCGGTCGTGAGGTCAGGCGTCGAACGCGGCACAGCCCGCCATGGATGCGGCGATACCCCAGGTCGGGTTCTCCCTGGCCAGCCGCAGCACCAGCGCGCGGACCTCCGCCGCCACGGCCGGCCGGCCACGCCGGTGCGGGTAGGTCCAGCGGCAGGCTACATCGGGCGCAGCGCCATCCAGATGGCGCGGGCAGGCTGCCGTCCGGGGTTGCGCCAGCGGTGCGGGCGGTCGGTGCGGAAGTGCAGCGAGTCACCTGGCGACAGCAGGACGGTCTCGTCATCGACCTCGAACTCAAGTTCGCCCTCGAGCAGGTGGACGAGCTCCTCGCCGGGGTGCTCCATGGGGCGCTCGCCGCTGTCCGCGAGCGGCTCCAGGCGGGCCGCGGCGCCGGCCATGAAGAAGCGGCCGTACGGGCCGGAGATGCTCCGCAGCTCCAGGCCCCGCTTGGAAGTGAAGACCGGCCGCTGCCGGTCGGCACGGACGACCACGACCGGGCCGTCGCTGGTGGTGTCCTCCTCGACGAAGTAGGACACGGGCCGGTTGAGGGCCACGGCGAGCTTCATCAGGGTGGTGATGGTCGGCACCATCCCGTTGCGCTCGATCTTGTGGATGGCCGCCGCCGAGATGTCAGAGCGTTCCCCGAGCTGCTGAAGCGACAGGCCCTTGAGCTGGCGGAGCTGGCGGACCTTCGGCCCAATCGACTGGATGATCTGGCCGAGCTCGTCCGGCTTGGCGGGCGCCGCCTCCGGCTCGGGTGCTTCGGCGCCGCCACGGGCGGACGACCGGCGCCTGGCTCGCTTCGCGGCGGTCGCATCCGTGTCTGCGCGTTCCTTCGTGCTCTCCACGATGGACTGACCCCTCTCACCAGTTCAATGACTCTACCTTGACGGTCAGGCTCCGCCTAGTAGTATAAGCGACGGCGCGTTCATCATCGTGAATTCCTACCGGCCGATCGCCGTCCCCGGGGGGAAGGATGCCACCACGGATCGTCGTCGTCGGGGGCGGCGCCGCTGGGATCGGCGCCGCCGGGAGCGCCAAGCAGGCCGACCCGCAAGCCGCGGTGACCGTCTACACCGAGTACGAGGACGCCGCGTACAGCCCCTGCGGGATCCCCTACGTCCACGGCCATGAAATCCCGGACTTCCAGCGCCTGTTCCTTCAGGAGAAGTCGGCCTACCGTGAGGCGGGCATCGACATCCACTACGAGACGCGGGTGACCGCGCTCGACCTCGACGGCCGGGCGGTCCAGGTGGAGGGCGAGGGGCTGGTGCCGTTCGACCGCCTGGTGGTGGCGACCGGGTTCGACTACGCGGACCCGGGCGTGCCAGGGACCGACCTCGGCGGCCTGTACTACGTCAAGAACATCCGCCGGGCCATGGAGTGGGACAAGGTCCTCGACACCACCAAGGTCGCGGTCGTGGTCGATGCGTCGCCGCTCGGTTTGGAGATGGTGACCGCGCTCGCCCACCGCAGCATCGAGACCCACCTGGTCGACCCTCACCCCTGGCCGCTGGCCGAGTTCGCCGACCCCGACATCATCCAGCCGGTGGAGGAGTCGTGGGCCGAGCTCGGCGTGAGGATGCACCTGAACACCAAGGTCGAGGCGTTCGTGGGTGACGGCGCCGTGCGGGCGGTGCGCACCTCAAAGGGCGAGCTGCCGGCCGACCTCGCCGTGATCTGCACCCACAAGCAGCCCAACAACACGCTCGCGCGACAGGCGAGGATCAAGCTGGGCTCGACCGGCGGCATCGTGGTCGACGAGCGCATGGCGACGTCGGTCCCTGGCGTGTTCGCCGCCGGCGACTGCGTGGAGCTGCCCCACGGCGTCAGCAACGTCCCGGTGCAGGGCCTGTCCGGCAGCCACGCCTACGCGCAGGGGAAGGTGGCAGGCGCGAACGCCGCCGGCCGGCCGCGCACCTACCAGCCGGTCTACGTGCCCTGGGGGATGGTGGCGGGCAAGTGGGTGATCGGGGGCGCCTCGTTCGGGGAGACCAACGCCACCGCCCTCGGCATCCCGTTCGTCATGGGCGTCGCCCAGGGGATCTCGCGCGCCCGCTACTACCCGGGCGTGACCAAGGTGCGGGTGAAGCTCCTCGCCGACCCTGGTGACCTGCGGCTGATCGGCGCCCAGATGGTCGGGCAGGAGGGCATCAAGGAGCGGGCCGACTTCCTCGCCATGGCCATCAGGACCGGGGTCACCTTGGAGGACCTGGCCTGGATGGAGAACGTCTACTCGCCGCCCATCGGGGCGCTGAACGAGCCGATCGCGCTGGCCGCCCAGAACGGCCTGGCGTCGGCGGGGAGGTGATGGTGAGCTTCTCGCAGTGGCTCCGCTCGAACTCGGAGCGCTACCTGCTCGAGCGCGCCCAGGCGGAGATGGCCAGGCGCTACCTGGACCGTCCCGGACCGGTGACGGAGCGGGGTCTGGGCCCCCTGTTCTGGCGGCGCGTGTTCGTGCCCGTCTACCGGCGCCTCCCCTGGGGCCTGCGGCGTGCCGTGATCCAGGCCATCCCCGGCAGCCACCGCCAGCGCTGGCAGGGCAGGAGGCCGATCCGCCGTTCACCCGTTGTCAAGTGACCAAGCCCGACCGACTCAGCGTCAACCAGCAGGAGGTGCGCGCGTCATGCCCGAGAAGAGCGTGGAGACCCCGCGGGCCGAAGAGGGAGCCTACCTCTACAACACCGAGGAGAAGGTGTTCGAGGACCTGCGGGCCAACCCAGGCGAGAAGGCCTTCGTCTTCATGCACACGGTCCCCTACGAGGGCTCGGTGGGCCTGGTGAACCTGCTCACCGCCACCCGGCTGGTCCGCAAGGGGTTCGACGTCCACGTCGTCCTCTACGGTCCCGGGGTGCTGATGGCTTCGGCCACGCGCGGTTGGCCGTCGGTGGGCAACGAGGGCTTCCCGGGGAACCTGGCGATCAACAATCAGATCAAGACGCTCCTCAAGGAAGGCGCCCACGTCTACGCGTGCCGCTTCGCCATGGGCGCGCTGTACGGCTTCCGGGAGGACGACCTCATCGAGGGCGTCACGCCGTTCAACCCGCTCGACGTGCTGGACTCGGCGCTGACCGCGTGGCGGGCCGGGGCGTTCCAGCTCAACACCTGGACGGTATAGCCGCCCGCAACCCGTAGCAGAAGTCGGCGCCCGAGGTGGCGCCGACTTCCGCCACGGCGCTCGCCGCCGCCAGCGCGGCGCCGCTGTCACCGCGCGCGGCCGCGTCGAGCAGCCGGTGCGCCGGGGCGAGCGCCTGCCCGGCGGCGGCGCAGCGCAGGAACGCGAGGCTCAGCGCGGTCGTCCGGGCCCTGGCGGCGGCCGCATGGAGGAGCGGCTCGGCGTCGGGCCCGTTGCTGGCGCGCATGGCGAGCAGCATCCCGGCCAGGGCGTCGTCCCCGGCGGGGGTGAGCCCTGGTCCGAGCCCGGCCAGCGCGCTGACGGCCCCTTCGAGGTCGGCGACGTGTAGCCGGTCGAGCGCGCGCCGCGCGGGCTCGCGGTACGGCGCGGCGTTGAGCGCGGAACCGGCGGCGACCGCGGCTGTCGCCCAGACGACCAGGCCCGCGCCGCGCCGCACATTGTCCGGGTCGGGCAGGAACCCGGTCCACGGCCGGGCTCCGCCTAGTTCCACCACCTCCGAGCCCACCAGCAGCCGGCTCCCGGCGCGGAGGACCGGGGTGCCCCGCGCGGGCTGCAGCGGACCGTCGAGGGTGACGTGCAGCGGTCCCGCCGGGACGGCCGGCGCGGTCAGCGCGACCAGGCCGCCGGGCAACCGCGCCCAGGCGGCCTTGCTGAACGAGGCCAGCACCACCCCGTCGCCGGACCTCAGGGCGGCAGCGGCGTGCCCGCCGACGAGGCGGGCGCGGACCCGGTTCAACCGCTCGCCGTCAGACGGGCGTCGAGGGCCAGCAGCGCCTGCTCGAAGCACTCGATCGGCGCCTCGGCGATCCCGGCTCCTACCTGGCCGCTGCCTGCGCTGGCATGGAGGATGCCGGTGTTGATCGCGGGGGTCAGCTGCAGCTCCACCACCCGGCGCAGGTCGACTCCGACCGGCGTGCCACGATAGTCGAGCAACGGGAGCCTGAAGCGGCTGCTGCGGCCGAGGCAGATGCGGTCCATCGCCTCGGTGGTGGCCACTGCGTCGGCGACCGTGCCGCCGAGGAAGGCGGCCACCGCCGGCGACGCCGCCGCGGCCGGCCCGCCCAGCCCGACCAGTTCCAGCACGGCGCTGTCGCCGATGTCGGGAGCACTGGACTCGGGCCCGAACCCTGGGTAGTAGAGGGCCCGCCCCACTGGGGGCGCCGGGGCGACGAACCAGTCGTCGTCGCCGGCGGGCCGGATCCCGAAGGTGGTGCCATTGCGGGCCATCGCCACGACCACGCTGGAGTCTGGGACCGCTGCGGCCCAGTCGGTCACCGCCTTGGCCGCGGCCATGGCCAGGTTGAGGAAGAACAGGTGGTTGCCTGACAGGAACCGGGCAACCGCACCCAGCGCGGGGAGCTGGACCGTGACCAGGTCAGGGAGCAGGTGGCGCAGCAGCAGGTTGGTCGCCGCCTGGGTGCGCATGTGCAGGTCGTCACCCATCTGCAGGCCCTGCGCGGCGATCGGCAGCAGCTCCACCCGGCCGGTCTGGGCGAGCGTGGCCGCGAGCACCGGCGCCGCCGCCTCGCGCAGCCAGATCAGCCGCTCGACCGCCGCCGGGGCGTCCGCCCCGAACCAGGCGGTCGTCCCTGGCCCCTGGTTGATCGGCGCGTAGGAGCGGTTGCCCCCTGGCGGGTTGTCGACCACGAGCACCGGCGCGGACGGGCCGAGGGTGGTGGCCATCGGCAGGACGGCGGCGTGGTGGTTGGCCGGCTCCAGCTCGACCCCGCCGCCGGCGACGAGCCGATCGGCCTCCGCGGCCGTGCCGGCCCAGCCCTCGGCCATGACCGTGGCGCGGGCGGAGCGGCGCAGCGGGTCGCAGAAGTCGTGCCAGGCGAGCGGCGGGCCGCAGTGCAGGACCGTGCGGTCGCCCATGCCAGGCACGACCTCGGCCGCCCCGGCCACGCCGACCAGCGCCGGGACACCCTCGTCGAGCCGGCGGAGGACCTCGCGGTTGGCCGCGTCCACCCGCTCGGCGAGCGGCCCGTACAGCCGCGTGAGGGCGGCCACCAGGTCGGGGCGGCCGCCGGCGGGGATGCGCCAGTCCACCTGCACGGCGGCGACGCCCTGGGCGCGGACCGATTCGGCGAACAGCGGCAGGCCGAGGTTGACCACCCGCACCTCGTCGGGGAGCCGCACTGGACCTCCGCCCGGCCCGGCGCTAGCGTTCATGGTGGTGGAGGTGACGGCCAGCTGGGAAGGGGCGTACCGGTGCCGCGTGTCGGTGCGCCAGTTCGAGTTGCGCGTCGACGAGCCGCCGCGGCACGGCGGCGACGACACCGGGCCCCAGCCGACGGAGCTGCTGCTCGCCTCCGTGGCGTCCTGCTTCACCCTCGCGGTCGCCCACGTGGCACGCAAGCGTGGGATCGAGCTGCCCGACCTGTCGGTGGTTGCCGACGGCGAGTACGAGGGGCCGTCCTTCCGGGCGATCCGGGTCGAGGTCCACTCCAGCCACCCGCACGCCGAGCTGACCGCGCTCGTGGAGTGGGCCAGGCGCGTCTGCTACGTCTCCAACACGCTGCTGCGGCAGCCTGCGATGGAGTTCGTGGTCAGCCACGAGCCACCTCCCTCGCCTGGGTGAGCAGGTCGTCCTCGGCCCGGCGGAAGGCCAGCCGGTGGCGCTCGGCGTCCGCGCGGAGTTGCTCGGCGGCGTGCAGGCAGGCGGCGGCCATGTCCCGGACGACCGTCGGCGCGGCGCCGCCAGGGGCGAGCCGGGTGCGCACGATCGCCTCCGGATCGAGGATCTCGCCGAGGTCGCGTCCTGCCAGGCCGAGTGGGCGGCCGAGCAGCGCCACGGCGGCCTGGTCGAGCAGCGCCCCAGTGAGGTCGACGCCGCGGAGCCCCTGCCGGCCGGCGTCGCCCACCGCCCGGCCGACCACCAGGTAGGCCGTGCGGTAGTCCACCTCGCAGGCCTGCATGACGAACTCGGCCAGGTCGGTGGCCTGCGAGAACCCGGCCAGCAGCACTTCCCGCATCCGCTCGGCATGCACCTCGAGGGTGGCGATCACGCCGGCCATCAGGCTGGTGATCTTGCGGGCCAGCTCCAGCGCGCGCGGCACCTCGCCGTAGGCGAAGATGAGGTTGTCGCTCCGGGCCGAGGGGCTCTTGACCACAGCCAGGAAGCCGGACAGGCGGCCGATGAGGACGCCGGTCGCCCCCCGGGTGATGGCGAGCGCGTAGGGGTTGCGCTTCTGCGGCATCAGCACGCTGGCGCGGGTGTACGAGCCGGCCAGGTCGACGAAGCCGAACTCCTGGCTGTCCCAGATCTCCAGGTCCTCGGCGAGCTTGCTCTCGTTGCCGACCAGGCTCACCGCGGTGGCCAGCAGGTCGATCAGCCCGTCGGTCTGCCACATGGCGTCGCGGGTGTGCTCGATCACGGCCGGGAAGCCGAGCAGGTCCGCGACCCGGGTCCGGTCGTGGAGCAGCCGGCTGCCGTTGACGCAGCCGGCCCCACCGGGACTGCGGTTCACCCAATCGAGCCCCAGCAGCAGGCGCTCGCCGTCGCGCAGGGCCGGGTACGCGAACGCCAGCACGTAGTGCCCGAAGGTCGACGGCTGCGCCTGCTGCAGATAGGTCTGGTCCGGCATGATCGTCTCGGCGTGCGCCCGGGCCTGCGCGGCCACGGCCGTGGCGAACCCGGCGGTCTCGGCTACCAGGTCCACCACCAGGGTCCGCAACAGCAGCCTGAGCGCCACCCGGCCGGCCTCGCGGCGTGGCCGCCCGGCGTGCAGCCAGCCGGCGTCGTCGCCGATGCGCTCGGCGAACAGCCGCTCGCGGCAGTTGTACGGGTCGCCGTGGACCGGATCGTAGCCGAACTCACCGGCGGGGGTCTCGTGCGCCTCGAGCAGGACCCGGAGCAGGCGGCGGACGGCGTCGGTGGGCAGCACCGCGCGGCTCCGCAGGTCCAGGACGTGCGCGATGTCGGCCAGGTTCAGCCCCGCGTGGAGCAGGGGCGCGTCGGCCACCTCCAGGGCGAAGCCGGCCTCGACCAGCTCGGGCGCTGGCGCGGCCGCCGACGGCCCTGGCGGGGCTCTCATGGATCGCCGCATCGCCCACCTCCCCTGTCCGCCCCGGTCAGGTGCCAGAGCGCCTCGGGCGTTCCGCCGGTGTGCCAGAACACGACCGGGCCGCCCGAGCCCTCCTCGACCAGGCGGGGCAACTCGGCCAGCGCCTTGGCGGTGAAGACCGGGTCGAGCAGCAGCCCCTCCGTCCGGGCGGCCAGGCCGGCGGCCCGGTCGCCCTCCGCCGACGGGATCCCGTAGCCGGGCCCACGGGCGTCGCGGACCACCACCTGACCGGCGTCCACGGCAGGCAGGCCGAGCAGGTCGGCGGCGGCGCGGGCGAGCGTCAGGACACGCTCGGCGCAGGCCTCCGGGGGGCGGCTGACCGACGCGCCCACCACCCGCCACGGACAGATCCCGGCGACCGCACCTGCCACCAGCCCCGCCTGTGTGCCGCCGGAGCCGGTTGCCACCAGCACCAGCTCGGGGACGACGCCCTCGGCGTCGAGCTGGGCGGTCAGCTCGGCCACGGCCAGGGCGTAGCCGACCGCGCCCAGGCCGGTGGCGCCGCCGCGTGGCACCAGGTAGGGCCGGCGCCCTTCGGCTCGCAGGTCGGCCGCGGCGTCGTCAAGGGCCGCGTCGACCGACTCCCGCTCAGCCCTGCCGGTGAAGTGGACCCTGGCGCCGAGGGCACGGGCGAGCGCGAGGTTGGGCGGGGGCGCCGGTGGCTCCCGCCCGTATAGCACCAGCACGCACGCCAAGCCGGCGACCCTGGCCGCCGCGGCGGACGCCTGGCAGAAATTGGAGGCGGGGCCACCGCCGGTCACCAGCGTGTCGCAGCCGCGTCCCAGCGCGTCGGCGAGCAGCAGCTCGAGCTGGCGAGCCTTGTTGCCGGCAAGCGCGAAGCCGATGAGGTCGTCGCGCTTGACCCAGAGGGACGGGGCGCCGAGCGCGCGCTCCAGCCGCTCGGCCCGGACAAGGGGGGTCGGCAGGGTTGCGAGCGGGTAGCTGGCGGGCCGGCTCACAGCCACCCGCCCGTCTCTGGCACCGCGCTGTCACGGAGCCGGTGGACGACCTGGTCGACCATTGCGGCGGCCGCGCCGGTGTCGGGCGCCGCAAGCCAGGACCGCAGCACGTCCTGGTCAAGCGTGCCACGGAGGTCCGGGCTGGCCAGGACGGCCTCCTCGAGCGGCAGGCCCTCGGCGGCGGCGGTGTGGAGCGCGGCCTGCAGGAGCGCCTGCGCCCGGTGCTTACCGAGCCCAGGGGCGAGCATGGCCAGGAGGTGCTCGGAGGCGGTGGCGCCGCGGGCGGCGGCCAGGTTGCGCGCCATCGCCCCGGCGTCGACCTCCAGGCCGGCCAGCAGCCGCTCGGCGAGCGCGAGCGCCGTCCCGGTGAGCAGGCAGACCTCGGGGAACGCCGGCCACTCCGCCTTCCAGGCGCGCCCGTCTCGCTCGTGCTCGGCGACCATCCCCTCCAGCAGGACACCGGCCTGGGCGCGGACCAGCCGGGCCAGGGTGACCAGATGCTCGGCAAGCTCCGGGTTGCGCTTGTGCGGCATGGTGATGCTGCCGACGCCCTCGGGTGCGGCCGGCTCGCGCAGCTCGCCGATCTCAGGCCGCTGAAGCTCGTAGACCTCGTTACCGATGCGGGCGAGCGTGGCGCTGACCATGGCCAGCAGATGGCCGAACTCGGCCAGCCGGTCGCGGGCGGTGAGCCAGGAGATGCCCGGATCGGCGAGCCCGAGGCGGGCGCAGAAGCGCGACCGCAGCTCCAAGCCCTGGTCGCCGAAGAACGCGAGCGTGCCGACCCCGCCGGCGAGCTGCCCGACCAGCCACCTTGGGACGCCCTCGCGCAGGCGGGCGAGGTGCCGGTCGACCTCGTCGGCCCAGGAGGCGGCCTTGAGCCCGAACGTGACCGGCGAGCCCGGCTGGCCGTGGGTGCGCCCGGCCATCACCGTGTCCCGGTGCCGCTCGGCAAGCACCACTAGGAGCGCCCGGATGCGCCGCAGGTCGCGGTCGACGACCACCGCGACCGCGCGCATGGCCAGCGCCATCCACGTGTCGGTGACGTCCTGGACGGTGGCCCCGTAGTACACGTGCTCGCGCGCCTCTGGTGGCAGGACCCGGCCGAGCCCCCGGATGAGGCCAAGGGTGGAATGCGAGGTCCGCCGGGTCTCGGCGGCAACGAAGGCCAGGTCGAGCCGGTCCACCGAGGCGGCGGCGGCGATCGCCTCGGCCGAGGAGGCCGGGACGATGCCCAGCTCGGCCTGGGCGGCGGCCAGGGCGGTGAGGATGTCGAGCCACGACTGTAGGCGGCGGCGCTCCTCGAAGACGCCGCGCAGCTCCTCGGTGCCCCAGAGGTGCGCGTACACCTCGGAGTCGGTCAGGCGGGCGACCATGCCGGCTCCGCCAGCGCGGCGACGTGGCCGAGGCCCGCGCGTACGAGCTCCAGGGAGGCGCCCCACGGGACCGTAACGCGGTGATCGTCGGCCTCCACCTCGAGATGCTCTTCGAGCAGGCAGCACTTGGTGAGCACGGGAGTCGGGTCGCGGTCGGGCCGGCGGGCCAGCCGGCGCGGGCACATGTCCACCGCCTCGGCGTCCGCCCGGTAGAACCAGCGGTGGATCTCGCGCGAGCGGGCGCAGCCGAGCAGCACCCAGTCCTGCACGGCGGGCCGCTCGTCGAGGAAGCGCACCTCGGCGCCATCCAGGGCGACGCCGGCTCCCCGACAGGGCAGCAGGTAGCGCGGCGCTGGGCGTTCACGGGCCAGGTCGGTGAGGTCGACCAGATCGGCGACGAGCTCGATCGGGGGCAGGTCCTCGGAAACCTCCAAGACCCGCCTGGCCTGGTCGAGCAGCTTCGGCGGCGCCGGGGGCACGACCTCGACGACGCGCACCCGGATCGGGGCGGGTTCGAGGATGAAGCTGACGTGTCGGTAGCGACCCTGCACGACCACGCAGCGGGCGCTGGGCGCCAGCTCGCGCGCGGCCCGCGCGAGCTGGGTGGGGACGCCGGTGTCGACCTCGGGCGCGTCCACCAGCACGCATTCCCCGGGCAGGGCGAGCACGCGCGCGCTGACGATCGGCGAGAAGAGCGGGTCTCCTCGGTCGTGGGCCTTGCTCACCTCGACGAGGGCCGCTTCGGGCCCGCACCGGGCGACCACCCAGCGGGTGCGGCGGTAGGCCTCACGGCCCAGGAAGTGCCGCTCGAGGCCGTCCTTCGTGAGGGGCGCCTCGACCGCGGCGACCGCCACGTCCCGGTAGCGGCCGGGGACGACGTTGCTCACGGCCCAATGGGGGGCGTGGCCGCGTGGCGCAAGCGGGCCAGTTCGATCGTGTCGGCCCGCAGCCCCAGGCGGAGCGCCTCCAGGCCCAGCACCGCCGTCGGCGCGACATTGGCCAGGCCCACGTCGCTGCCGAAGCGGCACACGAACCAGGCCTGCTGGTGCTTCTGCGGCGCCTCGAACAGGAGGAGGTCGGGGCCGACGGCGTCGGCCACCATCTCGACCACGTCCTCGCGGACCTTGCCGTCCGGGGAGTACAGGCCGACGGTGCCGCTTTCGCGGCCCTCGGCCACAGCGAAGGCTGCGCCCGCCCGCAGGTCGCCCACTATCTCCGCCGCCCAGGCAGCCCCCGAGACCGGGACGGCCGGGTCCTTGGAGCCGACCTCGGCCATGACCGTGAAGCGCTCGCCGGCGGTGGCGATCAGCCGGTGCTTGGCCGCTGGGGACATGGCGACCGCGCCGTTGGACACCTCCACACAGGGAAAGCCCAGGTCGGCGGCCCAGTTGAGGCATGCGTCGGCTCTGCCCTGCAGCCAGGCGACCTCCAGCAGGGTGCCGCCGAGGCAGGCGCCGATCTCGTGCCTGGCGAGCAGCGCGATCTTCTCGGCGACGGTCGGGTCCAGGTAGGCGGTGCCCCAGCCCAGCTTCCAGATGTCGACGTAGGGGGCGATGACCCGCAGCAGCGACGCCACCGCGTCGACCGGGAGCCCGCTGTCGATCACCTGGGTGAGGCCGGCGCGGCGGGGCTTGGCATTGCGTGGCGGGAGGTCGAGGAACGCCTTGTCAGCCATTGTATCGTATAGTAAATGACCATGTGACGTTACTCAAGAGATGCTCGTGTCCGGGGGTTCGCGTGACGCCGACGACGCTGCTGGCCGAGGTGGTCGTGCGCGTCCGGGAGCATCCCGGGCTGCGCGGCAAGGCGGCGATCGGTCTGGTCACCGAGGCGCTCGGGGCCACGGACTGGCTGGCGGGGCCGGGCGACGACGGCGCGGTCGTGCCCGACGGGGCGGGCTCCCTGGTCGTCGGCGGCGAGGCGATGCTCCCGGCCTTCGTGGAGGCGGACCCGTTCGGCGCTGGCCTCGCTGCTGTGCTCGCCAACGTCAACGACCTGTGCGCCATGGGTGCCTGGCCGCTCGCCATCGTCGACACGGTGATCGGCCCCGAGCCGCTCGCCCGGCGCGTCCTCGAGGGCCTGCGCCATGGCGCCGAGCTGTACCGGGTCCCGGTGGTCGGTGGCCACCTCACGCTCCGGGACGGGCCCGCGGCGGTCTCGGCGTTCGGGCTCGGGCGGGCCGGCGCAGTGCTGAGCGTGCGCGCCGCCGCCGAAGGGCAGGTACTGCTGCTCGCCTGCTGCCTCGACGGGTCGATGCGGTCGGACTTCCCGTTCTTCTCGTCGATCGACCGGCGCGGCGGGCTGGTCGCCGACGACGTGCGCCTGCTGCCGCGCTTGGCGGAGTCCGGCGCCTGCATGGCGGCAAAGGACGTCAGCATGGCGGGCGTGCTCGGCTCACTCGCCATGCTGCTGGAGGCCAGCAGGCTGGGCGCGACCGTCGACCTGTGTGCGCTGCCCTGCCCGCCCCAGGTCCCGCTGCAACAGTGGGTCGTGGCCTTCCCCGCGTTCGCGTTCCTGTTGTGCGTCCCACCCGACGCCGTGCAGCGCTGCCGCCGGTCCTTCGTCGAGCGGGGTCTGGCGTGCGAGCCGGTCGCCGTGCTCGACGGCTCCGGCGAGCTGCGGGTGCGGCTCGCCGGCGAGCAGGCGCTCGTGCTCGACCTCAACCGGGAGCCGGTGACCGGACTGGCACGGCCGACAGGTCGATGACCATCTGCTGGTGGGGTCGCCCGCAATAGTCCGCCGGCTCCCCTAGGCGGCGCCAGCTGAGCCGCTCGAAGAAGGCCACGTTGGCGAGCTGGATCTGGGCCACCATCTCGCAGCCGCCCAACTCCCCGGCAGTGCGGACCGCGAAGCGCACCAGGGGCGCGCCCACACCGTGCTGGCGGAACCGGGGCAGCACGGCGAGCCGGTCGCCCTTCCAGAGCCCGGGCTCCGCCAGCGGGTAGAGCCGCACTGTGCCGGCCACCTCGGCCCCGCACAGCCCGAGGACGTGCAAGGTCCGCGGGTCGTCGTCGTGGGCGTCGCGGTCGGTCACCTCGAACATGCCCTGCTCGCCGACGAACACCTCCGCCCGGATGCGCAGGTGCAGCTCGCGCTCGAGCGCGTCCGCCACGAGGCGGCAGCGCACCGCGTCAGCAGCGGGGCCGGTGCCGGAGACGCTAGCCGCGCTGGACGATCGGGAGATGTACTCGTTGGTCCCTCGCAAGGTCCCGCTCCAGCACGGAGATGGCCGAGCAGGCCTGGCAACGCGCACAGCCGGCGCGCACGTCCCAGGAGCCAAGCCCCCTGGCCACTAGGTAGGGGGCGACTTGTCGGTAGACGTGGTCCATGTAGTCGGGCGTAGGGGGCAGGCAGTCCTCCATGAGGCTGCCAGGGACCGGCCGCAGCGGCACCACGAACGGGTAGACGCCGGCGTCGATGGCCCGCTGGCAGCCCTCGACGGTCACGGCGGCGTCCTCGCCCATGCCGAGGATCACGTAGGTCGACACCTGGCCGGGGCCGAAGACCTCCACCGCCCGCTCCCAGGCCCGGAAATAGCCGTCGATGCCGGTGCGGGCCTTGCCCGGCGCGATCCGGGCCAGCACCCCTGGGTCGAAGGACTCGATGTGCATGCCGACCGAGTCGACCCCCGCCTCGTGCACCTCGTCGAGCACGCCGAGATCGGCGGGGGGCTCGAACTGGCCCTCGATCGGCAGCCCGGTGGCCTGCTTGATCGCGTGAGCGCAGCGGCTCAGGTAGCGGGCGCCCCGGTCAGGGCCGTTCGAGCTGCCTGTCGTGAGCGTGACGTCGACCGCGCCGTCCAGCTCCATGGCGGCCGTGGCGACCTCGGCGAGCTGCTCGGGGCGCTTGACCGCGATGGTCCGGCCGGCCTCGAGCGACAGCTCGATGCCACAGAAGCGGCACTGGTCGTCGGTGCCCCAGTAGCTGCAGGTCTGCAGCACGGTGCTGGCCAGCGAATCCAGGTGCAGCAGGGCGATCTTCCAATAGGGGACGCCATCGGCGGTCACGAGGTCGTAGAAGCGCGGCCGCTGCAGCGGGTCGGCGGTGGCGACCCGCAGGTGGTCCCGGTAGATGCCCCAGCCCTCGTCCTCCCGGCGCAGCACGAACGGGGACAAGGCCACGTAGTCGGCCCCGACGGGGACGGTGACTGCGACGCCCTCGACCCAGATCATCCCCGCGTCGGCGGGCCCGGCGCCGCCGCGGCGCGCCTCCACCGGCTGCTCGACCCGCAACCCGAGACTCTGCAGCTCGGTGATGAGCCGGCCGAGTTCAGGGGTGACCGGGGGCTTGGTCACGGGCACGTGGTCGTCAGTCGTGGCCATGCGCCTCACCACTTGTGGCCGTAGAGCTCCTCGAAGTTCCGGAAGAAGATCCGCTCCTTGAGCTCCTCGCTCACCGGCGCGCCCGCGATCTTCCAGTACTCGCCCCAGAAGTCGCTCCACGGCTCGTCGGAGGCGAACAGCACCCGGTCGTGCCCGACGCCGCGGCGCTCGATGTCGGTGAGCAGCCAGCGCGTTCCGAAGCCGACGCTCCAGGTGGTGTCCGCATAGACCTTGTAGCCCTGCTCGACCCAGTCTAGGAACCGCGGCACCAGCCGGATGTGCCCGCTGACGCCCCCGCCGAAGTGGACCAGGTACAACTTCACCCGCTTGCCATAGCGCTCGACCAACGGGATGAAATTCGAGATGTCCGAGGCCCCGCCCGGGCTGGTGTGCATGTGGAAGACGAGGTCGTGCTGCTCGGCGGTGGCGAAGCAGGCCTCGGCGAGCTCGGTGGTGGCCTCGTCCCAGGTCTCCGGGTTGGGGTTGCCGCCGAGCAGGAAGGTGGTCTTCAGCGCCACGATCCGGGGCTCGCCCGCGTGCTCGAGCGCCACGAGCGTCATCTCCTTGTTCTGCGGCAGGATCGAGACCCACAGCGCGCCGCCGAGCCGGTCGTTGCCCTTGGCCGAGTCGAGCACCAGGGGGTTGAGGGAGAACGGCTGTTCCTGGACCGGGATCCCGTAGTTCGGGATCACCAGCGCCCGCTCCACGCCGAGGCGGTCAAGGTGGCCGGTGAAGTCGGCGGTAGTGGCGAAGTCGTAGACAGTCGGCCTGACGGGCTCCTTCAGATCGTAGAAGCGCCAGGCCGCCATCTCGCCGATGTGGCTGTGGCCGTCGATCACCCTCCGGGGGACTCGCTCGCTGGCCATGTGCCCGCCTCTCGCTGAACTGACCGGAGCCGATTACTTTATGAAGAGACCCGTACACTAAAGGAAATCCGGGTTTCTCTGTCAAGGGCTGGCGAGCTGCCCGTGCAGCTCCTCGATCAGGGCCTGCCAAGGCTCCGGGTCGGCGAACGTCCGCGGCTCGGCCCAGACCGTCGCCTCGTTCAGCCAATCCCCCGTGTGCGGGTCGAGCTGGACCGCCTGGACCCCGTACACGGCCCGGGCCGTCGCGACGTCCTGCTCGACGTAGACGTGCAGGGCGGCACCGCCGCGAAGGTGCATCTCCAAGCGCCGGTACGGCACGGCCGGCGCCTGGGCCCGCGAACCAGCCTCGTACAGCACTACCCACGTCTCACCCTGCTCCCGCGCCGCCTGGATCCGCGCCATCGCCCGCCCGCGGGCGAGCTCGCCGACCAGCTCGCGATGGCGGAGGCCGAATGCGGCGCTCGTGGCCAGCCCGAGGTCGATGCCCTCGACCATGAGCGACTCGCGCCGGATCACGCCGGCCGCGATCTCGGCGGCGTTTCCGAACGCCTCGACCAGGGCGGCCGTCGTGGTGACGGAGCGCAGCTCGTCGGCGATCGAGCGGACCAGCTCGATCGAACGCTCGTATAGGTCCGGCCGGACCATGACGACCGGGTAGAGCCGCTCCTCGGCGGCCCGCCAGCGCTGGGCGAGCTCCTCGGGGACCTCGCCGGTGCCTTGGTCCGCCGGATCCGGCGGACCAAGGGGTGGAGGAGCCATGTCGCGCCTCCCGGCAGCGGTTGTACCTCCTCAGAGCGTGAACTATGCTAAACGAATCGTTTGCTATGGTCTATCTTCTCGGCCGACCGACCGCCTCCGGCCGACCAATCGGATCCGTGCGTCGCCTTGACACTCACTCCGAATCCCTGCCAGCTCACCGGGCGTCATCGCAACACGCGAACCCGATTGGCTGAGGGCGTGCCAGCATGAAACAGACCGTGGTCCTCGCGTTGGGAGGCAACGCGCTGAGCCGGGCCGGCCAGTCCGGGACGCACGAGGAGCAGGACGCCAACGCCGCTGCCATGGCCGCCGCGATCTGCGGGCTCCTGGACACCAGCCGCGGCGTGGTGATCGTCCACGGCAACGGGCCCCAGGTGGGCTCGCTGGCGCTGCAGCAGGAGGAGGGCGCCGCGCTGGTGCCACCGCAGCCGCTGTTCGCACTTGGCGCCATGACCCAGGGCCAGCTCGGCAGCCTGCTCGCGCTCGCCCTTCGCAACGCCTGCGGCGAGCACGCCGCCAGGGTCGTCTCGCTCATGACCCACGTGCTGGTCGACCCGGCCGATCCCGGCTTCGCCCACCCGACCAAGCCCATCGGGCCGTTCTTCCCGCCAGAGCAGGCGCAGGCGCTCGCTGCCCGCCGCGGCTGGGCGGTCGGCGAGGACGCCGGTCGCGGCTGGCGCAGGATGGTCGCCTCGCCCGAGCCGCTCGCGATCGTGGAGGCCGACGCCATCCGCAGCCTGGCCGACGCCGGGTACCTGGTGGTCGCGGCCGGCGGCGGCGGCATCCCGGTGGGCCGGACGGATGGCGGGCTGCACGGGGTGGACGCGGTGGTCGACAAGGACCTCGCGGCGGCGCGGCTCGCCGGCGCAACCGGCGCCGACGCCATGGTGCTGGTGACAGGCGTCGACCACGTCGCGCTCGACTTCGGCACCGCCAGCGAGCGACCGATCGACGCGATGACCGCGGACGAGGCCGAGCGCCACCTGCTCGCCGGCCAGTTCCCACCGGGAAGCATGGGGCCGAAGGTCACCGCGGCCGTCCGCTTCCTCCGTGCCGGCGGCAAGCTCGCCGTGATCACCTCCCCGCCCCACCTCGTCGCCGCCCTCGACGGCCGCCACGGCACCCGTATCGTGCCGGCCCGGACCAGAGCGGAAGCCCGGCGATGACGGCGGCGTGCGTCCGCGTCCACCGGGACACCTACCTGGACTCGGTCCGGCTGCTGGCCGGTGCCACGGCGATGCGCCAGGCGCCAGGGGTCGTCTGGGCCGCGGCACTGATGGGCACGCCGGCGAACCTTGCCACGCTCGCGGCCGACGGCTTCGACCCCGACGAGCTCGCCGGCATCGGCGCGAACGACCTGGTACTCGCGGTGCGCGCCGCTGCCGGCGGGCCCGCTGACGCGGCGCTGGCCGGCGCCGAGCGCGCGCTGCTGGCCGAGCCCGAGCGGGCCACCCTGGCCAGCCCGGCCGGTGAGCGCCGCCCCCGGACCCTTGACGAGGCGGTCGCCGTCCTGCCGGACGCGAATCTCGCGGTCGTCTCCGTCCCAGGAGAGTATGCGGTGCTCGAGGCACATAAAGCGCTCTCGGCAGGCCTGGACGTCCTGCTGTTCAGCGACAACGTGCCGGTCGACGCGGAGGTCGCGCTGAAGGCCAGGGCGCGCGAGCGCGGCCGCCTCCTGATGGGCCCTGGCGCCGGCACGGCCATGCTCGGCGGCGTCGGGCTCGGGTTTGCCAACGCGGTGGACCGCGGGGCCGTCGGCATCGTCGCGGCCGCGGGGACCGGTGCCCAGGAGGCCATGACCCTGCTGCACCGCTGGGGCGCCGGCGTCTCCCAGGTGATCGGCGTCGGCGGTCGTGACCTCTCCGCCGCGGTCGGCGGCCGCATGACCGCCACAGCCCTCCAGGCCCTGGAAACCGACAAGACGACCGAGGCGATCCTGCTGGTGTCCAAGCCGCCGGCCGCGGAGGTGGCGGCGGCCGTGCTTGCGGCGCCGCTCGTCAAGCCGGTCGTCGCCGCGCTGCTCGGCCTGCGCGCGCCCATCCCGCTGCCGACCGGCACGACCCTGGCCATGACCCTGGAGCGGGGCGTGCTCGAAGTCCTCGGCGCGCTCGGGCTGCCATGGCCCGACGCGGGAGCCGGGTTGGCGGCGACCGCCCGCCGCGCGGCCGCGGCCCTGCCGCCGGGCCGGCGCGCCGTGCGGGGCCTGTTCTCCGGCGGCACGCTCTGCTTCGAGGCGCTCGTCCTGCTGGCCGACCGGCTCGGCCCGGTCCACTCGAATACGCCGCTCCGGGACGGCTGGGGACTGCCGGCGCCTCCAGGCGGCCACGTCTGCCTGGACCTGGGGGAGGAGGAGTTCACCAAGGGCCGGCCCCACCCCATGATCGACCCGGCGGCCCGCAGCGAGCTGATCCTGCGCGAGGGACGTGAGGCGTCCACGGCGGTGGTGCTGATCGACGTCGTCCTTGGGCACGGTGCCCCTCCCGATCCCGCGGGCGTCCTCGCCCCAGGCTGCGCGGAGGTGCGCGCGCAGGAGGCAGGGCCACAGGTCGTCGCCTACGTGCTCGGTACCGAGCGCGACCCGCAGGATCATCGGGAGCAGTGCCGCAAGCTGGAGGAGGCCGGGTGCGTCGTCGCGCCGACCGGCGCCCGCGCCGCGCTGCTCGCGGCCGCCATCGCCGCCCGCCGCCCCGAGCTCGCTGAGGCGCCTCTATGACCGGGGCGACCGTCGCGCTGGTGACCTACTCGACCAGGCCGCGCGGCGGCGTGGTGCACACCCTGCACCTGGCCGAGGCACTGCAGCGGCTCGGCGAGCCCGTCCACGTCATCGCCCTCGGCGACCCGAGCGCCGGTTTCTTCCGGCCGACGCCGGTGCCGCACACGATCATCCCAGTGGCCCCCCCGGTCCCGAGCCTGGAGGAGCGGGTCTTCCGCGCCGTCGACGCGCTCGCCGAGGGGCTCGCGGCACTCGCGCCCAGCTTCGCCGTGCTGCACACCCAGGACTGCATCTCGGCGCGTGCCGCCGCGCGCGTCCGTGACCTCGGCGCGCCGGTCGTCGTGGTCCGCACCGTCCACCACATCGACGACTTCACCACCCAGGCCCTGGTCGACTGCCAGCGCCGGGCCATCCTCGAACCCGACCATCTTCTCGTGGTGAGCGACCAATGGCGGCGGATCCTGCTCCACGACTACGGGGTGGCCGCCGACGTGGTCGGCAACGGCGTGGACCTCGCCCGCTTCGCCGCGCCGGCGCCCGGCGAGCGCGACGCCCGCCGCGCCAGGGTCGGCGCCACCGACCGCTTCCTCTTCCTCACCGTCGGCGGCATCGAGCCCCGCAAGGGCAGCGGCGAGCTAATCGAGGCACTGGGCGCGCTCGCCCGGATGGGCACGCCGCCGCTGCTCGCCGTGGTAGGTGGCCATTCCTTCCAGGACTACGCCGCCTACCGCGAGCGCGTCCTCGACCGGGCCGCGACCCTCGGCCTGGAGCTCGGACGCGACATCGTCATGCTCGGCACGGTCCCAGATGCTGAGCTTGGCGACTGGTACCACGCGGCCGACGCGTTCGTGTTCCCCTCCCGTAACGAGGGATGGGGCCTCGTCGTGCTCGAGGCGATGGCTGCCCACCTGCCGGTGGTCGCCAGCGACATCCCGGTCTTCCGCGAGTACCTCGTGCCCGGACGTAATGCCTTGCTCGTGCCTCCGGGCGACGCCGCCGCGCTGGCTGGCGCGATGCGGCGGCTCACCACCGATCCCGAGCTGCGGGGACGGCTCGCCGCCACCGGGCCGAGCGTGGCTCGCCGCTTCCCCTGGGAGGACGTCGCCCGCCGCCACCTGGTCTTCTACGCGCGCTTGGCGGCCCACCCGCCCGTGCGGCTCAGCGCTGGTAGTCCTCCTACAACAGCTGGTCGATGGTGATCGGTGAACGCGTGCTCGATGCGATCGACGGCTCCTGGCTGGCCCACGTTGCCGCGCACGGGACGGGACTGTTGAGCTGGGTCTGTTGCGTTGCCCGATCGGATGGCGTGCCGAGGCTGGGCTCCGTAGCCGCTGCTACAGCGCGAGCGCCAACTCCGCGAACGCGACCGCCACCCGCCGGGTCACCGGCTCCTCGACCGCCAGCTCGTAGTGGCCGCGACGGAGGTTCTGCACGAACGCGTTCCCAGCGATCACGATCCTGGCGCTGCGGTCCTGCTGCAAGCCCCGCATCGGTCGCAGCCTTGCCTTGAGACGGCTGTGGTCGGCCTCGACGCTGTTGTTGCCATACCTGTCAGTGCGGTGCCAGGCTGCTGGGAGCAGCTCGTCCAGTACCAGCGGGTAGGTCGGCGCCCGGTCGGTCATCACCTCGCAGGGCATGACCTGGGTGGCGCCGATGGCCCGCTCAAAGAACCGGCGCGCCGCCTTGCCGTCCCGCCGCGGCGAGATATACACGTCGATGACCTGCCCGAACTGATCGATGGCGCGGTAGACGTAGCGCCACCGGCCAGCGACCCTGACGTAGGTCTCGTCGACCATCCAGCGCCCGCCGACCCGGTGCCGGCAGGGCCGGGCGGCGTCGGCCAGCAGCGGTGTGAACCGCAGCACCCAGCGGTAGACGCTGACGTGGTCGACCTCGACGCCCCGCTCGGCCAGCAGCTCCTCGACGTCGCGGTAGGACAGGCCGAACCGGAGGTACCAGCGGACCGCCACGACGATCACATCGGACGGGAAGCGAAAGCCGACGAAGGCCGACCGCGATGGGATCGGCGAGCCACAGCGCTGGGGGGTTGTCTGGGCCTGGCCCGCTTTGACGGACATCCACCATCAGGGGCGTTGCCCGGGGAGGATGTCCATCATGGAGACCATGGAACGCAAGCAGCCTCGCGCGCGCCGGTCGTTCACGCCCGAG
>Ga0307278_10000448_pt1 | contig 20858 bp, 23 predicted proteins | sample ER_DNA_117_FD_194482 | JGI IMG/M metagenome (GOLD analysis project Ga0307278, IMG submission 194482) | Bulk soil microbial communities from the East River watershed near Crested Butte, Colorado, United States - ER_DNA_117 | ecosystem: Environmental > Terrestrial > Soil > Floodplain | place...
TACCAAGCTATGGTGAACTTTCATCAATCAACGAGCGCTGAGACAATCGCCAAGCTTCGCCGCACGGCTGCAAGAGCTTTCCGCCGATAAAGCTCGAAGAAGGGCTCATTTGGGGACATTCCGGTATGACGTTGCCGGTGCGGAGAGGTAACTCGCGCGTGCAATCGCCGGTAGTGTCCTAATTGGAGGAGCAAAAATAAAGTCCACCGTCGATCATCACTGCGAGTTGTCCTGCATTTTTATTGCTTCTGCCGCGATTGAAGCCCTGACAGCAGCATTTGGAGAATCAATCGGCGGGATTCCCAGTACAACCGTGTATTGCGCGTTTTGCCCTTCCCAAAATTGCCAGCCGTAGGCTCGCTTTGCCGTTGGATGCCGGTCCAAATCGAAAACTTCTACCACACCTTCCCACATGATCTGGTCGAGATAGCCCTCAGTGACGGGAACTGAATCCCGATGCTTTGCCCGACATTCGGCGTGTTTCTCGACTGCTTTTCGGATGTTTTCTATGCGCTCGCTCACCCTTCAACTATCTCAACGAGATCGCGCACTGTCTACAAGCTGTTTGCGACGCCAGCGGCCATTGCTGGCGTGCATCGAGTCGCAATGTTGGACTTAACGAAATTGTAATTTCTCTCCAAATCAAATTAGGACACTACCGGCGACCAAATGGGAACGCATCGGAAATTAGAGTGACGCCGCGATGATCTTTACGGGGTCTCACTTCGTAAACGTGCACAGGATTCGTCGATGTCATCCGAGAATGAAAAGGCACACGCCTTGCAGTAAAATTCCGAGGAACAACAACGAGAAACCAAGAAGGCTCTTGCGATAATACCACGCGCTATATCCGGGCGGGTCTCCAATCCCGAAGCGCGGCGGGTTACGTGCATTTAGGCGCTCTGTATCAAGCCAGACGAATAGCGTCCCGAAAAACTCAACAACTATTGGCGCGAATCGCAGTAATCTCATCGCGCCGGTATTCAATCACAAAGCGCCGTGAGTCGTAAAGCGTGCAGGAATCGTCGATGACATAGGTTCATGACGTTTGTCGTCCGACATGCAAAAAGCGCGCAAAGATCATCGCAGCGTTCGCATTCTTATTCGCTGGATGGCTCAGGTTTGTAGACGCGTTTGGCACGCTTCGGTGGTTGCAGACGGTTGAGCATATCATTGATCTGCAATAGGAGAGGCTGCCAGTCAGCGCCTGTCGATGTGGCTCGCTTGGACATGACCTCAACGAGCGACTTCGCACCGTGTAGAAAGCCGAGCATTAGCTTGCCTTGGTTCGTCCGTTTCCAGAGTTCCCACAAGTAGAGGGCGAAAGAGACAATCGCGATAACGCGTACCAGCCAATCAAAATTTGCGCACATCTTTGGACGTTACCAAGACCGCGCAGGAATTGTCGATAAAATGCTGGCCAGATCATTTTTTGCCATCCGGCAATCAAAAACGATTCTAGCGCGATCTGGCGAAGCGGACAGGGTATTCTGGCCAGTGGTATGACTGCTTACCTATGAGAAGTGGTATGACTTTTGAAACTGCCTCGCTAGGATTCGAACCGCGTAAAAGTCTTCGGCTCACGCGGTTGACGTGAGGACTAGCGCCACGTGAGGACGTCAAACCTTTTACGTGGCTGCCTCGCTAGGATTCGAACCTAGACAAAGAGATCCAGAATCTCTTGTGCTACCATTACACCACGAGGCAACGAGCGAGAAAAGTAAAACCGATTTGCCCCGCTGCAAGTCGAGCGCGGTCGCGCTCGCGCGTGATTTAAGCGGCTGCGGTTTTCGTGCCGAACAAGATCTCAGCGCCTTCTCGAGCCGCTTCGACTTCCAAGGGCTTCCCGCTCTTTGCCACCAACGCGCGCGCGCGTTCCACCATTTTATCGATTATCTCATCGTCATGATTGGGATCGTGATGGAAAAGCAGGAGCCTGCCCACGTTTGCATCGAGCGCCAGCGAAACGACGCTGCTCAGTGAGCTGTGGCCCCAACCGATGTGGTCAGTGTACTCCTCGTCGGTATATTGCGTGTCCATGATTGCAAAGTCGCAGCCTTGGAGAAACTCGACCATCTTTGCGCGCTCAGCTATGGCAAAATCGCGCGCTTCTTCCTGGCTGATTCCATCGCGCGAAGCCAGGTGCAGCTTGAGCGGCTCGTAAGGCTCATTGTCGGGGAAGTAGGCGATCGACCCCGAGCTGGTGGAGAGGCGGTACCCTGCGCAAATCCCTGGATGATTAGCAAACTTGGAACGGACCTCGACTTTCCCAACTTGAAAGTCCATTTCCTTTAGTTCCTCAATCGCGAGGTGACTCGGGAGTTCACGTAAGCTGACAGGAAAAAACGGCGTCTCCATTTGGCTGGCCAGGATCTTTGCCAGACCGGCGCGGGCTCCTTCGTAACCTAAGACGCGGATGAGGTTTTTCTGATTGTAAGCGGGAGAAAAAAAAGGCAGTCCCTGGATATGATCCCAGTGCGTATGTGAGATCAAGAGAGTCAACTTCATCGAGCGAGGTCCGAATTCTTTGTCCAACGCAAGCCCGAGCAGGCGAATCCCGCTGCCGGCATCGAGAATGATGATCTCGCCATCGGCGCGCACCTCCACGCAACTGGTGTTTCCGCCATAGCGGACGGTGCTCTTTCCGGGAACCGGAATTGAACCGCGAACGCCCCAGAATCTTATTCGCGCAGGGATCGACTCGCGTTCCGCCGCAGGTTTTGGTCTGGGATGCCGCGGGATCTCAGGCAGGAGTCGCTCGATCGTGCTTGAAAGCAATTCCCACGTGATTGGCTTAAGCAGATATTCGTCTGCGCCAGCTTGGAGCGCGCTGGTTCGATCGACCGCGTAATCGCGTCCCGAGACGACGATGATCTTCGTCGGTTGCAGTTGCTCGCGAATTGCTCGGCACACCTGAAAGCCATTCGATCTTGGCATTAATAAATCGCATAGGATAAGCTCGGGCCTATCGCGCAGCGCCAGCTCCAGGCCGGCGTCACCGTCATTCGCTTCCAGGACCTTCCAATCTTCGCGTCTGAAAAGATCTGAGATTACCCGACGGTTTTCGGCGTCGTCTTCGATGATTAGGACCCGAGGCATGAGGGGAGACTGCTTGGCGCCTTTGTCTAAATCAAGCTTGAAACCAAAAGTGCCGGTCCTTTCTGCGACACTGAAGCGTCAGCTTTTTTAAAAGAAAATCGGAATGATCAAGATGGCCAGGATGTTGACGACTTTGATCATCGGATTGATCGCGGGTCCGGCTGTGTCTTTGTAAGGATCGCCTACGGTATCGCCTGTCACTGCCGCGGCGTGCGCAAAGGAGCCTTTGCCGCCGAGATTTCCTTCCTCGATGAATTTTTTTGCGTTGTCCCACGCGCCCCCGCTTGACGTCATCGCGATGGCAATGAACAATCCGGTCACGATCGTGCCGACAAGCATTCCGCCCAGCACTACTGGGCCGAGCTGCGGGATCATGGCGACCGCGACCACGAAAAGTAGCGGCAGCAGCGCCGGAATAATCATCTCACGCAGCGCCGCTTTGGTTACGATGTCAACGCATGTGCCGTAGTCGGGCAGGTCTCGCCCCGTCAAAATTCCCGGCTTCGCTTGCAATTGGCGGCGCACCTCGCGCACGACCGCGCCGGCCGCGACGCCGACTGCGTCCATGCTAAATGCGGTGAAGATGAATGGCAGCAATCCGCCAATGAAGAGTCCGATGATCACCTTTGGTTCCGTGAGGGAAAACTGAAACGAAAATACTTCGCCGCGCGCAGTGACGTGATCGCGCAATTCTTCGACATACGAGCCAAACAAAACCAGCGCCGCCAATCCGGCAGAGGCGATGGCGTAACCCTTGGTGACCGCTTTCATGGTGTTGCCAACCGCGTCGAGCTCATCCGTCACCGCGCGAACTTCCTTCGGCAGGTTGCTCATCACTGCCACGCCGCCCGCGTTGTCGGTGATCGGGCCGAATGAGTCGAGGGAGATAATGATGCCGGCCATGGATAACATCGCCATCACGGCAATGGCGATTCCATAAAGACCGGCGAAGTGAAAACTGAGCAGGATAGCGATACCGATAAAGCCAACCGGCAAGGCCGTGGCATGTTGTCCGACGGCTAGTCCGGCAATGATATTGGTGGCATGGCCGGTCTCGGAGGCATGCGCAATTTTCTGCACCGGCCGATAACGCATCGAAGTGTAATAGTTTGTGATCGCCACCACCACCGCTGTCATGATCAGGCCGATGACCGAAGCGAAGTAAAGTTGAGTGGGAGATCGCACGACGCCGCTGATGGTCACGCCTGCTGGAAACAAGAGGTGCGTTGCCGGCCAAAATAAGATTGCGGAAACCAATGCGTTTGTGATCACCGCGCCCATTAGTACAGGCGCAGGCTTACCAGGGGCAATATTGACAAAAAAAACTCCGCAGATCGCCCCGAGCACAGAAATGCCACCGAGCACGAACGGATAAATAATGGCAGCGGGGTTTCCCGCCAATGTCAGCGCGCCGACCAGAATGGCGCCGATCAAGCTCACAGCATAAGTTTCAAAAACATCCGCCGCCATTCCGGCGCAATCACCGACGTTATCACCCACGTTATCCGCGATCGTCGCGGGATTTCGCGGGTCATCTTCCTCGAGTCCTTTCTCGATCTTGCCCACCAGATCAGCGCCGACGTCGGCTGCTTTTGTGTAGATGCCGCCGCCAAGTCGAGCGAAGACACTGATCAAACTACCCCCCAGGGCCAGACCAACGAGACTTCGGACTGCCAGATCATGCCCGACGATCTTCCCCGCGACTGTATAAAAGATCGATACCGCCAGCAAAGCCAGTCCAACCACTAGCAGGCCCGTCACTGCTCCCCCGTTGAAAGCAATGCGCAGTGCCGCAGTGCGCGTCACGCTTGCAGCCTGAGTGGTGCGGACATTTGCCAGCACGGCGACGCGCATGCCAATGAAGCCGGCTGCGAGCGAACAGAATGCGCCAATTACGAATCCAATCGCCGTGGCGTGATCTTTAAAAATGAAAAGCAGAATGAAAATTATTACCGCGATCATGCTGATCGTCTTGACTTGCCGATTCAAATACGCCTTCGCTCCTTCCTGCACGGCGGCCGAAATTTCCCGCATTTTTTCGTTACCGGCAGAGTGCCGCATAACGGCAAGGATAAGGAAAAACGCGAACACCAGCCCGATAACGGCGCACACCATCGACAACGGCACGCCTGAATTCAGAATAGTTAGGGCAAATAAAATGCTCATTAGTGTTCCGGCTGAAAGCTGGGGACTTTAGTGGGTTTTCACCCACTCGCAATGGCTTATTTGCGACTGCGCCAGCGTTTTGTGTGAATTACTTAACGAGCCAGTTAAAGTTCGAAAAAAGTCCGCAAACGCCGCAGGAAGGTGGCGGTGTACTCGCGCTTCTTGCTTTCGTTCTGAGCAGGCGAGGCTGCTTCTCTCAGGACACCTTCATTTTCCATTTTGCGCCGGGCCAGCAACTCACTCAGCCGCTCGAGACAATCGGGTGAGTCCCGCAGGACGTCGGCCATCACCGGCTTGCTGATCTCCATGACATGGCAATCGGTTTCGGCGCGCACCGTCGCCGTTCGGCGCTCGCCGGTGAGAAGAGACATCTCGCCGAAACAATTGCCCGCGCTCAAAGTGGCCACGGGAATTGAAGTGCCGTTCTTTGAGATGGAAACTTCCGCCGCACCCCGCAACAGGACGAACATGGAGTCGCCCTCAGCGCCTTCCCGAATCAGACGCTCGCCGCGACCGAAATAACCCACTTGCGATTGCTGTACGAGGCTGTCGATTTGCGCATCCGACAGACACTCGAACAGGGCCTCGTCGCGCAAAATCGCCCGTGCTTCCTCACGCTCTTCCTGAACTGGTTGCACTGCCCTGCGCTCCAGATGCAACGTGCGAATCGGGAAGGGGATTGTAATGCCCTGGCGCTTGAGCGCATACCAGACGTTGGTGCGAACGGCGTCGTTGATCTCGTTGATTCGGGAATGATTGCCCATGTAATACTTGATCTCGTAGATCACGGCGGAATCGGCAAAATCGACGAGAAAGATTTTTACTTTTGGCTCCGCCAGAACACCCTCGGCCGCGGAGGCCGCTCGGAAAAGAGCATCCTTCACGCGATTGGGTGGGTTCTTATACTCGACTCCGAGACGAATCCGCATCGCATGGACCTCCGTTGGGTAATGGAGATTGACGATGGCGTGGCTAACCATCTCGTTGTTCGGGATGTCCAGATAAATGGCGTCATTGGTGCGCAGCCGCGTTGAGCGCCAGTTGATCTCCATCACTTCGGCAAAGCGCTCGCCCACTTGCAACCAGTCGCCGACCTTATAAGGCCGGTTAATCTGGATTGATATGCCGCCGATAATCCCGGCAAAAAGATTCTGACCCGCAAATCCAAGGATGATCGCAACAATCCCGGAACCCGCGAGGAGCCCTTTCAATTGCGCTTGGGCGTGATAGCCCGAACTCAAGACAAAAAGAAGCGCGACCAGAAAAATGATCCCGCCGATAACTTCCCGGAGAAAATGCGGAATGGGTGTCTGCCGCTTCTTTTCGAAATAGAGATCCCAAACATAACGGTCCACCAGAGCGACGACCAGCGCCGTGCTCAATAAGATCGCCGCTGCGCCAACGTGATTCCGCCAGGACGCATGAACTCCATAAGCGGCGATGGCCGCGTAGAACGCCAGCATCAGGCAGAAAAGCCGAAACAGCAGCCCGAGGCGCACCCCCGCGCGCCGTTTTAAGAACCGGCCGATCCCGACCGCGACAAAAAACGTGCCGATGAACACGATCACCGTGACCACGTCCCGCTCTGCTTCGGGCAACGCGTTAAACATCAGGCCGCGAGTATACCAGAGAACACCTCCCTGAAACAAGTTCTCTCGGAGCGGTGGTCGCGTGCCTTGGCGCCCAATCGCGCTGTCAGTTTGTAGAAGCGCGTGTTCTCACGCGCAGACACGCCGGGCGGATCGAGCGGTCTCTGCTCGATATGCAATATGAATAATGGCGGCCAAGCCGCGTTTGTTTACGATCGCCCGATGGACCAGCAGATGATCCATCTGTCGAATGCGGGCAGTCGTAGAAACGCTCGCCGTGGCTAAACAACAAAAAATGCCTCAACACCTTCAAGGCGACAAACGGTGCTCTACGGGAACTGGCGTCAATATCCTGCAGCCAGTTCTGGAGCGAATTTTGTCGCTCCAGAACTGCAACGATATGAATCTTAGTATTTCGTGCTCTCGCTTTTTGCCTTTTGCTCGGCCTTTTCTTGATGAGTGCCGAGAAATTTGCCGTCAGCGTCAACCCGGATGGCAGTCTCCTTGCCGTTCTTGTTGACGATGGCATCGAAACACTCTTTGCCCTTGCGGGTCTCCTTTTGGATCCGAAGGATCTGGTCGTTGCCGGCTTTTTCTTTAATGGTGCTTTGCGCTGCAGCTGGAAGGTCCTTCATTTCGACAGGAGTCTCTTCAATCGCCTGCGCCGCCACCCCAAAGATCAGGCCGACGCTCACCACTATTGCTGGGATTAGTTTTGTCATTTTCATGGTCATCTATTTTCGACTATTAACTCTCTAGTATTGTTCGAAACTGAATGGACATTTACGTGTGAAGACGGATCAAAAATCGGATCCATGCAAGGGCGCTACCCGCGACCGCATGATTTCCTCGACGTTAAATAATGTGGCGAAGCCGCATTTGCTCAGCATCGCCCGAAGGAGCGACCGGTCCACCTGTGCAAGATAAGCGCTCTACAAGCGCGGCGCGATAATTAGCCACGCCCAGCCGGCCAGGAAACAGAGCCCGCCAAGCGGTGTGACAGCGCCGAGCCAGTCCGGCGGTTGCCGGATCAGCGCCATTACGTACAGACTCCCGCTGAAAAGAAAAATGCCGGCAAAAAGCAGCCACCATGCGCCGCGATTTGCTGTGCCGTAAAGCGCAAGCACGAATAGCACGATCGCGTGAATGAAATGGTAAAGCACCGCCTTATTCCAGACATCCAGCATGCCATGCGCTTCGAGTGTTGATCTCAGGCTATGTGCCCCGAACGCACCCAGCGCCACCGCCAGGAAACAAAGCGCAGCTGCAATCCGAACGTTTGTCATATCGAGCCAAGTCGCGTGCCGCGCCGTAGCTTTATACGAAGGTCGGGAGACATCTCATTATTAAATTCCATGCTAGCGGAATTTGTATCAAACGCCGAATCGAGATATCAGGCGCCTGGCGCAAGCGCCTCTGCAATTTGTCTCTCATTTCCAGTGGGTTCGGCGCATCTCCAACTCTTTCTTTAAATCGTTCAAGAATGATTGCCGATTCTGGCGAATCGTTTTCACATAGAAAATCGTTCCAGCGACTCCCAGAGCTGCCGCGCCGAGAAAATTCAGCGCCGGTCCCATCTTCCAAAGATAAGCGCCCAGGATTGCACCGACGCTGACAATCAGATCGCGGACCAAATAGTATGCGCCAACCATTTGGCCGCAACGCTGCGGTTCGCAATATCCGATGATGAGTGCCTTGCGTGAAGTATCTCCGAATTCTTTGAAGCCGCGAATCATGAACGCGATAACAAGGGCGGAAAAACTTCGCGACACGAGCAAACTGATCGGAAACAGCGTAAACATGATGAAGGTCACGATCACGAAAGGCTCCCGGCCATGACGATCGGCAAAGTGGGACGCGGGAATGATACACACTATGGCGGCGAGCATCTCCACCGTGGTGAGCACGCCAATCTCTTTCGCGCTCACACCGATATAATCCATGGCGAAGATCACGACCCACGCGTAGGGAATCCGCTCGCAAAAACGGATCAAGATGTCGCTCAAAAGCAACCGGCGCATCGGCGCGTTGAATTCGCGCAAGCTTCGCCAAAAATTCCACCGCTCGTCCGTCGCAACTTCTTGCTTCGGCTCTTCGCGCAATTGCCATTGAACGAAAATGGTGAGCATTGAAAGAACGATCGAGATCGTAAGCGCGATGCGCACACCGCCGATGACTCCGAAGCGATCGATCAACATCCCGCCCAGAACCGGTGCGATCATAATCGGCAGCCGCTTGATCACCGATTGGACGCCGACACCCATGGAGTGACGGCTGGCTGCGAGCGTCGTGCCGACGAGTGAAAAGGTCGCGGGCAGGGAAAAACAGGTCCAGGAAAGGAATAGAAACATTCCCGCAATCACCGCGCCCCAATGGGGAATGAACAAGACCAGCGCGTAACCGACGATTGATATTAAGTTAAACGCGAGAAATACGCGTCGATGTCCCCAAATATCGACAAGCAATCCGCCGGGATAAGCGTAGATCGCCCCAAGCAGAGTCCGCAGGGCATCGTAAAGACCGATGACAAAAACAGTCGCGCCGACTGCTTGCAGGTACTTTGGCACGAAACGCATCCAAAGCTCCTCGCCTGCGCCGATCACGAAAATGGCGATGAGCAGGATGACGAGATTGCGTTTAAGCCCGAAAAAATCAGCAAGCCGACGCGCAAGACTTACGCTTTGTTTACTTGGCGTTTGCATTCGGCGTAAAGCGCATCATAAACGACAAACTCGCGTTCGAGAATTTCGTGATCGCGTAGCCCAAGCGCTCCGAAGCCGCTGGCAATCCAACGCAACCCTTCGCCAGCGATATGCGGGTTGCTCGGGCGCGAATCGGCTGCGCGCACAATTTCGCCGAGTAAAACCAGCGCGGAATCAGTAAGCTTGTATTTTTTCAAGATCGAATTGAACGAGACGTCTTCGCCGTGATGACCGAGCTCGCAATTCGGCACGTCAAAGACGGTGCCGTTGTCGATCTTTGCCCAATCAGTGTCGTGCGGAAGAAAGACAAATTGCGCTTCCGGATCGACAAAATTTCGGATCAACCACGGGCAAGCCACGCGGTCCACTTTAATTTTCTCGCGAGTGATCCATTTCATGATCTAGATTCTTGTTTCGTGGCAGCTTGGTTCTGGTATGCAGTCGTTGCCGCTGTTCTTTACGGCGCGCATCAAATCTTTACCAAGCTCGCGGCGGACCGCATCGGCGAAGGTTTGGGCGGATTCGTTGTCGAAGCGACAGCCGCATTGTCGATCTTAGTTTATCTCGCGTTTCTTTGGTTGGCGAGCCGTTGGAATCAGCAATCCAGTGCGCAAGGAATTTTCTATTCGGTTCTTACCGGCATCTGCGTCGGCGCGGGCACAATTGCATTCTTTCTGCTGTTTCAGAAGGGCGGCCCGCTATCGGCTGTCCCAGTCATTCTTGCAGTTGGCGCTGCGATCATGGCGATTGCCGGGATTCTGTTTTTTCACGAATCGCCGTCGTGGCAGCGACTGATCGGGATCACCTTTGCAATCACAGGATTATTTTTGTTACGCAAATAACAACCACTCAGTGCTGCACTGGCGAACTGACCTTAAGCAGTCCACCCACCAAGAGCGCGCCCTCGATAGCTTGCGCTAAATCTTTGGCAGATCCTCTTCCCCAATAATGAAAAAATAGAATGCGCGGTTGTTCGTGCGTCATGTGTTGATGAATCGCCACAATATTGATTTTGGCAGCGCGCAAACTTTTCAGGATCGGCTGCAATTCGTCTTCCGTCACCGCGAAATCGCCATCGACAATTGCGTTGTCATCGGTTCCGGCAAATGCAATCCACGTGTTCACGCCCATGTCCTTGGCGATCTCGACCCCGTGCATTTTCGTCGGGTGACCAATCGTAAATTTTACCATTCCGTTGTTCAGTTCGCCGCTCATTCTGAAAACCGCGTTGAGCGGTTCGGGCGAAATCGAACTTTTCTCTGGCAACGATTTTTCGCCGAAGGAATCTTCCGGCTGTGGATTCGCAGCGCGAATTTCTTTGATCCGATCGTAAACTTTGCGCACAGCGGTCGCCAGTTGACCCACCGTGCCTTCGCCTTCGATGTGCATGAAATAGACTTTCGGCTGATCGAAGAAGAAATGATTATGCAATGCGGTGACGTTGAGCCCGTTGTCGAGCGCAGCTGACATCGCCGAGTTCACTTCGTCTTCAAAGAGAACTGTATCGCCCATCACCATCGCTTCGGTGTGCGCGCCTTTTGTGAACGCCGCCCAAGTGCCGAGTCCCATGAACGGCGGCATAGCCGATCCATCGACCACGACTTTCACGTCGTTGCGCGGAAAGGTGACCTTATAGATGCCTTCTTTGTCGTTCAGCTTTCCCTTAAGCCCGGTGATTTGATCGATCTTAGCCGTATCCAGCGCAGGCGTTCCGCTTGCGGTAATCGCGAAGGAAATCGCGATGGCGAAGAAAAATGTTTTCATCCGCGACGCGAACGGTCCTGGAACGACTGATCGCCCCAGAACCATTGTGTTTCGATTAGTATTTCCCGCCTTTTTCTTTGTGCTCCTTGCTCTCGTCGTGTTTGCTTAGGACTTTGCCGTTAGCATCCATCTCGACACCAATCTGTTTGCCGTTCTTATTGATAACGGCTTCAAAATTGGCGCCTTCTTTTTCCCAGCGGACAATTGTTCCGCCTTTGGCCTCCGCCTGGGCAGCTTGCTGCACCGCGGCGGGAACGTCGGTGCTGCTGATCGCTTGCTCTTCGTGTTCTTTTTCCTTCGCTTGCGCGGCAACGCTGAACACGAGGCCGGCGCTCACTGCCACGGCTGTAATTAGGTTTTTCGTTTTCATCATAGTTCCTTGGTTAACCTCCTGAGTTGATTGTTGTATCCTCTTTCGTGTACCAAATGAAGGTCGGATGTAATTGCAAATACAATTTGCAATACATATTTCATTGCACAGCATGAGACGTGATGAAGGCGACCTCGTGGCTTCTGCTTCTGTTCAGCCTCCCGACCCACCGCAAAACCGAGCGTGTTGCAGTTTGGCGACGGCTAAGAAAAATGGGAGCGGTTCCAATCAAAACCTCGACATACCTGCTCCCCGACGAACCACCGCAGTATGAACAATTCCAATGGCTCGCTCAGCAGATTCGCGATTACGGTGGCGATTCCACGTTGGTCCGCGCGCAGGGAATCGAAGGTCTGACCAGAGATGAGATTGTTTCGCTTTTCAATGCGGCGCGAGACAAGGAATATGCCGACCTAAGGAAGGCACTGCAGAATTTTATTTCGCGCCGCAAAAAATCGGATGCCGAGTTCATTGCGGTCGAGCTGGAGCGGTTGACGAAACAATTCCGCGAGCTTCGAGAGACCGATTTTTTCGACAGCGCGCGCGGGCATGAAGTCGCAATGTTGCTTCGCCGGGCTGAGGGGCCCCACCGCACCCGAAAACTCCAAACCCTGGACGCGAAGCAATATCGTGGAAAAACCTGGCTGACGCGCCCTCGTCCCGAGATCGACCGGGTCGGATCTTCATGGCTGATCTCGAAGTTCATTGATCCGAAAGCAAAATTCGTCTTCGCCCCAACCGCTCAAAGTGTTCCAGACGCAATTCCGTTCGACATCTTGGACGCGGAATTCTCCCACCATGGCAACAACTGCACGTTCGAGACGCTTAGTAAACGTTTTGCCATCGCTGATAAAGCTGTCGTGAAGATTGGCGAAATGATCCATGACGCCGATTTGGACGACGCGAGATTTCAACGCGTGGAAGGCGTGGGGATCGATCGCGTGCTCAAAGGCTGGGCAAAACAGGGCTTGCCCGATGAGGAGATTCTGCGTCGAGGTTTTGAGTGCTTTGATGCGCTCTACGCATTTTTGCAACGGCGATGAAGGCGACATCGTTGGCGGGGCCACGCCGGCAGGCGAGCCATCCCGCGTTTGGAGAGGCTTTCCGATTTTGGCTCAAACTCGGGTTCATTTCCTTCGGCGGACCGAGCGGCCAGATCGCGATCATGCACACCGAGCTGGTTGAAAAGAAAAAATGGATCGACAATTCGCGTTTCCTGCACGCCCTGAATTTTTGCATGTTGCTTCCCGGCCCGGAAGCGATCCAGCTCGCGATTTACATCGGCTGGCTCTGGCATCGCACATGGGGCGGTATCATCGCCGGCGCGCTTTTCGTCATTCCATCAATCTTCATTCTCTGGGCCTTGAGTTACATTTATGTCGCATTCGGTCACGTGGGGTGGATCGCCGCAGTTTTTTACGGATTGAAGCCGGCAGTGCTCGCCATTGTGGCCGCGGCTGTCATTCGCATTGGTCGAAAAGCATTGCAGAACGCGGCCATGTGGCCCGTTGCAGCTGCGGCGTTCACTGCCATCTATTTCTTTCGCGTTCCGTTTCCTTTGATCATTGTTACGGCCGGCCTTATTGGACTATTCGGCGTGAAATTCTTGCCGGGATATTTCTCGGCCGCAGAGGGTCATCATCCGGGATCGGCAGCTTTCGGCAGCAATGATGTGTCAGCCCATACACATCCATCGGTTACGCAAGTGCTGAAAGTCTGCGCAACGTGGATTTTTCTATGGTGGGCGCCCATTGTGCTCGCTGGAATTTTGCTCGGTACGCAGCACACCATTTTTCGTGAAGGTATTTTCTTTAGCAAAGCAGCCCTCGTGACATTCGGTGGTGCCTACGCCGTGTTGCCGTACGTCTCACAACAAGCTGTGGAGAACTATCACTGGCTTGGCGCTGGCCAGATGCTCGACGGTCTCGGCCTCGCCGAGACAACTCCGGGCCCGCTGATCATGGTGCTGCAATTTGTCGGATTTCTCGGTGCCTGGAATCAGCCGGGCGCTGTGCCGCCGCTCCTTGCGGCGACATTGGGTGCGCTCATCACAACATGGACAACCTTTACGCCGTGCTTTCTCTGGATTTTTCTTGGTGCACCGTACATCGAAAAATTGCGCGGCAACGCGCAGCTCACCTCTGCGCTTTCGACCGTCACCGCTGCCGTTGTGGGTGTGATTTTGAATCTGGCCGTCTGGTTCGGAATGCGCGTCATCTTTCCTACCGCTGGAAATGTCGACTGGTTTGCAGTCGGGGTTTGCGCAGTCGCGCTGATCGGAATGCTCCGCTGGAAATGGAACATCGTCCCTGTCATTCTCGGCAGTGGAGTTCTGGGACTAATTTACACGCTTGCTCGTTCCGTGTGAACACACCAAGGCGAGATTTATCCCGGTGGTCTTAGGCGTGCGCATTCTGCTTCGTAGGCTTCAATCAACTTTAGGATTCTGGATTGAAACGCATCCTGCGCCGCGTAGAGATCTCCGATAGGTTCCACGAAAGTCTTTTGCTTAAGCTCTTCCTCGATCGTCAAGCTGAGCTCGGCGAGCTTTTCAATATTGCCGCGCGAATGAAACTCCAAGTCCTTAAGCGTGGAGAGAACGGCAACCGATTTCTCCAGTCGTGCTGCATCTGGTTGTTGATTCGTTTTCGCAGCTTCACCCGTTGCAGCCGCAGACCGCTCTTCATCGGCGGTTTGTTCTTTCTTTGCTAACTGCGCCTTCTTGCCCGAGCCAGGCGCTTGAGCAGCACCTTTTGCAACATCCTTGTGTTTATGATGCTTCTCCTGGCTGACTTTCTTGGCGTGCGCGACGTTTCGTGGATCTCCCATCAATCTAAATGACGGTTCACAAAGGCCTGCCGGCTGTATCTCGCAACGGGATTCGCTCACGCCCTTCAACGAACGAAGCACGATGCGGATGCCGCCAGAATCAACAACGCCAGGCGAAGGCCGCGTTATTTATCAGCGTCCGCAATCCGCCGGCGATGCGATCTAAGAGTGGTGACATCGATCGGTCGAAAAATCTGGGCAATTCCAGAAGTATGAATGAGACCAGCGATCGCGCTCTAAAACTTGACTGCTTAAAGCAGTCGAGTTCTTCATAGTTGCATTTTATGGATCGTGACGTTGTGGGTGCCGAAGTCGTCGTGATTACCGGTGCATCGGCAGGTGTTGGGCGCGCGACCGTTCGGAAGTTTGCGCGACACGGCGCGCGGATCGGTTTAGTCGCGCGCGGCCTCGATGGTTTGGAAGGCGCACGAAAAGAAGTGGAAGAACTCGGAGGCAAAGCGCTTGTCGTTCCCGTGGACGTTGCGAACGCGGATCAAGTCGAAGCCGCAGCCGCGCAAATCGAGGCCGAACTGGGAAAGATCGACATCTGGATCAACAACGCGATGGCGTCGGTCTTTTCGCCGATCAAAGAAATGGCCCCGGAGGAGTTTCGACGCGTGACAGAAGTGACTTACCTGAGTTGCGTTTACGGCACTCTCGCCGCGCTGAAACGAATGTTGCCGCGCAATCGCGGCGTGATTGTCCAAGTCGGCAGCGCGCTGGCGTATCGCGGCATTCCGTTGCAAAGCGCGTATTGCGCGGCGAAACATGCAGTGCAGGGCTTCTGCGACTCACTCTGGTCTGAGTTGATTCACGACAGAAGTGCCGTTCGCGTGACAATGGTGCAATTACCCGCGCTAAACACGCCGCAATTCGGCTGGGTGAAAAGCCGTCTGCCGCGCAAAGCGCAACCCGTGCCTCCTATTTTCCAGCCGGAAGTCGCCGCCGAAGCAATCTACTTCGCCGCGCACAATCCCCGGCGCGAATTCTATGTCGGCCTGCCCGCAGTGAAAGCGATCATTGCAAACAAAATCGCACCCGGTTTGCTGGACCACATTCTGGCCCGCACCGGTTACGATTCGCAGCAGTACGACGGCCCGGAAAATCCGAATCGCGCCGACAATTTATGGCAGCCAGTCGCCGGCGATCACGGCGCGCACGGTGGGTTTGACGCGCGCGCCCGAAGCTGGAGTCCGCAATTATGGACAAGCGAACACCGAGGCTGGCTCGCGCTTGGAGTGGCGGCAGTTGTTACCGCGGGCCTGGCCGCGATTTTCAAAAATAAATGAACGCGCCTGTAGCCGAGATTGTTGATCCCGGCATGTGTTAACAGCTGTTTAGTGTTGAACCAGTCCGATGCTTGACCTTTAGCCGCTGTCTATGAGCGTCGAACCTCACTTCACGACGTAAAATGCGCCCAGGATCGCGCCGAAGATTGCGTGTGCGATCAGCACCGAGATGGGCGTGCGGATGCCGTAGTGCAAACCGAGAAAGCCAAGCGGCTCGAGCTGACGCACTACGGCCGGGCCGTATTGCTCGTTGGCCATGCGTGGATGCAATGCAGGTAGCACCGGCAGCGCCATGGTGAGAACAAAAGTTGCGTGCACTAGCCCGATCCCAGCCCCGAGCCACCATGTCGATTCTTGTAACACCTGAAAGGTAGCCACGTAAATCAGTGAGAAAATCCAGCCATTTGCGAAGTGTAAAAAGAAGCCGATGAATTTCGCTTTGTCGCGGCTCGGCGTAAAAATCGTGCCGAGCAAATAGGGAATATTCATCCGCGTCATCCCAATGCCCTGGCTCCCGGCCAAAATCGATGTAAGTACAACCGTGCTGACAAACCCCCAGAGCAGCCAGCTCGTCCAGTTCATAATCTTCGCTCCAACTTATGCGCTCGTTTTTCGCTAGTATGCAACGAGAGCGCGGCATTGATCAGGCCTAGATGCGTGAAGCCTTGCGGGAAATTTCCAAGCGCGTCGCCGCTCTCGGCATCGATCTCCTCGGCGAGAAGATCGACATCATTAGCATACCCGAGCGCAGCTTCAAAAACTTCCGTGGCTTCCGAAAAGTTTCCGCTGAGCGCGAGAAAATCCGCTTCCCAAAAACTGCAGGCGGCAAAGGCACCTTCATGTCGATCTTTACTTTGTTCGTTGCGATGAACGAGTCCCGGCCGCGGCACTAAGCGATCGCGGATGCGCTGGCGAGTTTTTTGCATGCGTTGTGAAGATGCCTCTTCGAATCCGTGATATGCCAGCAAGAGCGCGCTTGCGTCGATAACGTTGCTGCCACTAGCTTGCGTGTACGCTTCGAGCTCCTGATTCCAGCAGTGAGTTTCGATCTCTTCGCGAATCCGCTTTCTCTCGGATTCGCATTTTCCAACTGAGATGCCATGCAGCTGTCCCCGCGTCTGCATTTTGAGAATGCGATCGAGGGCGACCCAACACATGAGCAGCGAATGCGTATAATTACGGCGCTGATCGCGCTCCTCCCACATCCCGTTATCGGGCTCCTGCCAGTGCTCACAAACATATTCGGCGGATTGGCGGAGCATCTTTTGCATCTCACGATCGAGCTTTTCGCGTTCGCCAATGAAATGTGAGACCGCCTCTACCACTTCACCGTAAACGTCGAGTTGTAGCTGCTCGCTCGCCGCGTTGCCGATCCGCACCGGACGCGAGCTGGCGTAGCCGTGTAGATGGGACAGCTCGTGCTCGGACGGTGGACGCTCGCCAAAGACATCATAAACAACGCGTAATTCCGGGCGCGTCAGCCGAGTCGCATGCAACAACCAATCGACGAACGCTTCCGCATCGTTTGTAACCTAAACCGAAGAGCGCGTGCACAGTAAACGAGGCATCGCGCAACCAGGCGAAACGATAATCCCAATTCAAATCGGCAGCCACACGCTCAGGCAAGGATGTGGTAAGCGCGGCGATAATCGCCCCCGATGGCGCGTAGGAAAGAAGCTTCAACACGAGCGCACTGCGAACAACTTCGCGCTCATAAGGCCCGCGATAATTGGATTCGGACGCCCACTCACGCCACCAGTCGATCGTCAGATTTAGTTTCTGCACAACCAAATCGCCTAGGGGCGGGAGCACTGCCGGAGCTTCCTCCGAAAAGGTGAGCGAAAACGCGACTGGCTCGCCAGCCTTCAATGTCACTTTTGCCGACAAACCGCCATTACTGTTTGGCGCCAATTGGATGTCGCTGCGTAGGGAAAGCCGACTTGTTCCAATGTTGATGCGCCATCCGAGGTTGCCCGCATTCTTAATCATCGGAATCGTGCGCCCGTAATCTGGACGCGGATCAAAATCGATGAGCACGGAAACTTCACCCTCCTCACATTTGATTTGCCTGGTGATTTCGTTCTCCGGCCAAAGTCGTCGCTTTTTTTCTTCCTCAGAGATGACCGGCATAAAATCGGTCAGCACAATTTTTGCCGAATCGGTCGAGAACGTTGTTTCCAGCACGTTCGTCTGGTCGACGTAACGGCGGCTGGTTTGCGAATCGTTTGCGGGACGAATGCTCCAGCAGCCGCCGATTGTTGGATCGACAAGCGCGCCGAAGATTGAAGCGCTATCAAATCGCGGCCAGCAAAGCCAATCGAGCGAGCCGCGCTTGGAGATGAGCGCGGCCGAACGGCCGTTTCCAATGATCGCGTAATCCTGAATTTTTGAAGCTTCAGCGGCCACGGCCATGAGACTACAGAGGCTATCCGCCGACTTTGATAAAGCTGATGTCACTGCTGCGTTCGACGCGCGCCACTTTTATTTTTGACAGATCTTCAATTTTTGCGTCAAGGCGCATATCTTCCTCGAGATCATGTTCGGAAATGTGATTTAGACGCATGTTTTTGTGTTGCATCTTGCCGTTCTGCACGAGAACCACTGATTTTCCCTTAATTAAGATTCCAAAACCATGTGAATAATACGCTACTGCGCCGAGAAGCCGATGAAGTACCACGAGAACGAATCCGGTGCCCAGGGTTGGGAAAAAAGGGGCTGACCCGTTAATGGCACGCGCTAACAGGGAAGCGATGATGACGATTAGAACCGCATCGAACGCCGTCTTTTCGGCGAGAGAGCGTTTACTGCTAAGCCGCACCATCGCCAATGTTGCGGCGAAGACAATTACTCCGCGTGCCGAACATTGCAGGAATGTTAGGTCTTTTGCTTCTACGCCCAAACCAAGCAACGCTTCGAAAAATTGTGAGAGTGCATTCATATAAGATTGTATCGCCGAGAGAAACTCCCACGCGCGTGTCGACTTCTGAGAACAAACGTAAGTCCAACCCACAGACGAAATTCATTCTTATATTGAAAAGGTTGAGATGGAGGTAAATCCATGGCACGAGGAAGCGAGAAGAAAGGCGGCCGGAGATAATGCGCGATCGCCTTACAGGAGAAACATTGTGCCAGCGGCGACGAAGATCATCGCAGTTGTAAACCTACTTTGAACGCGTTCGTTTCTTGCGTGCGGCTTTGGCTCCTTCTCTGCCAAGCGCGGTGCGTGTCTTTTTCGGCAAATGCGCAACCGTTCTCTTTCGTTGCGCAGCTTTAGCTGCTTTTCTTGATGTTTCGCTTTGCAGCGACCCGTTGTTTTCTCGTTGTCATATCTTTGATGATCCAGAGTGAAGCCAAAGAAGTACTTTCAACTCGAGGTTAGCCGTTCACGACAGTACCTCCGTTTGGGTGCAAAATCTGACCCGTCATATATGAGGAATCCTCGCATGCAAGGAACACAAAGCTGGGCGCAATTTCCTCCGGTTGGCCTGGCCGAGCGAACGGAACGTCCGAGCCAAATGTTTCGACATCTTTCGCCGGAAATGTCGATGGAATGAGAGGTGTCCAGATCGGACCCGGCGCGACGCCATTTACGCGAATGGCTTTGTCGGCGAGCGCTTGCGAGAGTGATCGCGTAAAAGCTGTAATTGCGCCCTTGGTCGAAGAGTAATCGAGCAGATGCGCGCTGCCTTTGTAAGCAGTGACTGAAGTTGTGTTGATAATTGCAGAGCCTTTTTTCAAATGTTTCATCGCCGCCTTAGTCATGAAAAAAAACGAGAAGATGTTTGTGCGAAATGTTCGTTCGAGCTGTTTTTCAGTGATTTTCTCAATTGATTCCTGCGAATGCTGTTCGGCCGCGTTGTTGACCAAAATATCGATCTTGCCGAACTCCTTCACGGTTTGTTCGACAGTTTTTCGACAGAACTCTTCCTGGCCGACGTCACCTGCGATCAACAAACATTTGCGCCCTTCTTTTTCCACCCGACGCTTGGTTTCATTCGCGTCCTTGTCCTCTTCAAGGTACACGACCGAAACGTCCGCATCCTCTTTTGCAAAGGCAATCGCGACTGCACGGCCGATTCCGCTGTCGCCGCCGGTGATGAGCGCCACTTTATCTCGCAATTTTCCACTACCGCGATGTTTTTCGTCCTCGGCTCTCGGCCGCGGCTTCATTTTGTGTTCGCGGCCAGGTTGTCGCTCTTGATGTTGAGGCGGCTGAAGTTTTTTTTGCTTGGGCATGCTGAAATTTTCCTTGTGATGGATTTGCTAAATCTCCCTAAAAGAGCGCCATCCGAATCTCTCTCAGACGCGACAGCATTCTAGTCGCGGCGTTTTCGCGTGCGTGCGGCCTTTTTTGCTGCGGCCGAACGTGAACGCGCTGAGCGTCGACCCGCCGCGCGCTTTGCTTGGCGTGACAGCGCTTTTTTCGATGCTGAGCGCCGGCTCTCGCGTTTGAGTGCAGCTTTGGTTGCACGCGAGCGTTTGCGCGAAGGCTTTTTGCGAGCGCCTGTCCGGCCTTTCGCGAGGTCGCGTTTGGCTTGACGTTTCGTTCGCGCTTTGCCCCGTTTCGGCGGAGGCAACTCTACTCCAGCCCGCCGCGCCTTCGAGAGGCCGATGGCGATCGCCTGCTCGGGCGAACGAGCACCATGTTCGCCTTCCCGAATATGTTCCATTTCTTCGCGGACGAATTCGCCGGCCTGTGTGGAAGGCGATTTGCCTTCGCGTTCGTCTTCGCGCGCCCGTTCGATTGGTTCTTCTTCTGGCATACCAAAATTGTTTCGCCGCTAGCGAGACTTTTGGACGTAACGAAGACTGTGTCAGAGGTCTACATCCCCGCTTCTCGCAACCACGGGACGCTAATTTTGCCGATCACGCTTCGATTAATGCACGGGCAAAGAAAAAGTTTGCGATTCGGCGCCGAGCCAGAATAGGCTCGGCTCATGCGCACAATTCTAATAATTATTCTGATTATTCTGTTACTCGGCGCTCTGCCGACCTGGCCGTACAGCGGCGGCTGGGGCTATTACCCAAGCGGCGGATTAGGGCTTGTTTT